>WNGH01000828.1_pt1 | contig 29661 bp, 29 predicted proteins | sample 5400631 | NCBI WGS metagenome assembly WNGH01 (sample SAMN13153373, study PRJNA577476) | soil metagenome | isolation source: 115 cm soil or saprolite under Garry oak tree replicate 1 | place: USA:California | collected 2016-06-15
AGGACAGCGGGGCTCTCGCCGCCAGTAGGTAGACGCCGCCGATGACCGGAAACATCTCGTCGTTCTGCTGGTTGATAAGTTCGACGGTCGCGAATTGCGTGCAGGCAAGAAGGAATCCGTTGAGGAAACCCGCCAGCGAGTCCTGTGTGATTGGCACGTCCGGCTGGCTGCCGAGCAGATCCACGATCTGCTCCCTGGCATCCTCATAGCCTTTGCGTATCGATTCGTCGCGAAAGTGAGTGTGCAGGGCTTTCCTGAGCCCGCGGAAGCATGATCTTGCTATCGCGCTGCCTGGCATATCGCCGCCTTCCCTCAGGACTGAACGGGTTGTCTCCCGACGTCGGGCATATGGAGGTTCTCCGGCCAGCCGCGGGCAGTTTGCCGCAGGAGGAAGCGCCGGGTCTCCGGAGCCTGCCACAGCCGGAGCACCTGCTCAGCCATTGCGTCGGCGTCCTGGCCGACGCGGCCTGCCGCCTCGACGCCGCCGCGCGGAAACCAGGTGCCGGAAGCAAGAGCGGTCAGATCGTCGTCGTCACGTGACATTGTTACTGTTCAGCTTTCTCTGAGGCCGACGATGACCCGCCGGAGGGGATCCCTGACGGTAAGCAGTTTGTGTCGGCACGCATACCTTTTGTAATAATCACCACGTATGGCCGACGTAGATGGTTCATGCGAAGCACGCTCGCCGCCGTCCCGGGCCGACGCCTTTGCCTCGACCGGAGGGCTCTTCGCGTCGTTGGCAGACGTTGATGTTGATGATGTACATTGGTTATGTACACTGTCCATCGCTGATGGAGGCTCGTGGTGACACTGACGCAGATCGACATCGATGACGACGCCCTGGGCGAGGCCATGCGACTATCCGGCGCGAAGACCAAGAAGGACACCGTCAACCTGGCCTTGCGGGAATTCGCCGCCCGGCACCGCCGGGTGGCGGCGCTCGAGCACTTCGCAACGCTGGCGGAAGGATGGGACTTCGAGGGATGGCAGCGTCAGCGGACAGCTGAAAAAGATACGGCGTGATCCGCTATCTCCTCGACTCGTCCGCCCTCTGGCGAATTCTGCGGGACGCCTCGCTGCGAACATCCTGGGCAGAGGTCATTTCGCTGGGCGTAATCGGTTCGTGTCAACCCCAGCGTGTTGAGTTCCGCCGTTCGGCCCGCACGCTCGATGAGTATGAGCAGATGTCGGAAATGTTTGGCTCGCTATATCCCGATGCCGTGATCCCCAAGGGCGGCTGGCGATGGATTGAGTCGGCACAATACCGCCTGCTGCGCCATGGCGCCCATCGGGCATTGTCAGCCGTGGACCTGCTGATTTGCGCCACGGCAGTACACCATGACCTCATCGTGCTCCACGACGACAGCGACTTCGTAATCGCCGCGCGGCACCTTCCCGATCTCCGCGAACGCATCATCCATGACACGCCGCAAGCCGGCTGAGCTGAGCAGCGAGCGACGCTGCATCTCGCGTTTATGCACGGAGCGGCTGATCCCGGATCTGCCGGGCAGCCGCTACGCTCTCGGCATGGCCACTGACTTGGTACCTCCGTTCGCCGACGATGCCTTCCGCCGCGTGCTGTGCGTGGTGGCGCACCCGGACGACGTGGAGTACGGGATATCGTCGGCCGTCGCGTCCTGGACGGCGCGCGGGGTGGATGTCGCGTACCTGCTGCTGACCCGGGGGGAAGCCGGCATGGACAGCAGCCCGCCGGAGCGGACCGCGCAGCTTCGCACCGAGGAGCAGATCGCGGGGTCGCGGGCGGTCGGCGTCAGCGAGGTCGAATTCCTCGATCACCGGGATGGCATGCTCGAGTACGGCCTGGACCTGCGCCGCGACATCGCCCGCGTCATCCGGCGCCGCCAGCCCGACGCGGTGGTGGTGGGGTCCTGGGATGTCGAGTTCCCCGCCGGGCTGAACCAGGCCGATCACCGGGTGGCGGGCCTCGCCGCGCTCGATGCGCTGCGCGACGCCGGCAATCGCTGGGTCTTCCCCGAACTGCTCGACGAGGGCTTGCAGCCGCACTCGGCGCGGTGGCTGCTCGTGGGCGGAGACCCGCGGCCGACCCACGGCGTGGACGTCACCGGGGAACCGATGGAGCGCGGCATCGCCTCGCTGGAGGCACACGAGCAGTACCTGGCCGGGCTCCCCGGCCATCCCGCGCCGCGGATGATGATCACCGGGTTCACCGCGTGGCAGGGGCGCTCCATGGGCGTGCCGCACGCGGTGCTGTTCCGGGCCTGGGACTTCCAGTCACCCCCGCCGATCGCGGCCGAGATCATGGCGGCGATGCAGGAAGGCTGACGGGAGACGCACGTCAGTTCGTCGTCCAGGGCCGGAGCTTGTCGGGATTGAGTACGGCCCAGATGTGCCTGATCCGGTCGCCGACGATGTCGAACGCGTACACGGCCACGGTGAGGCCGTCTTGCTGAGCCACCAGGCCGGGCTGGCCGTTGACCGTGCGTTCCAGGAACGTTAGGTTGCCCGGTGCCCGGCTGGCGAGATCTCCCATATAGCGCGCGATCTGCTCGCCGCCTTCGATCGGGCGCGGCGCGGCGCTGACCAGGCCGCCGCCGTCGCCGGTCGCCGTGGCGTCGGGGTCCAGCAGGCCGATGAGGGCGTTGATGTCCTTGGCTTCCCAGGCCTGCTTGAAGTCCCTGACAATGCGGGCCTGGCGGGCCGTGGGGGTCGCGGGAGCCTGCGCGGCGCGGATGCGGCGGCGGGCCGACGTGGCTAGCTGGCGGCACGCCGCCGGGGTCCGGCCGACGATCTGGGCCACATCGGTGAAGGGGTAGGCAAAGACGTCGTGCAAGATGAACGCGACGCGCTGGGCCGGGGTCATCGATTCGAGCACGACCAGGAAGGCCATGCTGACCGACTCATCCAGGGTGACCCGGTCGGCCGGGTCGGCCGTGGCGCCGCCGGGCCGCCCGCCGGGCCACTCGGCAGGTTCGGGCAGCGGCTCGGGGAGCCATTCGCCCACGTAGCGCTCCCGCCGGGCCCGCGCCGAGCCGAGCAGGTCCAGGCAGATGCGGCTGGCGACCGTCGTCAGCCAGGCGCCGGGGGATTCGACGGCGTCCTGCTGCTGCCCGGTCAGGGCGTACCAGCGGGCGTAGGTCTCCTGCACGGCATCCTCGGCCTCGGCCAGCGAGCCCAGCAGCCGGTAGGCGAGGTTGATCAGCTGACGCCGCTCGCTCATGACCGCGCTCAGGCCCGGGTCAGGCCCGCCCCGGCCTGAATCAGCAGCGTCTGGCCCGGACCGGGTGGTCATGGTGCCGCCCTTCCTTGGTCGCATCTGCCCTCACCAGTCTGACGAGACAGCGCACCGGAATGTGAGGCGGACGCGGCAAGCCGTACAGGCACCGCAACGCAGAAACGACACAGCTGGCCGTGCGTACATCTGCCGGCCTCGTCACTACGAGCGGGGGGCGCGCCGTGACGCGCCCCCCTCAGCTCAGCGGCCTACCGCAGGTCAGCAGTCGTAGTAGAGCTCGAACTCGTGCGGGTGCGGGCGCAGCCGGAGTTCGTCGAGCTCGGCGGTCCGCTTGTAGTCCAGCCAGGTCTCGATCAGGTCGCCGGTGAACACGCCGCCCTCGGTGAGGAAGGCGTGGTCGGCCTCCAGGTTGGCGAGCACCGCTTCGAGGGAGCCGGGCACCTGCGGGATGGCGGCGGCCTCGTCCGGCGGCAGCTCGTACAGGTCCTTGTCCACCGGCTCCGGCGGCTCGATCTTGTTCTTGATCCCGTCCAGGCCCGCCATCAGCATCGCGGCGAAGGCGAGGTACGGGTTGCACGACGGGTCGGGGACCCGGAACTCGACGCGCTTGGCCTTCGGGTTCGTGCCGGTGATCGGGATCCGCGCGCAGGCCGAGCGGTTGCGCTGCGAGTAGACCAGGTTGACCGGGGCCTCGAAGCCGGGGACCAGCCGGTGGTAGGAGTTCGCCGTCGGGTTGGTGAACGCCAGCAGCGAAGGCGCGTGCTTGAGCAGCCCGCCGATGTAGTACCGGCCGATGTCGGAGAGGCCCGCGTAGCCGACCTCGTCGTAGAACAGCGGCGAGCCGTCCTTCCAGATGGACTGGTGGCAGTGCATCCCGTTGCCGTTGTCACCGAACAGCGGCTTGGGCATAAACGTGACGGTCTTGCCAGCCGCCTGGGCGGTGTTCTTGATGATGTACTTGAAGAGCATCAGCCTGTCGGCTTGAGCCAGGAGAGAGCTGAACCGCATGTTGATTTCCGCCTGGCCCGCGGTGCCGACCTCGTGGTGCTGCATCTCGACCTGGATGCCGCAAGCGAGGAGGTTGCTGGTCATCTCCGAGCGGAGGTCCACGAAGTGGTCCATCGGCGGCACGGGGAAATAGCCGCCCTTGTACCTGGGTTTGTAAGCGAGGTTGCCGCCGTCCTCATCCTTGCCGCTGTTCCACGCGCCTTCCACCGAGTCGATGTGGTAGTAGCCCTCGTTCGCGGAGGTGGCGAAGCGCGCCGAGTCGAAGATGTAGAACTCCGCCTCCGGGCCGAAGTACGCTGTGTCGCCGATGCCGGTGCCGCGCAGGTAGTCCTCGGCCTTGCGGGCGATGTTGCGCGGGTCCCTGCTGTAGGGCGCGCCGGTCAGCGGGTCGTGCACGAAGAACGTGAGGTTCAGGGTCTTGTGCGTGCGGAAGGGGTCTAGCACCGCGGTGCTCGGGTCCGGCAGCAGCTGCATGTCGGACTCGTGGATCTGCTGGAACCCGCGGATCGACGAGCCGTCGAACATGAGGCCGTCGGTGAAGACTTCTTCACCGAACGACACGGTAGGCACGGTGAAGTGCTGCATCGTTCCAGGCAGGTCACAGAACCTGACGTCGATGAACTCCACGTTTTCCTCTGCGATGAAGCGGAGGACCTCCTCGGCACTGCTGAACATCAACCCTCCTGGGTCCAGGGCACGCTTTCGGTTCTCAAGGCACGCGATTAGGACGTTAGCCGCCGGCAATTTCCGCGCCGTGTCTGGTGTGTTTCACGGATGTTACGGACCGACAGTCAAGGTCAGGCCCTATTATGGCCCGCTGCCAGCTCGATGTCCCGCAGCGGATACCGTGGTGTCGTGGCCAAGAAACCCAGCACCGCACAGGCCGCCGCCCCGCCGGCCGCCAGCGAGCCGGCCTATCCGGGCCAGCGGTTCGGCCTGCCCGAGCGCGGCTCAGGCAGCGTGGCCAGCATGCCCCGCCGGGTACTGGCACTGTTCATTGACTGGCTGCTCAGCATGCTGGTCGCGTACTGGCTCACCGGCTCGCAGTTCTGGACCATCGCCGTTTTCGCGGTGGAGGTCTACGTGCTCACGGCGACGACCGGGTTCACCGTCGGCAAGCGGCTGGTCGGCATCAGGACGGTACGTACCGACGGCGGCCTGGTCGGCCTCCGGTGGGCTCTGGTCCGGACGGCGATCCTGCTGACCGTGATCCCGCCGCTGCTGACCGATCGCGATCTGCGCGGCCTGCACGACCGCGCCTCGGACACCATCGTCGTCCGGCTGTAACCGGCCTTCTGGCTTAGCGGGCCTTCGGCCGGGGCATCTTGGGCTGCCTGGCGTTCCTCGGGATCGGCCCCTTCGGTGCCTGCAGGGACGGCTGCAGCGCCTTGAGCCGGTGGTTGATGTCGCTGACCGCGGCCGGCTTCAGCTGGCGCGGCAGCCGCATGATCTTGCGCTGCAGCTTGCTGATCGGGACCTGCCCCTCGCCGTCCCCGATCTGGAACTCGATGATGGGCACCTCGTAGGCCACCCGGGCGACCCGCTTCTTCTCCGCCGCGAGCAGGCTGGCCAGCCGGCTGGGGGAGCCCTCGCCGACCAGGATGACACCCGCCCGGCCCACGGCCCGGTGCACCACGTCCATGTTCCTGTTGGCGGCGATCGCCGGGGTCACCGTCCAGTTGCCGCGCATGTTCTCCAGCACGGCGGCCGCCGCGCCCGGCTGTCCCTCGATGGCCGAGTACTGCGCGGCCTGCGCGAACCTGCCGAACAAGATCGTCGTGACCAGCAGGCCAAGCAGCACGCCCAAGGGGATGAGCAGCGGGGCAAGCCCGGTGAGCAGCCCGACGACCACCAGGATCACCAGGACGCCCAGGCCGCTGCCGATGATGATCGGCATCGCCTTCGGGTTGGACTTGCGCACCAGGCCGGCGATCATGCGGATCTGCTTCAGCCGTCCGGCCTTCGCCAGGTCCTCGGCGGTGTCCCTCGTGACGGCCGGGTCAGCGGCCCCAGACTTCCTTGACATGCGTGCCATGCTCCGCAGCATACGGTTAAGCCGCCCCGGACAGAACCGCCGGGCTACCCGAAATCCGCGCTACCCCCAGGATGCCGCGGCCGAACCCGCCCGCTGCTCGATGGCCTGTGAGTACAGCCGCCCGGCCCGGTAGGAGGACCGCACCAGCGGCCCGGACATCACGCCCGCGAACCCGAGTTCGGTCGCCTCCTCGCGCAGCTCCACGAATTCCTCGGGCTTGACCCAGCGCACCACCGGATGGTGCCGCGGCGTCGGCCGGAGGTACTGGGTGATCGTCAGCAGGTCGCAGCCTGCCGACCGCAGGTCCCGCATGGCCTCGGTGATCTCGTGCCGCTCCTCGCCCAGCCCGAGGATCAGGTTGGACTTCGTGACCAGCCGCGCATCACGGGCCGCGCGCAGCACATCGAGCGAGCGGGGGTACCGGAAGCCGGGCCTGATCCGCCGGAAGATCCGCGGCACCGTCTCGATGTTGTGGGCCAGGACCTCCGGCCGGGCGTCGAAGACCTGCGCCAGCCGCCCCGGCTCGGCGTTGAAGTCCGGGATGAGCAGTTCCACGCCGCAGCCCGGGATGGCGGCGTGGATCTCGCGGCAGACTTGCGCATACAGCCAGGCGCCGCCGTCGGCCAGGTCGTCGCGCGCGACGCCGGTCACGGTCGCGTACTTCAGGCCCATGGCGGTGACGGACTCCGCGACCCGGCGCGGTTCGCCCTCGTCGAGCGGCAGCGGCTTGCCGGTGTCGATCTGGCAGAAGTCGCACCGCCGGGTGCACTGGTCGCCGCCGATGAGGAAGGTCGCCTCGCGGTCTTCCCAGCACTCGAAGATGTTCGGGCAGCCCGCTTCCTCGCAGACGGTATGCAGGCCTTCGCTCCGGACCAGCGTCTTCAGCTCGGTGTAGGACGGCCCGGTGCGCAGCCTGGTCTTGATCCACGGCGGCTTGCGCTCGATCGGGACCTGGCTGTTGCGGGCCTCGAGGCGGAGCATCCGCCGGCCTTCGGGTGCGAGTACCACCCCTTCAGGGTATGTTGCCGCCGGCGCGTGACCGTAGGGGGCTCGCCATGATCTCGAGCACGCTGCGCCGCCTGCCCGCGGAGCCGTCGGCAGCCTGACCTAGCGGGCCGGCGGCAGCCTGACCTAGCGGGCCGCCGCCAGCGGGACGGCGGCGAGCGCTTCCGGCCGCGGCCCGGCCAGCGCGCCGGGGTCGTAGACGTGCCGCCAGGTGCGGTACCCGAGGACGTCGGCGAGGTGGCGTTTCATCACCGGCGTCACCTGGGCCACCGTGATGTCACGGCCGGTTTCGGCGGCCAGCGTGGTCACCCCGGCGTCGCGGATGCCGCACGGGACGATCCGGTCGTACCAGGACAGGTCGCAGTCGGCGTTCAGCGCGAACCCGTGCATGGTGACGCCGCGCGCCACTCGCGCGCCGATCGCGCCCACCTTGCGGTCAGGCACCCTCTCGTCGCCGCGTACCCAGGCGCCGCTGCGCCCGCCCACCCGTTCGGTAGCCACCCCGAACTCCGCGCACGTCCGGATCATGGCCTCCTCGAGCGCGCGCACGTAGGCCACCACGTCCAGCGGCTCGCGGAGCTTGATGACGGGGTACCCGGTCAGCTGCCCCGGACCGTGCCAGGTGATCTTGCCGCCGCGGTCCACGTCGATGACCGGCGCTCCCGGATCGCCGAACGGCCGGTCGGACGCCGCCGTCCGCTTGCCGGCCGTGTACACCGGCTCGTGCTCGAGCAGCAGGCAGCTGTCGGGAGCCTCACCGGCCACGCGCCGGGCGTGCACACGCCGCTGCAGGTCCCAGGCCTCGCGGTACTCCACGGGAACGGCGCCGAAGTCAAGATAGACAAGCTCGCTCACTTTTCACAGCTTACGCCCGGCCGGATCACGGCAGGCCGGGCCGGCGCACGGGACCGCCGGCTGCCGCCGCAGGCAGCGCGCAGCTGGCACGCAGCTGACGGGAGGACAATGAGGAGGTGATAGATAAGGCCGAATTGCACCGGCTGAGCCGGGCTGAGCGCCAGGAACTGGCCGCCCTGCTCGCCGAACTCGACGCGCCCGCTGCCCCGGGCGGGCCTGCCGCCACCGGCGGGCCTGCCGCCACCGGCGGGCCTGCCGCCTCCGGTGAGCCTGCCGCCTCCGGTGAGCCCGCCGCCTGCGACGCGCCGGTCCCCCCGGGGAAGCCTGCCCTGCTCGCGGCCAACCCGTACCGGATCGACCCGGCGCTGCGGCGGGAACGGCGGCTGGCGCTGGCGCTCTCGGCGGCCTGCTGCGTGGTCCTGGCCGGCTGGATCGTGCTGCTCGCCGCCACCCTGCCGCACCGCTTCGACGCGCAGCACTGGCGGGCCGTCTGGGTGAACTTCGACGCGTTCCTGCTCGCGGCGTTCGCCGTGACCGCCTGGGCGATCTGGCGGCAGCGGCAGGTCCTGATCTTGCTGCTGGTGCTGATCGGGACCATGCTGTGCTGCGATGCGTGGTTCGACGTCGGCACGTCCCTGGCCACGAGCGGCTTCACGATAAGCCTGCTGTCCGCTGTCTTCGCCGAACTGCCGCTCGCCTTCCTGGCCTTCGCCGGGGCGCGGCGCCTGCTCCGGGCCACCGTGGCTGCCGGGATCCTGGCCGGCGCCAGAGCCCAGGCCGGCGCGGCCGTGGGCGGCCCGCGTCCCCCCGACTGGGCGCAGGTCGGCAACTGGGGCCGGACGTGCGCGGGTCAGTCCCTTCGCCGGGCGCCGCTGGCCGGCGCCGGCCTCGACGAGGCCCTGCCCCGCAGCCGCGGTGAACGATCGCGCCAGCCGGCCTGATTAGCGCCGGGCGCAGAAGCGCAGAATGAAAATGTGATCACTGAGGCTGAACTACGCCGGCTGACACCGGACGAGCGGCGTCAGCTGGCCCGCACCCTGGCCAACATCGACCGGCCGCACCCCCTGATCGATCCCAGGCTCCGGCGGCGCCGGCGATTCGGCCTGCTGTTCAGCACGGCATGCTGCCTGGGGCTGGCCGCCTGGATCGCCGTCCTTCTCCTGACCCTGCCCGGGCGCTATACCTCGCACGACTGGCGGGCCGCCTGGGTCGGCCTGGACATCGCCGAACTAGCCGGCTTCGCCGTGACCGCCTGGGCGGCCTGGAACCAGCGCCAGGTCCTCATCTTCTTCATGATCATCACCGGCACGCTGCTGGTCTGCGACGCGTGGTTCGACCTCGCGCTGGACTACGGCTCGCGCGGCTTCACGATGAGCCTGATCTCCGCCCTGGTGGCCGAGCTGCCGCTGGCCCTGCTGCTGTTCACCAGCGCGCGGCGGCTGGTCCGGGTCACCATCCAGACCATGATGCAGCTCAGCGGGGTCGCCGGGCACGCTCCGCCGCTGTGGCGGATCCCGCTGTTCGCGGACGGCCTGGAGGAGGCGCTGCCGGCCCGGCTCAGGCCCCGGGCCGCGGACGCCAGGGCCGAGGCCGCGGGTCCCGGGGCTCACATCGCCGCCGATGTCACAGCGGCCGACGGCCCCTCGTCTTTAGGGATCAGACGATCCCGAGGAGAGAACCGTGGACCCGAGCCAGTACACCGAATATCGCCCGCTGATGTTCTCGATCGCCTACCGGATGACCGGCAGCGTCGGCGATGCCGAGGACATCGTGCAAGAAGCCTTCATCCGGGCCGGCACGGACGCCGAAGTCGAGTCGCCCCAGGCGTACCTGGCCACGATCACCACCCGGCTGGCCATCGACCACCTGCGCTCGGCCCGCGTCCGCCGCGAGTCTTACGTCGGGACCTGACTCCCCGAGCCGCTCATCGCGACGGACGAGGCCGATCCGGCCGAACTCGCCGAGACCTCCGACTCGCTGTCGATGGCGTTCCTGGTGCTGCTGGAGAACCTGGCCCCGGCCGAACGCGCCGTGTTCCTCCTGCGCGAGGTGTTCGGCTACGACTACAAGGACATCGCCGGCATCACGGGCAAGACCGAGGCCGCCTGCCGGCAGGTCTTCACCCGGGCCCGCCGCCGCGTCGACGAGGGACGGCCGCGGTTCGAGACGTCCCGCGCCGAGGGCGAGGAGCTCACCGCCCTGTTCCTGGCCGCGGCGGGTGGCGGCGACATGACCAGGCTGCTCGAACGGCTGGCGCCCGACGTGGTGTTCTACGGGGACAGCGGCGGCAGGGGCGAGACGACGTTCATCACTCCGGTGTTCGGTCGCGATCGGGTGGCCGCGGTGGTCCGCTTCTCGACCGAGCGGACCCTGCAGCTGGGCGCCTCGCTGCGCGCCACCTGGGTGAACGGGCAGCCGGGCGTGCTGGCCTGCGACGCCGACGGCGGCCTGATCGCGGTCATCGCGTTCGACGTGCTCGACGGCCAGGTGCTGGCCATCCGGACGGTCGCGAACCCGGAGAAGCTGCGCCACATCGGCCCGGTCTCGCGCACCTGGCACCAGCGCTGGAGCGACCAAGGCTGAAGTGTCACGCCCGCGGGGACGGCTGCGTCGTAGAGGGCGTATACGCACAGGAACAGGAAAGGAAGGACATCATGCGAGTCTTCGTCGCGGGGGCAACGGGAGCGATCGGCCAGTACCTGATCCCCGGCCTGGTCGCGGCCGGCCATGAGGTCACCGGCAGCACGCGCTCGCCGGCCAAGGCGCTCCAGCTGAAGAGCGCCGGGGCGACGCCCGCCATCGTCGACGGCCTGGACCGCCAGGCGGTGCTCGAGACGGTCAAGTCCGCGCAGCCGGACGTCATCGTGCACCAGATGACCGCGCTGGCGAGCATGCGTAGCTTCCGCAACTTCGACAAGGAATTCGCGGTCACCAACGAGCTGCGCACCAAGGGCACCGACTACCTGCTGGAGGCCGCCCGGCAGGTCGGCGTCCGTCGGTTCATCGCGCAGAGCTTCATCGGCTGGAACAACGCCAGGACCGGCGGCCTGGTCAAGACCGAAGCCGATCCGCTGGACCCGGACCCGCTCCCGGCGACCAGGCAGTCCATGGCCGCGATCAGGCACGTCGAGGAGACCGTGCCCGGCGCGGTGCCGGAGGGGCTGGTGCTGCGGTACGGGAACTTCTACGGCCCGGGCGCGTCTGCGTCCATGCTCGACGTGGTGAGGAAGCGGCGGATGCCCGTCATCGGCGGGGGCACGGGCATCTGGTCCTTCACCGAGGTCACCGACGGCGCGACCGCCACCGCCGCCGCCGTCACCCGCGGCGCGCCCGGCATCTACAACATCGTCGACGACGACCCGGCACCGGTCGCGCAGTGGCTGCCCTACCTGTCGGAGTGCCTCGGCCTGAAGCCGCCCATGCACGCGCCGGCCTGGCTGGGCAAGCTGCTGGCCGGCGAGCTCGTGGTCGCGCTGATGACCCAGGCCCGCGGGGCTTCCAACGCCAAGGCCAGGCGCGAGCTCGGCTGGGCGCCCAGGTACCCGAGCTGGCGGGACGGCTTCCCCGTCTGGGTCAAAGCGGCGGAGCAGGACCGTGTCGCCTGACGAGCAGGCCGTGGCGGACTACGCGGAGTACAGGCCGCTGATGTTCTCGATCGCCTACCGGATGACCGGGAGCATCAGCGACGCCGAGGACATCGTCCAGGAGGCCTTCCTGCGGCTGACCCGGGTGCTGCGCGACGGCACCAGCATCGACTCGCCCAAGGCCTACCTGGCCACTGCCACCACCCGGCTGGCCATCAGCCACCTGCGATCGGCGCGGGTGCGGCGGGAATCCTACGTGGGCGCCTGGCTGCCCGAACCGCTCCTCGCCGACAGCGAGCCGGATCCCGCCGAGCGGGCCGAGATGGCCGACTCGCTGTCGATGGCGTTCCTGGTGCTGCTGGAGAGCCTGACACCGACCGAACGCGCGGTGTTCCTGCTGCACGAGGTGTTCGGCTACGCGTACTCCGAGATCGCGGACATCACCGGCAAGTCCGAGCCGAACTGCCGCCAGATCCTCGCCCGCGCCCGCCGTCACGTCGACGAGGCCAAGCCCCGTTTCGAGACGTCCCGCGAGCAGCGTGATGAGGTGGCGCGCCGGTTCTTCGACGCGGCCGGCGGCGGCGACCTGGCCGGCCTGCTCCAACTGCTCGCGCCCGACGTGGTCACCATCGGCGACGGCGGCGGCAAGGCCTGGGCGCTGGCCGAGCCCCTGCAGGGGCGGGAGCGCGTCGCCCGCTTCATCATCGGGCTGTTCCGCCGGGGCGAGAAGATGGGCGCCCACGGCGTGCCGGCCTGGGTCAACGGCCAGCCGGGGGCGGTCACGTACGACGCCGAGGACCGGGTGGTCAACGTCTTCGTCCTCGACATCGCCGACGGCGTGGTGCAGGCGATCAGGTCCGTGGTCAACCCCGACAAGCTCCGCCATCTCGGGCCGACCTCGGACCTGGCGCTGCGGGCGCCGCGGGACTTACCCTTGCGGCCATGGCCACCGACTTCACCGAGGAAACCGCCGCCGACGCGGTCGTCGACAGTTTCGCGAAGGCCCCGGACCCGCGGCTGCGCGAACTGCTGAGCAGCCTGGTCCGGCACCTGCACGCGTTCGTGCGGGAAACCGAGCCCACGATCGCCGAATGGGAGCGGGCGATCGAGTTCCTCACCGCGACCGGGCAGAAGTGCGATGACGAGCGGCAGGAGTTCATCCTGCTCTCCGACGTGCTCGGCATTTCCATGCTGGTGGAGACGATCAACAACAGGGTTTCTGACCGGGGGGGTCTGGGGGGGTGGTCCCCCCAGGAAAGGGCAGTCTCGGAATCGACCGTGCTCGGCCCGTTCCATGTCGTGAAGTCCCCGCGCCGGGAGCTCGGCGAATCCATCGATTTCGTCGGGACGGGCACCCCCTGCGTGGTCCGCGGCCGGGTGCTCTCAGCCGCCGGCACGCCCCTGCCAGGCGCCGAACTCGACGTCTGGCAGGCCAGCGACCAGGGCTTCTACGACGTCCAGCAGCCTGACGTGCAGCCGCGGGCCAACGGCCGCGGCTTGTTCACCGCCGATGCGGACGGGGCCTTCTGGTTCCGCACGATCGTGCCGAGCCACTACCCGATACCGACCGACGGCCCGGTCGGCACGCTGCTGCTGGCGACCGAACGGCACCCGTACCGCCCGGCGCACATCCATTTCATCGTGACCGCTCCCGGGCACCGGGCGCTGACCACGCACATTTTCGTGGCGGGCAGCCCGTACATCGAATCGGACGCGGTGTTCGCGGTCAAGAAGAGCCTGATCAAGGAATTCACCCTCGTCGATGACCCGGAGCAGGCGGCCGGGTACGGTCTGGCCGGGTCGTTCTGCCTCGCGAATTTCGACATCATCCTGCAGCCGGCCGCGGGAGACTGACCGTCCGCTCCCTTTTCTTCCGAACGGCCCGGGTAGCTGTCATCCCGTAGTGAAATGCGCTCCGCGGTGGCAGATCCGCGGCCAGGATGGATCGCCCTGCCGTGGGCCTTCCCCTCACCGGACACCTCATCTATGCCTTTCCGACCCTGATATCACTTCTGTTTCATTACGATCCAGAGCCGTTCATGATCGTGAACAGTTTCGGGTGATTATCGGCCGAAACTGTTCATGATCATGAAATCGCCGGGTAGTTGCGGCAGCCGAGAGGGCCGCGCGCAGGGCGCGGTTGGTGAAGGGTCTCATGCTTCAGGCGATGCTGCTGGCCGGGATCGTGGCTGCCCCGCTCGGGTCGGCGGCCCTGTTCCTGCCCGCGCGAAGGCATGCCCGCCGGGCCGGCACCTGGTCGGCCCTACGGCGGTTCGTCCTGGCCGTGATCGGCACGGTCGTGCTGGCCGTAGCGGTGGCGGTCATCCTCAGCCTGCTCGGCGCCTCGCAGCAAAACCTGGCGGCTGGCGTGGCGGGCGTGGTGTTCGCCAGCCTGATCTGGATGCCGGTAACCAGGCGCTGGTCCGCCCGTGCGCACATGTGCTGGGCTTCCAGCGTGTTCCTGCGCCGCTGCGCGCCTGCGTTCGCCGATCCCTGGATCGGCTTCGTCCAGTCGCCGCAGGACTACCGCGACTGGACCCAGGCCCGCTACTACCGGCGGCTCTACTACTCCTACAAGTACTTCTTCGCCGTCTCGCAGCCCTCCCGAAACGAGCACGACGGGGCCATCTTCGCGGGCACCATGGGGCTGATCCGGCGGGTGGCCCTCGACGAGCTCGGCGGCTGGGACGAGTGGTGCATCACCGAGGACGCCGAACTCTCCCTCCGGCTGCTGCGGGCCGGATGGTCCGGGCTGCACGTGGACCAGTCCTGGGGCCACGGGATCATGCCGCTGACATTCGAGGCGCTCAAGGGGCAGCGGTACCGGTGGTGCTTCGGCGGCATCCAGCTCCTGCGCATGCACTGGCGCTCGATGATGCCAGGCCGCCAGGGCCGCGAGAACCACCTGACCAGCGGCCAGCGCTGGGCCTACCTGGCCGGCGCCGCGCAGTGGTACGGGGACCTGCTCAGCCTGCTCTTTCTCATTTTCCTGCTGGCCGGCGCGGCCAACCTGGCCACCGGCGGCGGCCAGCTGTTCCGCAAGCTCACCGTGTTCCTGGTCTCGGCCGTTCCGGTGATGGTGCTGCTCGGGCTGATCCGCGCGATCGCCCTGCTGCGCCGCGGCACCGGCGCGTCCTGGCGGGACGCTATCGGCGCGTTCTTCATCTGGCAGTCCACCTCGCTGGTAGTGGCGCGCGCGTCGGTGCTCGGCCTGCTCGCCAAGAAGGCCGCGTTCCTGCGCACCCCGAAGACCAGCGAGCAGACCCGGTGGTGGGAGGCGCTGCGCGCCAACTGGGCCGAATCCACGCTGGCATTGTTCGGCTTCATCGGCATCGGCGCCGCGCTGACCAAGACGAATCAGCTGAGCGGGCCGCTGCTGGCCGGCTTGCTGCTGTTCCCCACGCTCGGCATGGCGGCCGCGCCCGTCAACAGCTGGGCCGCCCGCCGGGCCGCGCTGCCCGCCTGGCTGCGTGACCGGCGGACCACCGAGTACCGCCGTGACCGCCGGGCGTTCGCCGCCGGCGTGGCCACCGGGGGAGCGGTCGCCGTCCTCGGCGTCGCCATCGCCGCCCTGGCCCTGCTGTTCACCGGCCATCCCGCGGTGCAGACCCCGAACCTAGTCGGCCCCGCCCGCGGCAGCTCCGCCCCCGCCACTCCCTCCCGCTCGCCCTCTGCCTCCCCATCCGCCACCCCCACCACTTCCACCACGTCGCCATCGGCCTCAGCAACCACCAGTCCCACTCCCAGCTCCAGTTCCTCCGCTACCCCTTCCGTTACCCGGTCCGTCTCCGCGACCCCGACCGCGACGGGATCCTCGGCGGCCCCGTAGCGACTCGGGCTAGTCGTCGCTAAGCTGTCAACCGGTTCTGCAAGCGCTAGCGGAACGGCCTGCCATGACTAACGACGGTCCCACTCACGCGCCTCCGCCGGGCTCGGCGAACCGCCTGCCGGTACGCGAATACCTCGCCCTGGTGCTTGGCCGGGACGCCGTGTCGGGGCAGGGTGCCGCCGACGGCGGGCCGTGGCCTGCCGGCGGAACGCTGCTGCCGCCCCCGCTCCAGCTCTTCGTGCTGAGCTTCCTGATGCTCTTCGTCGAGCTGGCGCTCATCCGGTGGTCCGGGGCGCTGGTGATCTACCTGTCGTACTTCTCCAACTTCGTCCTGCTCGGCAGCTTCCTCGGCATCGGCATCGGGTTCCTGCGGGCCGGGTCCCGGGTGAACCTGTTTCCCTGGGCCCCGGTGGCCCTGGCCCTGCTGGTCCTCTTCGTCCGGGTGTTCCCGGTCGAGGTCATCCGGACCGGGAACGCGGGGATCGTGTTCTTCGGCTACGGCAAGTTCCACGCCAGCGGCCCGCCCACCTGGGTCACGCTGCCCATCGTGTTCCTGGCCGTCGCCGCGGTCATGGCGATGATCGGTGAGGGCGTCGCCCGGACCTTCATCCGGTTCCGCCCGCTGGACGCCTACCGGCTCGACATCGGCGGCAGCATCGCCGGCGTCGCGGCCTTCTCGCTGCTCTCGTTCCTCGACGCCAAGCCGGTCGTCTGGGCGTTCATCGTGGCGCTGGTCATGCTGCTGCTCTACGGCAGGCGGGCCGGTCTTCTCCAGGTCGCCGCGGCGGTCGCCATCGTGATGCTGCTCTGGTCGGAATCGCTGTCATCCAGCGACATCTGGTCGCCCTACTACCGCATCTCGTACACGAAGGCAGGCGACCAGTACGCCGTCAACGTCAACGGGATCCCGCACCAGAACATCATCCCGGCCCGCAAGCTGCAGCAGGTCTACTCGCAGCCCTACCTGGATGCTCCCGCCAATCCGCTCGGCAGCGTCCTGATTGTCGGCGCCGGTACCGGGGACGACGTGGCGAACGCCCTCCGGCATGGCGCCAGGCACATCGACGCGGTGGAGATCGATCCCCAGCTCTACCAGCTGGGCAGGCGGCTGAACCCGGATCATCCCTACCAGAACCCCCGGGTCTCCGTGCACGTCAACGACGGCCGGGCCTTCCTGGAGCAGACGCACGCGAAGTACGACATGATCCTGTTCGCCCTGCCCGACTCGCTGACGCTGGTAGCCGGGCAGTCCTCGCTGCGGCTGGAGAGCTACCTGTTCACGGTCCAGGCGGTGCAGGCGGCGAAGGCCCACCTGAACCCGGGCGACGGGCTCTTCGCCATGTACAACTACTACCGGACACCATGGCTCCGCGACCGCCTGGCGAACACCCTGGACGTTGCCTTCGGGCACACCCCGTGCGTAGACGATGAGGGTTTCTCGCTGTCGATGCTCTCCGTCACCATCAATCCGTCCGCCCTGCACTGCGGCACGGTCTGGCACCGCCCGGCCGACGTCGTCCCGCCGGCCACCGACGATCACCCGTTCGTGTACCTGCAGGGCAACTCGATCCCGTGGCTCTACCGGATCACCCTCGGCCTGATCTTGCTGGCGTCGATCCTGCTGGTACGCCCGGCCGCCGGCCCGTACCGCAGGATGACCGGTTATGTCGACCTGTTCTTCATGGGCGCGGCGTTCCTGCTGCTCGAGACGAAGAACATCGTGCAGTTCGCGCTGCTGTTCGGCACCACCTGGTTCGTCAACGCGCTGGTGACGGCCGGTGTCCTGGTCGCGGTGTTCGCCGCGGTAGAGGTGTCGCGGCACGTGGTCATCCGCCGCCCGGCCCTGCTCTACGCGGCCCTGCTCGCCGCGCTGATCGTGGCCTGGGCGGTCCCGCCATCGTCGCTGCTGTCCCTGTCGCCGCTGCCCCGCTTCGTCCTGGCGGTGATCATCGCCTTCGCGCCGGTCTTCCTGGCCAACATGGTCTTCGCCCAGCGCTTCCGCGACACCGGCGACTCGGCCACGGCCTTCGGGGCCAACCTGCTCGGCGCGATGGTCGGCGGCATCCTGGAGTACGCCTCCCTTGTCGTCGGGTACCGCTGGCTGCTCGTCTTCGTGGCGGTGCTATACGGCCTGGCGTTCCTCACCGGATACCGGCACCTGCGGATCGCAAACCCCATGTCCGCGCGCACCCTCCAGCCCGCCCGCTCCAGCACCACCGCCCCCTGAGCAGCGCCACCGCCCCCTGAGCAGCGCCACCGCCCCCTGAGCAGCGCCACCGCCCCCGTCCGGCCACCCCGTCCCCGGCCTCCGCGCCGCGCCCCCAGCGCTCGGTGGGCCCCTGCATACCTTCTTACGTACCCTGTGCGCCACCGAGCCCGGACGCTTCGCGCCGGCCGGTGACGTCGGTGGGCCCCTGGGTACCTAAGAGCGTACGCGGGGGCCCACCGACCCGCCCGGGCCCGGCGGACGAGGGCGCGGGCGGCACCGGTTTGTCAGGGGGCGGTGACAAGCTGTGCGCATGCCACGTAAGTCCGAATTCGACGCGGCGCGCCTGGATCACATCCTGAAGGAGCAGCATCGCGTCATCTCACGTACGCAGGTGCTCGCGTGCGGCATGTCCCCGCGTGCCTTGCACCATCGGATCGCGGCGTCGGGTCCCTGGCAGCGGCTGCTGCCTGGCGTCTACTTGACTGTCACTGGGATGGTGACCCAGGATCAGCGGGAGATGGCCGCACTGCTCTACGCGGGCCGGACAAGCCTGATCACCGGGCCGGCTGCGGTACGCCGTCATCGTCTGCGCTCAGCCGGACCAGATGTCGTGGACGTGCTGATTCCCTGGCACCGCCGCCGGCAGAGCGTTGCCTTCGTGCGGGTACACCGCACCCGTAAGCTGCCGAAGCGGATGTTCGTCACCGGCAAGATCCGCTTCGCTGAGGTGCCGCGGGCGGTGGCGGACGCGGCGCGCATGCTGACTCGCTTCGACGACGTGCGGGCGGTGGTGTGCGAAGCCGTCCAGCGGAAGTCCTGCACGGTGGCCGAGTTGACCAAGGAACTCAAAGCCGGGCCTTCGGCTGGGTCGGCGCTCCTGCGGGAGGCGCTCGCCGAGGTCGCCGACGGCGTCCGCTCGGTCGCCGAGGCGGATTTCCGTGTCCTGATCCTGCGTTCCGGCCTGCCCAAGCCGGTGTTCAACGCCCAGCTCTTCGACGAGGACGGCACCTTCATCGCCATGGTAGACGCGTGGTGGCAGGACGCGGGCGTGGCGGGCGAAGTCGACTCGCGCGCTTACCATCTCAGTGCCGAGGACCAGGACCGCACCACCCGACGACACGACGAGCTTCTCGCCCGCGGCATTCTCCTGCTGCACTTCCCGCCCAAGCGCGTGAGGACCGACGCCGCGGGCATCGTCAGCGAAATCCGCCGGGCGATCGAGAAAGGGCTGCAGCGGCCGCCGCTGCCGGTCAAGGGACTCCCGCCCGCTGCCGGCCACTGGCAGAGCGCAGAATCAGGCCGAACGGGTCAGGAGGACGCCAGCTCAGCGGACAGGGCCTCGGGCAGGGTGGGGGAGCGGAACTCGTAGCCGGCCTCCTGCAGGCGGCCGGGCAGGACCCGGGCGCTGGTCAGCAGCTCGACGGCGGCTTCGCCCAGGGCCAGGCGCAGCGCGGGGGCGGGCACCCGGAGCCAGGGCAGGTCACGGCGGCCTACCGCGGCGGTGAGCGCGGCGGTGAACTCGGAGTTCGTGGCCGGTGCGGGGGCGGTGAGGTTGACCGGGCCGCTGATGTCCTTGCGGTCCAGCAGGAACCTGATCGCGCCGATCTCGTCGGACAGCGAGATCCAGCTCATGGCCTGGCGGCCGGACGCGAACCGGGGGCACAGGCCCAGCCGGGCCAGCGGGAGCAGCCGGGCGAGCAGCCCTCCGCGCGGGGTGAGGACCAGGCCGCTGCGGGTGTGCACGACGCGGATGCCGGCGTCCGCGGCCGGCCGGGCGGCCGCCTCCCAGTCGCGGACCAGCCGCGCGAGGAACGCCGGCCCAGATGGCGCGGACTCGTCGGCCGGGCGGCCGCCGGTGTCGCCGTACCAGCCGATGGCCGACGCCGCCACCAGGGTGGCGGGCGGCGCATCGAACGTGGCCAGCGCGCCCGCCAGCGCTCGCGTGCCGAGCACCCGGCTGGCCCTGATCTCCGCTTTGTACCTGGCCGTCCAGCGGCGGTCGCCCACCCCCGCGCCGGCCAGGTGCACGCAGGCGCCGAGCCCGTCCAGGGCGGACGAGCCCGGCGCACCGGGGGCGAGCAGCCCGGCGTCGGCCGCGCGCGGGTCCCAGCGGACCTCGTCGGCGGCTCGTGGCGCCTGGCGGACGAGCCTGATCACCTCGTGGCCGTCGGCGCGCAGGCTGGTCACCAGCGCGGTGCCGATGAGGCCGGACGAGCCGGTGACCGCGACCTTCATGCGCTGCGGTGCAACGTCGTCACCGTGGCGGTCAGCTAGAGGCCGAGTTCGGCCTCGAAGGCTCCTTCCTCCAGCCGGGTCTTCACCGTGGTGAGGAACCGGGCCGCGTCGGCGCCGTCGACCAGCCGGTGGTCGTAGGTGAGCGCGAGGTACACCATCGACCGCACCGCGATCACCTCGCCGAGGGCGGGATCCTCGACTACGACGGGCCGCTTGACGACCGTGCCGGTGCCCAGGATCGCTACCTGCGGCTGGTTGATGATGGGCGTGTCGAACAGGGCGCCGCGGCTGCCCGTGTTGGTCAGCGTGAACGTCCCGCCTGCCAGCTCGTCGGGCGCGACCTGCCCGGACCTGGTCCGGTTCGCCAGATCGCTGATCTTGCGCGCCAGGCCGCCGATGTTCAGGTCGCCCGCGTTGTGGATGACCGGCACCATCAGCCCGCGCTCGGTGTCCACCGCGATCCCGACGTGCTCCGTGTCGTGGTAGGTGACCTGATCCCCGTCGATCACCGCGTTCAGCTTCGGGTGCATCTTCAGCGCCTCGACGGCGGCGAGCGCGAAGAAGGGCAGGAAGCTCAGCTTGACGCCCTCCCGGGCCTCGAAGTCCTGCCTGGCCTGATCGCGCAGCCGGGCGATGGCCGTCACGTCGGCCTCCACCACCGTGGTGAGCTGAGCCGAAACGTGCAGCGACTCGACCATCCGCTGGGCGATGACCTGGCGGGGCCTGGACATCCGCTGGGTCGTGCCGCGCAGCGAGGAGGGCACCACCGCCGGGCGCGGGGCCGGAGCCGGCTGCGCCGCATGGGGCTGCTGCGGAGGCTGAGGCTGAGGAGCCTGAGGAGCCTGGGCGGCCGCTGCCGGCTGGGCGGCCGCAGCGGGCTGCGCGGGCGGCGGCTGCTGGGGCTGCGCGGCGCGCTGGGTTTTGGCGGCCTCGATGACATCCTGCTTGCGGATGCGCCCGCCGACGCCGGTGCCTGTGACGGTCTCCAGGTTGACGGCGTGCTCGGCGGCGAGCTTGCGGACCAGCGGGGTCACGTAGGGTGCCTCGCCGGCGCTGGGCAGCGGCGTGGGCGGCGGGTACTCCTCGGCCGAGGCGTCCGCGGAATCCGGGGCCGCCGCATAAGCAGAAGCCGCCGGGGCGGACTCGTCCGGTGACGGCTGCCCCTGCGCCGGCACCCGCCCGGCCGGAGCCGTGTCATTGACCGGGGCCTGCTGGCCATAGGGAGCCGGCGAAGCGGGCTGGCCGTAGGGACGGGACGACTGGGGCTGCCCGTAGGCGGGCGGCGGGGCGTAGGCGGGCGTCGCGGGCCCGGACGAGCCCGCGTACCCCGGCGCAGCCGAGGCGGAGGACTGGGCGGGCGGCGCGTAGTTCGGCTGCGAACCCCAGCCGTCCGAGCTGCCCGCCGACACCGGTTCCGGCTGGGCGGACTGGGGCTGCGCTTCCCCGGCCTGGGCAGCCTCGGGCTGGGCGGAGGCTTCTGCTGCCGTGGCGGCAGCGGAGTCATCTGCCGCGGGCGCCGCGGCAGCCGAGGCGCCGTCGTCGATGACGGCGAGCTGCGCCCCCACTGCGACCGTCTCGTCCTCGTCGACCGTGATGCCGCGCAGGATTCCGGACGCGGGCGAGGGGATCTCGGTGTCCACCTTGTCCGTCGACACCTCCAGCAGCGGCTCGTCCACCTCAACGCGCTCGCCTTCCTTTTTCAGCCAGCGCGTGACGGTGCCCTCGGTGACGCTCTCACCGAGCTGCGGCATGGATACGGAGACCGACATGATTCTCGTGACTCCTACGCGTGTACGTGCAGGGGCTTGCCGGCCAGCGCGAGATGCGCCTCGCCGATCGCCTCCGACTGGGTGGGATGAGGGTGGATGAGCTGGGCCACGTCCGAGGGCTCGGCGTCCCAGTTGTAAATCAGCTGGGCCTCCGCGATGAGCTCGCTGACGCGGCTGCCGACGATGTGGATGCCTATCACGCGGCCGGGACCATCCTCTTCGGAGATCGCGATCACCTTGACCGCGCCCTGAGTCTGCAGGATCACGCTCCGCCCGTTGCCGCCGAGGTTGTAGTTGAACTCGACCGTCTTGAGGCCGCGCTCGGCGGCCTGCGCCGAGGTGAGGCCGACCGAGGCCACCTCCGGGTCGCTGTAGGTGATGCGCGGCACGCCGTCATAGTCGATCGGGGTGACGGGGAGGCCGCCGATCCGCTCCGCGACCATGATGCCCTCGGCGAACCCGACGTGCGCGAGCTGCGGCGTGTTGATGAGGTCACCGACCGCGGAGATCGAGGGGACGCTCGTCCGGCAGAGCGAATCCACCTTGACGAAGCCCCGCTCCACGGCCACGCCGGCCTCTTCGTAGCCGAGGTCGGCGGAGACCGGGCCGCGGCCCACGGCGACCAGCAGCAGGTCGGCGTCGAGTGTCTTGCCGCCTTCGAGCGTGACCGTGACGCCAGTGTCGGTGTGCTTGACCGACTCGAACCTGGCGCCGAGCTCGAACCGGATGCCGCGGCGGCGGAACGCCCGCTGCAGCAGCTTGGCGCTTGTCTCGTCTTCCAGCGGCAGCAGCTGGGGAAGCATCTCCACGATCGTGACCTCGGCCCCGAAGGATCGCCACACGCTGGCGAACTCCACCCCGATCACGCCGCCGCCCAGGATGATCACCGACTCCGGCACCCGGTCCAGCGTGAGCGCGTCGTCCGAGGTGATCACTCGCTCGCCGTCGATGTCGAGGCCGGGCAGGCTCCTGGGCTGCGATCCGGTACCGAGCACGACATGCTCCGCCTCGTAGACGGTGTCGCCGACCCGGACCCGGGTCGGGGATTCCAGCCGCCCGGAGCCCTCGATGGTGTCGATCTTCCGGCTCGCGATCGTGGACTGCAGCCCCTTCCAGAGCCGGTTCACCACGGAGTTCTTGTACGAATGCACACCAGGTACGTCGATGCCCTCGAAGGTGGACATGACGCCGACGGAGGCGCTGTCCCTGGCGTGGTCCGCGATCTCGGCCGCGTGCAGCAGCGCCTTGGTCGGGATGCAGCCGCGATGCAGGCAGGTCCCCCCGACCTTGTCCTTCTCGATCAGCGCCACGCGCTTGCCGAGTTCGGCCGCGCGTAGCGCGCAGGCGTACCCGCCGCTGCCACCGCCGAGCACGACGATGTCGTAGCTGCCGATGCCCTCTGCCACCCCTCAAGCCTCCTTAGTGAGCCAGTCAGCCCTTGCTGGCTTACCCAGTCTTCATCATTTCACTTGCCGTCAGCCGCGCTACCGGCAAGCTTGCCTTCCGCCACGTCCACCACGATCTGCACCAGCGTCCTGACCGCCGCCCCGGTGCCGCCCTTGGCGACGTAGCCGTACGCGCCGCCGTCGTTATAGGCGGGGCCGGCGATGTCCAGGTGAGCCCAGCGGACCCCGGCCGGCACGAACTCGCGCAGGAACAGCCCGGCGACGAGCATGCCGCCGCTGCGGTCTCCGGACACGTTGGCGATGTCCGCGACGGTCGAATCGAGCCCCTTACGGAGATCCTCGGGTAGCGGCATCGGCCACATGGCCTCGCCTGCCCGCCTGGCCGCGTCCGTGATCTCCGCGGCCAGCGAATCGTCGCTGGCCATCACCCCGGCCGTGCGGGTGCCGAGCGCCACGGTCTGCGCACCTGTCAGTGTAGCCACGTCGATGAGCAGGCTGGGCCCGTCGGCTCCGGAGCGGGCCAGCGCGTCGGCGAGCACCAGGCGGCCCTCGGCGTCGGTATTCAGCACCTCCACGGTCTTGCCGCCGTAGATGGTGATGACGTCCGACGGCCGCTGCGCCCCGCCGCCCGGCATGTTCTCGGCCAGCGGAAGGTAGCCGATCAGGTTCACCGCCGGGCCGAGTTCCGCGACGGCCTGCACCGCAGCCAGCACCGCCGCGGCTCCGCTCATGTCGGCCTTCATCGTCTCCATCGACTTCGGCGGCTTGAGCGAGAGGCCGCCGGAGTCGAAGGTGATGCCCTTGCCCGCGAACACCACGGTGCGGGCGGCGTCCGGATGGGTGTACTCGAGCCGGACCAGGCGCGGCGGGTGAGCCGAGCCCATGCCCACCGCGAGGATGCCGCCGAACCCCTCCTTGGCCAGTTCGTTCTCGTCGAGTACCTGCACGCCCAGGCCGTGCGCCGCGGCCGCCTGCCCGGCCGCCGCGGCCAGGTCGGCGGGCACCATGTCGGCGGGCGCCGTGTTCACCAGGTCGCGGACGAGCGTCATCGCCTCGGCCAGGATCCTGGCCCGGCGGACCGCGTCGTCGTGGGCGGTATGGACGATCTGCTCGACGTCAGCGGGCGTGCCGGCGCCCGTCCGGTATTTCCTGAAGGCGTAGCCGCCGAGCAGCCCGCCGAGCGCCACCGCCTCCGCCTCGTCCGGCTCGCCCGCGGGCAGCGCGATGGCGATGCGCCTGGTCCGCCCCGGGATGCCGGGTGCGCCGGCGGTCAGGTCGCGGGCAGCGGCGCCGGAGGCGCGGCGCAGCCGCTCCAGGTAGGCCTGGCGTTCCGCGGGTGCCGCGTCGGCCGTCCCGGGTTCCGGGCCGAGGCCCACGGCGACGACGACCGGGGCGGCCAGCCGGCCTCCGGTGGGGACCTTGGTGATCTCCTCGGCCTTGCCCGTGGCGCCGAGCGCGGTGAGCGCCGCCATCAGGTCGAGATCATCGGTACTCAGCGTGAGAACCGGGCCGTCTGGGCCCTGGAACACGCCGGTGACGAGGGCGTCCGCATCGGTGGTCCCCGGCGCTGACTGGCTGGTAAGCAGTGTGACCGTCATCCTGCTGATCGTAGGGCATCGGCCGGTGTCCAAGCCCAGCCCTGACCGTGACTTACTTGCCGCGCAAACGACTGCGAACTAATCGCGCTCTTGGTTCGTCTGTCAGGTGGCACACCCGTTCCCGGCCAAGGGGGAATCTGGTGAAAAAACAGTCAGGCGCGGCTGCGGCGGCGATCACTGGCCACGGCGAAGTGCCTGATGATCCCGGTGTCACGGCGGTCTGGCCGCTGCGCCCGGCACCCGTCATCGCGTCGGCCGCGCTCCTCGCCCTCGCCTTGCGGCTCTTCCAGCTGTCGCGTCCGGGCTACCTTTCCGGATTCACTGAATACGACGATGGGGTGTATTTCGGCAACGCGCTGCGGCTGGTTCACGGTGCAATTGCGTACCGGGATTTCGCCATGGTGCAGCCGCCCGGATCCATGCTGCTAATGGCTCCGGTCGCGGCGGCGGCCAAGGTCTTCGGCGCGGCCTGGGGGCTCGCCGCGGCGCGGCTGCTGACCGTGCTGGCCGACACGGCCAACGTGGTCCTGATCGGCCTGCTCGTGCGGCACCGCGGCCCGCTCGCCGCCGGCCTGGCCTGCGGTGTCTACGCCGTCTACCCGGCCGCGCTCGTCGCGTCGCGGACCCTCTTTCTCGAGCCGTGGCTCAACCTGTTCTGCCTGCTCGGGGCGGTGCTGCTGTTCCGGTCCGGCCAGCTGGCCGGACGGCGCGGGCTGGCCTGGGGTGGCGCCTGCTTCGGCTTCGCGGCCGCGGTCAAGATCTGGGCCCTCGCCCCGGCGGCGCTGGCTGCCCTCATCGTGTGGGCCTGCGCGCGGGCCCGCCCGGGCCGCGCCTGGTTCGCCGGCGGGTTCGCGGCCGGGCTGGCCGTCCCGTGCCTGCCGTTCCTGGTGCTCGCACCGGGCGGGTTCGGGCGCACGGTGTTCGTGTCCGAGCTGGTGCAGGGGACCCACGGACGGTTCGGCCCGAGGCCGAGGCTGGCCGACATCACCGGGCTGGCCGGCCTGACCAGCGGCCCCCCGGCGCTGGGCGCCGTCGTCGCCGTATCCGCCGCCATCGGCCTGCTCATCGCGGCCGCGTGGCTGCTGACCTGGCGCGCCACCGCCGCCAGCCGGGACGGCGCGCACGGCCGGGACGGCGCGCACGGCCGGGACAGCGCGCACGGCCGGGACAGCGCGCACGGCCGGGACGGCGCATTCGGCCGGCTCGCCCCTCTCGACTGGTATGTCCTGGCCGGCCTGGTCCTGGTGACCGCGATGATGTTCGCGCCCTCGGAGTGGTACGAGCACTATGCGGCCTTCGAAGGGCCCTTCGTGGTGCTGGCGGTGGCCCTTCCGGTCGCGCGGCTGGCCGCGGCCGCCCGGCCCGGGCGGCCCGGCCTCACCCGGGTGCCCGCGGCATGCACGGCCGCGGTGGCCGGGCTCGTCATCGGGGCGCTGGCGCTGGCCTCGGTCAGCGCGTCGGTCCGGCAGGGGCCAGTGCGGAGCTACGCCGCGGCCGGCGCCATCATCCCGCCCGGCGCGTGCGTGCTGACCGACACGGCGTCGGCGACGATCGCCGTCAACCGCTTCACCGCCACCTCGCCGGGCTGCCCGCAGCTCGTCGACAGCGTCGGAACGCTGATCGCGACGACCCGCGGCCAGGACATGACCGGCCCGCCGGCCGTCAGGGCCGCCGACACGAGCGCGTGGCAGCAGGCCTTCAGCCGGGCCCGGTACGTCTGGCTGATCGGTAACCGGGGGAACACCGGCGCGCGGATCGCCTGGACCTGGCCGCTGTTCGCGTACTTCGACCGCCACTTCCGGCTGCTGACGTTCGCCAGCGCGTTCCGCGGCCGCGGCGATGTCCCGCGCGACGGCCTGTACGTGCGGAAGGCATAGCGGGCAAGGGCGGAGGAACCACCCCCGGCCGAACACGTTGCCGGGGCAGACACGACGACCGGCGGGAGCCGAACATGAGGGGCCTGGAGCTGACTGACCGGCGGGGAGCCGTCCGGTGACCGTGACCGGGTACGCGCGGGACGGCCTGGCGGCCGCGCGGCCCGACGAGGGCGGGACCGGCATCCCGGCCCGCAGAACCGCCTTCGACGGCCCGGCCGACCAGGCCGCGCGGCTGCCGTGGTGCTGGCCGGCGCTGCTGGCCCTGGCCCTCGGCTGCTACCAGGTGGGCCGCCCCGAGCTGTGGCGGGACGAGCTGGCCAGCTGGTCGTTCGCCAGCCGCCCGGTGCCGGAGATGATCGCGGCCGCGCGTCACACCGGGGCCACCCAGCTGGCCTACTACCTGCTGCTGCATCTGTGGATGGCGGCGTTCGGGGACTCCGCCGATGCGATGCGGACGCTGTCCGTGCTCGCCATGGCGGCCGCGGCGGGCTGCGTCGCGCTGGTCGGCCGGCGGCTGGCCGGGGCCCGGGCCGGCCTGCTCTCCGGGCTCGTGTTCGCGCTGGTGCCGAGCGTGTCGCGGTTCGCCCAGGAGATCCGCTTCTACGCGGTCGCGGTACTGGTCGCGACGCTGGCCATGCTGCTGCTGCTGCGCGCCCTGGACCGGCCCTCGGCGCCGCGCTGGCTGGGCTACGCGGCATGCCTGGCGCTGCTCGGCTACATCGACCTGGTGGCGCTGTCGGCGGTCGCGGGTCACGCCGCGGGAGCGGCGCTGCGCTGGTGGCGCGACCGGGATCACGGGCAGCTGTGGTTCCTGGCCGCCGCCGCGGGCGGGCTGGCCGCCTGCCTGCCGGTGCTCGTGGCCGGCTCGGCGCAGGCCGGCAACCAGATCAGGTGGATCCCCCGGCCCGGGCTCGACCTGACCGACTTCGCCTTCTTCGCATGACCGCGCTCGCCATCGCCCCGGTGGCCGCGGTCTGGCTGGTGTCGCAGGGACCGTACTCGTACTTCTTCCCGCGGTATCTCCTGCTCACGGTCGGCGCCTGGGCGATCCTGGCCGGGATCGGGCTGAGCAGGCTGGACGCGCGGATCGCCGCGGTAGCCGTGCTGGTCGTCGCCGTCCTCGGCGCGGGCGACCAGCAGGTGATCAGGGAGCCGGGCGCGCACAGCTGGCCGTCCTACCCGACCGGCCAGGGCGGCTCCTACCTGGACTACGCGGGCGCGGCGGCCTTCGTCGCCCGCCAGGCCAGGGCCGGCGACGGCATCGTCTACCAGGCCGACGAACATCAGCAGAGGTGGCTGATGATCGGCTACGGTCTCCAGTACTACCTGGCCAGGGTTATGCCGAACGGGGTGCCGGTCCCGCGCGAGCTTTTCGTGGCTGCCACCGCGGCGAAAGCCGGCACTCTCTACCCGGTGCCCTGCCCGCATCCGGCCGCCTGCCTAGGTGCCGAACCGAGGATCTGGGTGGTGGGCAGCGGCTACGCCAAGAGCCCGTACCAGGCCGTGACGCCGGCCCAGGCCACGCTGCTCCGGCAGCACTACCGGCTCATCCGCGTCAAGCGCGTGCGCAGCCTGACTATTTTCCTGCTCGCCCGGGCGCCGTAGCGGCGGCGGGCCGCCATACAGTGGAGCGCAGCCTGGTGGGTTCGGGCGGTACCTCAAGCACTAGGCCGGGAAGGAGCCCCGTGACCGCGCTACCCCTCATCCTGACCGTCTTCGTCGCGTGCGCGGTGGAGGCGATCGAGGCGCTCACCATCGTGCTCGCGGCCGGCCTGACCCGCGAGTGGCGGTCCACGTTCCAGGGCATGGCGGCGGCCCTGCTCGTGCTGGCCGCGATCGTGGCGGCACTCGGGCCGACGATCACGCTGCTGCCGCTGACCGCGCTGCGCCTGGTGGTCGGCGCCCTGCTGGCCGTCTTCGGGCTGCAGTGGCTGCGCAAGGCCATCCTGCGCGCGACCGGGTAGAAGTCGCTGCACGACGAGGCCAGCGCCTACCTGCGCGAGGTGGCGGCGGCCAAGGCCGCCGCGACCTCGTCCCGGCGCGGCGTGGGCGACTGGTACGCCTTCACCCTGGCGTTCAAGGGCGTCCTGCTCGAGGGCCTGGAGGTGGTCTTCATCGTGATCACGTTCGGCGCCAACCAGCGCAACGTGGGCGCCGCGGTGATCGGCGCGGCCGCGGCGGTGCTGGTGGTCACGGTGACCGGGATCGCGGTGCGGGCGCCGCTGGCGAAGGTGCCGGAGAACGCGATGAAGTTCGCGGTGGGCATCATGCTCACCTCGTTCGGCATCTTCTGGGGCGCCGAGGGGGCCGGTGTCTCCTGGCCCGGTAACGACGCCGCGCTGCCCGTGCTGGTACCGGCCGTGGCGCTGGTCTCGCTCGGCTACACGGTCCTGCTCCGGCAGCGTCCGCGGGCCGCCCCGGCCCCGGCGGTCGCGCCCTCGTCCGAGGAGGTGCCCAGCTCATGAGGCGGCTCAAGTTGATCGGCGCGTTCTGGTACGACTTCGTGGTCGGCGACGACTGGCGCGGCGCGGCCGTCGTGGTGCTCGCGCTCGCGCTGACCGCGCTGCTCGTGCACGCGGCCGGCGTCAACGCCTGGTGGCTGCTGCCGGCGTGCGTCTTCGGCGCGCTTGGCTGGTCGCTGCACCGTGCCACGTCCGGAAGAGGTCCTAGCCGGGGCGCCTGACCAGGCCGTGGTCGAAGGCGAACACCACGGCCGCGGCGCGGTCGCGCAGCCGCAGCTTGGTGAACAGGTGGTTGATGTGCGTCTTGACCGTGCCCTCGCTGACGAATAGCTCGGCGGCGATCTCGGCGTTGGTCTTGCCCCGGCCGATGAGCGCGAGCACCTCGAGCTCGCGGCTGGTCAGCGTGGCCACGTCCGCGGCCCGGCCGGCCGGGACGGCGGCCGGCGACGCGGACCGGTAGATGGCCAGCACCCGGGCGGTGACGGCCGGGTCGAGCCAGGCGCCGCCCCCGGCGACCACCCGCACCGCCCGCTGCAGGTCCTCGGCCGGCACGCCCTTGAGGACGAAGCCGGCCG
>WNGH01001651.1_pt1 | contig 29639 bp, 22 predicted proteins | sample 5400631 | NCBI WGS metagenome assembly WNGH01 (sample SAMN13153373, study PRJNA577476) | soil metagenome | isolation source: 115 cm soil or saprolite under Garry oak tree replicate 1 | place: USA:California | collected 2016-06-15
GCAAGATCGGTGAGGAGAGACAAGTATCTCTCCCGGATAAGCCAGATATCATTAGCTGCCTGCTTATGTTTTTGCGCAAGCTCGCCCAGATCATAATCCTTTGTGTAAGCATTAAGGACAAGAAGGGCTGTGGAAATAACAACGCCTATTGCGGCCCCTACATTCCCGGAACCGAAAAAGGTTGAGATGAATCCACCGGTAGTCAGTACGGATAGGATTATTTGCCACAGCTTGATGGTTGATTGTCTGGCAAGCAGTATGTCAGCGCATTTTTCATGAGTCTTGTGGGAATAGACGACACGTCCGTAACACTCCCGAAGCTGCCCTTCTAAAATGCGCCTGGCCGTACTATCCTCGTTACTCTGGGAAGTCAGTGCCAAATATTTCTCTCCACTTTTGTTTTGCAGACCACTCTCTTTTCGGGGTTGCTGTTTCATGATCAATTGCCTCTAGTGCAGAATCACGCGACCTTTTTGGGCTGAACCAGATGAGGTTCACGCGAAACGCCATAGTACGCACAAACGCGAGCCTCCAGTTCGTTCGCGCTCAGAATGCGATCAGCTTCGGAAACGTTGCGTTTGCCGTGAACCCACTTGGGTTCAATCGGGTTGAGCCAAGGACTTTTGGTGGGTAACAGGCAAGACAAGATGCGTACACCCGAGCCTTTCTGCTTGACCGTGTGATTCTGGCTGCGAATCCAAGTACGAACGATCTGACTTTTGTGCCAGGAGGCGTTATCCCAGATGAGCACCAGGGCCAGAACCGCTTGTGCCTCTAGCTCTTGGCAACACGCTTTCAGAAAGTCGATGGTGACGGCACTGACCGGACGACCATCGACAAAGCGCAGAAACATCTGGTCAACGGGTTTTTGCTGGCGGCGCAGCAGGACTCCGTAACAGGCCAGCGCTTTCGGGTCGGTATCCTCTTTGCTCAGCTCGAGTTCTTGCAGCCGCGTCATGTCATCCTCCTCGACCCAGCGATGTTGATCGGGTTGGGCTAACCGGCTCCACCAGACCTCATCAAGGAAACCGAGCACCCAATGCGGATGGGCCAGCACCAAACGGATCAGGCTATCTCGGCGGTTTTTTTTCCTCAGATAGTCGGGATCGGGGCTGGTGATCCAGTGTTTGGCACGTTTCCACCCAACGCCCAGAAGCTTGAGGGCATTGCGGATGGTTTGCCCACTGATGGGTCGGCTAGCAATACCTACGGTGAAGCTCACCTCGGCTGCCAAGTCGAGCGTCCAGATGCTGGTGTTCTTGCCGAAGTTGCGAGGACTCTGATGCAGCAGCGCTCGTAACCGTTCACGCCCCTCTTCGTCGAAGACCTCATGAGTCGTATGTGGACGTGAGGATTTGGGCTGGAGCGCGGCCAGTCCTCGCTGGTGAAAATCGGAAATGGCATTGCGAACCGTTTGATCGCTACAACCGATGAGACGGGCAATAGTGGGCGTTGACTTTCCCTGTGCACTGGCCAACAGCATTTGACTGCGGCGGACGGTGAAGCCTTGGGATGACCGACGACCTGCTTCGAGCTCCGCCTGCTCTTCTTCCGTGAGTGGTCGGACAAACAACGGGGCTTGCATAATCCTTCATTGTATCACATGCCCAAGTACCTCGTTTGGACTGGCACTAGCCTTGCTACTACTTGGAGCATAGTTTCACCGGTGTGAGCTGCAATAATCTTCAAGTCCTTGCGGGTTTCTGATGTGACCCGAATATTCGGGTTCAGTTGTTTGCTGTTCATAGTAGTTATTATACTACTATGACTACTTTGTGTCAAGTGTTTTTTGCCCCACGCCCATCACGCCCCATAAGGAACGGCGCTCTCATCCCCCGGTTGCGCACACGGGGGCTTTCCCGCGCCGGTTCGGTAAATTCACCACCCTTCCCCTAGGCGAACACTTAATGGTACCGACGTTTTTCTACTAAAAATGTTGGTACAGCGGAGCCGGTACCGGCAGAGACATTCAAAAGCGCCTCTGCTGAGAGGCGCGAGAGACAACCGTCCACGTAGTCGCCATAGAAGACAAGTGGGTTGGTATCCAGCATTCTATCATCGAACACGACATGGTTATCACTGAGGGTAGGATAGGGTTCGCTGGGAATGGCCACACGTTCCTGTACGATGTATGGTTCAGTCAGGGCAGTCTGGAGAGTCTGCATCCAGGATGTGGGATCGGTCAGCCAACCCAGGATGATGCCCTTGCCGCCGTACTCGTCGTTGGGTTTGAGAACGAGTTTCTCACGATGTTCCAGGATGAAGGGCAGCAGATCAATGTGCTGACCCTGGTAGCTATCATGGCGGCTCTCGACACGGCGCGTCCAGGGAATATGGGCGGTAATGGCCTCTTGCTCCTGGGAAGTGAACAGATGGGTATTGCGTTCATCGCTGAGAACGGCGAGGCTGGCCTTTTTATGCAGAATTTTGCAGCGAAATGGGTTGACCATGCATACAGCACCATCGAGGACAGCACGCACAGTGGGTTGATCCAGACCGCCACGCTCGATTAATTCACTGATGAGTACACGTTTATAGATCAGGGTAATATGGAAATCACCGGCCATGAGGCGTCCATTGCGATATTCTACCTCACGTGGGTCAGTGATGATACATTCCAGTCCCTGTGATTTGAAATACTCCTCAAACAGCACAAACTCGCTGTAGCTGGGAACTTCACGCCAGTCGAGAATAGCGATACGCGGTGCCTCGCGATGACCGGCCCACTGCTGGTAGGCATCCACCAGTGCATGAAGCACGCTATAGCGTCCAGGCAAGAGGCGTACCTCGTATTGGCGCAAGAACTTACGCATGATGGGTAATGCTAAGAATATTTCTGAGAGCGCATCGCTATAGCCTGGGCTGGCAGGTGTCTCGGCGTTGTACTCCGTCAGGCGCAAACCCCCGCGTTCGGTGACAAAGAAGGTATCAACACGCGAGGTCGGGCTGGGGTCGCGATAGCCAGGATCATGCTGTACCAGTGCCTCTTCCCAGTCAAGTAGGCCAAACTGGGAACGGAAATCGGCATCAACTATAGCGGCACGATAAATTTTGTCGAAAGCATGCAGCAGCAAATGTACTCGCGTTTGCAGGAAACGATACTGTTCAGGCGTCATAAAACGTGGACGCAGCACGGTACAGAGTGGACGGTCGGCGAAGAAGAGCCCACGCTGCTCCTGTTGTGCATCGAGTCGGGCCTGAGACTCGCCAGCCAGTTCGTCGGTTAGCAGATCATGATAGCTTTCAATAGCTTCGCGTAGGGACATGACACACCTCTAAAGCAAGCAATTACAGACAGGATCAAGGAGCTGACGAAGCATGAGGAATTGCTGGCTCCTCACTCAAGGCGCGGCTAGCACTGAAGAAGGCATCCCAGCGCAAGTCACGACTCTGCGGACGTGGCTGTTTGGCAAGGCGAATAGCCATGTCCGCCATGTGCTTCACAGCCCAATCAAAGTAAAAAGGCGTGAGCGAATAAATATCCATATCGGGAGCAGGGTTCATGAAGTCGATAGCATACGGGATGCCGTCGCGAATAGCCCACTCGACCGAGTTCATGTCATAGCCCAGGGCACGCACAAGTTTGAGCGAATCTTGCACAACGCGCATGCCCACTTCGGGACTAAGGTGCTGGTGTTCAACATAATATTTGCGCTCATGTGGGTCATACTTGATAGGCATGACTTCTTCCTGCCCCAGGCAGATGCAGCGCACATACTGCTGCCATTCGATGAATTCTTGCACAATGACCGTACGCAAGCCGAACTGGTTGTAGTGATCAATTAATTCATCCAGAGAGCGGCAAATGAAGACGTCTTTCCAGCCCCCACCAAGAGCATCTTTGATCACACATGGCAAACCAATATAGTCAATAATTGCTTGCCAGTTGAGCGGGTAGACCAGATTACGCAGACTTTCGTTGTGGACGATGCCAGGAACGTACTCTTTGTTCGGCAGAGCAATGGTTTTAGGGCTGGCAACCCCCAATTTGGTAGCCAGACCAGCCTCGAAAAATTTATCGTCGGCAGTCCACATAAAAGGATTATTGATCACGGTGACGCCCTGCAAGACAGCGTACTTGAGGTAGATGCGGTAATAGGGTACCTCTTGCGAGATGCGATCAATGAGTACGGCATAGGGGCATGGTTCGTCCATACGTGTGCCCCCCAACTTGACGTATTCAGCAATGACCCCTTCGTCGCGCCTATTCACTTCTTCGATGAAGGCCGGAGGAAAAGACCATTCCCGTCCGACCAGTAAACCAACTTTCAATGTCATAGACTTTCTCCTGGATACATCAGGTTCGCCGCTTGTTCATCAATCATGGCCGCCGATGTAAAGACGGATCATATCGCGCCACCACGGCCAGTCGTGTGCCCAACCATCCCAGATACGCATGGCATGCCAGATATTCTTACTCCACAGGATGTTTGAGAACTCCTCGTTATTGGGATACGAAGGGTCGCCACGACCAATGGCGAGAATAATATCAATGTGGCGAAGCTGCTCTAGCCGTTCTGGATCGTTCTCGTTCTTAATAAATGCGCAGGGATTATTGAAATAGACGTTATCGTCAGAGTAGCCCAGCGTAAATCTTCTAATATCATAGAGGCCGCTCAGGCCAATAGTGCGATCAACCAGCGATGGGTGGCGCAAAGCAAAGTTAACTGCGTGATAAGCACCGAAGCTAGCACCGGTCGTGATCAGAAAAGGATTGGAATTCAGCGTCTTGCTGAAAGGCATAACTTCGTTGAGCAAATACTGATCATACTGGTTATGCCGCACAGCACTCTGGGCAGGAGAGATATGTTTGTTATACCAGCTTTCGTCGTCAACACTATCTACGCAGAAGAGCTGGAGCCAACCCTGTTCAAGATGCTCGTCAAGGGCGGTGATCATACCCATATCTTCCCACTGGAAGAAACGGCCCTGTGACGTCGGAAAAACCAGAACACGCGGACCGGCATGACCAAAGACCAGCAACTCCATATCTCGTTCCAGGGAAGGACTATACCAATGATGATACTCACGATTCATTCGACTCTACACTCACATTCGACTCCGGCAGGTCAGAATAGCCTGCAAGCCGATTTTCTACAAGGCGAAACGGTTACTGCCGCACGCTAACAGATCACACAACTCCAGGTGATAGGGGTGGATCATAAAAAAATAGATGGCAGTAGGGACAGTCCTTGCCGCCAGTTGTTAGGAATCTTATCACGCAGGTTAAGCAGATGTCAAAATTGGCTGTCCCGTCGGCAGGGCGATTGAAAAGTCCCCCACATGACGACCGCAAGGGATCGCCACTACTCTATACGGCAGGTACAACGGGCATGAGACGTAGTAGAGTAGTGACGACCCTTGCGGTCGTCATGCCGCGCGGCGGGCGTCATGCCGCGCGGCGGGCGTCATGGAGCGCGGCGCTCGCCATACCGTCGTTTCTCACCTCGTGATGGCGACCGCAAGGGATCGCCACTACTCTATACAGCAGGTACAACGAGCATGAGACGTAGTATAGTAGTGACGCCCCTTGCGGGCGTCATGCCGCGCGGCGGGCGTCATGGAGCGCGGCGGGCGTCATGGAGCGCGGCGGTCATCATGCCGCGCGGCGGGCGTCATGGAGCGCGGCGGTCGCCATGCCGTCGCTTCTCACCTCGTGTGGACTGTTTCTCTACATATGCTTTACTTATCATGGCGAAGCTCCTTCTTCCTCCGTCAGGCGCACATGCCGAAAGATGAACCACAGGGTGAGATCGTATATGGCTTTGAGCGTCCCGGCCAGGATGAATGGCAGCCCAACCAGGAGGAGGGAGTTCTGGAGGAGCAGGCCGGAGAAGACTGGGCTGATGGACGAGCCCACACTGCGGGCCAGGGAGGTGACACTGGCCGCCGCGGTGCGCTCTTCCGGGGCGACCAGTGCCATTGTATAGGCCTGCCGGGTGGGTACGTCCATCTGCGAAAGGACCTGGCGCAGCAACAAGAGCGCCGCGGCGATGGGAAATGTAGGCGCGACGGCCACCAGGAGCAAGAGGATATTGGAGGGTAGGTGGGTGAACACCATTGTGTTGAGTAAGCCGAAACGCCTGGCGAGCGGTACCGCTGCCAGGAACGAGAGTGCCGAGAGGAGGTTCGCACCAAAGAACAAGGCGGAGAGCGTCGTGAGCGGAACACCGAAGCGCAGATAAAAGAAGAGCACCATCAGGCTCTGTACTACCAGCCCCCCGGCCAGGGCATCCACGCTGAAGAGTGCTGTCAATCGCCACACGATGGCACGCGAACGATGAAGTGGAGGAACCAGTCGAGACCTTATGTTCTGTGCCTGGATGGAAGCGTGCAGGGAAACCTCCACATGGAGAGAGAGCAGCAGGGACAGCCCTGCCACCATGAGTGCCAGTGCCGCGTACACTCCGAAGAGAAGACGTACACCAGAGGCAAGCGGTAATCCGGTCCGCGTCAGCAAACTTGGTAACCCTGCCACCAAAGCTCCTACCGCAGTGCTCAGTGAGGCAATCAGGTTGTAGCGGGCGAAGAGGGAGGTTCGCTGCTCGGACATCGTGATCTGCGCAATCATCGTCTGGTCGATGGGCAGAAAGGGAGCCGTCTCAGAGGCCGAGGTGCCTAGCGTCCCGAAGAACGCCGCCACCAGCAGCACAGGATAGCTGGTCGTTAGCCCAAAGATCATGCCGGTCGCGGCCATAAGGAGCGAAAGCAGTGCCAGCGTGCGCCGCCGTCCCCAGGTATCGGCAAAGAGGCCGATCACATAGGTTCCAACCATGTCTCCGACCAGGGACACGGTGATCAGCGTGCCAATAGCCACAGGCGAAAACCCCTCGTCGGCCAAGGCCACGCCCAAGAGCACGGCCAGGAGTCCGTAGGCCAGTGAGCGTAGTCCGCGCATCACCAGAATGAGCCGGGTGTCTCGACGGCGCTTGCTTGTGTCAACTGGAAGTAGTTCTGCTCTGTCCGTTGGTCTCACTCGCGCATCTTCCCTTTGGGTATCTCATCAGCGAACTGTGCATAGAGCGCATCGTAGATGACGCTCGCACGTTCAAGCGCGACCTGATCATCAGGACTCACCGAGCGTATGCCCCGACAGATCAAGTCGAGACCCGGTGCTGCTGGCTCCAAGGTCACATCCTGTACAGTGTCGGCCTCATCCACCACCCGTGCGATACGCTGCAAGATGGGATCATGCAAGTCATACTCGCGCAGCATAGTGTAAAACGTGCAATGTCCCCAGTGATGGGATAAGCGAACACCAGGGATATCAAATGGCTCCGCCCCTTCGGGCAGTGGGTTATATCCGGCAGGCACGAAGAGAAACTCCGCCTGCGGATCGATATAGTGAGTGATCAGCCAGGCGCAGGCCATGCGATCCACGCCGACCTGTTCCCAGGTAACCCATTTCATGAGGCAAACCCTCCTCTCGCATTCATCAGTCGTACCCGCACCAGATCCCCCAGTTCTGAGTGGAAGTAGTCTTGCGCTCGTACCTGTTGATACCTGCGGGAAAGTGCCACCAGATCAGCATCGCTCTGCTCCAGTTCGTCCAGGATCTCCTGATAGACCGCATCTACACGAGCCTGAAACTGATGCACAAGCACATCTGCCTGCCCATTCAAAAGCAGGCGGGATTCCCATAGGTGCGCTTCTCCGCCGAGTTCGCTAATCTCCACTGCTAGCCACTGGAACTGCTCACGTGTCCAGGGAGTGGCAGGCAGCACCCAGACGGCATCATGTAACAGCAGTGCCCCCAGCCGTTTGAGTTTGCGCCAGGCTGCAGCACGGCTAGCTGTCGGCTCTCGCGGGATTTTGTAGACGAGCAGCACCCATGTCATTCCTTGCAGCTGTTCCACCTGGTACCTCTCCTAGCGATGCAGGAACGAGTACACGATCAGCCCGCTGATCGCTGCGCTCAGGACGATGAACGGCTCTGGAAGCTTCTTCCACCGCCACAGGAGAACCAGGGTCATGAGAGCAAGTAGGGCAGTAGGGAGATCAATGATAGTGCGTTGCCCAAGCACTACGACCGCTCCGGTAATCGCCCCGATGGCGGCAGCCGTCACTCCTTTCACAAAGGCTTCGATAGCCGGACGCTTGCCGTACTTGTGGAAGGCAGGAGCGGCGATGACCACAAAAGCATAACAGGGCAGAAAGGTCCCCAGGGCAGCAACACACGCTCCGGCAAAGCCCGCCACCAGGAATCCAATGAACCCAGAGGTAATGACCACGGGGCCTGGCGTAATCATGGCGACGGCCACCGCGTCCACGAACTGGCGGTCGGTGAGCCAGTGATGTCCCTGCACAACGCCCCCATACAGGAAGGGAATGATGGCCAGCCCGCTACCGAAGACGAAGGCTCCGGCAGCAGCGAAGAAGGTGAAGATAGCCCATAGCGTGCCACCTGCCGTGCCTCCAATAGCCAGCAAAGCAGCCAGAGGGATCGGTGACAAACTGATTGCACTCGTCTTTCCCTTGTTCCAGCGTCTCCACAAGTCCCCAGGAGGAGCCTTGACCAGCCAGACCAGGACACCGGCGGCAAGGAAGAGCAGGATCTGCTCAGTCTGTGTCACGATGGTCACCACCGCAGTAACGAGGTAAATGCCCCAAAGCAGTGGATCACGTCCGATCGTTTTCGAGGTCAACTTATAGGCACTGTGGGCGATGATGCCGATCACGCTGGCACCCACGCCATAAAACACCGCCTGCATCCAGGTGAGACCACCGTAAAGCGTATAGAGCCAGCCAAGGGCAACCACCATCAGAAACGATGGCCAGATAAAAGCCAGTCCTACCAGCGTTGCTCCCAGAAAGCGGTAGCGCACGAAAGCGGTAGCGCACGTAGCCCAGGTACATGGCAAGCTGAGCAGCTAACGGCCCTGGGCAGAGCTGTGCGAGGGCCAGTCCCTCCTTGTAATCAGCCTCGGCAATCCACTTACGGCCCTCGACGAGGTCTCGCTGCATGTAGCCCACCAGTGCCACCGGGCCACCGAAACCAATTGTGCCTAAACGCAAAAAATAGCTCACCAATTGCCAAAGCGAATAGGATATCTGCTCCTGCGCCTGCTCCATAGGTGCTTCTGCCGTTTGCGGTGTGTCCATCTCCTTCTCCTCGTCTGTCGCCGTAGACCCTCTCTTCTTCTGAGGAATACAACAACAGTTATAATATCAAATAACCATGGTTATATTTTACCCCGAACCAGAAGAAAAATACAAGGGTTAAGAGGGAGGAGTGATAAAGCCCATGAGAAGACGTACCAACGTTGATTTACCTGCTCCATTTTCGCCGAGCAGGCCAAAGGATGTGCCTTGATTGATGGTGAGGTTGAGGTTGTTGAGGGCGATGGCATGTTTGTTGTAGACTTTGGTGAGTTCGATACATTCGATGATGGGTATGGTTGGGTGGCTCTTTGCCTTTACTCTTTTATTCGTTTGATGTACTCGTGTATAGTTGGGTATAGAAGTCCTGCTGCGCCTCGAGATACGCACACGTGTGCAGTGCGGCCATCTTGCAATCCCCGACGTAGAGCAAGCCATGCTCATCCAGGCTCTGGCTCACCTGGGCAATGGCGGGAAGGTAGAGCGGATCGTCGGCTCGTTGCCCCGACACGATCTGCATCGCGACTGGCAAGCCCAGCAGATCCAAGGCCGAGAGCATCACTTTCAGTTGGGGCAAGTCGGGACGGTGGGCTTTGCTGTAGCCCAATTGGAACAGCCGCTCTTCCGAGACCGTCCAGTACCCGCTCGCGGTGGGCCTATCGACCCCAGCTAACGCAACTCTGAGGAGCTCAGCGCCTGGTCGAGATTGAGGGCGGCGCCGATCAAAGAGAGGTGCGTAAAGGCCTGGGGAAAATTCCCCAGTGCCTCGCCGCTGGCCCCGATCTCCTCGGCATAGAGCCCCAGGTGGTTCGTGTAGCCCAGCATTTGCTCAAAGATCAAGCGGGCGCGGTCCACCTCTCCCACGCGGGTGAGTGCCTCGACCAGCCAGAACGTGCACATGCTAAACGCGCCCTCTTCCCCCGTAAGGCCATCGGCTGACAGTTTCACATCGTAACGATACACCAAACTATTGGAGACCAAGCCCCCTTCTTTGGGTGGGCGATTGATCGCGTTCAGTGTCTTGAGCATCCGGGGGTCTTTGGGAGAGACGAAGAACACCAGAGGCATCAGCAGCAGCGACGCATCCAGGTGGTCACCACCGTAAACTTGCACAAACGCCTGTCGTTTTGCACTCCAGCCTTTCGCCATGATCTCTTCATAGATTTGGTCGCGGACCTGCAGCCACGGCTCCCGATCCGCGGGAAAGGAACTCATATCGGCCAGACGCAGACCGCGATCGAGGGCTACCCAGCACTGCAGCTTGGAGTACACGAAGGACTGGCGGCCGCTGCGCATTTCCCAAATTCCTTCATCTGGTCGCGACCAGTTCTCACAGACCCAGCTGAGCAGGCGGCGCAGCTGGGTCCAGAGATCATAGGAGATCGGCCCACCATACTTGGCGTACAGATAGACGGCATCGAGCAACTCACCGTAAATGTCCAACTGCAACTGGTTATATGCGCCGTTACCAATGCGGACCGGGCGTGAGCCGCGGTAGCCCTCCAGGTGATCGAGGGTCTGCTCAGTCAGCATATGGTCACCGTGGATGCCGTACATCAGTTGCAAGGAACCGTCTATATTGATCTCATGACAGCGGGCCTCGAGCCACGCCATAAACTGCTCGGCCTCCTCAGTGAAGCCGATACGCAGCAAGCTGTAGAGGGTGAAGGCCGCATCCCGGATCCAGGTGTAGCGGTAGTCCCAGTTCCGCACGCCGCCCACATGCTCAGGGAGGCCGCACGTGGGTGCGGCGACAATCGCGCCCGTTGGCGAGTACGTGAGCAGTTTGAGCACCAGTGCCGAGCGGTGGACGCTCTCCCGCCAGCGCCCCTTGTAGGTACACTTGGCCAGCCAGCGTTGCCAGTACGCCACGGTCTGCTGGAAAAGCTCTTCGGCCTCCTCCTCCGTCATGGGAAGACCACTGTCGACTCCCGGCTCAATTTCTTGCAGCACGAAGGTCGCAGTCTCCTCTTCCTGCAATGTGAACTGGGCACTGACCCCCGTGCCCTGCTGCTTGAGGGGCATGCTGGTTGTCAGACCCAGACTGAGGCCCGGCGAGTGAAAACTGACACCTTCCGTACTCATAACGACCTGGTGGGCATCGCGTGCATAATTAAAGGCCGGAGTACATTCCATGCGAAAGGCCATCGCGCCGCGGACTACTTTGACGCGGCGAATCAGGCAATGGTACCCACGCAGGTGGCCGTTGACTCCATGAGCAACAGGGCCGATGGGCATATAATCGATAATTTCGCCAACGCCATCGGGTGAGAGGAAGCGCGTGACCAGGACATTGGTGTCGGGCCAATAGTGCTGCTTCCAGGTGCTGTTGGCAGAGGCGGGAGCAATCTGGAAGCGGCCGCCTTTGGCGTCGTCAAGCAAAGCTGCAAAGATGGTTGGGGAGTCGAGGTGGGGGAAACAGAACCAGTCGATGGACCCATTCATCCCTACCAGGGCTACACTATGTGCGTTACCGATAACTCCATAGTTTTCGATTGGTTGATAGGCCATGGCATCTCCTGCGATTGAATAGCTATACATTCCCATCATATGCTATCACATGCTCGTCCTCCAATCAAATCGTTCACAGTTTTTAGTAAGTCGCTTGGTATCACAAGGCACAGAACACGCACGGTAGCTTGCCCGTCGCCCTGTTACGCACTGCTAGAATCGATTGACTTTTCAGACATCAAGGTGAATAGCTGGTGTCTGAAAAGTGCCAGTACTGATTTGACTCGACCTGTGCAGGCTTTATGCCCTTGATCCCAAATGTACAAAGTCGAGTGAAGGAGACCTTGTAGCTGTAGATTTTGTGAAAACATTGGCCAGAAATGGCACGATACAGAAATCGCGTAGGGGCGGGGGCGGCTGTGGAGCGGGGCTAGGGCACTCGTGGCCACCCGTTGCTGGGGATAGCTGCCCGCCTGCTTGAAAAACTACTCGTGCAAACACACAAGCGCCCCTCACCTACGAAATACCCCACATTCGTTCCCCAAAGCCTCACCCCTTGAATATCTCTTGCGCCCCCTATCCACCAACATCATCAAATTCCAAACCTGACCCGACAAAGATTGTGCAGGCTTACTCATTGGGAGCGTCAATTTTATCGAATTGGGGAACCATATTTCGTAGTATTTGGTACATCTCATCACGAGCCTCTGCTGGCAGTAATTCTTGATAGGTCAGTTCGGCAATGTAGAGAATATTTAATGGTTCTGGCTTAAGTTTGGCATCAACTGATTGCCAATATTTTTCAAGGTACTGTCTTGCTGTCTCTCCTTCAATTAAGGAAAGTATCATTCGTACTGCTTGTACTCTCTCTTGATAGTTAGCTTTCTTCACTGTTAAAGGTACTTTAGCAATTTGTAGCCGTTGATCAGCACTAATGTTTTGTTTTTGCGCCAATTGCCAAAGTCGTTTGATGGTCTGTTGCTCTTCTTCTGATGCGACTGAACTATTCTGATATAGAAATTCAGCTATTTGTAACTCTTGCTCGAATGAGAGAGCGTGCCTCTGCATCAGTTGCTGAAGGATCTGGAGAGCTTGCTTCTCCCCTAGCGCCTTTGGGCTGTATCTATGAAGCATTTGAACAGCTTGCAAGATTTGTTCGATGGAGAAATTTGGCTGATGAAGCAGGTTCAAAAGCATTTTGGCTGCAATAAATCGCCCCTCTGAGCCATCAGGGCTGTATTGAAAGAGAATATTAGCTGCTCGTAAGGTCTGCTCAATGGGCGGATCAACTTGCTCTATCAGATCCAAAAACAATCGAGTAATTTGACCTCTTTTCTCTGACTGTGTAGGAAAAATGAGATAGGTGGCCTGAGTTATTAGCAAGTTCTGTTCAAAGGAGAGGTTGGATTGTCGTGCTAGATGTAAAAGTAGCTGAGCGGCTTGCCGTAGTTCTTCTGACCCATTCGAACTGTACTTGTAGATGGTCTGGGAAGCCAGCACAGCTTGTTCAAAGGAAACATCAGCTCTCCTTGCTAGATGTAAAAGCATTTGTGTCGCTTGTCTATACCCCTCTTGGTAAAAAATGCGTTTCTCATAAATGGCTTCAGCAGCTTGCATTATCTGTTCGAAAGAAAGATCGGAGTTCTGTATAAGACGCCCAAGTAAGTTGTTTGCCTGCCTTCGTTCTTCTGAGTCCCTGGAGCTAGACTCATAAAGAATTCTGGCGATTTGCATAGCTTGTTCAATGGAAATATTAGAGTATTGTGTCATACTTAAAAGTAATTTTATAACTTGTTGTTGCTCTTCCGATTTATCAGGGCTATTCCAATAAAGAATCTCAGCAGCTAATACAGACTGTTCAATCGAAATATTGGGGCGTTGTGCTAGATCTAGGATTAGCTGAGCGGCCTGTAGCAACTCCTGTGATTGGGGATGGCTATGTTCATAAAGAGTTCGAGCTGCTAGTAAAGATAGTTCAAAGGAAATGTCAGTTCGTTTCGCCAAATTGAGGAGTGCCTGTATGGCTTGCTGTTGCTCCGGAGACTTAGGAAAGCTAATTGAATAGAGGGTTCGGGCAGCTCGTATTCTTCTAGGAATATCTGATATTACTTCTTGAGCAACAAGAGTTCTCAGTTCTTCTCGTCCTGTATCAGCATATTGCCGTGTCTGCATTAGCTGGCCAAGTACTTCCATTGCTTCTTTACTCTGTGAAGGGAAGGGCGAGCTTTTAACCAAATCACCTAAGCGTAAAACAACATCCCTTGCCAGATCATTTTCTACAATTATTTCCTCCGTCAAACAAGAACTTACAAAAAACAGGTCTTGTTGCACTATGTCGGTATATTTACTGCGACGACTCTTGATTTTACCCTCAAGAACTTGACACAATTGAGCCGTTACTGGCTTGCGCTTGAGCTTTCCAAGCAATAATAAAATCACCTCTTGCCAATGAGGATCGTGCAAATGCCCTTTTAGAAACTCGCTAACAATCTCTGGGTCTTCCTCTTGTTGATATCTCTCATAAACATCTGCAGCCGCAAAATATTCCTGAAAGGTGCGATGTACAAAACCATAAAGTAGTTCACTGCTTTCATCGGCTCCTCTCTCAGCAATCAACCCTGCTTCTTCTCTAATAAGGTCGAGAAAACGTTTCGCCTCAGCACGTCGCTCTGCCTTCTCAGTAATCAAATTCTCTAGAAAATGCTCTATCTCACGTAACATAAATCTTGTCGGCACATCGTCACTTTTCTGCTCTTGCGAACGTTCGTGTAAAACAAAACCAAGATGGGCAACGCAAGCATATTGATCCTCTTTGCCCATTTTCATATCTTTCCATCGCACATTGGTACCCTTGAGTTTGGCCCATGTTTCTAACAAAAGGTCGGCACAGCGATCATAAACCAGTATTCTTCTATCAGGCAGCCGCTCATAACGATGCAGTGCTGTAATCACGGTTAAAAGGAGCGGATTTTCAGCTAATTTGTGCAGCCGCTCATTCTCTTGCAACGTCTTGAAAAGTGTTTCTAGCTCTTCTCGATCCTGGTAAGGAAGAGGAAATAAGCGCAACACATGCGTATACCAGTTTTCTAAAAACTGCCGGATCTGTTCATCGTTAAACGCTTGTACTTCAGCATGGGTAAACCATTGAGAAGATAAACGCGCAAGCTCATAGCCTACTGGACGCGAGGTGACAATAATACGATTGCCGGGGTAGCAGAGCGCAAAATGTTCTATCTCTTCTGTCAATTGCTTGCGCTCATCCAGTGTAGCCACCTCGTCCAGTCCATCGAAGAGCAGAAGCATATGGCGACGCTCTAGCAACTCTTTGAACATCTGAGGATGTATTTCGACACCTTCTCGTCCCAACAAAACCTCTGTAGCATACGAGAGAAAGTTGTATTCTGGATGGTGTCTACGGTCTTCCGTCAGACGACGTAGCTCAATACGTAGTGGTAGAGGGTTACCTGCCAGAAGAGGAATACTCACTTTTGAAGCGTTAGACTGGTTTGCTGCCATGTGACTCCAGGCTAGATAGCGTACGGCCGTTGATTTGCCGGAGCCTGGGCCACCAAGTAGGACCAAATAGGGGAAGTGTTCAAGCGAAGCTGTAATAGAATCCTGTTTCTCCTCTTTAGGAAGCTTTTGTTCTTGCAGGGCAATACGTAGTGGCACAAAGATACCACGCAGCTCAGGGTCGGGGTTCTTCTCACCTCGATCTTTAGGCACAACGCCCACCAATTTGAGATAGCGGAGTGATCTCTCCATGTGAGCCGTGTATACCTGGACGTCCTGTTCAAATTGCTCCACCGTATACTCATCTTCCAGCGTCTTGCTGATTTGGCGAAGTGTGGCAAGCATTTCTGTCACAGAACGCTCCATGTTCATCGTAGCTCTGGCTGCACGTACTTTCAGGACATCACTCATTTGCTGTTTGAAGAAAGGATCGGCATATAGTTCTGCTATGAGCGCATCGAAAAAGCTGGCTAGATATGGTGCTGCATCTAATTCAGTGGGGAGTGTTGGCTGGGATAGTGAGCGTGTGCGTAGTGAGCGATTGTACGCTTCATTTAGCTCAGCAAAGTTCGGCGTTTCCGAGAGAGTCAGGAGCCGCATGGCTTCATGTCGTAGCGTGTCGCTATGTGAACCTGGCTCAAATAAAATTTCGAGAATTTTGCGGTACTGGTCTCGCTCTTCAAATGTATGAAAGCGCGTTATCCCTCGTTCCACTGCATTTTTCAAAGCTAATTGCAGGTGACGAACCTGTTCTTTTTCATCCAGGTGGAAGAAGTCCCGAACATACTTCGTCCCCTTCTCGACAGCAAAGTCCTTGCCCTTCTCAAGAGCAACTTCTTTTCCCTTATCAAGCAGTGTACCGCGTATAGTATCCAACCAGGAAGGGGCATTATGGGCAATATATGTAGTCACAATAGCTAAAGAGATCGGCTCAATCATCATGTCACCGCTTTCTTCCGACGAATCTGCTCGGTTCAAGTTATTTTGCTGCTTTAACTTTGATACAAGTCAAATGCACATGCAGTATACAGATGAATACATGAGCTTGTCAATGTGGTAACAAACCCGTAGTTTCACATCCTCTGTCAGGTTATTCATTGTAGCCAAGCTCCTTAGCTGTCTCATATGCTTGCTGAGCTTCTAGTCTTCTACCAATCTGCTCTAGAGTGTTCCCCATGTTGTTGTAGGCAACGGCAAAGGTAGAGTCGAGTCGAAGAGCTTGTTGATAAGCAATCAACGAGTCGTTATAGCGTCCGAGTTTATAGAGAACGTCACCCTTTCTCACGTAAGTAACAGGTTTAGGATCAAGGGAAATAGCCCTCTCAAAGGCTTGCAGAGCCTCATTATAGCGTCCAAGCTCGTAGAGTGCCTTACCTTTTCCTTTGTAAGCATCGGCATCTGTGAAGTTAAGGCGAAGTGCTTGCTCATATGCAGCTAGAGCTTTTTCATAATATTGTCGCACACGTTCTGCTTCCAGCAATTCTTCATCTTCACGTGTGCGATAAGTCGTCTCCGATGGGATATGTGGTACCGCCATAGTAGGCAGGTCAGTCAGGTCTTCGTTTTCATGAGACGTAGTAGAACTGGGGCCATAGAAAACCAGTTCGTGTTCGCCGATGCCGATATGATCGCCCTCTTGAAGAACGCGGGGAGTCCTTTGTTTAAGTTGTTGACCATTGACAAACGTTCCATTGGCACTGCCCTCGTCATAGAGGACGTAGGAGCCAATTTCTTGGCGGACCGTGGCATGACGGCGCGAGGTCTGTCTGTCCTTTGAGAGCAAGATGTCGTTATTGGGAGCGCGACCAATAGATATTTCAGGTTTTTCCAGTAGATATTGAGCTAAGACATCACCATTCTCAGCTTGTAGGACAAAGCGAGCCGGATGTTCCCTAGTAGCCTGAGCAGTAGAAGACGGCATGACAGTCGGTGGTTCCTTATTGTTGCTGGCAATCGTCATGGCACTTGGATCAGCGGACCATGGGGCACCGGAAGGGGATGGTGCAGAATTTGAACCCTGGAAAGGTTGCCCCCATCCTTCTCGATCCAGAACGAGAGGGCTACTACCCACGGCAGGTGGAGTCTGCGGAGATGAAGGAGTTGCAGGAAGCAGGCGATTGCCACAATTCGCGCAAAACTTACTTTCGGGCCGCACCTCGGTTCCACAGTAAGGACAAGTGGTCTTGTGCATGCTAGACGAAGCGGATGGCGTGATTTTCGTAGAGGCTGTAAATTCTTGCACTACGCCTTCAATGCCTAACGCAACATCTACGAAGGCACTATCTCGGTTCCGCCAACTAACAATTGGTTTGCCATTTGTTGGTAACATTCTCAGCCGAGTAAATGGCTCATCTCTGAAGAGTACCGGGCGCAGCATAATGGGAATGACACGCGCCTCTCCTCGTTCATGGCGGCCCATCGCTCGCTTCATTTCGATGCTGTAGCAATATTCTGAAGCCATAAAATCTGAGCTAATCAATAGCAGGATGATACGAGCACTGTTGAGGTAAATCTCTACTTGTCGCAACCACTCTTCACCAGCTCTAATTTCCGTATCATGCCATGTAGTGATAAGTCCACGATATTTGAGATTGCTCAGGTGGTCTTCAAGTTTATCTCTAAGTGATCTATCTCTGCGAGCGTAGGCGAAAAATACGTAAACACTATCTCTTTGCGTGGTAGTCATTGGTAAGTTTCTCTACTAACCATGGCAGCACTTATGCCTGAGTTTTCCCTACCTACATACGAATAGCAAGACGTAGAGGTATATCCTGATTATCAATGCATATGCAGTATACAGATGAATAAATGAGCTTGTCAATGTGGTGCAAATGGGGCAAATGAGGAACCACAAATGCAACTCTTAGAATCCTGATATAATCATGGGGAGAATCTTCTCATCTTTTGTATGAAGGATGACCCCGTCGTTTTTGGTTCTATTGAGAGCGCCCCTAGAAAAGGGAGTAGAAATATGTCTACGATGAAAGCGGTGCAGGTGCCTCATGCGGGTGGTGCGTTTGAACTGGTCGAGCGACCTCTTCCTGAGCCTCAAGAGGGCCAGGTGCGCATCAAAGTGGAAGCTTGCGGTGTCTGCCACAGTGATAGCGCCGTGAAGGAAGGTGGGGTTTACCCCATCACCTATCCTCGTATTCCCGGTCATGAAGTGATCGGGGTGATTGACGCGGTCGGCAAAGGCGTACGCCCCTGGAGCGCCGGACAGCGTGTGGGCGTAGGCTGGCATGGAGGGCACTGCTTTGTTTGTCGTGCCTGTCGCCGGGGGGATTTTATCAACTGCGAGAACGCTAAGATCACCGGAATTTCCTACGATGGCGGGTACGCTGAGTACATGGTGGCTCCGCAAGAGGCGCTGGCCCTCGTGCCAGACCAGCTCAAAGCGGCTGAAGGGGCACCGCTCCTTTGTGCCGGTATCACCACCTTCAATGCCCTGCGCCATAGTGTTGCGAAACCGGGGGATCTCGTGGCGGTGCAAGGTCTGGGTGGCCTTGGTCACCTTGGCATCCAGTTCGCTAACCGCTTTGGTTTCAGGACAGTCGCCGTCTCGCGTGGCAAAGACAAGGAGCGCCTGGCCCGTGAGTTGGGCGCGGATGAGTATATCGATACCGAAGCCACCGATCCGGCCCAGGAACTCTTGCGCCTGGGAGGAGCGCGTGTCGTGCTGACCACGGCGCCAAGTGGCAGGGCGATTGCTTCGCTCATCGGAGGGATAGGGATAAACGGTCAACTGCTCGTCGTAGCGGCGCCCCCTGATTCGACAGAGCTCTACCTGGCTTCACTCATTGGAGGCACTCGCTCTATTCAGGGATGGGCATCTGGCACCGCGGTGGATTCAGAAGACACGTTGAATTTTAGCACCCTTCGTCACGTTCTTCCCTTGATCGAAACTTTTCCCCTGGAACGTGCCAACGAAGCGTATAATCGCATGATGTCCAATCAAGTGCGTTTCAGAGCAGTTCTGACTCCACAGCAGAAATAAGGAAAAAACGGAGTTCACAAAGGCCACACATGCCTTCCGGCACATAATAGCGGTCAGTTCTCCCTGGGTGAGAGTCATATTTTGATCCTGTTGGCGAATGGTATTACGGGCAATTCAGGGTCGTTTTTCGTTCCAAATGACCGGAAAACCATCGGTTAGAAGGTGCAAAGCAGAAGAAAACCGATAGTACATGCTCTTCTTCTGCCCGTAATACCATTCGCCAACAGGGTCTATTTTTGCGCTGGGCATGAGGACCGCAAGGGTCATCACTACTCTACACGCATGCTTCGGCCTGCGAAGCCGGAGTAGAGTAGTGATGACCCTTGCGGTCCTCATGGTGCTGAGGCGGTCCTCATGTGGCAGGGGCGGTCATCACTATTATACACGCATGCTTCGGCCTGCGAAGCCGGAGTAGAGTAGTGATGACCCTTGCGGTCCTCATGGTGCTGTGGCGGTCCTCATGGTGCTGTGGCGGTCCTCATGGTGCTGAGGCGGTCCTCATGTGGCAGGGGCTAGTCCGTCACCGGGATCGCGGCGGCAATCTGATGGTGAGCGGGCAACTTGCCACCCTCCGCTAGCTCTTCGAACTCGATGATGTTGTTGATCGCGGTCCCCATCGCGGCATTCGTCTCTCGCTCCACCATGACCTCCACCAAGACGGGGACCTGCCGCTCTCCACTGACCCGGATGGCCCACTCCAGGGCAGGCTTAATCTCCTCGGGCCGCGTCACGCGGCGACCGGCCGCCCCCATCGCTTCCATGACCGCCACGTGATCCATGCCATAGGTCTCGCTGCTCGGTCCGGTATAGAAGAGATCCACCGCAAAGTTCATGCCATAGGGCAGCTCAGATTGGCGAATCAGGCCCATGTAGCCGTTGTTCACCATGACGAGCACGAAGGGCACCTTATACTGGACGGCAACCGCCACCTCCTCCATCAGGAACTCGAAGGAGTAGTCTCCCACCACGCCCACCACCAGCTTCTCGGGCCGGGCCAGCTTTATGCCAATGCAGGCCGGTACCTCCCACCCAAGCGGACCCGCCTGTCCACAACAGAAGTAGTGGCGTGGATTGTAGACCCGCTGGAATTGCCCGCTCCAGATTTGATAGAGCCCAATGGCCGTGACGATAAGTGTGTCCCGCCCGAAGACCTCGTTCATCTCCTGATACACTCGTTGCGGCTTGATCGGGACATTGTCGAAGTCCATCTTGCGCCAGAGCGTGTAGCGCAGCTGCCGCACGTGTTCCACCCACTCCCCCGGCTGATGTGCTGAGGTGAACTCCCCTGCCACCTGTCTGAGCGCCTGAAGTGCCAGCTTGGCGTCCGAGACAATGCCCAGGTCCGGGGGGAAGACCCGCCCGATCTGGAAGGGCGAGATGTCGATATGGATAAACTTGCGGTTGCCGCGGTAGACCGAGAGATCACCAGTGTGCCGGTCGGCAAAGCGAGCGCCGATTGCCACAATCAGGTCACTCTCCAGGAAGAGTTGGTTGGCGTAGCGCTGGTTGGTTTGAATGCCCACGACGCCCGCGTACAGCACATGGTCCTCGGGGATGGCCCCCTTGCCCATCAGCGTGGGCGTCACCGGAATCTGCAAATACTCGGCAAGGGCCATCAAGTCATCGGAGGCGTCAGCGATGATGACTCCCCCACCTGGCATCAGCATGGGCCGCTCGGCGTCCATGATCATCTCCATCGCTCGGCGGATGGCTTGCAGGTTTGGACCCGGCTTCTCCACTGGCAGCGAGCTATCAAGATCGGGATCGTACTCGATATCCGGCCCTTTCTGAACATTGAGAGGCAAGTCAATGAGCACCGGTCCAGGCCGACCCGAGCGCGCAATGCGGAAGGCTTCCCGGAAGACCGAGGGCAACTGCGCGGTCTCTTTGACCTGCACACTCCACTTGGTGACGGGGCGGGCAATCTCGGCGATCTCTACCGCCTGGAACGCCTCCCGATGCAGGACAAGTGTCGGGGCCTGGCCAGTAATACAGATGATGGGAATGGAGTCGGCCAGGCAGGTATAGAGTCCTGTAATCATATTGGTCCCGGCCGGGCCGGATGTCCCAATGCTGATCCCGACCTTACCGGTCGCACGTGCGTAGCCGTCCGCTGCGTGTGTGCCTCCCTCCTCGTGCCGAACTGAGATGTTTTTGATGCGTTCTGACTTGCTCAGTGCCTGATAGAGGGGCAAGATGGCTGCTCCAGGTACGCCGAAGACATAATCGACTCCCTCATCCTCGAGGACCTTGACTACTGCATCCATTGGGTTCATTTTAGGCATGTTCTCTCTCCTTTTGAATGGTAGCCACCTGCCTGCTACCTGGGCTCTCCGATTCGATACTGCGCCCAGTCCTCAATTAGGGTGAGGATCGCTGAATGATCCTGATCGCCCTGCCCGCGCTGCCTCAAGGTCTGCAGCATCTGGTCAACGAGGGCTGTTACAGGCAACACGACACCGTACTCTCGGCCTGCCGAGAGCGCGATGCCCAAATCTTTATGATGCAGTGCGATTTTGAATCCCGGCTGGAAATTGTGCTTTAAGAAGTTGGGGCCGCGCACTTCCATGACACGGTTGGCTGCCAAGCCACCTGAGAGAACCTGGAGGATGACCGCCGGGTCTACTCCAGCCTTGGAACCAAGCACGAGCGCTTCGCTGACCGCCTCAATCGTCAATGCCACCACAATCTGGTTGCACGCCTTGACGACCTGTCCCGCGCCAATGTCCCCCACATGCACGACGGTCTTGCCCAGTACCTGGAAGATCGGCCTGGCCTGCTCGAAATCCTCGGCACTGCCACCCACCATGATGGAGAGCGTGCCTTGCTGAGCACCAACATCGCCCCCACTCACAGGCGCATCCAGCATCCGCACGCCATGTTCCTGCGCCACCTTGGCCACCTCCTGAGTGACCCCCGACGAGATCGTGCTCATATCAATCACCAAGGTACCAGCTTTGGCTCCCGCCAACACGCCATTCTCGCCGGTCATCACTTCCCGGACCTGGGGCGAGTCCGGCAACATGGTGATGACGATCTCGCTCTGTTCGGCCACCGCCTTTGGGCTGTCCGCAGTTACTGCACCCTCCGCAGCGAACTCACCCATAGGAGCCCGGCTGCGGTTATAGACCACTAACTTGTAGCCTGCCTTCATCAAGTTTCTCGCCATGGGCTTCCCCATAATCCCTAAGCCGATAAAGCCAATTGTGGTTGACATCACTTTCCTTTCTTTTTCATTCTCAAGATATATATTTCCCATCATCGGAATATGCTATAGCTTCACCCGCTTGTCAAGCCCTCTGTCTCATGGGCGAGTTGGCTGCCCATACTCACCAGGCGTAGGGCCCGCTCGGCAGCGCGGCTCGCCAGTGGCGCGGCTGAGGCCATCGCCTCATCCAGGGTCATCGGGTGGGTGGGCAGCGGTACAATGGCCGCAATTCCCATCTCATAGAGCGCATGCTCCTCATTGCTCACACCGCCGACCACGACGATGACGGGTATGCCTCGCGTCTTGGCAGCGGCAGCCACCGCCCCCACGCTCTTGCCGCGCAAGGTCTGGGTGTCCAGATGCCCCTCGGCGGTCATGACCAGATTCGCCGCCGCGAGATGGGTGTCAAAATGCAGCGCGTCGAGCACCATGCGGGAGCCGGGGAGGAGTTCCGCTTTGAGAAAGGCCACCAGGCCAGCTCCCAATCCGCCTGCAGCACCTGCGCCAGGAAGGTCGAGCACATCCACGCCGAGATCACCCTTGATAATCGCCGCGTAATGGCGCAGTGCGTCATCCAACTCGCGTACCATCTCTGGTGTTGCTCCCTTCTGAGGACCATAAATGGCGGAAGCGCCATTGGGACCACACAACGGATTATCCACGTCGCAGGCGACTTGCACCACGGTATCGCGCAGGCGCGGATCGAGCGTCTCGCTTACGATGCGAGCCAGCCGAGCCAGCGCGGCTCCACCAGGTGGCAACTCTTGCCCCTGCTCGTCCAGCAGGTGTGCTCCTAGCGCCTGTGCCATGCCTGCCCCACCATCATTGGTAGCACTCCCACCGATCCCTATCAGGAGCCGTCGGCAACCGCGATCCAGCGCGTTGCGGATCAATTCTCCTGTCCCCCAGGTAGTCGTGATTCGTGGATCACGCCGCTCTGGGGGCACCAGCGGCAGCCCAGAGGCAGCCGCCATTTCGATCACGGCGGTCCTCTCAGCACTATCCACTTCACCTAAGATGCCGAAGAATGCCGCAACTGGCTCACCAAGCGGCCCAGTCACCGAGACTGGGATGATCGTGCCGCCAGTTGCGGCCACCATTGCCTCTACCGTGCCTTCGCCACCATCGGCGATCGGCAGTTCGATCACCTGTGCGCCGGGTGCCGCAGCTCGCACTCCTTGGGCCAGGGCCAGCGCGGTTTCGGCGGCGGTCAAGCTTCCTTTCAGCGCCTGTGGCGCCAGTAGTATACGCATGGCTTCCCTCCTCCTCTGACAGCGGCCACCCTGTGTGTTCAAAGTGACCTGGTACAGCTCTCACTTCCTGCGCTGGCCTGTCATCGCTTCTGCACGAAAGGCAGAGGGAAGACCTACAGGCGCAGTTCGCTCACTGCGATTGGTCTCCGTCGGTCTGGGGGCAACCATGCAAAGCTTGCTTCCGAGTGGCCAAGGGGGTTGTATTCCAGACCGACGGAGCCCCTGTATCCTAGCGTATCGAGAGCTGTCAGGACGTGAGCATAATGAATTTCGCCTGTGCCCGGTTCGTGACGATCCGGAGAGTCTGCGACCTGGATGTGCCCCATCTTCCCGATGTCCTTCCGCAAGGTATCGATGAGATTTCCTTCCATACGCTGCATATGGTACATATCATACTGGTACTTGAGATTTGGACGGTTGACTTCGTCAAGCAGTTGCAGCGTCTCGCGGGTGTTTGTGAGCAGGTAGCGCGGATTTTCGAAGGTGTTCAAGGATTCGACGACCACACCAAGACCTGCCTCAGCAGCGCGATCAGCAGCCCAGGCCAGGTTTTCACGCACCAGGTCTAGTTGTGCCTCGCGACTCTCTCCAGGGATCGTGTTCCCAACCAGGGCATTGAGCTGGAGGCATCCTATCTTGGCGGCAAAGTCAAGAGCACGCGGAACGTGGTCGCGGAACCACTGCTGTCGACCGGGGTCATTGAGAAAGCCTCGCTCTCCACCAGCCATATTGCCCGCGTTAAAATTCATCAGGGCCACCTGGAGTCCTGTCGTCTGCACCTGCTCGGCGACAGCAGCGAGGTTTTCGTCCCCGGGCCACCAGAACTCAACAGCTCCAAAGCCAAGACTGGCGGCACGTTCAAACCGCTCTACGAATGACACTTCCTTCAAGAGAATCGAAATATTCACATCGAACTGTAGCATACGCTTCCTTCCTGTGTGCAGTGAATTCTAAGCTGTACTTAGTTCATTTTTTTGCTCCCTTCAGCCAGCCAGGGATGTATGGAGCCTTGACGTGGCCATGATCCACCGCAGGAGGTACTGGCTTGCTCGTTCGAGCCACTCCAGCCGGCATCACCCCTCGAATCGAGGCATCCACCAGTTCGACTGGATGAAGGGTCGCAATAGGCGCATCCGCACGCTGGAGTGCTGCACGGATTTGCAGGAGGCAGCCAGGGTTGGCAGTCGCAATCACATCCGGCTGCGTACTCAAGATATTGCGCACCTTGCGGTCCCCAAGCTGGGTGGCAGGCTCTGGCTGGACCAGGTTGTAAATACCTGCGCTCCCACAACAAATCTCGGCTTCGGGAATATCTACCACCTCAATGCCTGGAATGGCACGCAGCACCTCACGCGGCTGACGACGGACGCCCTGCGCGTGAGCCAGGTGGCAGGCGTCATGATAGGCTACTCGGAGCGGAATGGGGTGGCGGGGTGCCACCGGCTCCAATTCCGCCAGCAGTTCCGAGATGTCTCGCACAGAGGCTGAGAACGCCTGTGCACGCTCTGCATACTCTGGATCATCGCGCAGCAGGTATCCGTACTCTTTGAGCGTAGAACCACAGCCGGCAGCATTGACGACCACTGTCTCCACCGCCCAGGCCTCAAATGTGTCGATCAAGCGCCGTGCGTAGTTCAGCCCCTCGTCCTCGCGTCCAGCATGCACGTGCAGTGCTCCGCAACATCCTTGTGTAGGGGGAACCACGACGTCACACCCCTCGGCTGCAAGGACGCGGATCGTGGCCTCATTGACGGGATCAAAGAACACGCGCTGCACGCAGCCCGCTAGCAGTCCCACCCTTCGTCGTCGGGGCGTCTTCGCCCGTGTGAAGACAGCAGGCCGAGAGAGGAGCGATCCTAGACGCACGGGAGGCATGACCGATTCCATGCTCAGCGCTCGCTCTGGTAGGAGTCGAGATACCGCCGGGGATTGCAGCAATCGGCTGAGCCCGCTCTTCTGGTATAGCCAGAGCAACGGCATCAGAGCACGCAGCCGCTCAGGATGAGGGAAGAGGGCAAAGAGCATCGATCGGAACAGGCGGTCAGACAGGGAGCGATGGGAGTGACGCTCGATCTGGGGCCGTGTTGCCTCGATCAGTTTATTATATTGCACGCCCGAGGGGCAGGCCGTCACACAGGCCATGCAGCCCAGGCATTGATCGATATGGCGAGTGAACGTCTCGTCCAACTCAATCTGCCCCTCTGAAGCCATCTTCATCAGGTAGATGCGACCGCGAGGAGAGTCCATCTCCTCGTTCCACAGGAGGTAGGTCGGGCAGGTTACGAGGCAGAAACCACAATGGACGCAGTCGGCAATGAGCGCTGGATCAGGTGGATGATGCGCATCAAAGGCTGCAATGTACCGCGAATGCTTTGAAATGATTGCATCATCCCGCTGCTTCTCCTCCAAGGAAAGGCCGTGTGGACCAGGCTCGGGAACTTCCTTGTTTCCAGGTTGCATGTATGGAGTACTCATCGCTCTTCGGTGCAGCAATTCCTGCCCTTCGTCTGAGGGAGGAAACGCTGCTCTCCTTTCTCGTACTAGATGCATTATGTGCATGGTCAGTTGAAGCGGCTAGATCCCTCCTATAAAGCGCCCGGGATTCAAGGTCGTGTGCGGATCGAAGCGTGCCTTCAAGCGACGCATCACTTCCAGGGCAGGGCTCGTTCCCCAGACATCCACTTGCCGCAGCAGTGGCGGTGGAGCCTCCAGCACGACCAGGCTCCCCTGGCGACGAGTGGCGACCTGACGCAATGCCTCTAGCGCTGTGACCAGCGCGGCGTCATCTCCAAAGAGGCGCACGAAGATGAGGCCATGACCGGCATGTGCTCGCCACCTGGCACTCAGTTTCGCTTGTCGTATTGTCTCCTGTAAGCTTGCTAACCAGTGCCCCACTTCGGTCAGCAACACACTCGCTTTCAAAGCGAGCGGCGTCTCCGAGCTGCTCGGAGCGGCGACATGCGTGTCCACCTGGGACCAGAGCTGTGCTTCTGCCTCGCTAGCAATCGTCTGTGCGCCTCTGCCCAAACTACCGGCCATCTCAACCAGTTCGGCTGCCTGGTCATCTGCCGCCTCCTCTTCCATCTCGAACCGGGCGATCAGTCTGTATATGCCATCTTGCGTCGTCGGACTCAAAATATCCAATATCGTTGGCATCAGCGTCGAGCCGTTCACACGCAGCGCCAGGTCGCATAGTGGGGCTAGCTCTGGCGCAGTCAGCTCGACGGTGCGTGAAGCGGCAGGAAGTGGATACAGCCGGAAGTTGGCCGCCACGATCACTCCTAATGTACCAAGTGAGCCCGTAAACAGCCTGTGGAGGTCGTAACCAGCGACATTCTTGACCACCTTGCCGCCCCCCTTAGCAATCGTGCCATCGGGGAGAACAACACGGACGCCGATGATCTGGTCACGTACTCCCCCATAGCGCAGCCGCCGAGGACCGGAGGCTGTGGTGGCAATGATGCCACCGATGGTCGCACTCGGCCCAAGCAGAGGGTCGAGTGCGAGCCATTGGCGAGCATGAGCCAGGGCTGACTGGAGATCGGCCAGGCGCATGCCCACCTGTACCGTTGCAGTCATATCGTGTGGAGCGTGCTCCACGAGCTGATTCATCCTCGCTGTGCTCAACAGGATATCGCTACCGGTTGGTGGAAATCCCAGGCCCAGCTGGGTGCCGCCGCCACGCACTAGCACCTTCAGCCCTTCCCGGTTGGCAAACGCGAGCACAGCTGATACCTGCTCCTCATTACCTGGTTCCACCACGAGCTGCGGTCGCACTCCGGCCACGGTATCGGCATCATCCGCCACCCGCGCAGACCCGCCGACCAGGGGATCGAGCGCCGCCTGCAATGATTGTAGAGATACGTTCATGGCTTCCTTCCCTCCGGTTAGAATCGCTCAATCACTCCTGCCTTCTCCAATGGATGCGGGCGGTAGCGGCCTGGAAGTTCGCCACAGAGGCGGGGAGTCGGGTAGACCTTGTTGGGGTTGCACAGGTTATCGGGATTCATGGCACAGCGGATGAGCTGATGCGTTGCCATGTCAGCTTCCGTGAACATGAGCGGCATATACATCTTCTTATCAACACCAACCCCATGCTCGCCGGTAATGCTCCCACCGTGAGCCACACAGCTCCGCAGAATCTCTCCTGCCAGTTCTTCCGCCTGCTCCTCAGCGCCCTCGTTGCGCTCATCGTAGAGCACCAGGGGGTGCAGATTGCCATCGCCCGCGTGGAAGACGTTGGCCACGCGCAGCCCGTAGCGATTGCTCAGGCCTGCGATCTCTCGCAGTACCTCGGGCAGAGCAGTACGTGGGATCACGCCATCTTGCACAATATAGTTGGGGCTGATGCGTCCCATTGCTGCAAAGGCAGCCTTGCGCCCCTTCCACATGAGGAGCCGTTCCTCTTCGGTGCGAGCCAGGCGATACTCGGTTGCTCCCGCTCGTCGGCAGATGGTCTCGACCTGCTCCAGTTGCTTAGCCACCTCAGCACGTGGTCCATCCAGTTCGACCAGCAGGAGAGCCCCTGCCTCTAAAGGATAGCCAGCATGGACCGCGGCCTCGCACGCGATGGTCGCTAACTGATCCATCATTTCGACCGCTGCTGGCACGATCCCGGCGGCAATGATCCCCGAGACGGCCTCTCCCGCGGCATCGGTATGCTCGAAGGCAACCAGCACCGTCTGCACTACTTCCGCCTTGCGGACAATGCGCAGGGTGATCTCGGTCACGATGCCGAGCGTTCCCTCGGAACCGACGATGATGCCTGGTAAATCATAGCCAGGGGGATCGAGAGTGGGACTGCCCGCCTCGATCAGCTCACCATTGGGTAACACCAGCTTCACGGCCAGGACGTGGTTGACGGTGAAGCCGTATTTCAGACAGTGGGCACCGCCTGAGTTCTCTCCGACGTTGCCGCCGATGGTGCAGACCGGTTGGCTCGAGGGATCAGGCGCATAAAAGTAGCCGTGAGGTGCGACCCGCTGTGTCACCCACGTGTTGATCACTCCAGGTTGCACGACCACCCGCTGGTTGAGGAGATCTACAGCGAGAATCTGCTTCATACGTGCGACCGAGATCAGCACCCCACCCTCCACCGGCAGTGCACCACCCGAGAGCCCTGTGCCCGACCCACGCGGCACAAAGGGGAGATGCTCTTGATGGCAGACGCGCAACACCGCCTGAACTTGTTCCGTTGACGCCGGAAGGACGACGAGCGCAGGCGTGACCCGGTAGCTGGTCAACCCATCACTCTCATAGGTACGTAACTGGGCGTGTTTTTCGTAGACGTAATCGTTGCCCACAATCTCTCGCATCTCTGCGACAATTCTTGGCTCAAGCATCAGTACCTCCTTTGCATTTCATGATCTCTACTGCGTCGCTCTGCCTTGTCTGGAAGTCATACAGTACTTCCACCTTGCGACATCGGCTTGATCACTGTGGAATAATTCCGGGAATAAGGTACTGCTGCACCATAACGATCACCCCGAGTATGCATGCCAGGATGAGACTATGGCCAATGGTCCTGCGCACGATCAAGCCCTCCTTGCCCACTAAGTCGGTAGTGGAGACGCCGGTGGTCACATTCTGGGGGGAGACCATCTTGCCCATCACCGCCCCGGACGAGTTGGTCGCCGCCATGAGCACCGGACTGAGCTTGAGTTGGCGTGCTGCCACCACCTGCAGGTTGCCAAAGAGTGCATTGCTGGAGGTATCACTGCCACTCAGGAAGCAGGCGATCCAGCCCAGGAAGACCGAGAAGAAGGGGAAGATTGCCCCAACAGAGGAGATCGCCAGACCCAACGTGTAGACCATCCCCGAGTAGTTATACAGGTAGGCCAGGCCAATGATCAGCACCACCGTCAGGATCGCAAAGCGCAACTGCTTCCAGGTATCGACGAGCGCCTGCAAGAACAACGCTGGGCTGAGTCTGAGAATGATGGCGGTGAGTACTACGGTCAGCAGGATCGCTGTGCCCGTGCCCAACGGCTGGAAGCTATAGATGGCGGCGTAAGGCTTTTTGTACAACGTCAGGAAGATCGCATTGTGCAGCCCTGGCCACTTGATTGGGCTCGATCCAACCAGGGCTACTGAGGCCACCGTCCAGATGATGACGACAAGG
>WNGH01001669.1_pt1 | contig 29619 bp, 26 predicted proteins | sample 5400631 | NCBI WGS metagenome assembly WNGH01 (sample SAMN13153373, study PRJNA577476) | soil metagenome | isolation source: 115 cm soil or saprolite under Garry oak tree replicate 1 | place: USA:California | collected 2016-06-15
CCGAACGGCGAGCGGACGATCCGCCACATGACGACCGCGCCGAGGACGAGCACGGCGAGTGAGTAGTAGTAGAACGGGCCGGTGAGGAACTCGACCTTGCCGAACGACGCCCACGCCAGCCCGAGGAGCCTGGGGCGCAGGACCCGCATGCCCTCGTCGCCGCCGGTCACCGCGTAGAACTTGAGCAGGAACGAGTAGAACAGCATCCCGAAGGCCAGCGTGAGCATGCCGAAGTAGATCCGCACGTAGCGCACGCAGAGCAGGCCGGTCGGCAGCGCGATCACCGCCCCGGCCACGGCCGCGGCCATCAGGATCACCTCGAGGTCCAGCACGCCGAGCTTCGAGGTCAGGAACGCGGCGGTGTAGGCACCGAGCGCCACGAACAGGGCGTGACCGAAGGAGAGCAGGCCGGTCGTGCCGAAGAGGAGATTCAGGCCGAGGAGCGCGATGCCGTAGCCGAAGAACGGCAGCATGAGCGTGGCGTAGTAGTCGCGGCCGGCCAGCGGAAACAGCGCCAGCGCACCGAGCGCTGCGGCCACGGCGAGCCGGAGGCTCATGCGGCGGCCTTCGCGAAGAGCCCGGCCGGACGGAGGACGAGGACGGCGATCACCACGACGTAGATCGCCAGCATCTCGACTTCCGGATACGTGGCGACGGCGACCGCGCGCATGATGCCCACGATGAGGGCGCCGGCGACGGCGCCGCGCATGGAGCCGAGGCCGCCGATGACGACGACGGCGAAGGCCTCGACGATGAGATCGATGCCCATCTCGTTGACGGCCGCGGTGGCCGGGATGACGAGCGCGCCGCCCACGGTGCCGAGCGCCACGCCCAGCGTGAAGACCCGGACGTAGACGCGCGACACGTCGACGCCCATCGCCTCGGCCATGCCGCGGTTCTCGGCGGTCGCCCGCACGATGCGGCCGAAGCGCGTGCGGGCGAGCAGGAAGCCCATGAGCGCGGCGATCGCGCCGCCGGCGGCGATCACGACGAGGTTGTAGACGGGGATGACGAGGCCGCCGACGCGGAGTTGCCCGTACACGAGGTAGGCGCTGGAAAGCTGGTGCGGGGCGGTGCCCCAGACGAAGCGGATCACGTCCTCGAACATCAGCACGAGCGCGAACGTGAGCAGGAGCTGGAAGCTCTCGTCGCGATCGTAGATCGTGCGCAGCAGTCGCTCGATGACGGGACCGACGAGCGCGAGGCCGAGGCCGGCGCCGACGAGAACGAGGGGAAAGATCGGCGGCGGTGCGCCGGCCGCCAGCGCCCAGCTCACCGCCGACACACCCGCGTACGCGCCCAGCGCGTAGAACGAGCCGCAGGCGAGGTTCAGGATCTTCTGGACGCCGAAGACGAGCTGCAGACCGGCGGCGACCAGGAACAGCACGGCGGCGTGGAAGACGCCGCCGAGCACGATGTTGAGGCTCTGCGCGATCAGGGCGCCGGAGGCCTCACACGCTCCACGAGTTGATCCAGTCGTAGAGCCCGGTGCCGCTCGGCTTCTGGATCTGCTTCGTGGACATCACCTCCACGGGATCGATCGTCACGAAGTCGTGGCGGTTCTTGTGGGTGGTGACGCCCTGGTAGTAGCTCGCCTCCATGATGTGATCGCTGCGGTAGCCGCGCCGGCCGGACAGCGACTCCACCTCGATGCCCTCGAGCGCCTCGACCGTCTGCTCCGTCGTGGGCCACTTGCCGCCGGCCGCCTTGCTGGCCTTCTCGACCGCCGCCTTGTAGGCCACGATCGTGAAGTAGGCGTGGTCCGACTCGTAGTTCGGCCACTCCTTGAAGCGCTCCTGGTGCCACTTGGAGAACTCGCGCAGCAGCGGGCTCGCGTTCGGCGCCTCGAAGTACAGCGAGTTGTAGCCCATGATCGCGCCCTCGGGTGTGAAGGCCTTCTTCATCGACTCGTGGACGCCGCCGGCGGTCGTGAGCACGAACTTCGTGCCCTGGGTCAGGCCGGCGGCGTGGGCCTGCTTCATCAAGATCGGCGCGTCGCCCGACCAGAACGAGGAGAAGACGAGGTCGGGCTTGGCCTGCTGGAGCGCGGCGACGTGGGAGGTGAAGTTGGTCTCGCCGAGCTTGGGCCAGAGCTCGACCACGGGCGTGACGTTCATGCCGAACTTCTTCATGATGGCGAGAAAGGCCGCCCAGTTGTCGCGGCCGTACGAGTAGTCGTTGTTGATGCCGGCGACCGTCTTGACCTTGCCCTTGAGTTGCCGGGCCGTGAGGATCGACGCCATCACCGCCTCGGCCTCGTTGTCGACGCTGCGGAAGGCGTAGCGCGGCTTCGGGATCGTTTCCTCCACGCCCTTCTGCGTCGTCGCGTCCCAGGCGAGCCAGAGCGCCTTGAGCTCCTCGCTCACCGGGCCGACGGCCAGCCCGACCGCCGTCGAGATGCCGCCGGTGATGACCTCGGCCTTCGTCTGCAGCGCGAGCTTGCGGAAGCGCTCGACGGTGTCCTTGGGGTTCGACTCTTCCTCGACCGCCAGCTCGACCTTCCGCCCGGCGATCCCGCCGGCGGCGTTGATGCGATCGACGGCGAACTGCGTGCCGCGCAGCCCCGACTCGCCGACGGGAGCCGTGACGCCGGCCTTCGCCGCCAGGACGCCGATGCGGACGGGCGCCGCCTGGGCGAGGGCCGGCGCAACGTCGAGGCGAGCACCCGTGGCGGCGGCAGCTCCGGCCAACACCTTGATGAACGTTCGGCGGTTGGTGATCATCGCGTGTCTCCTCTCGACGGCGCACGGCTCACGGCGGCGGCATTCTAATCGGTTCGGGCGGTCTCGATAAGTGCTAAGATCACCCCCCAATTTCCGTCGGTGTGTCTCACCCTGACGAGGAGAGCGTGCACGTACGGTTCTGGGGCACTCGAGGGTCCATCGCCACGCCCGGGAAGCAGACGGCGCGCTACGGCGGCAACACCTCGTGCGTGGAAGTCCGCGGCGGTGACGGCACACTGATCGTTCTCGACTGCGGCACGGGCGCCCGCGGCCTGGGCCTCCACCTCGCGGAGATCGCGCTCCCTCCGCGCCTGCATCTCTTGATCGGGCACACCCACTGGGATCACATCCAGGGCTTTCCCTTCTTCGTCCCGGCGTTCATGCCGGGCGCCGAGCTGAACGTCTACGCGCCGCTCGGCTTTCAGCGCGGGCTGGAAGAGGCGATGGCCGGGCAGATGGAGTACTCGTACTTCCCGGTGAAGCTCCGCGATCTGCGCTCGCGCATCCACTTCACCGAGCTCGACGAGGGCTTCTTCCGCGTCGGCGACGTGCTGATCGAGACGCAGTACCTGAATCACACGGCGCCGACCATCGCGTATCGAATCTCGAGCGGCGGTGCCTCCATCGCCTACGCCACGGATCACGAGCCGTTCTGGAACGCGTCGGCCGGCCGGTACCAGCATCCCGGCGACCAGCGGCACATCGAGTTCATGCGCGACGTCGATCTCATCATCCACGACGCGCAGTACACCGAAGAGGAATACCCGGCGAAGAAGGGCTGGGGCCATTCGACCGTCGAGTACGCGACCGACGTGGCCCGCGCCGCCGGCGCGCGACGGCTCGCGCTCTTCCATCACGATCCCGGGCACGACGACGCGACCCTCGACCGGATGGAGGCGCTGGCCCGCGACCGCGTCGGCCGCGACGTCGAAGTCTTTGCCGCGGCCGAAGGGCTCGAGGTCGACGTCCGCGGTGGCGGCGCCAACGCACGCGCCAAGACCGACGTGTCGGCGCTGGTGCGTCGCCCCATCGCCGGCGGGCGGGTGCTGCTCGTCACGGCCAACGTCTCCGAGGTCGCGACGATCCAGGACGTGCTCGATGAGGAGGATCTCGTGCTCGTGCCGGTGCCCGACGCCGGCTCGGCGTTGGCCCGGGGCGCGGACGTGATGCCACGCGCGGGTCCGCGCATGGCTCGCGCGGGCCCTCGCGGCCGAGGACCGCCGTCAGGAGCCGGTCCTGACCTCACTGGCCCCGCTCAACTCCGAGACGCTCCGGAGCGTCCCGGTGTTCCGCGAGATGAAGCGAGACGAGCTGGAGGCGCTCCTCGCGCAGGCGGGCGAGCGGCAGTTCCCCCCGGGACACGTGCTCATCGCCGAAGGCGAGATCCCCGAGCACGTCTTCGTCATCATCTCCGGCCGCGTCCGCGTGATCGAGGCCATGCCCGACGCGCAGACCGAAGTCGTTCTCGGCGAGCTCGGCCCGGGTGAGATCGTCGGCGAGCTCGGCATCCTCACCGAGCGGCCGCGCTCCGCCACCGTCGTCGTCCTCGAGCGCACGCGTTGCCTCGCCCTGCGCCGGTTTCACTTCCTGCAGGCGCTCGAGCGCTCACCCGCCCTCGCCCTCGGCCTGGCCAAGCTCCTGGCGCGCCGGCTCTACGATTCCGATCGGCGGATTGCCCGCTACGCGCCCGATGCCCTGACGGGACTGGCCAGCCGCCGGGCGTTCCTCGACCTCTACCGTCGCATCGCCGCCAGCGCGCGCCGGCGCAAGAGCGGCCTGTTCCTCGTGCTGCTCGACGTCCACCATCTCAACGCGATCAACGATCGGTTCGGCTACGCCGTCGGCGACGACGTCCTCCGCGCGGTCGCCGACGCGCTGATGGAAGCGACACGCGCCACGGATCTCGTCGCGCGCTACGGGGCCGACGAGTTCGTCGTTCTCCTCCAGGACGCGGGCTCGCGCGAGGGCCACCTCGTCACGCCACGCTTCGGGGAGAAGCTCAGCGAGCTGCTCGCCCGCCGGGGCCTCAACGTTCCGATCAAGTGCCGAGTGGGAACCGCGTACCGGGAGCTCCCGCCCGACAGCAGCGACGAGCTGCTGCGCGAGGCGGACGAAGACATGCGCCGCCGCGGCGTCACGCTGCCCGCCTGACGCCCTCGTCGGCATCTTACTTGCTGGTTTTCTCGCCCCATCATCGCCGAGTCACACGGCCAGCAGGAGGCAACACCATGACGATCAACACGAACGTGACGGCCCAGCCCGCTCCGACCGACATCGCCACGCGCGCCCGGGACATCGCCCGTCGACTCCCCGGACAGGCGCGGCGTCAGCGCCTCGACACTGCGCGCCTGGAGTACGGCCCGCTCTATACCCTCGCCGAGATCCATCAGCGTGTGGCGCAGACGCTGCCGCAGAAGATCGGGTTCATCCGCCGGGCCATGTTCCAGCCCATCGAGAGCTATCAGGGCCTGATCCCCGACGAGGCCTTGGTCAAGTACGACGACGCGGCGCGAAGCGGCCTCTTCTCCGCATTCACGGTGGTGACGCCAACGTACTTCAGCCAGAAGCAGGTCGATCCGTGGATCGTGGCCCAGGTGGATGGCGCCGAGCTCTACGCCGTCATCGCCCAGTGGGACGACTCCGGGGACGCCGTGAGCTAGACGCGGCTCAGCGACCGCGCTTTCGATCGACGAAGGCCTGGATGCGAGCGCGCGCCTCGGGACTCGTCCTGAGCGCGGCGCCGTACGCCTCGGGCTCGGCGCCGCGGCCGGGGCGCCGCAGCTCGGCGACGATCGCCTTGGTCGCCTCGAGCCCGCCGCGCGGCGAGCGGGCGACGTCTGCGGCCCAGGCCGCCGCGGTCGCCTCCAGCGTGGGAGCGGCCACGACGCGGTTCACCAGGCCGAGACGGAGCGCCTCGCTGGCGTGGACGATGCGGCCGGTCAACAATAAATCCCGCGCGTGGGCGCCGCCGACGACGTCGAGGAGCCGCGCGATCCCGTATGCCGGGTTGAAGCCGAGCGTCACCTCTGGAAGTCCGAAGCGCGCGCGGTCGGACGCGATGCGGAGATCCTGAGCGACGGCAAGCATCAAACCGCCGCCGAGCGCGTGGCCGTCGATGGCGGCGAGCGTCACCTGCGGCAGCGTGGTGAAGCGCGCCATCAACGCGGCCTGGCGGCGCGCGAGCGCCTCGGCCTGCTCGGCGGACAGCGTCGCCATCTCGGTGATGTCGTTGCCGGCGCAGAACGCCCGGCCGCGGCCAGCGATCACCAGCACGGTGACGTCGGTCATCGCGGCCACCCGCTCGACGGCTCCTTCCAGGGCGGCCGTCAATTCCGTGTCGAGAGCGTTGAGCGCCTGGGGGCGGTCGAGCCGCAGCCAGGCGATTGGCGGCTGGCTCTCGACCGAAAGCGTCACCGGCGAGGACGGAGCCAGGCGAGGGCGGCGACCGCGAAACCCGTGGCGGCCGCGACGGGCCAGAAGTTGGTGCGGAGGAGTGGAATCTTGGAGAACGGCGCCCGTCGGAACGTGCCGAGGCGGCGGTCGAGCAGCGCGTCGACCAGGGCCATCGCCTCGGTCACGAGCACGTCGCACGTCGCCTTGGCGAACACCGGATCGGCCAGGGAGGGATGGCCGACGTAGCCCTGGCCGCCGCGCTTGAGCGGGTAGTCGGGCACCAGGCGCTCGGGGAGCGAGTACGTGGCAGGCGGCAGCGCGCGCCAGCGCTCGTCCACGAGGTCAGGCCGCAGCATCAGCATCATCGACGTCTCCCACCAGCCTGCGTGGGCGTCTTCGGCGAAGGCTGCGCGTTCCGCATCGGTCAGGGGGCGGCCGAGCTGGGCCTCGACCTGATCGAGGAAGCGTCCGCTCCGGAAGCTCCAGGCGAGGTGACCGCTGACCGACGCCATCGTCACGCCCGCGCGCCGCGCGACGATCGCGGACGCCTCTTCGAGCGCGGCCAGGTGCGTGGGGCCGGCGTGGCCGTTGGAGACGACGATGAAGCGGAAGCCGGCCCGGGCGAGCGACAGGCCGTAGTCCACCACGGCGTCACGCACGACCCTCTGACGGACCGTCACGGTGCCCGGGGCGTCGAACGTGAACGAGCCGAGGTGCAGCGTGGGCGCCAGCACGGCGCTCCATCCCGGTCGCGTGGCGACCAGACGCCCGGCGATCTCGGTGGCGAAGTGCCGCGCCGTGATGGCGTCCACGCCGAGCGGCAGGTGCGGGCCGTGTTCCTCGAGCGGGCTCACGGTGAGGATCACCAGCGTGCGGCCGCGGTCGAGCGCGTCCAGCGAGGTGGTCGACAGCTCCTCCAGCAAGTGAACGCTCAAAACGAGCTCCCCCGGGTGGATGCCAGGTAATCGTCCCTGGCGCGATCGAGATCAGTGATCAGCGCCTGGCGCTCGGCGATCAGCGCGCGCGCCGCCTGGGCTCGCGTCAACGCGAGCGTGCTGAAGCGCAGCGCGCGGCGAAGCCGGCCCAGGCCGCGAAGGTAATGATAGGCGAGCACGCCGGAGAGCGGGAGCGAAAGCGCGAAGAGCGCCGCCCACACCGCGCCGCCCGCGCGCCACACGATCCACGTCTCGAGCGCCCAGAACACCGGCACGGCCACGATGCTGGTGAGCAGCCGCACCGTCGCGTAGTCCGTTTCCTTGTGCGACAGCGCGCGGGCCAGGAAGCGGGGGACGAAGAAGGGCAGCGCGTTAACGGTTAAGCCGTAGGCGAAGACGGGAAACCCGACGACGGCTTCCCAGCCCGTGACCAGGCGCCGGCCGACCGGATGCGGATCGAGCCGCGACCTCACGGCCTCGTCCCTGACGTGGTAGTCCGCGAGCAGCGCGCGATAGCCCTGGATGCGCTGCCAGAGCCGCTCGAGCCGCTGGGGCTCGTGGGCCTTGAACCAGCTCACCGCGTCCACGATCGTGCGCGACAGGCGAAAGACGTCCACCTGACGCTCGGCGAGGCCGCGCTCCTCGCGGAGCTGACGCACCAGCTCGCCCCGATAGAGCTCCTCGATGGCGTGCACGAGGCCGGTGGCGTCGATCCGCTCGACGTGGACGACCTCGGCCTCCATGCCCCACTGGATCGCCGTCGTCAGCGCGTCGACGGCGCGCACGGGATCGGTCGCGTAGGTGCCGAGGTACGGCGTGACGGGAACGGCCGGACCGAACGAGACGAGCACGCGGCCCTTGAACGACTTCCGCGCCTCGAACGACAGCCCGACCGGGATCAGCGTGAGCTCGCCCGGACGCGAATAGCCGAGCGCGATGCGTGCCGCGCCTGTCCGGATGCGCTGCACGCGCGCCTCGGCGTGCGTGGTGCCCTCGGGATAGATGGCGACGACCTGGCCGTCGGCGAAGGCGCGATGGCAGGTCGCGAACATGGCGCTGTTGGGGTCTTCATTGGTCGGCTCGCCTCGCACTGCATCCTGCCGTCGATAGACGGGGATTGCGCCGGCGGCGAGGAGGAAGCGGGCCAGCAGCCGCTGGCGGAAGAGCGTCGCGGTCGCGAGGTAGTGGACCTTGCGCGGCACCACCGCACAGACCAGGAGCGAGTCGATCAGGTTGTTCGGATGGTTGATGCAGAGGAGCACGGGCCCGGTCGCCGGCACACGCTCGGCGTGGCGTACGTCGACGCGCCGGAAGAAGAACCACACCCAGAAGCGCGCGAGGCGACGCAGCGCCGCGTAGAAGCGATCGGAGGTGGCGGCGGCCGCCACCGGGGCGCTGACGGTCACGGCGGGGGGCCGCTCGTGTGCTCTTTCAGGAGCATCTCGAAGTCGTCCAGCGGCAGCGTCTCCGCCCACTCGGCGCCTTCGGATTCCTTTCCGTACGCCTCGGCCATGTAGACGACGGCCTCGCGCTTGGTCGTGAAGAGGCGCCAGAGGTGGCCGGCACCGCCGCCACGGCGGCGGAGATGAAAGACGGGATCGGCGAGTCCCTTTGGCTCGTGCACCATGCGCTGGCCGAAGCGGTCGAGCGTGATCCACGCCACCGCGATGCCGTGGCCCGACAGCACCCGCGCCTTCAGCGAATCTTCCGGCGGCAGCGACTCGAGATCCGTGAGCTGCGGCCCGTAGTACACGGCGACCGCCGCGGCCGGCAGCGTGATCACCGGCGGCACGGGCTCACCGGCGGCATCGAGCAGGCGCTTCGATTCCTCGCCGAGCCAGAAGTGGCCGGGCGTGTAGAGATCGTTCCAGGCCTCGATCACCTGGCCGGCCGGCACGAGCGTGCGGCGCCTGACGATCGCGTCGGCGTCGGCCACGCAGCAGAGCCGGCTCACGGGACTCGGACGAAGCCTTCCATCAGCCGGCGCGCCGTGCGGTAGACGGTGACGCGCTCGGCCCACGGCGCTCCGTCGCGAGCACGGACGCCGGCGGCAATGGGCAGGACTCCCGATGGATGGGCCAGGCGGATGTCGTTAGAGCGGGTGCCGTTCGTCGCACATTCGTGGACGACGGTGCCGTCGATCTGGGCCGCGACGGCGAGACACATCGCCGCGGTGAGCGCGAAGGCGCGGTGGCAGTTGCCCATCGAGATCACGCGGGCCAGCACGTCCGCGTCGCCGGCGCCGTAACGCTTGCCGTCCAGCGTCGTGAATGCCGCCGACGGCGCGACGAAGGCCACCTTGGGCATCGATGGCCCGGGGGGAATGCCCATGACACGCGCCGCGGCGGTCCGGATCTTCTCGAGCCGCTCCGACACGCCGCGATCGGCATCCACCGCCGCCGGCGACTCGGCGCCGGTCAGACCGAGATCACGGGCACGGACGAAGACGATGGGATTGGTGGCGTCCACCAGCGACGCCTCGACGCCGTCGACGACGTCGCGCGCGTGCCCGGTCGGCAGCAGGCGGCCGGTCACCGCACCGCCGGGATCGAGGAAGTCGAGCGCGATGCGCGCCCCGCGGCCGGGGACGCCCGGCAGCTCGAAGTCGCCCTCGATGGCCGCCTCGCCGTCCTTCACCGGCACGTGGGCGACGATGAGCTTCTTCGTGTTCGTGTTGTGGATCTTCACCACCGCTTCGCCGTTGCCCGAGGCGGACAGCAGCTTCTCGTCGATGGCGAACGGGCCGATCGCCGACGAGCAGTTGCCGCAGTTGCCCACGTAGTCCACGAGCGGCGTCTTCACGTCCACCTGGGCGAACGTGTAGTCGACGTCGGCGCCGACGAGCGTGCCGGGCCCGACGATGCACGCCTTGGAGAGCGACGAGATCCCGCCGCCCAGGCCGTCGAGCTGGCGGCCGTAGGGATCGGGGCTGCCGAGCGCGGCGAGCAGGATCGAATCCCGCTCGCGGCCCGGCTCGGGAAGATCTTCGGCGTGGAAGCAGAGACAGCGGCTCGTGCCGCCTCGCATGTAGACGGCCCGTACGCGGCGCTGAGTCATGATTCCCCCTTCGTGTACGCGAGGACACCGCCGGCCAGCAAGATGTCGCGCTCGCGCGGCGTGAGCAGGCACGACGTGGTGAAGGTCGCTCCCGTGCGCTGGTTGGCGATGGTGACGCGCACTCCAGACTTGAGTGCGGCGCGAAGGTCGGGCAGGTGCAGCCGATCGTCACGCTCGATCGTGTCGTAGGCGGCCGGGTCGTCGAAGGTCAGCGGGACGATGCCCCAGTTGATGAGGTTGGCCCGGTGGATGCGCGCGAACGACTTCACGATCACGGCGCGAATCCCGAGGTGCATCGGGCCGACGGCGGCCGCCTCGCGCGAGGAGCCCTGGCCATAGATCTCGCCGCCGACGATGATCCCGCGGCCCGCGGCCTTCGCCCGCGCGACGAACTCGGCATCGACGTACTTGAAGCAGTGCTCGGCGATGGCGGGCACGTTCGAGCGGAACACGAGCACGGCGGCTCCGGCCGGCGAGATGTCGTCGGTGGAGACCTTGTCGCCGAGCTTGAGCAGGACCGGCGCGTCGAGCGCGGGCGCCACCGGCTCGCCGAGCGGCACCGGCTTGATGTTGGGCCCGCGCAGCACCTCGCCGCCGCTGTCGGGTGCGACGAATCCGGCCTCCGACGCCGCGAAGCGCGGCGGCAGCTGCACGTCAGGTGGCGTGCCGAGCGTCCGCGGATCCGTGATGGTGCCGGTGAGCGCCGACGCCGCGGCCACCAGCGACGAGCAAAGGTACACCTCGTCGCCCTTCACGCCGCTGCGGCCTGGGAAGTTCCGGTTGAAGGCACGCAGGCTCCGCGTTCCGGCTGCCGGCACGTGGCCGATGCCGGCGCAGGAGCCGCACGTCGATTCCGAGACGAGAGCGCCGGCGGCGAGCAGATCGGCCAGCAGGCCCTCGCGCGCCATCGTCTCGAGGATCCGATGGCTGCCCGGGAAGAGCACGAAGGAGATCGACGAGTGGACGCGCCGGCCGCGAAGCACGCCCGTCACCGACGACATGTCGTGCCAGGAGCCGTTCGTGCACGAGCCGACCATCACCTGATCGACCGGCGTGCCGGCCACCTCCTCGATCGGAACGACGCGGTCGGGCGAGCCGGGCAGCGCGATGAGGGGGCCCATGGAGCCAAGATCCAGCTCGATCTGGTCGTCGTACTCGGCGTCCTCGTCGGGCGTGGCCGGTCGCCAGTCGCCGCCGCGGTTGAGCCGCGTGAGGAACGAGCGCGTGACGTCGTCGCTCGGGAACACGCTCGTCGTCAGCGTCAGCTCGGCGCCCATGTTGGCGATCGTCATGCGCTGGGCGGCGAGCAGGCTCGCCAGACCGGGGCCACCGTACTCGAAGATCTTGCCCGAGCCACCCCGCACGCTCAGCCGGCGCAGGAGCTCGAGGATCACGTCCTTGGCGGTGACCCAGGGACGGAGCTGGCCCGTCAGCCACACGCGCACCACCGCCGGCATCGTGAACGAATACGGCCCGCCGCCGAGGGCCACGGCAACGTCGAGGCCGCCCGCGCCGATGGCGAGCATGCCGGCCGCGCCGCAGAGCGGCGTGTGGCTGTCGGTGCCGAGCAGCGTCTGGCCCGGGATCGAGTACGTCTCCATGTGCACTTGATGGCAGATCCCGTTGCCGGGCTTCGAGAAGACGGCGCCGTACTTCCGCGACGCCGTCTGGAGATACCGGTGATCGTCGGAGTTGCGGGAGTCCACCTGGTAGACGTTGTGGTCGATGTAGGTCACGACGCGGGGCGGGATCACGCGCGTGAACCCCATGGCCTCGAACTGGAGCCAGGGCAGCGTGCCGTTCGTGTCGGTCAGGAGCACCTGGTCGACGGCGAGGCTGACCTCTTCGCCGATGACCGGCTTGCCGGCGACGAGGTGACTCTCGATCAGCTTGCGCGTCAGGCTCTGGCGCATCATTCAATATGGGGGGGAGCGAGCGCCGCTCCTCCCCCAAACCCCCCCACCGCTCCGAGGCCGCCCACCGCTCCGAGGCGCGCCATCACCGCTTTTCCAGCGGGACCCAGTCGCGGCGGCCGGGGCCCTTGTAGTCGGCGCGCGGGCGGATCAGACGGTTGTCGTCGTGCTGCTCGATGATGTTCGCGCTCCAGCCCGCGATGCGGCCGGCGGCGATGACCGGCGTGAACAGGTCCACCGGAATCCCGAGTGAGTAGAAGAGCGGCGCCGAATAGAAGTCGACGTTGGGGATCAGGCCCTTGGCCTTGTTGATGCGCTCGTGGAGGCCGACGGCCATCTCGTACCACTTGAACTGACCCGACTGCCGGCACGCGTCCTCCGCCATACCGCGCAGGATCGCCGCGCGTGGATCGCCGGCCTTGTACACGCGGTGGCCGAAGCCCATGAGGCGCCGCTTGGTGGCCACCGCGTCGGTGGCGAAGCGATCGACGTTGGCGACATCGCCGATCTCCATCAGCGTCCGCATCACGGCCTCGCCAGCGCCGCCGTGGAGCGGGCCCTTGAGCGCGCCCACGCCGCCGGCCACCGCCGAGTGCATGTCCGACTGGGTGGACGTGATCACGCGCGTGGTGAAGGTCGAGGCGTTGATCTCGTGCTCGGCGTAGAGCGTGAGGCTCGCGTCGAACGCCTTGGCCGCCGTCGCCGTCGGGCGCGTGCCCGTGAGCATGTAGAGGAAGTTCGCCGCGTGACCCAGCTCGGGCGACGGCGCCACCGGCTCCTGGCTGCTCCGCACTCGATGATGAGCGCAGATCGCCGTGGCCATCTGGCTCGTGAGCCGCGCCGCCTTGCGCCGATTCGCCGCGTGGGAGTTGTCGGTGGTGTCGGGATCGTGCATTCCCAGGACGGCGACCGCCGCCTGGAGCACGCGCATGGGATCGGTCGCCTTCGGCATCAGGCGGAACTCCTGGATCAGCTCGCCGGGAATCCCGCGCGCAGCGATCAGCTCGGTGGTGAAGCGATCGAGCTGGGCTTTGCTGGGCAGGTCGCCCTGCCAGAGGAGGTAGGAGACTTCCTCGAACGTCGCCTGGCGCGCGAGGTCGGCGATGTCGAAGCCCCCGTAGGCGAGGCGCCCGTTGGCGCCATCGAGATCGCACAGCCGCGTCTCGGCGGCGACGACGCCCTCGAGCCCTCGGATCAACTGGCCGCCTTCACTCATCGGATGGCTCCTTTGTGGGCTCTTACGGTAAGCCGCCGCTCCGGGCGGTGCAAGCCGCCGTCCTACTCCGTGGCGACCAACCGATGATGAGCGCGAATGCTGCGGTCGGTCGTACAAAGCGGCAGTCGGCGAGCCGTGCTGTGGGCGACGAGCATGCGGTCGAAGGGGTCGCGCGTCCACTCGAGGCCGAGCGCGTGGCGGATCAGCGTCACCAACGGAATGTCGTCCACCGAGAAGCGCGGGTCTTCCATCACGGCGCGGGTGAACTCGGGGTTGCGGACGGAAATTTTCCCGATCTCCGCGAGGGACTGGATTTCGAGGAAAGAGACGGGCGAGACTCCCCACGGGCGGTGGCGATCGAGCCAGGGGAATTCGGCGAGTCGTTTCGATCCAAGAGCGAGCCAGATGAGGAAGTGGGTGTCGAGGAGGAGGGTCACCGGCCCGGAGTCCGTCGAGGGGCCAGGCCTCCTGCGGCTTGCCACTCCCAGGACCAGCGGTCGGCCTGGTCGATGCGCGGAACACGGAGGAGCCGACGATATCCACGGTCAGGCCGTGGTGCCTTCGTCTTACCGACCTCCTCGCGACGGAGGACGAGCCGGCGCCCCCTCCGCTGGAGCACGATGACCTCCCCCTGAGCGGCCTCGTCCAGGAGACGGAACCATTGTCGGCGCGCCTCGGATGCGGTGACCTTCGCCAGAACGCCGATCACGCCCGCCAGGCCAGCGCGCTCGCCGCCGACTCACGCCGCGCGGCCGAGCACGGCGGCGACGTCGTGGCTCGAGCGGTCACCTCGGTGCGGGACATCACCACCGCGTCGCGTCGCATCGGCGAGATCACCGGGGTGATCGACGAGATCGCGTTCCAGACGAACCTGCTCGCCCTCAACGCCGCCGTCGAGGCGGCCCGCGCGGGAGAGCACGGCCGCGGCTTCGCCGTCGTCGCCGCCGAGGTGCGCAACCTCGCTCACCGCAGCGCCGCCGCCGCCAAGGAGATCAAGGGCCTCATCGAGGATGCGGTCGGCAAGGTCGAGACGGGCTCGGCGCTCGTGGATCAGTCGGGCCGGACGCTCGGCGACATCGTCGCCGCGGTCCAGCAGGCGTCCACGATCATCGCCGACATCGCCACTGCGTCGGAAGAGCAGACACGAGGGATCGATCAGGTGAGCCGAGCCGTCTCCAGCATGGAGACCACGGTCACCGCGAGCACGGCCAGGACCGAGGAGCTCTCATCGACCGCGCGCCGGTTGGCCCATCACGCGGGCGAGCTCCAGACGCTGGTCGGGCGGTTCCGTGTCGAAGAGCATTCCGCCGTCGAGACGAAGGCGCCCGCGCCGCGTCCCGGCGCGCGGCGCCGCATCACTGCGCCGACGACCAGAGTCTGGCCCGTGGCCGAGCGCGCCTCGGTGCTGGTCAGGTAAGCGCGCGGCCGTTCGCGATCAGCCCATCAGGAGCTTGCCCGGCACCTCACGGCCCATGGTGATGATCTGCTCCCTGCCGATCCCTTCGGCCATGAGGCCGGAGACCAGCATGGCGTAGCCGTCCGGCTGGGACGGGTTGCCGGTCTGGCCGAGGTCCGTGCCCAGCACGAAGTTCTGGGCGCCGATCTCCTTGATGTGTCCCGCCGACTCCTTGTACGAGACGTGGCGCCAGTGGCGCATGAACGGCAGATGCGCCTGCGGCCCCATCAGCACCCCCAGCGCGTCGATCTCAAGCTTGGCGCCCATGGAGGCGGCCTTCTTCATCTGCTCGACGCTCATGTTGACGACCTCGAACTCGGCGTGGGTGACCACGATGCGGTCACAGCCCGCGTCGCGCGCCGCTTCGATGATGGCGAGGGCCTCGGTCGGCGAGGCGTGGCCGGTACAGACCACGAGCTTCTGCTGGGCGCAGACCTTGAGGACGTCGCGCACGGCCGGCAGCGCCTTGCCGTCGGCGCCGACGACCTTGACGCCTTCGGGAGCGTCCTTGAAGTGCTTGACGTGGTTGTCGGCGTCGAAGGTCGGCAACCATACGACGCGCCCGAAGCCGCCCTGCATGCGCCACATCCACTGCACGGCCTCGGGGTTGATCCCTCCCGACGGCCCGTTGAGGGCGACCCCGCCGAACGCCTTGATGCCCGGGACGTGCTTGCGCACGAGCCAGGCGCGGTCGGCCGTGAGCGCGACGTGGTTCTTGAGGACGACGGCTTCCGCCTTGCGGGCCATGTACGCCTGCGCGGACTCGTCGTCGTCGACGGCACGGCCGAACGCGTCCGGCGCGCAGTGAGTGTGGAAGTCGATCAGGCCTTCGATCGGGCTCACCGAGGGCGGCGGTGGCGGGAAGACGCGTCCCTGGGCCGCTGCGCTCTTCACCTCTGACGCGAGAGCCGCCAGCCCGGCGGCCGTGACCGCAGCGGTCTTGAAGAACTCGCGGCGCGTTGTGCCCTCGGCGGCCGCAGGCTTCGCCGGATGGCCCCAGTGGTGGCCGCAGCAGTTGGTGAAGCGCCAGCGCGGAAGGGTGAATGGCTTCATGCTGATCCCCTCCTTGGGATGAGCACGGCGTGAGATGAGCGGGGCGTTACTTGAACGCCGGGTCGATGCGCACGTCGATGAGATACGGCCCGCCGCTGGCCAGCCCTCGCCCGATGGCCGGGCCGACTTCGGCCGCCTTCTCCACGCGCTCGCCGGGGACTCCGAGCGAGCGGGACAGGCCCACGTAGTCGACGAACGGCTTGTCGAGATCCATGCCGACGTAGAAATCGTCCTCGGCCGAGAATCCCTTCAGCGCGAGCGTGCGCTGCTTGAGGATGCGGTACGAGCTGTTGTTGAAGATCACGTAGACGATCGCCAGCGACTCGCGGGCGGCGGTCCACAGGCCCTGGCACGTGTACATCGCGCTGCCGTCGCCGATCATCGCGATGACCGGGCGATCGGGCAACGCGAGCTTGACGCCGATCGCCGCCGGCAGGCCCCAGCCGATGCCGCCGCCGCGCAGGCCGAAGAAGCTCTTGGAATCCTCGCACCGGAAGAAGTGACGCACACCGGCGGCTGACGAGATCGTCTCCTCGACGATGGTGGCCCCCGCGGGCGTGGCCTGAGCCACGGCGCGGACGAGCGCGAGCGACCCCATCGGATTCTGGCCGGCGGCCTCGTGGGCCTTCTTCTCCATCTCGGCACGTTCCTGGGCGAACGCGGCCGCGACGGCCTCGCGGCGCCTGGCCGCCTGGGGATGCCCTGTCTTGCTCGTGTGGCGGCGCACCGCCTCGGAGAGCTCGGGCAGCGTGGCCTTGGGATCGCCCTGGATCCCGATCGACGCCGCGTAGTTCTTGCCGATCTCCCACGGATCGACGTCGATGTGGATGACGTCGAGGCCGTCCGGCATCGGCTCGACGTCCGACGGCAGCGACAGCGTGAACAGGTCGCCGCCAATCGAGCACATGAGGTCGTACCGCATCAGGAACGCGCGGATGGGTGGCGCCAGGCGCGGGAACGACCCGATGTAGAGCGGGTGCGAGAACGGGAAGCTGCACGTGGATGCCACGCCCTCGGTGACCACGGGCGCGCCCAGCAGCTCGGCCAGCTCGACCAGCTCGGCCAGCGCGTTCGAGTGAGCGACGGCGTCGCCGGCGACCAGCAGCGGCCGCTCGGCCCGCGCCAGCTTCTTGGCCGCTTCGTCGATCGCCTTCCGGTCGCCGACGATGCGCGGCGCCACCCGCGTGGAGGCGCCGAGCTCGATGTCGCGCTCGGCGTTCAGCACGTCGACCGGCAGCGAGAGGAACACGGGGCCAGTCGGATGCGCGGTGGCCGTCTTGACCGCGCGGCGCACGATCCGCGGCAGGTCTTCGAGCCGCCTCGCCTCCGTCGACCACTTCACGTAGGGCTGCGCGACCGGCGGCAGCTCCGACCAGAGGATCGGCTCGGTGACCGTGAAGCACTGATCGTGCTGGCCGGCGGTGAGCAGCATGGGCGTCCCGGCCTTGTAGGCGTCGTACAGCATGCCCATGGCGTTGCCGAGGCCGGGGGAGACGTGGACATTGACGGCGCCGAGGCCGCCGCTGGCCTGGGCGTAGCCGTCGGTCATCGCGATGGCCGCGGCCTCCTGGAGCGCCAGCACGTAGTGGATCCCGGGCTCGCGGGCCAGCCCGTCCATGAGCGGTAGCTCGGTGGTGCCGGGGTTGCCGAACATGACCGAGACGCCTTCCTGCTTGAGGATCTGGAGGAACGCTTGTTTTCCTGAGATGAATGGCATAGCCGGGGATGATAGACCGCTCTCTTGCTTGATTCCAGGGGGGTCGGACCGGTAACCTCGATTGATGAGCGCTCCCGATTTTCCTCTGCTCCGTGCTGCTCGCCGCGAACGAACCGCGTTCACGCCCCTCTGGCTCATGCGACAGGCCGGCCGCTTCCTGCCCGAATACCGGGCGATGCGGGCGCGCTACGGCTTCCTCGAGCTGTGCAAGAACCCCGAGGCGGCCGCCGAGGTGACGCTCCAACCGATCGACCGCCTGGGCGTCGACGCCGCGATCCTGTTCGCCGACATCCTGCTGCTGGTCGAGCCGCTCGGTGTCGGGCTGGAGTTCGCGAAGGGCGAGGGCCCCGTGATCCACCGGCCCGTCCGTGGCGCTGCCGACGTGGCGCGGTTACAGCCGGTCGACGTCGACTCCGCGGTGCCGTTCGTGTTCGAGACCGTCCGGACCGTCGTGCGCGCGCTCAATGGCCGCGTCCCGCTGATCGGTTTCGCGGGCGCGCCGTTCACGGTCGCCTCGTACGTCGTCGAGGGTGGAGCTTCGCGGGATTACGTCCACACCAAGCGGCTCATGTACGGGGAGCCAGAGGCATGGCACCGGCTGTTGTCGGTGCTGACGGACGCGACGGCGCAATACCTCAACGGCCAGATCGCGGCTGGCGCGGTGGCCGTCCAGGTCTTCGATTCGTGGGTCGGCACGCTGTCGCCCGCGGATTACCGGACCTTCGTCCTGCCCCACGTCGCCGCGCTCATCAAGGCCATCACGCCGGGCGTCCCGGTCATCCACTTCGGGACGGGGACGGCGACGCTGCTACCGCTCATGCGCGAGGCGGGCGGCAACGTGATCGGCCTGGACTGGCGGGTCGAGCTCGACACCGCGTGGGCCGCCATCGGTCACGACGTCGCCGTGCAGGGCAACCTCGATCCCGTCGTGCTGATGGCGAAGCCCTCGTATATCCGCCAACGGGTTGCCGACATCCTGCGCCGCGCCGGCGGCCGCCCGGGCCACATCTTCAACCTCGGCCACGGCGTCCTGCCCGACACGCCCGTCGATCACGTGAAGGCGCTCGTCGACATGGTCCACGAAATGTCCTCCAAGTGATGGCCGTACGCAGCCGGGGCGCACCCAGCGCTCGCCACCCTCGGCGCGAGGCGGGCTCGCGGCTCCCGTTACAACGCAGCCGGGGCGCCCCCAGCGCTCGCCACCCTCGGCTCAAGCCGGGCTCGCGGCACCCGTTACAACGCAGCCGGGTCGCCCCCAGCGCTCGCCACCCTCGGCTCAAGCCGGGCTCGCGGCACTCGTTACAATGATGGACGCAGTTCTCCTCATCGCCTTCGGCGGGCCCACGAAGCCCGACGAGATCCGGCCCTTTCTCCAGAACGTCGCGCGCGGACGTCGGATCCCGCCCGAGCGGCTCGAGGCCGTCGCTCACCATTACGAGCAGATGCCGGGTGGCCGCTCGCCGCTCAACGATCTGACGTTCATGCAGGCGCGCTCGCTCGCCGCGATGCTGGCCGGCGTCAACCTGAAGCTGCCCGTGTTCGTCGGGATGAGGAACTGGAAGCCGTATCTCCACGAGACGCTCGCCACGATGGGCGAGCGCGGCGTCGGCAACGCGCTCGGGATCATCCTCTCGGCGCTCCGCACCGAGGCCTCGTGGGAGCGCTACATGAACGACGTCGGCGAGGCGCGAGCTCGCACGCCGGGCGCGCCGGCCGTGGCATTCGCGCCGCCGTTCTTCGACCATCCACTGTTCGTGGAGGCGGTGGCCGATCGCGCGCGCGCCGCGCTCGCCCGCGTGCCCGAGGCCGAGCGGGCCTCGACGCCCCTCGTCTTCACGGCCCACAGCGTGCCGACCGCGATGGCGAACGGGTCGCCGTACGTCGACGACTTCAACGCGGCGTCGGCGGCCGTGGCCAAGCGTCTCCATCACGGCCCGTGGCGCCTGGCCTACCAGAGCCGGAGCGGCAGCCCGCGTGATCCGTGGCTCGAGCCCGACATCAACGACACGCTCAAGGATCTGGGGTCGGCGGGAGCTCGCCACGTCGTCGTTGTGCCCATCGGGTTCGTGTGCGACCACGTCGAGGTGCTGTACGACCTGGACGTCGAGGCCGCCACCACCGCGCGAGCGGCGGGCCTGACGCTCCATCGCGCGACGGCCGTCAACGATCATCCACGCTTCATCGCCGTGCTCGCCGAGCTCGTGCAACGGAATCTCGAGGCGGGGCGGTGAGGCTCGTCGTCGTCGGTGGCGGCATCGCCGGGCTCACGGCCGCCCACCGGGCCGTCGAGATCTCGCGCGAGCGCGAAACGGCGCTCGAGCTGACCGTTCTCGAGGCCCGGGATCGCCTGGGCGGCACGATCGAGACCGAGCACGCCGGCGGATTCCTCGTCGAGACCGGGCCCGACTCGTTTCTCTCCGAGAAGCCGTGGGCGCTCGCGCTCTGCCGGCGGATCGGCCTCGAGAGCCGGCTGGTGGGCACCGACGACCGCTTTCGGCGAGTGTTCGTCTGGTTCGGCAAGCGCCTCCACCCCGTCCCCGACGGCTTCCAGCTCCTGGCGCCGACGCGCCTGACGCCATTCGTCACGTCGAGCCTCTTCTCGTGGCCGGGCAAGCTGCGGATGGCGCTCGACGTGATCCTGCCGCGCGGCGGTGGCGGCGACGAGAGCCTGGGCGCGTTCGTGCGCCGCCGCCTCGGACGGGAGGCGCTCGAGCGCATCGCCCAGCCGCTCGTCGCGGGGATCTACACCGCCGACCCCGACGAGCTCAGCCTGCTCGCGACGATGCCCCGCTTCGTCGAGCTGGAGCGACGCGAGCGCAGCCTCATCGTCGGGCTCTGGAAGGCGAGTCGCAAGGCGCCGGCCGCGTCAACCAGCGGCGCGCGCTGGAGCCTGTTCGTGAGCCTGGCCGGGGGCATGGGCGAGCTCATCGCCGCGCTCGCCTCGCGGCTGCCGTCCGATGCCGTGCGGCTCAAGCATCGCGTCGGCGGGATCGAGCGGCGCGGCGTCCAGTGGCGCGTGACGACGGAGGAGGCCGGCGCGATCGATGCGGACGCCGTGATCGTCGCCACCGAGACCCACGCGGCGAGCCGACTGCTCAGGTACGTGGACCCACCGCTGGCCACGATGCTCGAGATGATCCCGTACGCCTCGTCGGCGACCGTGTCACTCGGCTATCGTCGCGCCGACGTTCCTCATCCCCTCGACGGCTTCGGCTTCGTGGTGCCGCGCGCCGAGCATCGCGATCTCCTCGCCTGCACGTTCTCCAGCGTGAAATACCCCGGGCGCGCGCCGGAGCGCCACGTCCTCATCCGCTGCTTCGTCGGGGGCGCGCTGAACGCGGCGGCGCTCGAGCGCTCGGACGACGAGATCGTCGAGCGGGTGCGCCGGGAGCTCGGAGAGGCGCTCGGGATCACGGCGGCTCCGATGCTGACGCGAGTGGCGCGGCATCCGGCCTCCATGCCCCAGTACGCCGTCGGACATCTGACGACGGTGGAGACGATCGAGCGGCGACTGGCGGCGATTCCCGGATTGCTCCTGGCCGGCGGCGGTTATCGCGGCGTCGGCATCGCCGACTGCGTGCGCTCGGGCGAAGCCGCCGCCGACGCAGCGTTCGCGCGCCGCTGAGCTGCCGCCCACACGCGCGCGACGAAGCGCGCCCGCACGCGACGATCGGCCAGCCGCGATTCTTCCTCGATGACGAGGCCCCGCGCGCCTCGCACGAGCTCGGCCGCGAACAGGCCGCGACCCCGGCGCCGCCGGCCATCGCGTGCGCTGACGGGCACCCCGCGCAGTCCACATGAGGGCGAGCGGCTCTTGAGGACGAAGCCATCGAGGCCGAGCTGCGCGAGCTGGCGCACGCGCGCGCGAGCGAGGCGGCGCATGGGTCCCGTCAGATCGCGGCCGCTCTCCGGCTCGACGAGGCGAAGCGAGGACGGGGAGCCGACGAGGACGATCGGCGGGCGCGGCACGCCGAGCCCGAGCTCCACCTCGGGACACACGGGGACCCACTCCACGTCGGCGCCGAGCGCGCGTAGCAGCGCGCCCGCGCGCTTGTGCCCGCCGTCGTAGCGGACGCGCGCACCGAGGAGACACGCCGAGACGCCGAGCCGGATCTTTTCGCGCTCGATTTTCGCCATCGGCTCGCATAGTGTAGCAACCGTGTCGGCCCCGCTGACCGCGAGCGCCCAGAAGGTCCAGGATGCGCTGCGCGCCCTCGGCCTGTCCTCTGAGGTCGTGGAGTCCGAGCAGCCGACACGCACGGCGGCCGAGGCGGCCAAGCTCGTCGGCTGCCAGGTCGGTCAGATCGCGAAGTCGCTGGTGTTCAAGACGGCGCAGACGGAGCGCGCGGTGCTCGTCATCACGAGTGGCGCCAACACCGTGAACGAGTTCCGCGTGGGCATGCACGTCAAGGAGGCGCTCGGCAAGGCGCCGGCGGCGTTCGTGCGGCAGGTGACGGGCTTCGCGATCGGGGGCATCCCGCCGATCGCCCACACAACACCGATCGAGACGTTCATCGACCAGGACCTCCTGAAGTACCCGGAGATCTGGGCGGCGGCGGGCACCCCCAACGCCCTCTTCCGTCTCGCGCCCGCCGATCTCGTGAAGATGACGGGCGGGCGCGTGATCCGCGTCACCTAGGAGCCATCATGCCGACGATCCCGGTCGCCACGCTCGAGCAACTGACCCGCGACGTCTTCACCGCCCGCGACGTTCCCACCGACGATGCGGCCTGGGTCGCCACCCTCCTGGTGCGCGCCAACTGTCGTGGCCACGATTCGCACGGCGTGATCCGCGTCCCGCACTACGTCCGGGCCATGAAGGCGGGCGAGGTGAACCCGCGCCCGAAGATCGCCGTCGAGAGCGAAACGTCGACGATCGCTCTGGTCGACGGCGACCTCGGCTTCGGCCAGGTCGTGGCGCGCCGGGGGATCGCGATCGCCATCGAGAAGGCGCGCGCCCAGGGCCTGTCCGCCGTCACGCTCAAGCGGACGAATCACGTCGGGCGGCTCGCCGACTGGGCGGAGACGGCGGCGGCGCAGGGACTGATCGGGATGGTGTGGGTGAACGCGCCTATGGCTCTCAACGTGGCGCCCTGGGGCGGCGCCGCCCGGCGCCTCGGGACCAACCCTCACGCCGTCGCCATTCCGGGGCCCGGCGGCACCGTCGCGATGTCGCACGACTTCGCGACGAGCGTCGTCGCCGAAGGCAAGCTCAAGGTGAAGTTCAACCGCGGCGAGAAGGCGGCGCCCGGGATCATGATCAATGCGGCCGGCCATCCGTCGACCGATCCGCGCGAGTTCTACGCCGACCCGCCCGGCGCGCTGCTGACGGCGGGAGAGCACAAGGGCTACGGGCTGTCGCTGGCCATCGAGATCCTGGGCGGCATTCTTTCTGGGACTGGCGCAGCGCGGCCGACGCCCGGGCCGGTGCAGAACGGGACGCTGATCATCTGTCTCGATCCCGCGCGCTTCTTGGCGGCTGGTGACTTCCACGCCCAGGTGACTCAGCTCTTCGGCTTCGTGCGCTCGGCGCCGCTGGCCCCGGGCAGCAAGGAGGTCCTCGTTCCCGGCGAGCCCGAGGCGCGGCTCGAGCGCGAGCGCCGCGCCGTTGGCGTGCCGCTCGACGACGAGACCTGGCGCCAGCTCCGCGAGTGTGCGAGCGAGGCGGGCGTGGCCTGATGCTCGACGTCGTCACGATGAAGGAGATCGATGCGATCTTCGCCGTCACCGACGCCCTCGGCATCCATCGCGAGAAGCTCGTGATCCCGCTGGGGCCCTCCACGCCCGGGCGCGTCCGCAAGCTGCCCAGCGGCAAGCTCGAGATCACCGTCGAGGCGGCCCGGCCGCTCGATGCCTGGCTCCGCGAGTTGCCGGCCTTGATCGCCGCCGTCGACAAGACGTGACGGGCGGGCTCCGGCGGGAGCTCGGCCTCCTCCCGCTGGCCGCCGTCGTGTTCTTCAACGTCAGCGGCGGTCCCTACGGTATCGAGGACGTGGTGCCGTCGTTCGGGCCCGGCCTCGCGCTGCTGCTCCTCGTGGTCACGCCGCTCCTGTGGAGTCTTCCTGTCTCGCTGGCGATGGCCGAGCTCGCCTCGGCGATGCCCGACGAAGGCGGCTACGTGACGTGGACCGCGCGGGCGTTCGGCCCGTTCTGGGCCTTCCAGGTCGGCTGGTGGTCGTGGCTCGACTCGTTCGTCGACGTCGCCGTCTATCCGGCGCTCTTCGTCGAGTACGCGCGCTTCTGGGTGCCCTCGATGACGGTGGGTGAGCGCTGGCTGCTCGCGGCGGCGTTCATCGTGGTGCTGACGACGCTCAATGTCCTGGGAGTGCGTCCGGTCGGTCGAGCCGCGGTCGTCCTCGCGGTTGCGGCGCTCTTGCCGGTCCTCGGTCTCGTCGTCGCCGGACTGGCCACCGCCCGGGTGGCGCCGTGGACGCCGTTCCTCGCCGAGGGACGCACGCTCGGTACGGGGCTCGGCGTCGGGCTCGCCGTGGTCATGTGGAATTACTCGGGCTGGGACACACCTGCCACGGTGCTGGGCGAGACGCGCGCGCCCGAGCGGGCGTTCAGGGGCGCCCTGTTCATGGCGCTGCCCGTGATCACGGCGGCCTACGTGCTGCCCGTGGGCGCCGCGCTCGCCACCGGCCGCGTCGACCTCGGGGCGTTCGCGACGGGCGGCTTGCCCGACATCGCCCGCGTCGTCGGCGGCGCCGGTCTCGCCTGGGCGATCGCCCTCGGCGCCGTCGTCAGCACGGCCGGCCTGTTTCTCTCCCTGACCCTCACGAACTCGCGGCTGCCCTACGTCCTGGGGCGCCAGGGCGCGCTCCCCGCCGCTTTCGCGTCCGTGCATCCGCGCTTCGGCACACCGTGCGTGGCCGTGCTCGTCTCTGCCGCCTTCTACGCGGCGTGCGCCGCCTTCACGTTCCGTGAGCTCATCGTCCTCAACATGTGGCTCTACTCCCTGAGCCTGCTCGTCGAGCTCGCCGCGTTCGTGTGGCTGCGGGCCGCCGAGCCCCAGATGCACCGGCCGTGGCGCGTTCCCGGCGGCATGCCGGGCGCGATCGCGGCGGCGGTGCTGCCGTCCTGCTTCGCGCTCGGCGCCCTCGACGCGATGACCGTCGTGAACTCCGTCGCGTACGCGCACGGCCGCAAGCTGGCGGACGTCCCGATCGATGAGATCGGCGACGTCATGGTCAAGCACCCCGACAGCTTCGTCTGGATCGGCCTGCACGAGCCCGACGCCCCGTTGCTCCGCCAGGTCCAGCAAGAGTTCGGGCTGCACGACCTGGCCATCGAGGATGCGCTGGTCGCCCACCAGCGGCCGAAGCTCGAGCACTACGGCGCCGGGATCTTCGTCGTGTTGCGCACCGCCCGCTGTCTGGACGGCGCCATCGACTTCGGCGAGACCGACATCTTCGTCGGGCCACACTACGTCGTCTCGGTGCGGCACGGCGCCTCGTCGCTGACCTACGCCGACGTGCGGGCGCGTTGCGAGTCGACGCCGGGCCTGCTCGCCAAGGGGCCGGCCTTCGTCCTCTACGCCTTGATGGACTTCATCGTGGATCATTACTTTCCGATCGTGGCCACCTTGGAGGACGAGCTCGAGGCGCTGGAGGAAGAGGTCTTCAGTCAGAAGTTCGACCGCGAGACGACCACACGGATCTACCGGCTCAAGCGCGGCCTCGTCGATGTCAAGCGCGCGATTTCCCCGCTGATCGACGTCTGCAACCGGCTCACGCGCTGGGACAACGACCTGATCCCCGACGACGTGCGCACGTACTTCCGCGACGTCTACGACCACGTCATCCGGATCAACGACCTGGTCGACACGCTGCGCGAGCTGCTCACCACGGCGCTCGAGGCCAACCTGTCGCTGATCGCCGTCTCCCAGAACGAGGACATGAAGCGGTTGGCCGGGTGGGCGGCCATCATCGCGGTGCCGACGATGATCGCCGGCATCTACGGCATGAACTTCCGCTTCATGCCCGAGCTCGAGTGGCGCTGGGCCTATCCGGTCGTGATGGGCGTGATGCTGGGGCTGTGTGGGTTCCTGTACTACAAGTTCAAGCAGTCCGGCTGGTTGTAATTGGCATTGTTGTAACGAAGCCGCGAGGCCGGCTCGAGCCGTGGGTGGGCTGATCGAGGTGCGGGCGGCTGCGTTCGTCTCACCGATTCATTCAGTCGAGTGCTCGACGCGCCGCCGGAGAGCCGACGGTCGGCGCGACACGTCGTTCTCGCTCGGCGCCCGTCAAGTCCGCGGCTTCAAGTTCTCGTCGATGATCCGGGCGAGACAGTCCAGCTGAGGTAACGAGTACACGTAGGTCTTCCAGCCGATCGCCACGTGATCGGCTCCTTCGCCCCGGTGTGGCTCGGGGTAGATCGTGACGCCGACGTTGGGGCCGTCGCTCGCGCATCCCCCGGCGCATGCCGAGCGCAGGGTGACGCGGTCCTGGACACCGCGCGCTGCCGCGAGCACCGCCAGGTGATGGGCCACGGCCTGGGCATCGAGCCGCCGCGCCCGGCCACCGCGCTCGAGCGGCAGGACCACGACTCCCGGCTCGTTCGGACAAACGGTGATCACGAGGCAGCGCCGCCGGCTCATCGGGAATTCTTGCGTGTCGCAGGGGAATTTTTACCGGCGAGATGCTCGGCGAGCCGGGCAGCCGCGGCGACTGGCGGGCGAGCCGGCGCCACCCAGCGCGCCCGCAGCCCGGCGCGGGCCAGGGCGCGACCGACGCCAGCCCGGTACCAGTCGTCGCCGAGGACGCTGCCCGCCCACGACACCAGCACCGGGGACGAGAGGTGGAGCCGTCGTGCGATGTCCACGATGTGGGCGGCCAGCGCCGCCTGGCCGACGCTCACGATGCGCCTGGCGTCCCGATTGCCGCGACGCGCGCGTCGGATGACGCCGGGTGCCAGCGCCGCAATCCGACCGACGGGGTTCCGCGAGCGGAGGAGCGCGAGCGCGGGAAGGATGTCCTCGCCCCGGGAGATCGCCCGCAGCCATTCGCGGCCGAGCCAGAACCCCGAGCCTTCGTCGCCCAGAAGCGGTCCGAGCCCACCGGCGCGCGTCCAGCGGCCACGGTCGTCGCGACCTACGGCGATCGACCCGGTTCCAGCGAGAATCAGCACGCCGGCCTGCCCATCGAGCGCGCCGAGGAGAGCTGCCTGAGCGTCCGGCACAACCAGGACCCGGCCCGCGAGGCCGTCCAGGCGCTGCGCCAGGCTTCGGCGCTCGCCCTCGGTCCAGATGCCCTTGGCGGCGACGACGAGGGCCGCCACGGTGCGTGCTGACCAGTGCTGACGCTTCCAGAGCTTACGTAAAAGATTTCCAAGACCGTCTTCGTCGGTCGTGGGCCCCTGGTATCGTCCGCGCGCGCGCCCATCGGTGAGGGCGAGGACGCGGATCTGGGTTCCGCCCAGGTCCACTCCGACGCCCAAACGCCCTTCGTTGTGTCGAATCACAGACATGGCGTGACTTCCTGTCCGTATTGTGCGGCACGAGCCGGTTCGGCACGGTCTCGAAATCAGCCGCTTAGCCTCCGATTCACCGCTGGCACGGTAGATGCGTGAAAAAGCGGGCCAGAGGTCTGCACCCACACATGACCAAAGTGCTCGCAGCGTGGTTCCTCGTCGCGTCCGCGGCCGCCTCACCGGCGGTCATGCCTCGGGACGTGGTCCAGGGGGCCGTCGCGCGCGTCATTGCCACGCTCGAAGAAGCCAAGTTCAACCAGCCGGGTGAGGTGTTGACGGCGGTGGGCCCGAACGCCGAGCGCGTCCGCGGCGAGATCCGTCGCATCGCCACCGATCTCTTCGACTTCGACGAGGTCGCGCGGCGCGCGCTGTCCCGGCACTGGGCGGGCCGCACCCGGGCCGAGCAGACGGAGTTCACGTCGCTCTTCACCGACCTCCTCGAGCGCTCGTACGTGGGCAAGATCGAGTCCTACTCCGGTGAGAAGATCGTCTACACGGGCGAGGTCGTGGACGGCAACTATGCGACCGTGCGCTCCCGCATCATCACCCGCCGGCGGACCGACACCGCCCTCGACTACCGGATGCACGAGATCGACGGGCGCTGGAAGGTCTACGACGTCCTCATCGACGGGGTCAGCTTCGTCTCGACCTACCGCAGCGAGTTCAACCGCGTGATCCAGTCTTCGTCCTACGAGGAGCTGATCGAGCGGCTCCGCAAGAAGCGCCTCGACGTCCTCGCCGTCAGCGGTAAGAGCCTGGCCGGATTACGCCGTCCTGGCCGGGTCGCTCGGCCTGCTGCTCTACATCGGCTTTCGCCTCACCGGCGAGCAGCACGACACCGTCGACTTCTTCCTCGCCCGCCGCCGCGTGCCCTCGTGGGCCGCCTGCCTGTCGTTCCTGGCCACCGAGATCAGCGCCGTGACGATCATCTCCGTCCCCGCCACCGCCTACAGCGAGAACTGGGAGTACGCCCAGTTCTTCATCGGCTCGAGCCTGGCCAAGTGGGCCGTCGCCTTCATCTTCATCCCGGCCTTCTATCGCTACGAGGTCACGACGATCTACCAGTTCCTGCTCCATCGCTTCGGCCAGAAGAGCCAGGTGACGGCGTCGATCTTCTTCTTCATCACCCGCCTGGCCGGCTCCGGGGCGCGCCTGACGATGACGGCGCTCGCGGTCGGGTACCTGATGGGCTGGTCGCTGGTGCCGACCATCGTGATCTTCAGCGTCGTGTCGATCCTCTACATCGCGACGGGCGGCGTGAAGGCCGTCGTGTGGACCAACGTCTTCCAGGCGGTCATGTTCCTCGTCGCGGGCGCCGTCACCCTCGGCTTCCTCGTCTCGCGCATCGACGGTGGTGCCGGCGCCGTGCTCCATACGGCGTACGAGGCGGGCCGGCTGAACGTGATCAACTGGGGTCCGGCGCCGGGCGCGCCGGAATTCTGGAGCCGGATCTTCACCAATCCCAACATCGTCTGGGTGGCCGTCCTGAACGGCCTGATCGGCTCCATGGCGGCCTTCGGCACCGACCACGACCTCATGCAGCGCCTGCTCACGGTGGAGACGCGCCGGGAGAGCCAGTGGACGCTGTCCCTCACGCCGATCGGCACGCTGGTGACCCTGATCATCTACCTCGGGCTGGGCGCCGGGCTCTTCGCGTACTACACGCAGCATCCGGCTCCGGCGCTCGGGCGCGCGGACGAGATCCTTCCCCACTTCGTCAGGTCGGCGATGCCGGAAGTGCTGCGAGGGTTCATGCTGGCGGCGATCGTGCTCTCGTCGATCGATTCGCCGCTGGGCTCGCTGGCCGCCTCATTCGTCACCGACATCTACCGGCCGCTCATCGTGCGCGGCCGCAGCGAGGCTCACTACCTCCGCGTGTCGCGGGTCGCCGTCCTGCTCTTCGGCATCGTCCTCGCCGTGCTGGCCTGGGGCTTCGCCTTCGTGCCCGGCCAGATGCTGTGGACGGTGTTCAAGATCGCGGGCGTGACGTCGGGTTCGTTGCTCGGTGTGTTCCTGCTCGGGCTGCTCTCGCACAAGCGCGTGGCCGACGGGGCCAACGTCATGGCGATGATAGCGATGGCGCTCGTGAACCTCGTCCTGCTGCTGCTGATCGAGACCAAGCGCCTGGCACTGGGCTGGTCCTGGCTGGTGATCGTCGGCACCGCAGGAACGATCGTGCTCGCGCTGCTGTTCTCACTGCCGGCTGGTTCCCGGAGCGCGGAACGCCTCAGGACAGCGAGCCGGTAATCGCGATCGTGCCGCCCGAGGCCTTCGCGCCGACGTCGCCCGAGAGATAGAAGCCGTCGCGGAACCTCGCCGCAGTCGCGGCGGGATCGTCGAGAAACTCCGTGGCCGCGAACGGGCTGGCCACGGCGATCGCGCCGCCGGCGACGACCTTCACGCGCACACCCCTCAGCGGACGACCGATTGAGCCAGGCGCGGTCCCGGGTTCGCCGTTCACGCTGATCGCACCGGTCACCGCCGATCCGTAGACCTGGCGCAGGCTCAGCCCGAACCGACGGTGAAAGGCCGACGCCTCGGCCTCGGCCACGGGTGCGCGCGACGAGACGACGACTCTCAGAGATCGCAGATCGTTCTTCCCTCGGCCCGGCAGGTCCGCGAGCGTCGCGAACAGTGGCGACACGCCTTCGAGGACCGTGATGTCCTCGCGCTCGAGCAGCGCCA
>WNGH01003541.1_pt1 | contig 29608 bp, 25 predicted proteins | sample 5400631 | NCBI WGS metagenome assembly WNGH01 (sample SAMN13153373, study PRJNA577476) | soil metagenome | isolation source: 115 cm soil or saprolite under Garry oak tree replicate 1 | place: USA:California | collected 2016-06-15
CGGAGGATTGACGCAGTCGGCGGGATAGTAGGCGACGTCCACGACGGTGGGCACGCCCTTGGCCTTGTCGAATTTGGACACGCCGATGGCGGATTCCGTCACTGCCTGGTGGCCCCGAGAGCGCGACATGTGCACGGTCGTCCCGAAGGCGTCGAACTTGAGCTGCTCGAGCGCCCGGCCGATCTCCTCGGGCGCCGGCTTCCCGCCGCCGCTGCGCGCCACCTTGTCGCCGGCGATCTTGAGCGCGAGCAACGCCTGGCCCATGTGGTACGCGGTGTAGGGCGGCATCGTCCCGTAGCGCTGCTCGTAGGTCGTGCGGAACCACTGACCGAGCGCCGTCGGCCGCGCGAACACGCTGTAGGGGCCGCGATCCTCGATGATCACGCCGTCGGGCAGCTTGTCCCCGAGCCGGACCATGCTCCCGGCGCCGGCCGTCATCACCATCTGCACGTTCTGGTGCAGCCCGCGCGCCGTCATCTGGACCACGAACGCCTCGAAGTCGCCGCCGGCGAACGCGGTGTGGAGCACGGTGGGCCGCCTGGCCAGGAGCGCCGAGATCTCGGAGCCGTACTGGCCGCCGCCGAAGGTGGTGAACTGCTCGTTGACCGCTTCGACGTCCGGCTTCAGCGCCTGCACGGACAACTTGAAATCACGCCAGGCGTCCTGGCCGTAGGCCATGTTCCAGTTCAGGCCCGCGATGGTCTTCACGGTCGGCATGCGTTTGAGCAGGTAGCGCGCCGCCGTCACGCCGTCGGGCGTGAGGTGCGCCGACGTGCGATAGACGTACTTGAAGTCGTTCTCCTCGAAGATCCTCGGCGTGCTGCACGTCGAGAGCAGCGTGAGCATCTTCAGCTCGTCGGCCACCGGCGCGACGGCGAGGCAGCTACCGGCCACTAGGTAGCCGACGACGGCCTCGACCTCGCGGCGCTCGGCGAGCCCGCGGAACTCGGTCACCTGCTTGGCCGTCCCCGTGCTCTCGTCCACCAGGACGAGGTCGAGCGAGCGCCCGCCGACGCCTTTGGTCGCGTACGGCGCGGGCAGCGTGCCGTTGTTGATGGCCTCGGCCACCATCTCCGCGCCGTTCTTCGCGGGCACGCCGATCGAGGCGGCGAACGGGCCGGCCAGGAGCGTCACGACGCCGACACGGTACTTCTCCGCCTGCGATGCCACCGGAGCGGGCAGGCCGATGAGGAAGAGCGCAGCCACACCGATCGCCATCGCCAGCAGTCCCACCGTGCTCGTCGCTGTTCGCATGACCCGTCCTCCCGTCGCGATTTGCAGCGCAATCACTACGTAGGCGGGCACCTCCTGTCAAGCGGGGTGCCGGGGCGCGCGCGGACTAGAGTCTCGTCTCGTCGACCGGGAGGCCGAGCCAGTGTCGTCCGACCAGCTCGTAGTGCGACAGGCGGCCCTGCAGGTGCTGCGTGATCACGTGGACGTCCTGGAAGTGGCGCTGGAGGGGATGGTCCTCGTAGATCGCCGTCGCGCCGGCCGCGTTGTACGCGGTATCGACGATCTGGGCGGCAAGCCTGATCGAATGGGTCGCGGCCAGACGCATCGCCGCGCGATGATCGAGGCTGACCGCGCCGGCGGTCGCGGCGGCCCAGATCTCGCGGACCGCCTCGAACAGGAACGCGCGCGCCGACCGTAGATTCGCCTCCGCGTGGCCGACGGCGCTCTGCACGATCGATTGATCGCGGAGCATCGCCTGCATCGCGCGCGGTGTCTTGGCGCCGGCCAGCTCGGCGAACGTGGCCAGGCAGGTGCGGGCCAGCCCGAGCGAGACCGCGGCATCACCCGACGCGAAGAGTAATGTTCTCGGAATCCGGTAGAGCGGGCCGGGTTCCACCAGCGGAGCGCTGGCGGGATGGACGGAGCGCTCGGCGGGCACGAAGACGTCGTTGACCGCGAAGTGATGCGTGCCGGTCCCGCGCATGCCGCGCACGCGCCAGGTGTCGAGCAGCTCGGCCTGGGCGACCGGGACGAACAGGTAGAGCGACAGCGGCTGGCCGTTCTCGAGCCGGGGCTGGCCGTTCTCGATGATCTGCGCGTGCGAGGCCACCCAGGAGGCGTGGCGGCAGCCGGTGCTGAAGCCCTGACGGCCGGTGACGCGATAGCCGCCCGGCACGACGATCGCCTTGGCCGTCGGCGCCGGCGTGTTGGCGACGACGGCGCGCGGCGTCTCGACCCAGATCGCGCGGGCGACGTCGCGCGGCATCCGCGCCGCGTAGGTGGCGAAGATCGAGTTCTGGTTGACGATCCATCCCGTGCTCGCGTCGGCCTTTCCGATCTCCTCGATCACCTCGACGTAGGTCGGCAGGTCGAGCTCCGCGCCGCCCAGCGAGCGCGGGAACGCGAGGTGGAACATCCCGGCGTCGGCCAGAGCCTCGAAGAGCGACCGCGGGAGCTCGCGCGCCGCATCGATCTGATCCGCGCACGAGCGGATCAGGGGAACGAGCTTGCCGGCGGCGTCGACTGGGGAATCGGCCATCTAATCCTCGCGATTGGCGACCCGCGGACCGCCACTCACGTACACGGTCTCGCCGGTCATGAAGTTCGCCTCGTCGGACGCGACGAAGATGACCGCCCACGCGATCTCTTCGGGGCGGCCGAGGCGCTGGAGCGGCACGTCGCGCGCGGCCTGGGCGATCATCGCCGGAGTCTTCCACACCGCGAGCACGCCCTCGGTCTGCACCGGGCCGGGCGCGACGGCGTTGACGGTGATCCCGTACTTGGCCCATTCGGCGCCGAGGCTTTGCGTCAGCACCGCGACCGCGGCTTTGGTGGCGGCGTAGGCGGCCATGCCTCGCGAGCCGGTGCGTCCGGCCACCGACGTCACGTTGACGATCTTGCCGGCGCGCTGGCGGATCATCACGCGGCCGACCGCCTGCGAGAGGAGGAACACGCCGGTCAGATTCGTCTGCACCATCGCGTCCCATTCCGGCCGGGGCAGGTCCTCGAACGGCGAGCGGATGCGATAGCCGGCGTTGTTGACGAGCAGATCGATGCGGCCGAACTCGTTCAGCGTCCGGCTGACCGCATCGTCGACCTGACGGCCGTCGCCGACGTCGCACGCGACGGCCAGGCCACGACGGCCCTCGGCGCGCACCGCCCCGGCGACGTCCTCGAGCGACGCGCGGCGGCGGCCGCACGCCACGACGTGAGCTCCGACCTTCGCCAGCTCGACGGCGATCGCGCGGCCGATGCCCTGGCCGGCGCCCGTCACGATGGCGACGCGGTCGCGAAGCGTGTCAGGCGAGAAGCCCACGATGCCCCGACGGGTCGATCGGTCGCGTTCGCAAAACGTGCAAGGCGTATCACGACCGGCGACTGGCGCGCAAGGAGCCGTGTCGTCATCGAGCGGCGCGAAGCGCCAGGAGCACGAGCGCCTGCGCGCAGCCCTGAACGGCCAGCGCGGCGGCGAAGCCGAGCAGCCACCCGAACGGCACCAGCGCGATCGTCAGCACGAAGCAGAAGAGCACGAAGCTCCACATCGCGGGCAGGAAGCTCCGCAGAAACGCGATGGCTCCCGTGGCGCCCTGCTGGGCGTGGGTGAAGCCGAGCAGGATCGCCGACGCGATTGGAATCGGAGTGAGCGTCCCCGAGAGCCGTGGGCCGAGCCTCTCGGCCAGCTCGGTGACGGTGACCACCAGCACGACCGCGGCCGCCATGCGCAGCGGCAGGTCCCAGGCTGGCGGCGGCGCCTGGCGGAACGCGCCGTGGAGTCGGGGCAGGGCGACGCGAGCGAGACCGAACGCCGCCGCGCTTGCGACCAGCGCGGACCACGGCTGCCAGGGCACAGCGTGCAGGACGACGGTGACGACCGCGAACGCCGCCCAGCCGGTGGCGAGCGCGATCCACCACGGCCGCCGAAGCGCCGCCCAGGCATAGGCGAGGGAGAACGTGGCCACACCGATGAGCCCGGCGAGCGTGTTGAGCGCGGCGCGCGACGCGAAGGCAGCGCCCTGCTCGATCGCCAGGAACAACAACACCGGGCCCGCCACCATCGGCACCGCATTGAGCCAGCCGCCGATCCGCGGGCCCCAGCGCCGGCTGCCGAGCGTGACACCGGCGATGAAGAGCGGCACGAGCGTGAGCTTGAGAGCGAAGAGCATGGTCGACGAGAGCCCGTCCCGTCGGAGAGCGTTATACCCGTTATCCCCCGCCCGAGTCGTATTCTCCGAGCGGCCGGGGCGGCCGCGCGAACTTGCCGGCCTTGCTCTGACTCAAGTGGAGCCGCGCGAGGCCCTCGGCCAGCGCGACGGCGCAGGCCACCGGCTCGAGGACGACCAGCGGCGTGCGCCGTCGGAGGGCGCCGGCGTGGGGTGACAGACGCGAGCCGCCGAGGATCACGAGATCGACCCCCGCGCTCGCGCGAGCGGCGTCGACCTCCTTCGCGAGACTCTCGACCACGAGCTCGGCCGGCCCCTCGTCCTTTCCGACCGGCGGCAGGTCGACCGCGCGGACCGCGGCGCAGCGGGCGGCGAACCCGAGCGATTCGACCAGGTCCTGCGTATACGGAATCATCCGCGGCGACGTCGTGACGATCGCGAAGCGGTGGCAGAGCGGCGTCGCGAACGCCATCGCTGCCTCGGCCAGGCCGACCACGGGAATGTCGAGGGCTTCCTTCACCGCGCCGCTCCCGTAGCTCCCGAATCCGGCCAGGACGACGGCGTCGACACGTGTGGCGAGGGCCCCGAGACTCTTGGCCAGAGGCCGGCTGGCCATCGAGTCGCCGTACAGGCTGTCGATCACCGGCGGCCCGTCGCGATTCGTCCACGGCACGATCTCGGTCCCGGGCGCGGCGGCGGCCCGCGCGAGCACCGCGCACGCCTCGGTGATCGACTCGGTCGAATTGGGGTTGGCGACGAGCAGCCTCATCGGGTGGACCCAAAGCGCGCGATCCAGTGACGCGCGATCTGGTCGCGCCGCGCGAACCACACGTGGCCTTTGTCCCGCAAGTGGGCGATGACGCGCTCGAGGCCGCCGATGCGCCCGGGTCGGCCGATCATCCGCAGATGAAGGCCCACCGACAGCATCTTCGGCGCGGAGGCGCCCTCGCGCCAGAGCGCGTCGAAGGCGTCGATGACGTACTCGGCGAAGTCGCCGGCGGTGACGAACCGCTGGCGTCCCTGGTGGAAGTGCATGTCGTTGGTATCGAAGCTGTAGGGGATGACGAGGTGCGGTCGGGCATCGACCGTCACGAAGAACGGCAGATCGTCGCTGTAGGCGTCGGAATCGTAGAGGAAGCCGCTCTCGACGAGCAACCGCCGGGTGTTCGGCGACGCCGAGGAGCGCGTGTGCCATCCGACCGGGCGCGCTCCCGCCGCCGCCGTGATCGCCGCGACGGTGCGCGCGATGACCGCGCGCTCGTCGGCCTCGGCCATGCCGGCGTGGGTCTCCCAGCGGTAGCCGTGAGCGGCGACCTCGTGACCGCGCCGGACGCCGTCGGCCGCGAGCCACGGAGAGATCTCGAGGGCTCGGCCGCAGGCGCTCAGCGTCGCCGTGACCCCGAAGCGGTCGAGGGTATCCATGATGCGCCAGTAGCCGGCCCGCGTTCCGTACTCGAAGTGCGTCTCCATGCACGCGTCGGGCGCGCCGCGCACCTCGTCCGTCACCTCGTAGACGCTCTCGTTACGCTCGTCGCCGGCGGACAGCGAGAGCTCCGCGCCCTCCTCGACGTTGACCACGAACGACACCGCGACGCGCGCGCCCTCCGGCCAGCGCGGGTCCGGCGGCCGATCGCCATAGCCGCGGAAGTCACGGCTCGTCACGGTTCGGGCCGGCCCGGCATGGTGACGGCTTAGAAGTCGGCCAGGCGTCGAAGCCCGACCAGGCGATCGGCGACGAGCAGCACGACGATCGTCATGAGGATAAGCCCCGAGGAGATCGCCGCGATGGTCGGGTCGGGGTTCTCCTCGAGGTACTGGAGCATGAGGATCGGCAGCGTCTTGTGGCGCGCGTCCACCAGGAAGATCGAGATCGGATAGTTGTCCATCGAGGCGAGGAAGGCGAAGAGCCCCGAGGTCAGGAACGCCGGCGCCAGCACCGGGACCATCACCTTGACCAGCGCGCGCGGATGGGAGCACCCGAGCGTGCGCGCGGCCTCGACCAGCGTGAAGTCGAAGAGCGAGAGGCTGGCCAGCACCGTGCGCGTCACGTAGGGCAGCGTGATGACGACGTGACCGATGAGCAGGCTCGCGTACGCGTCGCGCAGCCCCATCTCCCGCAGGAACTGGAGCACCGCCACGCCGACCACGAGCCCCGGCATCATCAGCGGCGAGACCATGAAGGTCACCAGCGTGGTCTTTCCCGGGAACGTGCCCCGGATCACCGCGATGGCGCAGAGCGTGCCCAGCACGAGCGAGATGACGGTCGACAGCGCCGCGATCCCGACCGAGAGACGCACGGCGGGCCACAGCTCGCGCAGGCGGAGCATCCGCTCGTACCAGCGCGACGACAGCGCGGGCGGCGGCAGGTTGAACACCGACGAGGCGCTGACCGAGACGGCGAGCGTCACGACGAGCGGGACCAGGAGCGTGAGGACGACCGTCGCCGTCACCGTCCACATCGCGACGATCGCCGCGCGCTGGAGCGCCATCAGCGCTGGGGCTGCCAGCGGCGCGTGAGCAGCGCGCTGGCCACCACCACGGCCACGGCGATCAGGAGCAGCATCACCGACGCGGTCGAGCCCAGCGACCGGTCCCGCATGAACAGGAAGGACCGCGCGATCAGGACCGACAGCGTCTTGAAGCGGTCGCCCATGAGCAGCGTCGGGATCACGTACATCGAGACCGCCATCGAGAAGACGAAGGCCACGCCCGCGATCACCCCGGGCATGGTCAGAGGAACGGTCACACGAAAGAACCGGTGCGATGGGCTCGAGCCGAGCGTGGCCGCCGCCTCGAGGAGCCGCGGGTCGATCAGCTTCACGACCGAGAAGATCGGCAACACCATGAAGGGCAGGAAGACGTTGACCGCCCCGAGGACCAGGCCGGCTTCGGTGAAGAGGAGCCGGACCGGCGTGTCGATCGCGCCGATCCCGAGCAGCGTGCGGTTCACCACGCCGTCGCTCCGCATGAGGATCGTCCAGGCGAACGCCTTGACGACGACGCCGACGGACAGCGGCAGGACGAGGGCGGTGAGCAGCGCCGCCTGGAGCACGCCCGTTGCGCGCGCCAGGGCGAACGCCGTCGGATAGCCGGCGACGAGACAGATCAGCGTGGTCAGGCTCGCCGCGCGCAGTGTGTTCGCCATGACCGTCCAGCTGAACGGGTCGGCGAGGAACGCGCGATAGCCGGCCAGCGTGAGGCGGCCGTCGCTGACCACGCTGCTCGCGAGGAGCAGCGCCAGCGGCACGGCGAACGCGATCGCGAGATAGCCGGCTCCGGGAAGGGCGAGCAGCGCCACCGGCTCGACGCGAGGCGGGGGCGGCCCGCCGGCAAGGTCGGCGCGGACGGCCAGCGTGGCGGGCGCGGCGCTCACGGCGTCGGGTACAGGAGCGTCGCGTTCACGGTCCAGCTCACGGTCACCTGATCGCCCGGCGCGATGCCTGCTCCGGCGGCCGCGGGGAGCTCGGCGACCGCTTGATCGCCCTCGGCGGCGTGGAAGTGGAGAAACGTCTTCGAGCCGAGGAAGACGAGGTCGCGCACCTTCAGCTCGAGGGCGTTCTCGCCGTGACGCGCAGATCCGAGGCGGAGGTGCTCGGGGCGCACCGCGACCAGGACTGCGGCGCCGCTCGCCGCGCGTCCCTGCGCACGCACGCGGCCCGCGGCCGTGTCGATGACGAGCTCGTGGCCGTCCACGCCGGCGACGGTACCACGCAGCCGCGTCGACATTCCCACGAAGTCGAGGACGAACGGCGTCGCCGGTCGCGCGTAGATCGTGGCGGGCGTGTCGAACTGCTCGATGCGCCCGGCGTTCATCACCGCGATCCGGTCGGACATCACGAGGGCCTCGTCCTGATCGTGCGTGACGAAGATGGCCGTGATGCCGAGATCGCGGAGCAAATGCTGGAGCTCCATCCGCATCGTCTCGCGAAGCTTCCGGTCGAGCGCCGACAGCGGCTCGTCGAGGAGGAGCAGCTTGGGGCGGACGGCCAGCGCACGCGCCACGGCGATCCGCTGTTGCTGGCCTCCCGACAGCGCGAAGATCGAGCGTTCGGCGTGATCGGCCAGGCGGACGAGCGCGAGGACGCGGCCGACGGTCGCACCGATCTCGGCCGCGGGCGTCCCGCGCGCCTTCAGGCCGAAGGCGACGTTCTCGGCGACGCTCAGGTGCGGAAACAGCGCGTAGCTCTGGAACACGACGCCGACGTTGCGCTGGTGGGCCGGCACGCGGGTGATGTCGGCGCCATCGAGGATCACGCGTCCGCGATCGGCGGCCAGGAGCCCGGCCACGATGCGCAACAGCGTCGTCTTGCCGCAGCCCGACGGCCCGAGCAGCGAGACGAACTCGCCCGCGCGGACTTGAAGTCCGAGGCCCTGGAGGACCGGGGTCGCGCGGAACCACTTCGCGACGTCGACGACGTCGAGGTAAGCGGCTCCGCCCGGCATCTAGACGCTCATTTCCTTGTCCCAGCGCTCGACCCACGCCTTGCGCTGATCGGCCACGTAGGCCCAGTCCGGCACGAACACGTCTTTCGGCAGGCCGGCGGGAACCACCGCCGCCGTGTTGGTGGGAAGCGCCGCCGCGGCTTCGCTGAGGATCTTCTGGTACTCGACGCCCAGCATCTCGTTGATGAAGGCCAGGGCCAGCTCGGGCTGCGGGCCGTTCTTCACGCGGGCGATGCCCGACGGCATCGCCATCACGCCTTCCTTGGGCGAGGCCATGTCGACGGCAGCGCCCTGTCGCTTGCGCTCGGCCGCGTACGAGGAGAGCGCGCCGCCGATCATCCACGCCTCGCCCTGCTCGAGCAGGTTGAAGGCCTGCGGCATCTGCGTGTACACGGTGAGCAGATTCGGCTTGAGCGCGCGGAGCTTCTTGAACGCCGCGTCGGCCTGGTACTGGGCGTCCTTCATCGGCTTGCCCGTCTCGAGGTGGGCGGCGACGAAGAACATCGACAACCCCTCGGTGTTCTGCAGCGACGGCACGATCACCTTGCCCTTGTACTTCGGATCCCACAGCTCGGTCCACGATGCGGGCGCGGCATTCAGCTTGGCGGTGGCGAGCGCGATCGTCGCGTACGGCTGCTGATAGTTCGTCCACATGCCGTCCATGTGAATGGCGGCGGGCTTGAGCTTCGCGAGGTTGGGCACCTTCGCCGGCGTGATCTTCTCGATCACGTCCTCCTTCACGGCGAGCAGCAGCACGGGATCATCCATCATCACGACCGAGAGGTACGGCTTGGCCTTGTTCGAGACCATCTTCTCGAGGTTCACCAGCGACTTGGTGCCTTCGAAGAGGATCGTGCAGCCGTACTTCTTCTCGAACATGGGGATGACGGTCGGCTCCATGAACGCCTTGTGGCTGGCCGCGCCCCCGATGACGAGCTCCTTCGGCTGGCTGCTCACGAGGGCAGGCACGCCGAGCGTCGACACGGTGGCCGCCGCGCCCACGGTACGGGTGAGGAACTGTCGACGGGTCACTCGAAGCTCGTTCATCGCGGCCTCCTCACGTCGAGAATCGGAACGCGCCTCGGGGGCGCGTGGCCCAGGACGAGCAACGAGGATGCCACGGCCACATCACGTGTTCCATCCACACTTCGCGGGCAGCCGGACCGCGGTGCGCGCGGCGGTGTGCCCGCCGTCCGGGCACATCGCGCTCCGCTGTTCGAAGAAAAGGCAGCGTCGTTACGACAGGCGGTAGAAGCCCTTGGCGCCTCCGGCCAGGATCTGGCGCTTCGTCTCCGGCGACAGCTCGCGGCGGTCGGCGATCAGCTTCGGCGCGCCAGGGAAGAAGCCGTCGGGATGCGGATAGTCGGTCGCCCACAAGATCTTGTGCGGCCCGATGTAGTCGGCGAGGACGCTCAGGCTGCCCTCGACGGGCTCGAACGAGATCCAGCAGTTGCGCTTGAACAGCTCGCTCGGCCGCATCGAGAGGTTGGAGTCGTTGAAGCCCTGGTCGTCGAAGTGACGGTCCATCCGATCGAGCCACGGCGCGATCCATCCACCGCCCGATTCCAGGAACGCGATGCGCACGCGAGGATGGCGATCGCAGACGCCTTCCCAGATCACGCTCATGGCGGCGAGCATCATCTCCATCGTGTGCGAGATGATGTGCTTGGCCCCGCGATTGGTGAAGCGATCGACGCCGACCTGGGGCATGCCGCCGCTGGCGCCCTCGTGCAGCCCGATCGCGAAGTCGAGCTCCTCGACTTCGCGCCAGAAGGGCTCGTAGTCCGGGTGGTGCAGCATGCGGCCGTTGTACGGATTGGGCCGCAGGAACCCGGCGCGCATGCCGAGCTCCTTCCGCGCGAAGCGCATCTCTTCGATGGCCAGCGGGATCGACTGCATCGGCAGCATGGCGACGCCGAAGAGGCGATCGGGATAAGGCTGGCAGTACTCGGCCAGCCAGCGGTTGTAGGCCCGGCACATCGCCGCGGCGAGCCCGGGCTCGGTCACCGCTCCGGCGAAGAGGCCGATGCTCGGGTAGAGAAACGCGGCGTCGATGCCGTCGAGATCCATGTCCGGAATCCGCGCGTGCGGGTCGAAACCGCCCCGGCGGCCCTCGACATACTTCATGGTTCCCTGGTCGATCACGCCTTGCCGGGCCCCGATGGCGCCGATGACGCCGAAGCCCTTCGGGCTGCCGAGGACCTTGCCCTCGACGAGCAGGCGTTCCTTGCCGTCGGTGTCGATGATGATCCGGGGCGCGCGATCGCGGAAGCCCGGGTCGATGTACTTGTCCCACAGGTCCACGGGCTCGAGGACGTGACCGTCGGCGTCGATGATCTCGTAGGAACGCGCCATGGCTGGCCTCCTTCGGGAGCCTGGATGATAGCGTACAATCCCGGGCCGCGATGGCCTATCCCCGTGATCTGGTCGGTTATGGGCGGACCCCGCCCGACCCGAAGTGGCCCAACCGCGCGCGGCTCGCGCTCCAGATCGTCATGAACTATGAAGAAGGCGGCGAGCGCTCGATCCTCCACGGCGACGCCGAGGCCGAGTCGTTCCTGCAGGAAGTCGTCGGCGGCGAGGCGCTCCGCGGGGTCAGGAACCTCCAGGTCGAGTCGATCTACGAGTACGGCAGCCGCGTGGGGTTCTGGCGCCTCCTGAAATTGTTCGCGGAACGCCGGATCAACATCAGCGTGTTCGCAGTGGCGATGGCCCTCGAGCGCCATCCCGAGGCGGCGCGCGCGATCGTCGAAGCCGGCCACGAGGTGGTGAGCCACGGCTGGCGCTGGATCGATTACCAGTTCGTGAGCGAGGCCATCGAGCGCGAGCACATCCGGCTGGCCGTGGACAGCCTCACCAACGTGACGGGCGAGCGTCCGCTCGGCTGGTACACGGGACGGCTCAGCCCCAACACGCGGCGGCTCGTGGTGGAAGCCGGCGGCTTCCTCTACGACGCGGACGCCTACAACGACGACTTGCCCTACTGGGTCGAAGTGAACGGCGCGCCGCATCTGGTCGTCCCGTATACGCTCGACAACAACGACATGAAGTTCGGGACGCCCCAGGGCTTCAACTCCGGCGACGATTTCTTCGCGTACCTGCGGGACGCCTTCGACGTGCTCTACGCCGAGGGCGCCGAGCATCCGAAGATGATGTCAGTCGGCCTGCACATGCGCCTGGCCGGCCGGCCTGGCCGCCTCGCCGCGCTCGCGCGCTTCCTCGATCACGTGGCCAAGCACGACCGCGTCTGGATCTGCCGGCGCGTCGACATCGCCCGGCACTGGGTCGCCCATCACCCGTTCAAGACGTGAACCTCAGTGGCCGCTGACCTGATCCTTGCCCCAGCGCCGACGAAGCGCCAGGCACTCGGCGTCGAGCACGCCCGTCGTCAGCGCGAGGTCGTACCCGGCGAGCCGGCAGAACGTCTCGATGGCGTACTCGCCCAGGTCGGTGCGGCGGAGCGTCGCGTGACGCAGCCCGAGCACGAGCCGCGCGATCCCGGCGAGCTTCATCGCGCCCGCGCACATCGGACAGGGCTCCATCGTCGAGTACACGGTCGATCCCGCCACGCGCTCGGCCCCGTGCGTCCGCGCCGCCGTCCGCATCGCGTCGAACTCGGCGTGCCAGGTGACGTCGGATTCCGTGTTCTGACGGTTCTGGCCGATCCCGAGCACGCGACCATCGCGGACGATCACGGCGGCCACCGGCCAGTCGCCGCGCGCGAAGGCCTCTTCGGCGTGACGCAGGGCGAGGGCCATGAAGTCGGCGTCGGCCATGTCCGGCGATTGTCACGGCCCGGATCCGGGAACGCAAGGACGAGGAGGCGAGGATGACGCGCACGGTCTTGCGGGGCGCCTATGCGCTGCTGGGTTCCGGGTTCGACTTCGAGCGCCGGCCGCTCGACGTCCTCGTCGACGGCGAACGGATCAGCGCCATCGAGCCGGCCAACAGCATCCACGACGCCGGAGCGGTGATCGACCTCACGCGCCACCTGCTCGTGCCGGGGTTCATCAACGGCCACATGCACTCGCACGAGCACTTCCATCGCGGCCGCACCGAGAATCTGCCGCTCGAGCTGTGGCAGCACTACGTGCGCTCGCCGGTGCCGGTGGTGCTGACGCCGCGACAGATCTACCTGCGCACCGCGATCGGGGCGCTCGAATCGCTGCGCACGGGCGCGACGTGCGTGGTCGACGACCTCGCCGTCGGAGGCGCGATCAATCGCGTGCTCGTCGACGCCGTGCTCCAGGCCTACGAGGACGTCGGCGTACGCGCGCTGGTCGGCTTCGCCATGATGGACCGGCCGCTGGTCGACACGTTTCCGTTTGCCGACACGCTCCCCCACGATCTGTGCGAGCGCCTGCGGGCCTTGCCCCGCCCGACGGCGACCGAGTACCTCGGTCTCGTCAACGAGGTGGCGGCCACGCGCCACCCGAAAACGAGGCGGGTCGGCGTGCTCGTGGCGCCGTCGGCGCCCCAGCGCTGCAGCCAGGAATTCCTGGTGGCCTGCGCGGGCCTGGCCGACGAGCTGGACCTGCCGATCATCACGCACGTACAGGAAACGCGGCTGCAGGTGGTCACCGGACTCGAGTTCTACGGCTCGCCGATCGTCGAGTACCTCGCGCGCATCAAGTTCCTGGGGCCGCGCACGACGCTGATCCACGCGGTCTGGCTGAACCCTCGCGAGATCCGCGCGCTCGCCGAGACCGGCGCCACCGCCCAGTACAACCCCTGGAGCAACCAGACGCTCGGCTCCGGCGTCCAGCCCGTGCGCGCGCTGCTCGACGCCGGCGTGAACGTGAGCCTCGGCTCGGACGGCGCCAGCTCGACCGTGTCGCTGAACATGCTGCAGGTGGTGGGCTCGGCGGCCGCGCTCTCCAAAGTTCGGGGCGACGACTACTCGCGGTGGCTCTCCGCCCGTGAAGCGCTCACCGCCGCCACCCGGGGCGGCGCGCAGGCGCTGGGGTTCGGCACGAGCCTGGGCGTCATCGAGCGCGGAGCGATCGCGGACCTGGTCGCCTACCGGCTCGACACGCTGCCGTTCACGCCGCTCAACGATCCGGTCCGCCAGCTCGTGTACGCCGAGCGCGGCGCCGGGCTCGACTTCGCGATGGTGGCCGGCGAGGTGATGCTGCGCGACGGCCGTTTCACGCGCGTGGACGAAGCGCGCCTGCTCGCCGAGATCGAGACGGAGGTCGCCGGCCTCGCGGCCCAGTTCGCGGCGGCCGACGCCTCGGTGGCGCCGGTGCGCGCGGCGATCGAGACGATCTATCGCCGCTCGCTCGCCACGAGCGTTCCCCCCGACACGTATCCAGCTCGGCTACCCTGACGACGATCCGGCCCGGTACGCCGATCGACGCTCGATGAGGAGGACGGTATGGAGATGCAGGCCGCAGTCTTCCGCAAGGTGAACGAGCCGCTCACGATCGAATCCGTGGAGATCGACAAGCCGTGGGGCCGCGAGGTCCTGGTCCGCACCGCCGCCACCGGCGTCTGTCACAGCGACCTCCACGTCGTCGACGGCCTCGGAAGATTTCCTCTCGATCGACCGTACGTGCTGGGCCACGAGGGCTCGGGCGTCGTCGAAGCGGTCGGCCCCGACGTCACCACGCTGCGGCCCGGCGATCACGTGGTCGCGTGCCTGTCCGGCTTCTGTGGGAGCTGCGCCCAGTGCCTGGCGGGCCATCCGAACCTCTGCGTCGGCGGCATCGTCACGCGCCCGGAGTCGGGGCAGCCGCGGCTCTCGCAGCGAGGCCAGCCGTTCCGCCAGTTCATCGGCATCAGCAGCTACGCCGAGCGCATGCTGCTGCACGAGCACTCGGTGGTGAAGATCGATCCCACGCTGCCGCTCGACCGGGCCGCGCTCGTGGGCTGCGGCGTCCTCACCGGCGTCGGAGCCGCGCTGCGCACGTCGGGGCTCGAGGCCGGGCAGACCGTCGCGGTGTTCGGATGCGGCGGCGTCGGGCTGTCGATCGTTCAGGGCGCCCGGATCGGCGGCGCCCGGCAGATCATCGGCGTCGACGTGTTCGACTCCAAGCTGGAGATGGCCAAGAGGGTCGGGGCCACGCACGTGGTCAACAGCGCCCAGGACGATCCGGTCAAGGCGGTGCGCGCGCTCACCGGCGGCGCGGGCGTCGATCACGCGTTCGAGGCCGTCGGCAACGCGAAGCTCGTGCGTCAGGCCATCGAGAGCCTGGCCATCCGCGGCACGGCCACCATCGTCGGTGTGCTGCCGCCCGACGCCACGATCGAATTTCCCTGGATGGCGATCCGGCCGGAGTGTCGCGTGCAGACGTCGCGGATGGGCTCCAACCGGTTCCGTCTCGACATCCCGCTCTACCTGGAGTTCTACCGCCAGGGCAGGCTCATGCTCGACGAGATGGTGAGCCGTCGCGGACGGCTCGACGACATCAACGAGGCGTTCCGGGCGCGAGCGCGGTACTGCGCAACAGGCGCGCCAGCGGCGCCCGCAGACGGTGCGGCGTCACGCGGCGGACGTTCACGCGCTCCGCGGCCACGAACGTCGCCAGCGAGGCGAGGGTCTGCGCCAGGCCCGCGAGAGCCTCGTCGCGATCGAGTCGATCGCCTCCGGCCGGCGGTTTCCGTGCGTCGGCGAACCACGGCTCGAAGTGCGCGTGGCGGATCTCGAGCGTCCGCTCGGCGCGGTGGGCCTTGGCGTCGAGGCGGCCGATGAGCTGACCGTGGTGAAGCAGCGGCAGCGTGTAATACCCGTGCACGCGCTGTGGCCCCGGCGTGTAGACCTCGATGCGGTAGTCGAAGCCGAAGAGCCGCGTCGCCCGGTCGCGGTGCCAGAGCAGCGAGTCGAAGGGCGAGAGCAGCGTGGTCCCGCGTGACGTCGTGGGCTGCCGTCCCGCGCGGGCGAGCGCGGGCAGATCACGGGCGAGCGCGAGCCAGCGACCGGGCGATTCAGCCACCCCGATCTCGACAACCTCTCCACGGTCGATCATGGAGCGGAGCGCGGCTCGGCGCACGCTGAGCAGGAGGCGGGGGAAGCTCAGGTAACGTGCGAGATCGGTTTCGGTCGCCGCGCCGAGCGCGTGCAGCGATCGCTCGAGGTGCCAGCGGAGGAACGCCTCGGCCGACACGACGTCATCGCCGAGCCCGTCGGGAAACGCGCGCTCCATGAGATCGAAGCGCTTGTGGAAGTGGCGCCGCGAGTGCACCGTGAGCGCCCCCGTCATCCAGAGATAGTGGAACGCGTGCTGGACCGGCTTCCAGTTCCACCATCCTCCGCGCCGGCCGGCCGACCGGGGCGCGTCGAAGTCGGCGTTGCCCATCGGGCCCTTCGCACGGACGGCCGCCTCGACCTCGCGCAGCACCCGGGCGTTGCGTTGGAGCCACCGGGACCAGCCGGTGTGGCGGACGCGATAGTCGAGCATGGCGCGCCGCCACCACGGCAGCGTCGTCGTCGGCACGAGGCAGGCCGCGTGCGCCCAGTACTCGAACAGCAACCGGCGCTCGTAGACGAGCCGATCGAACCGCGCGCGATCGTACGGGCCGAAGCGGCTCCACACGGTCAGGTAGTGCGCGCGCTCCAGCACGTTGATGGAGTCCATCTGGATCCCGCCCACGTCCTCGACGAAGCGCGTGAGCCGTCGCTCGGTCAGCCCCGCCGCGCGCGGCCGAGCCAGGTGCTGTCGCTCGAGAAAGAGCGCACGAACGGCCGCCAGCGAGGCCACGGGGTGCTTCACCGCCAGCGTCACGACCCGCGACTTACCGATCGGTCAAGGGGACGATGGCGTAGAAGCGCGGTTGATCGCCGACGACGCGGGTGACGTGGCCACGGCCCGTCAGGTCCTCGGCCAGGACGATGTCGCCCGGACCGACTCGCGCGACGGTGCCGTCACCGACCTCGATCTCGGCCTGGCCCGACAGCGAGATCGAGTACTGCCGCCTCGGCGCGCAGTGCCAGTCGAGGACGTAGCCCGGGGGAGACACGCGAAAGGCGATGCCCTCAGCCGATTGCATCGCGGTGGCTTCGCCGTGGGCGCCCTCGGTGTCGACGAAGGGTTTCATGACCAGGGGCATCTCGGCGATGTGCGACTGCCCGTCCGTTCCGCTGTAGACCCGCCAGATCTTTCGCATGCGCGGCATCTTGCGCTGGCCGCGGTCGTGCGGTCAACTTCGGGTGCGGGGAGCCACGCGCGCCCGCGGAGGAAGAGTCGATGCTCAAGGTCACGCGCGATCTGATGCTGCCGACGGCGATCACCGGATCGTATCCGCGCCCGCTGTGGTTCGACGAGAGCCTGGATGGACGCTCCTTCAAGGCGGCGCTCGGTGATTCGATGTTCCGCGAGCAATACCTCGACGCCGTCGCGTGCGTCATCAATGCGCAGGAGGCCGCCGGCCTCGACATCGTGACCGACGGCGACAGCCGCTTCGACCTCGCCGTCGGCGGCAAGTCGTGGTTCTTCTACCCGATCGAACGGCTCGGTGGCATCGAAGGCCACCGCGACACGTCGCGCGGCTGGATGCAGCGGCACGGCCTGCGCCCGGGCAAGATCCTCTGGGAGGTGCAAGAAGCGTATCAGCCGGCCGTGGTCAAGCATCGGCTGACGCGCGGGCCGCTCGAGTACACGGCGTTGTGGAAAGTGGCCCAGCGGCTTACCGACAAGCCGGTGAAGTTCGGCGCGATCTGCGCTCCCGCGCTGGCCAGCATGTTGTGGGACGAGCACTACCGCGACGACAAGAAGCTGATCAACGACCTCTCGGACATCATGAACGCGGAGTTCCGTGAGCTGGCCGCGGCCGGCTGCCCGCTGATCCAGGTCGAGGAGCCGCCCCACCACGGCCGCACGACGCGCCCCGATTGCACCGACGCCGACCTCGAGTTCCTGACCGAGGCGTTCAACCGCCAGCTCGTCGGCGTCGACGCCGAGATCTGGGTGCACACCTGCTGGGGGAATCCCAACCAGCAGCGCGTCTACTGGGAGCCGCCGAGCTACGAGCGCGCGCTGCCGTATCTGCTGCAGCTCGACGCCGACGTCATCACCTTCGAGTGCGCCAGCAGCGATGGCAAGGACCTGCCGCTCTTCGCGAAGCACCGCACCGACAAGAAGATCGGGATCGGCGTGGTCAACCACTGCAACACCGTCGTGGAGCCGCCCGAGCACGTCGCCCGGCTCATCCGGAAGGCGCTCGAGTACATCCCGCCCGAGCGGCTGGTGATCACCACCGACTGCGGCTTCGGCCGCGAAGGGCTGAGCCGCCGGATCGCGTACTACAAGTGCGTGGCGCTGGTGGAGGGCACCAACATCGTGCGGCGCGAGCTCGGCCTGCCCGAGGCTCGCGTGCGCGCGGCCGATCCGACGCTCTGGTTCGAGTCCCCTCGGTGATGCCGGCTTCGCGCTAGAGCGCGCGAGCCTGCTCGCGCAGCGCGTACTTCTGGATCTTCCCCGTTGCCGTCGTGGGCAGAGGCCCGAAGACCACCGTCCTGGGCGCGGCGAAATGCGGCAGGTTGTCGCGGCAGTACTCGATGATCTCCTCTGGGGTCGCCTCCGCCCCGGGCCGGAGCTGAACGAACGCGCAGGGCGTCTCGCCCCACTTCTCGTCGGGCCGCGCGACGACCGCCGCCATCTGCACCGCCGGGTGCCGGTTCAGCACGATCTCGACGTCGATGCTCGAGATGTTCTCGCCGCCCGAGATGATGATGTCCTTGGCGCGGTCCTTGATTTCCATGTAGCCGTCGGGATGCTCGACGGCGAGATCGCCCGTGTGGAACCAGCCGCCGCGGAATGCCGCCTCCGTCGCGTCCGGCTCCTTCAAGTAGCCGAGCATCACGGTGTTGCCGCGCAGCAGGACCTCGCCGATCGTCTTGCCGTCGGCCGGCACCCGGGTGTGAGTCTTCGGATCGGCCACGATCTGCCCCGCCACGACGGCATTGCGGACGCCCTGGCGCGCCATGTGCGTGGCGACCTCGTCAGCGGGCAACGCGTCCCATGCCTCCTGCCACTCGCAGCACGTGGACGGCCCGTGGACCTCGGTGAGGCCGTAGAGATGCATGACGCGGAAGCCCATGTCGCTCATCGCCTGGATGACCTTGGCCGGTGGTGAGGCGCCGCCCGTCTGGATGTCCACCACGTGGTCGAAGCGCGCCTTCTGCTCGGCTGGCGCGTTGATGAGGATCGAGAGCACGGTCGGCGCGCCGCACATGTTCGTCACGCGATGCTCGGCGATCAGCCGGAACACGAGCGGCGGGTCCACCTTGCGCAGGCAGACGTGGGTACCGCCCACGAGCGTCACGGCCCACGAGTAGCACCAGCCGTTGCAGTGGAAGAGTGGCAGCGTCCACAGGTACACCGCGCGCGGCGGCAGGTCCCAGGCCAGGACGTTGCCGACGGCCACCAGGAACGTCCCGCGGTGGTGATAGACGACACCCTTGGGATTACCCGTCGTCCCCGACGTGTAGTTGAGCGCGATCGCCTGGCTCTCGTCGCGCGGCGGGCGCCACTCGAAGTCGGGCGATCCCTCGGCCAGGAACGCTTCGTACTCGATCTCGCCGAGCGTGCCGCCGGGGCCGTCGTAGAGCGGGTCGTCGACGTCGATGACGAGGAGCTTCCGACCGAGCTGCTCGAGCGCCGGGCCGACGACGGCGGCGAACTCGCGGTCGGTGATGAGCGCCTTCGCCTCGCCGTGGCCGAGGATGTAGGCGATCGTGCGCGCATCGAGCCGGGTGTTGATGGTGTTGAGGATCGCTCCGGCCATGGGCACGCCATAGTGGGCGTCGAGCATCGCCGGGACGTTGGGGAGCATGACGGACACGGTGTCGCCGGCGCCGATGCCACGCGCGGTGAGCGCCGACGCCAGCCGCCGTGCCCGCGCGTAGAAGTCGCGGTACGTGATGCGCCGGTCCCCGTGGATCACGGCCACACGGTCGGGGTGAACGGCGGCCGTGCGCGGAAGAAAGGCCACGGGTGTCAGCGGCGTGAAGTTCGCCGGCCCGAAGCCGAGTCCGGTCGTCTCGAACGGGTTCATCAGGGTCCCTCGTCGCGAGGGGCCGGAATCGTGCGGGCGGGGAACTCGCGGTACGCATAGCGCGCGAGCACCTCTTCCTTCAGCTCGATGCCGAGCCCCGGCCCGGTGGGCACCGTGAGATAGCTGCCCTCGACCTTGAACGGATTCACCATCACCTCGGCCGCCCGAGGCTCGAAGTTCACGAAGTACTCGGTGATCAGGAAATTCGGGATCGCCGCCGACACGTGCAGCGTGGCGGCGAGGCCGACGGTGGTGCTGTTGTAGTTGTGGGGCGAGACGACCACGTGATACGCCTCGGCCATCGCGGCGATCTCGCGCAGCTCCTCGATGCCGCCCACGTTGCACACGTCGGGGTTGATGATGTCCGCGGCGCGGCGCTCGAACACCTCGCGGAACTCGAAGCGCGTGTACAGCTCCTCACCGGTGACGATCGGAATCTTGATCTCTCGCCGGCACTCGGCGAGCGCACCGAGATCACGCGCCGAGACCGGCTCCTCGTACCAGAACGGATCGAACGGCTCGAGCATCCGGGCCACCCGAACCGCGTGCATGGGCGCCAGACGCCGGTGGACCTCGATCATGAGATCGACGTTGGGTCCGACGGCCTCGCGCACGGCCTTCACGGTCTCGACGACCTGGCGCTCGGCGTCACGCGAGATGTGCGTGCGCCACGGCCCGGGGAACGGATCGAACTTGAGCGCGGTGAAGCCGCGGGCGACGGTCTCCTTCGCCTTCTTCCCGTAGTCGTCGGGCGTGCGCGCGCCCGAGTACCAGCCGTTGGCGTAGACACGGATGCGATCGCGGCAGGGCCCACCGAGCAGCGTCACAACCGGGACGCCGAGTCGCTTGCCGGCGAGGTCCCACAACGCCTGCTCGATGCCGCTCACCGCGCCCCAGAAGTCCAGTGAGCCGCGCTTGGACGCGAAGTCGTTGTACGCCCAGTGCGTGAAGTGACGGATGTGCGAGGCGTCGCGGCCGAGCAGATACCGGCCGAGCTGGCGGGCATGGGCGGCGATCGAGTGATCGCGATCCGCCTGCGTGTAGCACTCGCCCCAGCCGTGCAGGCCGTCGGACGTCTCGACCTTCACGAAGAGCCAGTTCTTCCCGTACCCGGGATCGACGACGAACGGCGTGACCGCGGTGACCTTCACGACATGAACCCGTTCAGATCGGGCGTCGCGATCGAGTGGTCGAGGTACCCGAACGTGCCCTTGTCCTTCAGCTCGCGGGCCGCGTCGAGCAGCCCGGTCATCGCGGCGCGGTAGAACGACGAGGCCACGCTGATGCGCCTCACGCCGGCGGCCTGGAGCTCGGCCACCGTGAACGACTTGCCCTTGATGCCGGCCATGAAGTTGACCGGCTTCTTCACCGCGGCGCACACCGCGCGCACCGAGGCGAGGTCGGGCAGGCCCGGCGCCATCAGCACGTCGGCGCCCGCCTTCTCGAAGGCCTGCAGACGCTTGATCGTGTCGTCGAGGCTCGGGTTGCCGCGCAGGAAGTTCTCCGTCCGCGCGGTCAGCGTGAAGGGGAAGCTGAGCGAGCGCGCCGCCTGGGCGGCCGCGGCCACGCGCTCGGTGGCGAGCGCGATGTCGTAGAGCGGCCGGTCCTTGTCGCCGGTCGCGTCCTCGATCGAGCCGCCGACCAGGCCGACCCCGGCGGCGAGACGGATCGTGTCGGCGGCGACGGCCGGCGCGTCGCCGAAGCACTTCTCGAGATCGGCGGAGACGGGAAGATCGACCGCGCCCACGATCGCGCGCACGTGCGCCAGCGCCTCGTCGCGGGACACGGTGCCGTCTCGCCGGCCGAGGACGCCGGCCTCGGCGCCGCTCGAGGTCGCCAGGGCCTGGAAGCCGAGCCCGGCCAGGATTCGCGCCGAGCCGGCGTCCCACGGGTTGGGAATCAGAAATGCGCTCGGCCCCTCGTGCAGGGCGCGGAAGCGGGTGGCCTTCTCGTTCTGACTCGTCGCCATCGGGTTCCCTCCTGGGCGAGAGGGTACACGAGGTCACGACCGTGTATGATCCTGTCCCGATGACCGGGCTTTCGGTGCGCACACCCACGCTCGAGATCGGCTACGAGGCCCACGGCCCCGCCAGCGGTTTTCCCATCGTCCTGCTGCACGGATTCCCCGACGACGTGCGAGCGTTCGACGGCATGACGCCGGGGCTCGTCTCCGCTGGCTATCGCGTGTTGATTCCGTACCTGCGCGGCTATGGGCCGACGCGCTTCCTGGACGCCGCGACGCCACGCATGGCCCAGCAGGCTGCCATCGGCCAGGACCTCCTCGATTTCATGGACGCGCTCGGTCTACGCACGGCCGCCCTGGCTGGATACGATTGGGGAGGTCGGGCCGCGTGCATCGCGGCGATCCTGGCCCCCGAGCGCGTGCGCGCGCTCGTCACCATCGGTGGCTACAACGTCCAGGACGCTCTGGCGCCGCCACGCCCGGCGCCGCCGGAGCAGGAGCGCGCCTTCTGGTACCAGTGGTACTTCAACACCGAGCGCGGGCGGGCGGGCCTCGAGCGCAATCGCCGCGAGCTGTGCCGGCTCCTCTGGCAGGAGTGGTCGCCGACCTGGAAGTTCGACGACGCCACGTTCGAGCGCACGGCGCCGTCGTTCGACAACCCCGACTTCGTGGACGTGGTGATCCATTCGTACCGCGTTCGCCATGGCAACGCGCCGAGCGATCCGCGCTTCGACGAGATCGAGCGCCGGCTGGCGACGCGTCCGCCGATCACCGTGCCGTCGATGGTGCTCCGCGGGGGCGATGACCACGTCACACCGAGCCGGTTCTCCGCTGACGACATGTCGCGCTTTCCGTCGGGCACCGTGCGGCGCGTGGTGGACGGCGTCGGTCACTTCATGCCGCGCGAGAAGCCGGGCGAGGTCGTGGACGCTCTCGTGAAAGTGTTGGGCTGACCGATGCGCATCGAGATCATCTGCACCGGCGACGAGGTCCTGACCGGCAGGATCGTCAACACCAACTTCAGCTACATGACCCAGAGGCTCGAGGACGTCGGGCTCTCCGTCAAGTGGGAGACGACGGTGGGTGACGACCGCGAGAGCCTGCTTCACGCGTTCAAGCAGGCGGGCGAGCGCGCCGACGCCGTGATCGTCAATGGTGGCCTCGGCCCCACCGTGGACGACCTCTCCCAGGAGATCGCGGCCCAGGCGGCGGGCGTCGAGCTCGTGCTCAGCGAAGACTGGCTGACGCGGATGGAAGACTTCTTCAGCCGGCGCAGCCGCGTGATGCCGCCCAACAACCGGAAGCAGGCGATGCTGCCGGCCACCGCCGAGATGATCGACAATCCGATCGGCACCGCCTGCGGCTTCGCGGTCGACATCGGCAAGGCCCGCTTCTTCTTCACGCCGGGCGTGCCGCGCGAGCTCAAGCGCATGCTCGAGGAGCAGGTCATCCCGCGGCTGCTGGCGCGCAGCGGGCTCTCGACGACGATCCACCTCAAGCGCTTCCATTCGTACGGGCTCGGCGAATCGCACGTCGATTCGCTCCTCACCGGCGTGGACGCGCTCGTGCCCGACGGCAGCGTGAAGCTCGGCTTCCGCGCCCACTATCCGCAGCTCGAGACCAAGCTGACCGTGCGCGGCACCGACATGAGCGACGTTCGAAAGAAGCTCGAGCCGGTCGAGCGGGAAGTGCGCAAGCGGCTCGGCAACTTCATCCTGGCCGAGGACGATCACACGCTGGAGGGCGTCGTCCTCGGCGCGCTCGCGGCCCGCCAGGGCTCGCTCTCGATCGTGGAGACGTTCACCGGGGGTCAGATCGCCGCGCGCGTCGCCCACTTGCCGGGCGCCGAGAAGATCTTTCGCCGCGGCATCGTGGCGCGTGAGCTGGGCGAGGTCTGCGCGGCGGTCGGTCTCGACGGCGCTGCGGCGGCGGGGATCACGCGCGAGACCGCCGAGGTCGTCGCGCGGGCGGCGCGGCGCCAGGCGGGGACCACCCACGCGCTGGCGGTGCTGATCGATCTCGACGAGGGGCCGGACCGGATCGAGTTCGGCGGCAGCATCTGCCTGGCCATCGCCGCCGACGGTGACGTGGCGTCGCGGCGCAGCCGTATCGTCGGCGGCCGCGAATGGGTGCGGCTGGGCGCGGTCGAGCTGGGGCTCGACTGCCTGCGCCGCCATCTCCAGGGGTTGCCCGTGGTCGAGCGGATCGATTTCGAGAAAGTCTGAGGAGGAGCGGCATGGCCTACGAAGCGATGTTCGCGGAGACCGTCCACATGCGCGGGCACCAGAACGACCAGATCGACGCCTACCTCGCGCGCCCGCTCACCGGCGGGCGTCACGCGGGCGTGGTCGTCATCCACCACATGCCGGGCTGGGACGGCCCGACCAAGGAGATCGCGCGCCGGTTCGCCCACCAGGGCTACGTGGCGATCTCGCCGAACCTCCACTTCCGCGAGGGCAAGGCCACGCCCGAGGAGAACAGCGCGAGCGTTCGCGCGGCCGGCGGCATGCCGGACGATCGCACGATGGGTGACGTGCAGGGTGCCGTCGACTACCTGCGCGCGTTGCCGTACCTGAACGGCAAGGTCGGCGTGATCGGCTACTGCTCGGGCGGCCGCCAGTCGTATCTCGCCGCCTGCACGCTGCGGGGCATCGACGCCGCGATCGATTGCTACGGTGGCGGCGTCGTCGCCAAGCCGGAGGAGCTGACGCCGCGCCAGCCGGTGGCGCCGATCGACTTCACCAAGGATCTTCGGTGTCCCTTGCTCGGCCTGTTCGGCATCGAGGACACGCGGCCGTCACCGGACGACACCGTGAAGACCGAGGCCGCGCTCAGGCAGGCGGGAAAGACGTACGAGTTCCACACCTACGAGAACGCGGGCCACGCGTTCTTCGCCGTCGATCGTCCCCAGTATCGTCAGGCCGCCGCGCTCGACGGGTGGAAGAAGGTCTTCGGCTGGTTCGAGAAGCACCTGCACTGACGCGCGAGGCTACTTGAGCTTCAAGTCCTCACAGGGGGCCGCGTAGGGATAGCCCTGGATCAGCCCCGCGCCCGAGACTTCCACGCGCGGCCCCACGCCCCAGATGAAGCCTTGCTGGAAGATCGGCGCCACCAGCACCTGGTCGGTGACGATGCGCTGGATCTTGTGGAGCGCGACCTCGCGCTGCTTGCGGTCCAGCATCCGGGCCTGCTGCTGGAAGAGATCGTCGATCTCGGGGTTCGGGCCGTAGGAGTAGATGCCGCCCTTGGTGAAGAAGGGCTCGAGTCGCGCCGCCGCGTTGCCGGCGGCGCCGGTGGCGCCGATCAGGAGACCGTGGATCTTCTTCTCTCGCCAGGCGGCGAAGAACGCCGCGCGCTCCATCGTCCGCACCCGGCTCTTGATCCCGAGGGCCTGGAGATAGCCGGCCACCGTCTCGCCTAGCGTGGAGTAGGGCGGCAGCGGCGTGATGTCGCCGGCGTCGAAGCCGTTCGGATAACCCGCCTCGGCCATCAGCTGCTTGGCATGCTTGACGTCGAACGGCGGCGGCTCCACGCGCAGCGCGAAGTCGAACTCGGGCGGCACAAACGAGCCCGTCGCCTTGCCGAGACCGAGCATCTCCGCCTGATTGATCGCATTGCGGTCGATGGCGAGGCTGGCGGCCAGACGCACCCGGCGATCGTGCCACGGCGACTTCTGATCGTAGCGGTCGAGGAAGTCGACCCAGTACATCCCGTAGAGCAGCGGCGCGACGACCTTGATGCCGGGTGAGCGCTTGAGCTCCTCGGCGATGGCGCCGCCGAAGAGATAACCGACATCCACCTCGCCGGTCTTCACGGCAGCCGCGCGGGTGGCCTCGTCCGGAATGCTGCGCATGACGATGCGCTTCACCGACGGCGCTTTCTTCCAGTAGTCGGGGAACGCTTCCACCACCAGCTCGACGCCGGGGTTGAACGAGACGAACTTGTACGGCCCGGCGCCCACCGGGGCCTTCTTGAACCCGTCCTCGCCGACCTTCTCGACGTACTTCTTCGGCACGATCCACGACGCGCCGGTGGCCGAGGTGCCGTAGAACGCCATGAAGTCCGGCCACGGCTCCTTGAGGACGAAGCGGATGCGGTTCGGCGCGGTCACCTGCACCTCTTTCATCTTCTCCTTGAGCAGGGTGGCGCCGCTGCCCTTGTACCGCTCGAAGGTGAACTTCACGTCCTCCGCGGTCACGGGATCGCCGTTGTGGAACTTGGCCTTGCGCAGGACGAACTCGTACGAGAGCCCGTCCTTGGAAACCGACCACGACTCGGCGAGGCTCGGCGTGCTGATGTTGCCCGGCATCGGCTTCACCAGCGCGTCGTGGAGCGCGTAGAGCACCATGAACGGCGTGATCAGCGCCTCGGTGTCGCCGGGATCGAGCCAGCGCGAGACCAGCGTCACGTGGACGCCCCACGTCATGGTCCCGTCCTGCGCGGCGAGCGCGGGTGAGATGCATGAAACGATCACGAGGACGATGGCGACGATCACGAACCGAGGCCGCATCTCGATACCTCCCAGGGGGACTGCCGAGAAGCTACCACGTCTTGTATGCTGCTTCTCCAATGAGCCACGTCTATGCCGTCCGCTGTAACTTCTCCCGGCCGGACCTCGAGCAGGCCTGGCACGCGTGGTACAGCGGCCCCAAGCTGGCCGAGATGATGACGCATCCCCTGTTCCTCTCGGGCCAGCGCTATCGGGCGTCGGGGCTCGACCAGCGCGTCATCTATCTGGCCGCGTGGGTCGTCGAGTCGCCCGCCGCGTTCGAGACGCCGCAATACCGCGCAAGCTGGGGCTTCGCCGACTGGGCGCCCCACATCACGGACTGGAGCCGGAATCTCTTCCGCGGCCCCGAGAGTGACGTCTCCGATCTGCTCGAGGACCTTCGCGCCAAGCGGCCCGACGTGCTCTGGATGCCGGTCGTCGGACTCGATCGCTCGTGCCCTGCCATCGGCCTGCGCCGGCTCGCCGCGGGCGCCGAGGCCGCGCCGTTACCCGACACGCTCGCGGCCGGGATTCGCCAGACCGTGTACACGCCGATCACGCCGCGGCGGCGCGCCGCATGATCGGCCGCGGCGCGATCGTCCTCGCGTGGATCCTCCTCGTGGCCGTGTGGCCCGCCGTGGCCCCGGCGCAGGAGAGACCACGGTCGGGCGGCACGCTCCTCTACGCGGTCGGCGCCGAGCCCGCCTCGCTGGACGCTCACCGCGAGGACAGCTTCGCCACCGTGCATCCGATGGCGCCGTTCTACAGCCTGCTCATCAAGGTGAACCAGGAGCGGCCGTCGGAGTTCGAGGGCGACCTGGCCGAGAGCTGGGTGATCTCGCGCGACGGCCTGACGTACACGTTCAAGCTGCGCGACGGGATCCGCTTCCACGACGGCAGCCCGCTCACCTCGCGCGACGTGAAGGCGAGCTACGATCGGATCATCGCTCCGCCGCCTGGCCTGGTGAGCCTTCGCCAGGCTCAGTACGCCGTGGTGGAGCGCGTCGACGCCCCCGATCCGCGGACGATCGTCTTCAAGCTCAAGTGGCCGTCGGTGGCGATGCTCGCCAACCTCGCCTCGCCCTTCAACTTCGTCTACAAGGCCGACGTCCTGGCGCGCGATCCGCACTGGTACGAGCACAACGTGCTCGGCAGTGGCCCCTTCAAGTTCGTCGAGTACGTGCGGGGCTCCCACGTCCTCGGCAAGAAGAACGACGACTACTTCATCAAGGGCCGCCCGTACCTCGACGGCTTCCGCGCGCTCTTCATCAAGGACACGGCCGCCCGGGTGGCCGCGCTTCGCGGCGGCCGGATCCACGCCGAGTTTCGCGGCTTCCCGCCGTCCACGCGGGACGAGCTGGTCCGCGCCCTCGGTGACCGGATCGCCGTCCAGGAGTCGAGCTGGCTCTGTACGCAGTACGTCGCGCTCAACCACGAGCGCAAGCCGTTCAACGATCCGCGTGTCCGCCGCGCGCTGACGCTCGCCGTCGATCGCTGGGAGGGCTCGCGGGCGCTGTCGCGCATCGCCGTCGTGAAGACGGTCGGCGCGCTGGTGATGCCCGGCACGCCCTTCGCCACCTCCGAGGCCGAGCTGGTCACGATCGCCGGCTTCGGGAAGGACATCGAGGCCTCGCGGCGCGAGGCGCGACGGCTGCTGCGAGAGGCCGGCATTCCCGAGGGGTTCTCCTTCACCTACAAGAACCGGAACATCCCGATGCCGTTCGAGGCGGTCGGTATCTTCCTGGTGGACCAGTGGCGCAAGATCGGCCTCAACGTCCAGCAGGTCGTGCAGGAGACCGGGCCGTACTTCGCCGACCTTCGGGCCGGCAACTACGAGGTCAGCATCGACTTCCAGTGTGGCAGCATCGAGGAGCCCGACTTCGAGCTGGCCAAGTTCGTCTCCACCGACAAGAGCCCGCAGAACTATGCGCGGTACAAGGACGCCGTGCTCGACCAGCTCTACGAGGCCCAGAGCCGGACGACCGACCGCGACGAGCGCCGCAAGCTGATCGCCCAGTTCGAGCGTCGCGTGCTCGACGAGCAGGCGCACTACGTTCCGACGCTGTGGTGGCATCGCATCGTGCTGCTGTCAGCGGCCGTGAAGGGCTGGAAGATCCTGCCCAGCCACTTCATCAATCAAGATCTGCGCGACGTGTGGCTGGCCGAGTGATGGCGTGAGCCCCCAGGAGGAGGACGCATGAAGATCAAGGCGGTCAACGGCTTCGCACGAACCCTCAAGTCCGAGGGCGTTCCCTGGGTGAGCTGCTATCCCACCAGTCCCGTGAACAACGCGCTCGGCGAAGAGGGCGTGCCGATCCTCATGATGGGCGAGGAGCGCTTCGCGGTCGCCGTGGCCGACGGCTTTTCGCGCGTGACGTGCGGCAAGCAGATCGGTGTGTGCACGGTCATGGCCGGCCTCAACGCCGCGGGCATCCAGATGGCGTACGGCGCGGTCGCCCAGGCCTGGGAAGACTCGTCGCCGCTGCTGGTGATCGCCGAGGGCGTCGGCCCGGGCGCCACACGGCACACGCACTACGACATCGGCCAGGCGTTCAAGTCCGTCACCAAGTGGGTGGGGGAGATCGACCGCGCCGAGCTCGTCCCCGACTACGTGCGCCGCGCCTTCACCCACCTCCGATCGGGCCGGCCCGGTCCGGTGCTGCTGCTCGTCCCGCGCGACCTCGGAGAGTACGACGAGGCCGAGCATCCCTATGCGCCGGTGAAGGGATGGAGGAGCGGCCCCGATCCCGATGACGTGAAAACCGCGGTGAAGGTGCTCCTGGCCGCCAAAGACCCCCTCCTGTATATAGGGGAAGGCGTGCTGTATTCGGGAGCTACCGACGAGCTCGTCAAGTTCGCCGAGCTGGCCCAGCTTCCCGTGCTCACCACGCTCAAGGCGAAGGGCGCCTTCCCGGAGAATCACCCGCTGTCGGTGGGCGTGCGCGGCTCGATGGCCGAGCACTTCCTGCGCAAGTGCGACGTGCTCTTCTCGATCGGCGCCAGCCTGTTCCCCAACCGGTTCAGCCACACCATCCCCGACGCCGAGAAGAAGACGATCGTGCAGTGCACGATCGACACGCTCGACATCAACCGGAGCTACGAGACCCGCTGTGCCGTCATCGGTGACGCCCGGCTGACGCTGCAGGCGCTCGGCGAGGAGCTCGGCAAGCGGACGGGCGGCGGGCGCAAGAACCCGGTGCTGCTGGAGGAGATCCGGGCGGCGCGGCAGGAGTTCATGGCGAAGTTCCGGCCGTGGCTCGAATCGAACGAGATGCCGATCAATCCGTACCGCGTGCTCGGCGATCTCATGAAGGTGCTCGATCCCAAGCAGTCGTTCGTGACCGCGGATTCGGGGAACACGCGGGATCAGACCAGTACCGTGTACGAGACCCACATTCCGCGCGGGTTCCTGGGCTGGGGCAACGTCTCGACGCTCGGCTTCAGCCTGGCCGGCGCCGTCGCGGCCAAGCTCGCTTATCCCTCTCGCCAGTGCGTCCACGTCACCGGCGACGCCGGCGTCTGCTACATGATGGGGAACTTCGAGGCGGTGGCGCGCTACAAGATCGGGATCACGACGCTGCACATCAACAACGGCGGCTACTCCGG
>WNGH01002310.1_pt1 | contig 29574 bp, 18 predicted proteins | sample 5400631 | NCBI WGS metagenome assembly WNGH01 (sample SAMN13153373, study PRJNA577476) | soil metagenome | isolation source: 115 cm soil or saprolite under Garry oak tree replicate 1 | place: USA:California | collected 2016-06-15
AGGCGGGCTTGGAGGGACGACTGGCCGACTTGGCCTGCTGGGTCGAAGCCGCCGGGATGACTGGCTCTTGCCTGTGCTGCGTGATGAGGCGCGTGAGAGCAGTCACCTGCTGCTGCAAGGCGGCGATCTGGGTCTGCAAGGCGTCCAGCCGCTCGGGCAGGGCGAGCAGCGCCGTGGGCAGGGCTGGCCCCGCGCCGGCAACGGGCACCGGTGGCTCCGGTGGGGGAGGCGTCAGGCTGCGTTGATGCCGGCGGGCGAGAGCTTGCAGGTCCTCATCGCTCACCCCTTTTTTGCGGCCATCCTGGGGACAACTGTGTAGAGGGAGCTGCGCCTCGGCCAGCCAGCGATGCAGCGTTTTGGCATCGATGCCCAGGCGTGTTGTCGCCTGGGCCACAGAGACAAAGGACATGTGGAACCTCCTTTCGTGTGAGGCGTGGAACAAGAACGAGAGCCAGCCTGGCGCACTCCCGGGAAAACTCCCACGAATGTTGCTCGAAACAGGACTCAGGAAGATTCCCAGGAGAACTCTACGGAAGACTCCCGGGAAAAGTCCTGGGAAGGCCAGGTGACTCGACACAGAGGCTTAGCCGGTTTTTGCGCGGCGGCGACGATGATAGTAGCCGGCCCAATAGTGGTGGGTGCGCCGAAACCTCGACCAGTGACAGATCAGGGGAGCTGAAGTGGGTGCTGACCAGAAGAGATGGGCCAGCAGATGACGGGCTTCGGAGGTGGTTAACTGGATGAGGGCCGGGCAGGCCGCAGACTCCTGGGAAGCCGAAGCGCTGCGGTGGCTCTGGACGGTGATGTCGACCAGGAAGGCAGCGGCAAGCAAGACGAGAGTGATATGGCGGTACCAGCCCAGGTAACTGCGCACTTCATAGTGGTCGAGTCCGAGGGCTTTGCCAGCTTGCAGGTCCTCTTCGATATGCCAGCGGGCCCCGATGGCCTGCACCATGGTGGGCAGGAGCGTGTCGGCTGGAGCCCAGACCAGGTAATAGGCTAACTCGTTGGGGTCGTCCAGGCGGCGGCGTACGACGAGCCAATGGCGCCCGTCGGTGGTGCCAGCCTGCACGAGGGGCAGGCGAGCCCAGTCAAAGAGGCGCTCGCCTTTGGTGCCCTGGCTTTGGGAGAGTCGCTGCCACTCCCGCATCCGGAACGCCTGCTGGGCGATGCTGGCCACATCACTGAGCAGGAGACCTGAGCGGGTCTGCACACAGACGACCTCAGTGGAGGGCACGGCCAGTGCGTAGGAGAAGCCGTGCTCCTCCAGGAAGCTTCGCAGGTCAGGACTGTGGCCTGAGATCTGTATCGGCTACCACCCAGCGGAAAGGCAGGCCGGCCACATGGGTGCGGTGGATCATGAGCTTGGCGAGTTCGGGTTTGGTCTGAAAGGTGAGCGTGTCTGGGATGTGGGCGGCGTGCCGGCGTGGCAGATCAGAACACCAGTCTTCAGGAAGGTACAACTCGCGATCGATGAGGCCATGGCCGGCAGCGGTGACGTAGGAGAGGAAGACGCCGACCTGGCAGTTTTCCACGCGCCCGGTGAGCCCACAATACTGGGGCCCGACGCCCGCCGAGTAGCGGCCGCGCTTGGGAAAGCCGCTTTCATCGACGACCAGGACAGGGAAGGGCGCCTCGCCGGCTGGCTCCTTCTGCGAGGGCTGTGGCGCGCTCAAGCTGGCCGTGACCAGGGCGCGCAGGTCGTCGCGCACCGCGTCCTGGTCCCAGACGGCTGCCGAGAGCAAGCGTTGCATGCCATACGGGCTGGCTTGCCGGGCCTGTTCAGCGATCTGCCAGCCATTTTTTCTGGGCACGTCACTCAGGACCGCTTGCAGGTAGCACAAGGCATGCTGGTGGACTTCGGGGCGTGCGAAGTGAGGACGCAGCCGCGCGTGCAACTCGCGCAGGTGGTCGTGCCACCGGCTGATTTCACGAAGCGTTGGCCCGATTGGCGCAGGTGTGGTATGCTGAGGGGACTTCATGCCGTTCTCGCTTTCGATGAAGGATACCAGTCAGAAGGGTTGCAACTTCTAGCATGGCACATCGAGGCGAGCAACGCACGAAGTGGGCCGGGGGTCCAGGGACATTTCCCAGGAAGATTCCAGGGAGAATTCCTCCCTTTCTAAGTGCCACTGTAGTGAGAAGGGAAGGGATATAGGGGTCATGATGACGCGGCTAAATGGCCTGGGAAGCCCGTCTGGGATTGAAACTTGCTAGCGCAAACGTGAGGCTTTTGGTATCATTGATGGGCTAAATGGCCTGGGAAGCCCGTCTGAGGGTCGGAACTATTCTCCCAGTCGAATGCGAAGACGTGATGCAGCATTTGTAGATATGTCCGTTGTGCCGCCCGTGCCGTTTCTTCCCAATGTCTAGGTCATCACAAGAGCGCCTGGGGCTAGCGCGGATGTGGCGAGAATCGCCCGTCGTTGTCTACGAAAGGGGGATGAGCACCAGCATTCCCTGACGAGAGACAGCCTGCTGTGCCCCTTCTCTGCCAAGAAGGGGTTGAGAGGCTCAGCTAGTTGCTCTGCTTCGAGAGCCTCAGGCTGCTAAGCGATCTTGCCCAGCTGGGTGGTGAGCAAGCAGGCATTGAGGTCGCGAGCGCGTTGTAAGGCCCGCGCATTGATGACCAGGTAGGTCAAGGTATTCAGGTTGCGCACCGAGTGGAGATTGCGTACCTTGGGCCGTTTGATACCCAGTGTTTTACTCTGGCTGTTGATGCGTTCGGTACTGGTGCGGCTCTCGCATAGATGGCCTTGTAGAGCGGACTCTGCCGATCCAAGGTCACGCGCATCTGCCCGCCCAATTCCCAGTTCAGGTCCTTGACACAGCCTTTCTCTTTGAGGAATTGGGGATGGTCGCACGTCTGCCCGCTCGCGTGAGGAAAGAGCAGTGGGCAGCGAAAGCGTTGCGACAGGTAGCCGTAGGTATGAGAGAACTGGTAGGTGGGGTGCATGCGTAGTCCTTTGGCACACAAGGGCACACCATCGGAAGCACGTTGGGACTCGGGATGACCGTGCTGGTTGAGCGGGATGGCGGCGATGCCACGGCGATAGACCACCATCTGATAGGTGTACCAGGCATCGAAAGCAGCATCAGCGGTGATGTGGGTGGGAAAGAAGCCCAGGGTGGCGACGGTGCGGATGTAAAGCGGGACAAAGTAGCTGATATCGTTTTCATTGAAGGGCAGGGTATACTCGGCCACGACGATATCTCCGTAGCCGGGGACAGTGGCACTGGCGACGCCAGAGCCATAGCCCCACAGGTACTCTTTCTCTTCTTTGGTCGAGCCATCGGCTTGCTCTTTGTTGGTGGAGCGTTTGACCCCCAAGCGACAATCGGGGTCGCCTGCGGGTTGCTGATCTTTGTGGTAGCGCTCTTTGACATAGGCTCGCGGGTTGTTTTCTTTGACGGAGGCGTAGAGGTGGGTCACATCGAAGGCCACCGTTTCCCCTAAGCCGGGGATTTCCGCACAGAGGTCCTGCACGGTGGCTATGAGCAAGCTTTGCAGCACCGACTGCGAGAGGCTACGTTGTTTCTGGCGCAACCAGCGAGCCGTGGGAGTGGTTTTGGCCACGTCAAAGCCATAGGGCAGAGAGCGATTGAGAACTGGTCGAAAGCCGACTTCGAGCACGAGCAGGGGATGCTCAAGCAGGAAGCGGCGTACCATGGTGCAGGAGTCGTAGCCTTCCACCAGTTTGATGAGCAGAGTTTTGAGGTAGGCCGTTTCAGGATGGGGGCGTTTGCCGGGACGGGAAGGATCCAGGGGAGGCTCTGGCACGAGGGTCCACGCGAAGAGGGCAAAGAACTGGCGGTAGCGTTGGACGACGGGCTCATGTTCTTGCATCAGGGTCAAGGTACGCTGGTCAAACGTCTGCGATTCTGGTATGATCGTCATGGAAAGCTCCTTGCAGGATAAGTAGATGTCTTAAGGAAGTTCTACTGTGCCTGCAAGCTTTTCTCTTGTCAAGGGACCCCGTGACGCTAGACTGCTCGCTTGTTAGGAATTAGTTCCGACCCTCCCGTCTGGGATTGAAACTCTTGCCTTCCGCAGCCACCACGCTGGGTATGTACACGGGCTAAATGGCCTGGGAAGCCCGTCTGGGGGTAGGAAGTTTTCACAAGACTGGCATAGTTGGCTATACGAAAGCGCTCTTGTGTTCGTAGATGTGCGATTCGTTGCCTCTGAGGAGGCGAGTGAGTATGTCGCAAGGCCGCAAGGCGCGAAGATGGAGATTAAAAATTAATGAGGAATGTGCTATCTAGTCAGGGATTTCTCCTTGCACTATACTGTTGAACAGCCATTCTTCTTACCAACTAGAAATGGAGGCAGATGTATGGGATACAAAGACAAACGACAGATAGAAGAAAGGGATTTCTCTCACTTTTGAGCAGACGAGTAAACGAAAGCGATGTTTCCCCTCCTAGAGCGTAGTGAAACGTGGCATACGCGTTGTTCACGGAGACAAAGACCGAGGAACCTCGTGCCTATTGTCCTTGACTTTGTCGTTATGTCGTGATAGTATCCGGTATGAGAGTAACAGACTGCTCTATCATCTATAAGTGGGATCTTATGAAACACGCACCTACCAATAGTTGTAATGTACAAATCCAGGCAAGCTGCCTGGCCGCGTAGGCGACCACGCCGGGCTTACGCGGCAGGAAGTGGCACTACTTGATGCGCCTGCTCACCAGCAGCAGTTTGGGGCTGCCTGAGCGGGTATACTCCACGTTGATTGCAGCATCTCCACAGTTCCTTTCCTCCCTCGCCGGGCAGCTATGACGGCTGCCTCTACACCTGGCGTTTTCTCGCCGGGCGCTCCTTCTCCCGTTGTGAATGGCCCCAGGCACTGCCTGTTACCCATCACTTCCACGAGCAAGAATGTGCCTCTCGCGCCGTGCTGGCATTTGCGGGCGCTCAAACGGGGTTCAAATTTAACTGCCTGACGCTACATGTACTGTCGATAACGCTTTGGAGCTTAAACAAATGACAATAGATAATTTCTCGAAGACACGCATTAAGGGGTCAATGCTGCAAGTAAATCATATGCACCTCTCATATGGGCCGCGTCTCGTGCTGGATGACGTATCATTCTCTGTTGCGCCGGGAGAAAAGGCGGGACTGATCGGTGTGAACGGCGCGGGAAAAAGCTCGCTGCTCAGGATCATCGCGGGGCTGTTCGATGCTGACGGTGGAACGGTGATGCTGCCGCGTACCTATGGTTACCTGTCACAGGACGTGGCGCACGAAGATCCGGTGGCGGGGGAAGGCACTGTACGCGATTTCATCTTTAGCAGCACCGGCCTGGATGCGGCAATCAATACTTATGAAGAGCTGGCAAACGAGGTAGGCCAGGCCACAGAAGGCGAACTGCCAGCGCTGCTCAGGCGTTTTGAACGGGCGCAGAACGAGCTGGACCGTTTGGGCTACTATGATGCCGATGCCCGTGCCGAACAACTAATCTCCGGGCTGGACCTGGGTGGGGTGACGCTGGAGCGCTATGTGCGTACCCTCAGCGGCGGGCAAAAAACGAAGCTTGCCCTGGTGCGGCTGCTCTTCCAGGCCCCCAATCTCCTGCTGCTGGACGAGCCGACCAACTTTCTCGATGTCGAAGCAACGGCGTGGCTGATGGATTTTCTGGAGCGCTATAGCGGGGCGATTTTGATCATCTCCCACGACCTGGATCTGCTTGACCGCGGCATCAACAAGGTGCTGCGCCTCAACGAGTTCACCCACAAGCTGGAGGAGTTTCGCGGCACCTACTCCAACTACATGACACAGACGGGCGATGCCCTGGCGCTGATGGAACGCACGAAGAAGGTCCAGGAACGCGAGATTGCGCGGCTGCGCAAGACTTCAGACAAGCTGCGCGGTTTCGGAGCTACACGCGTGAGCCAGCGCATCGCCATCGATAAACGCGTTGCGACGCTGGAAAAGAGCATGCCAAAACTGCCGCAGGCCAGTCGCCGCATTAGCATTGATTTTCCGGTACGCCAGGCGAGCGGCCAGATAGTGATGCGCGCGGAGCATCTCGCCAAGCGTTATGGGGCGAAGGAGGTCTTTCGCGATATTAGCTTCCAGGTCGAGCGCAGGCAGCGCCTGGTGGTTGTCGGGCTGAATGGCGCTGGCAAGACAACGCTGCTGCGCATTCTCCTGGGGCTGACGAAGGCCGACAAGGGCAAAGTGATTGTGGGTGATCGCGCGCATACAGGTTACTATGCGCAGGAAAACGAAGGGCTGGACTACAGCAGCACGGTGATCAATGAAGCAACGACTGTGCTGCCGGATAATGCGAAGCGAGTACGTGGGGTGCTGGGGCGCTTCTTGTTCAGCGGCGATCGCGTGTTCCAACAAGTGAGCACGCTCAGTGGCGGCGAGAAGACGCGCCTGGCGCTGGCAAAGATGGTGCTCGATGGACCGAACTTGCTTGTGCTTGACGAGCCGACGACGCACCTGGACGTGCTCTCGCGGAATATTATCGGCGAGGCGCTGGGCAACTACAATGGGACGATCATTGCAGTAACGCACGATGTCGAGTTCGTGCGCTACCTGCAACCCGATACGCTGCTGCTGATGCCGGAAGGGCGCATGATAGCATATAGTTCCGAGCATGATGAGTTGCTGAAGAGGGCTTGACAAAATACCTGCGCTCAGATCACATGCCTGGCAACGGCACGACCAGCAACGCGGCCAGAGAAGAGACATCCACCCAAAAACGTCCCTTCAAGAGCCCGGTAGCCGTGCATACCACCACCGCCGAAACCGGCAACTTCGCCAGCAGCATAGAGACCGGGCAGGGGTTGACCATCGGCCCGCAGGACACGACCAGAGAGATCCGTTTCCACTCCTCCCAGGGTTTTGCGCGTCAGGATCGAGAGCCGCACTGCGATCAATGGTCCAGCGGCAGGGTCGAGAAGGCGGTGCGGCCTGGCGACACGAATCAGCTTATCGCCGATATAGGCTCGTGCCCCACGAATGGCCATGACCTGGGCATCTTTCCCGAACGGGTTGGTGATCTGGCGATCGCGGGCGACGATGACTCGCTCCAGCTCTGCCAAGTCGATCAATTCCTCGCCGGTCAGGGCATTCATCCCCTGTACCAGTTCTGGCAGCGTCTTACGCACAAGAAAATCCACCCCGTGCTTCATAAATGCCTCAACCGGTCCCGGCGCGCCAGGAAGCGCTCGACTCAGCGTTTTCGAGATACTGCGACCTGTAAGGTCAGGGTTCTGCTCGGATCCCGACAGGGCAAACTCACGTTCGATGATGCGCTGATTGAGCAAGAACCATGAATAGTCATACCCGGTAGAGAGGATGTGCTGGAGTGACCCGAGCGTGTCAAAACCGGGGAAGAGCGGAATCGGCAGGCGCTGACCACGCGCATCCAGCCACAACGGTGATGGCCCGGACAAAATGCGGATGGCATGGTTGCTCCAGATCGGCGCGAAGTTGCGAATGCCCTCTGGATAATGCCACATACGATCAGCGTTGATGAGGTGTCCACCGCTGGAGGCGATCACATCCAACATGCGCCCATCGACATGGTCGGGGACACCCGAAATCAGCTGCTTCGGTGGTTCGCCCAGGCGTTTGGGCCAGTTGCGGGTCACCAGTTCATGATTGCCGCCAATACCACCGGAGGTGACAATCACCGCCTGGGTTTTGAGAGTGAACTCGCCCATGACCACCCGAGAACTCGGCATGCCGCGCTCGACGGAGCTTGGTTCCAGCACTTCGCCGTGGACGCCATCAACTACGCCGTCGGTCATGGTGAGTTCGGTCACACGATGCCTGAAGCGCAACGTGACCAATCCGCGCTGCTCGCCTTCACGCACACGACGAACAAACGGCTCTAACACACCTGGACCCGTCCCCCATGTGACATGAAAGCGGGGAACCGAATTGCCATGCCCGGTCGCAAGATAGCCACCACGCTCCGCCCACTGCACCACAGGGAAGAAGCGAACGCCTTGCCCATGCAGCCAAGCATATTTCTCGCCCGAGGCAAAATCGACATAGGCTTCTGCCCAGCGGCGAGGCCACAGGTCTTCTTCCCGGTCAAACCCGGCACTGCCAAGCCAGTCTTGCAGAGCCAGATCGTGGGAATCGCGAATACCTAGCCGCCGCTGCAGCGGCGAGTCGACCAGGAACAGGCCCCCGAAAGACCAGAACGCCTGCCCGCCCAGCGACGCCTCCGGCTCCTGATCGAGCACGATCACATGCCGGCCTGCGTCAATGAGTTCTGCAGCAGCCACCAGGCCGGCCAGGCCTGCGCCGACAACAATGACGTCAGTATCATTGCCCATCAATTCATCCTTAAAACTATCGATTGCTCAACAGTATGATAGCATATGCAGACTACCGGGAGAAATGGTTCGTAAGAGGAGTGGCAGGAGGCACATGCCGGCATAGGGATTACTTGACACCAGCTGGCTATCCTGCGCTACAACCAAATAGTGTGTTGAAATCCTTCAAGTCAAGCTCGAGCACCGGGACAGTACGGTTTAATGGCGTCACAACAAGTAGGTCGCGGTCTGCTCCTGAAAGGAAACGCGCAACACGATAGATGATATGCTCGTTATCGAGCAAGCGCAGTACAACTGGGTAAGGATTGTTACGTTCGGTGAGAACTAGAAGACTCGGCCGGTCTGCAAGAAGTACTACGTTACTGTTGGCAGGAATACGAGTGAGATCAATGGAATGGCTGGGGTGCCTGATTGCGAATGGATCAGCGACAATGATGCTGCTGTCCGTCGCGAACACAATGGGGTAGGCCACAAAGTTAAAGGCCCAGGCATAGCGGATATGCTCGCGCTGCATGTAGGCGATGATAGGTTCATAATTGGCCGGGGTGGCGACACAGTAGGGTGATGCGAACATTGTGTCGGCGTTGGCGAGCCCATAGGTCCAGACTTGCGCACAGAGGGAGATGAGCAATGAGGAGAATAGTAATCCCTGTAATACACTGGGGCGCAGGGTAACAGGCAGGGATGCATGCTGGGGCTGGTTTTGTGCCCGGTCTTTACATGCTTTGTAGATGTACATGCCGATAATGGTGAAGACGGTGGCGAAGAAGAAGGGAAGAACTAAGGCCAGTGGTGTCGCGAAACGCCCTGCGAGGTCAAGCCCGTATGGGTTGATACCATAAATGGTGGCTCTACTGGTACAGAAGATGAAAGCGGCACAGATTGCGAAGAGTGTTGGGAAGGCAGCTAGACGGCGAATGCGCAGGAGCCAGGGATTGCGCTCCAGGAAGGAGAGAGCGACAAGGGCGATCGTAGCGATGAGGCAACACAGACCAAGGATAAGCAGGGGTGTATGGATAATGGTGAGCGTTCTATTTTCACCAGGGAGTGCGCCACTGATGACTCGTGGAGCGACGGAGTCTATATACAGACGCGTTACTCTGATGATGGTCCTAAGTTTTTCTCTCAATCCTGTTCCATCTTCATTACCGAGGTGCACTATGAAGGCGACATTTTCCCACTGGTGGGAGGCTCCCCAAATAAGTGCGGGGGTGAAGCCCAACAATGCTGTGGGGATGGCGGCCACGGCGGGCAGGAGTACCTTCGTGGAGCGCAGTAAGGCAGTAACGGAGCGTCGTGGGATCTCAACGAGGTCTCGTCTCAGTTGGATAGATGCAGCTATACGATCACAGGCAAGCCAGATGAATGCTGCGAGAAGGGCAAAGGCGATGAGGGGGTAGACCCAGAAGCCCAGACCGATGATGAAACCGATGCCAGCCCAACGCCAGGCGAGTTCGCGCACTGATGCACCGGCATGCCAGCGGCGGGTCAGTTGAAACACCGAGAGCAACAACAGCAGCATAAGCACGAATGTTTCGATTAAGCCACCCCAGGTGCGGAGTTCTGCCACAGCGTCATAAAGGGGAGGAATTGCTGCAAGCAATGCAGCGATGGTCATGAAGAGGTGCCTGGCATATGGAGGTAACTGTGCAGAGTCTGCAAGTGCGGCGGCCAGTCTCCAGGTGAGCCAGACGAGTGCGAGAGAAAGAAGAGCAGGCTCGGTACGCAATGCCCACGCGGAAGGGCCGAAGATAGCAAAGACGAGTGCAACGAAATAGGCCTCTAAGCTCCCCATGTAGGGCTGACCATAAAAATAGATGGGAAGCTCACCACGTAAAATATGTTCGGCCTGGATACCTACCAGCGCTTCATCGCCGTCAACGAGGCCGTGTGTGCGTATAACGAGCCACATGCGGAGGATGAATGCGAGAAGGAGGCATATCCAAAGCGGCGAGCGCAGCAAATGGAGCAAGCGTTCGAATATTTGTTGTCTCATCCTACCGGGCGAAAGTTTCGCAGGCTGTACAGTTATATCCTGTTTTGTTGTGCTCACATCTGATAAGGAGTGAATGGTGATTCTTGCCTCCTAAATATTCTAATTTATCGATGTATCACTACTACTTAGTAACGGACGAGCACGGCTTCTGGGAGCACAGTAGGATCCGTTCTACCGCTGTGAAATTATGCTCGCGCAGCTAGTAGTACAGGAAACTGGAGCGAGAGAGCAGTTAATCTCTAGAGTTTCCACGCCTTTGCGTCGCTAAAGGCTACATCTGTAGTATTCCCCATGTCCCCGGCTACCAGGCCGAGCTGACCCGAGGCGTAAGTACTATCGGTCACGTTGCCAATAAGCGCATTATTCACGTACAGGCTAATCTGGGAGCCATTGGCTACAGCAGCAAGCACGTTAGGCACGTTCAGACCTTTCTTGATGACAGCATTGCTTCCCTGGAGGAGTGAACTGGGCAAGTTGAGACCACCGTCAACGAGATCGAGGTGATACGACCCATCGCTGGCGACGGCAAAATAATAGAACTGAGTTGTCGCCTGGTTGACGCGAAACGCAAGCCCGCCTTCATCGCCGCTGATGATGGTCATTTGTACCTGAAAGGTGAGATTGCCGAGGGCCGGGACTTTGGGGCCTGGATTGCAACTAACGATCCCTGGTTGTGTAGCGGCGACGTGATAGGCGCCATTTGCGAAGCCACAGCTACCCCCCGAGAGGGTCGTCTGGTCCCATTGATAGCCTTTGCTGGCATCACGCAGGGGGTCATCGAGCACCAGCATTCCCGTAGGGATCTGGGCCGAGGTAGCGGTGGCGGTAACCTGGATAGTGGCGGTAGGAGTAGCAGCTGTGCCAGCCGTCTTCAAAGTAGTGACCGGGCCAACCGGGTTCTGGTGAAACAAGGCCAAAGAAACGGCAATGCCGCCCACAATGACGAGCAGAGCGAGAGCAAGCAGCAGAAGATTTCTACCTGTGAAAAAGCCTGGAGGGCGGTCAACAATGGCCTTATTGCCAGCGGGATCGAATGCTCCGAGCGAAGAGTTAAACGCTGGGCCAGCGGTTTGTGCAGGAGGAACGGCCTTCAGGGAAGGATCGAGCGCATGGGCGGTCGTTTGAGCATAGCTGAATGACGGAGGAGGAGGCGCGTAGACGGTTTGCCCATAGGAGGAATTTGAGAGTAAAGCTTGTTGAAGGGCACGGGCAAATTCGGAGATGGAAGCGAAGCGTTCCGCAGGCTGCTTGGCAAGGGCGCGTAGAATCACGGCATCGACGGAGGCAGCGAGACGCGGATTGAGCGTGCTGGGAGGCACCGGCTGGTTCGCGACATGCTGGAACATCACCTGGTTCTGATCGCCTTGAAAAGGGGGGCGGCCTGTCAGCAACTGGTAGGCCATGATGGCAAGAGCGTACTGGTCGGTTGCCGGGACAGAGGTGCCACTCCATTGCTCGGGAGCCATATAGGTCGGGGTGCCACGAATAGTCCTGGTCGTGCCCGTACTGAGCTTGGCGACTCCGAAATCGGCCAGGAGCAAATCGGGGCAATTCTGGTTGTCCTTATTGCTGCGGATCAGGAAATTGGCCGGTTTGACATCGCGGTGGATAATATGATGATCGTGCGCGTATTGAAGGGCGTCAGCGGCCTGCCGCACAAGCTCTGCAACATCTCGCGGCGGAAGCAATCCCTGGTCTTTACGCTGCCGCAGCCAGTCTGCGAATGAACCCTCCTCACAGAAAGGCATGACCATGTAGGTGGGACTGGACTCACCGGAGTGTGCCTCGTCAAAGTCAAAGAGAGGCAGGATATGCGGGTGATTGAGTCTGGCGATAGTCTGCGCCTCGCGCAGGAAGAGGCGCATTACATCCTGGGAAGTGTCATCAGGATAGGCACCAAGCTCGGCTCGAATGACTTTGATAGCCACCTGCCGGTCGATGCGTGTATCCTGAGCAAGGTAGACCTCACCCATAGCTCCGCGACCAATGAGGCGGAGCAGGCGATAGCGTCCATTTTGTAGTTCTTCTAGCGGCACTTTCCGGTTCTCCAGGCTTGACTGTCAGAAAGTATAGCACAGGGAATAAGGAGATGAAAGTGGCGTTTAGCCTATTGAGACCGTGGTGAGCTTGTGGCGAGCAGCTCATTGGAGGAAGGGTCTTGTTATTTGCCTTGACATAGGAAGCTTACCCGACTATACTTATCTAAGTAAGTACTTAGATAAGAAATGACCCATGCGATGAGACCAGGAGAGGAGACCGGCATGGCTGAGTCTGAAAGGAGACATGAACGAGCACGTGATGCCCAGAGAGCACGTGAGGTGATTCTGGACGCGGCGGAAGCGGTCTTTGCCCAGCACGGCTTCGATGGGGCACGCATCGATGCCATTGCGAAGGCTTCGGGCTACAACATTAGTTTGCTCTTTCAGTACTTTGGTGACAAGCTAGGCCTCTATGCAGCGGTGCTTCAGCGTGTTCACAGGGAAACGACGGAACTACAAGCACAGGTGCTTGGACCAGAACTGTCGGATGAAACGAATACCTTACACGCGCAAGGGCTCAGGGCCTTCCTCGAAACGATGGTTCAAACCGTGTTTGATTACCTGGTCGAACATCCGCGCTTCCTGCGTATCCTGACCTGGGAGATGGCCGAGGGCTGGCAGACGTACGCACGCATCGCCTCACAATTTCCACCCGACGAGAGTGACCAGTTCGAGGCCTTCTTCAAAGGCGCCTGGAGCGGGGGATTGCTCCGATCTGACTTCTCTGCCAGGATTCAGCTGACGCTGATCTTTCAGGTGTGCCAATCCTACCTGGCCTTTCTTCCTTTGTACCAGGTGATGCTCCCAGGTGAGGAGGTTTCCCCGGAGAGAACGCTGTCCCGCGCACGGGAGTACATTGTTGGGTTCATCGTTGCCGGGATGATGGTCGATCGCCCGCAGACGAGAGGGGAAAGAGGGTGTGTATGAGGAAAGAAGCCATCGTGGCCTGTCTCGGGGCCAGTGCTACCGTGGCAATAGGCAGCTACGACTGGATACGAGACCTGGAGCAGCGGCCTGGCAACGCATCTTTTCGTTTTTTCCGGTTCGCAGAGGGGGGAGATCTGGCCTATAACGGACTCGGGCGGCTGCCAGACATCATCAACTGCCATCCGGACTACGTGATCGTTCTCCTTGGCGAGAATGATGTGATGGCATTGGTTTCAAAGAAACACTACCAGTTTGTTCGCCTCACAAAGCATCTTCCAAGGAAGCCCTCGCCGGAGTGGTTCCGTGAGACTATGCAAGCCATTGTGCGTCGCCTGAAGAGCGACACACCGGCGCGAATAGCCCTCTGCTCGCTGATTCCCATTGGGGAAGATCCAGGCGAGGCTATCCCCTTCCAAGCCGAAGCCAACCGGCGCATTGAGGAGTACAGCACGATCCTCAAGGACATCGCGTCGGCAGAAGCGGTGAGCTATCTTCCCTTCTACGAGCGGATGCACGAGCTCATCCTCGCGTCTCCTGGCCGCGCCTTCACCAGCTTCAACTTTCTTCCGTTCTATCGCGATGTGTTCAGGCAGTTTGTCTTGCACAAGAGTCATGATGAGATTGGACATCTCAACGGCTGGCATCTTCATCGCGACGGCATTCACTTGAACAGCCGGAGTGGAAAAATCCTGGCCGATCTCGTGCAGGAGTTCATCAGTACGGGAACAGGCGTGGACTACGAATGAGAGGCGCCGACTACTTCGGCGTTATACGCGTTGGTGTCAACATAGTCATAAGCCGAGTAAGATGCATCGCGCGGCGCGACGCGCCAGAAGGCCTGCTGCAGGCGGCTCCATTCCGCCAGCAGTTGGGCAGCGCGCCAACTGCGCGTTTTTTTGTGATGCCATTGAATGACAGTGCGCAAAGCCTCCATTTCGCCTGGATCGTCGATACGCTGGAACTCCACCAGTTCGGTATTACAGCGCCCTGGGAACGTTCCCATCATGTCCAGTACGTAGGCGACGCCGGCCGACATGCCGGCGCCAAAGTTCTGCCCGGTATCGCCAAGGACGACGACCATACCTCCTGTCATATATTCACAAGCATGCGCGCCTACACCCTCTACGACGGCCAGGGCACCACTATTACGGACTGCGAAGCGCTCACCGGCACAGCCCGCGGCGAAGAGCTGGCCCCCGGTCGCTCCATAGAGCACGGTATTGCCGAGAATAATGTTCTTGTGCGCAACGAAACCGGCATCAACGGGCGGCGCAATAATAATCTGGCCCCCTGTCATGCTCTTGCCCACGTAATCATTGGCCTCGCCGTTGAGGATCAGGTGCATGCCGGGCAGGCAAAACGCGCCAAAGCTCTGTCCCGCCGAGCCATGGAATATACTGGTCACGCTTACTCCTGGTAAACCGCTGTTGCCATAGCGGCGGGCGATCTCTCCGGCGAGGCTCGCGCCGATGGAGCGATCGCGATTGGAGATGGCATGATGTGTCACCACGCTGCGCTCGCCCGATAGCGCCTCATCTGTTTCAGCTAGCAAGCGCACGGCCACAGGTGATTGAGGCAGATCCATACGCCTGGTATGAGATGAGCCTCCTGGAGTTGCAACCAGCAGTGTCTCAAGTTCGACAGGCGCCTCTTCACTACATTGCAGGAGGTCAGCACGCCCGATAATCTCATCCAGGGTCCTTAGACCCAACTGTGCAAGCAACTCGCGGACCTCCCCGGCCACCAGAGTCAGGAAATGAATGAGGAATTGCGGTGTGCCAGTGAATTTAGCGCGCAGGTCTTCGCGCTGCGTAGCAATGCCCGTGGGGCAGGTATTCAGATGGCATTGCCGCGCCATATCGCAACCCAATGCAACCAGGCTGGCAGTGCCAAAGCCGAATTCATCGGCTCCCAGCAGCGCTCCGATCACGACGTCGCGCCCAGTCTTCAAGCCACCATCGACGCGTACTCTTACGCGCCCGCGCAGCCCATTGCGTACGAGCGTCTGCTGCGTCTCTGCCAACCCGCGCTCCCAGGGGATACCGGCGTGCTTGATAGATTGAAGCGGCGAGGCGCCCGTCCCACCATCATGCCCGCTGATCTGGATATAATCAGCGTGCGCTTTTGCCACACCAGCGGCGATCGTGCCAACGCCAACGCTTGCAACGAGTTTGACGCCAACATGCGCCCGTGGGTTGACCTGCTTCAAGTCATAGATCAACTGAGCAATGTCTTCGATGCTGTAAATATCGTGATGCGGAGGAGGCGAGATCAGTGGCACATGTGGTGATGTATGGCGCAAGCGCGCGATAAAGGGGGTCACTTTGCCGGGTGGAAGCTGGCCGCCTTCGCCGGGCTTCGAGCCCTGCGCCATCTTAATCTCTAATTCCTCGGCTCGTACCAGGTACTCGGTGGTAACGCCGAAGCGCGCCGAGGCGACCTGCTTGATTTTGCTACTGACCGGGTAGCCATTGAACGTCTCATGATACCAGTTCGGGTCCTCGCCACCTTCGCCGGTATTGTTACGTCCACCGATGCTGTTCATAGCGGCAGCGATGGTGCGGTGCGTTTCAGGGCTCAGCGCGCCAAGGGACATTGCGGAGATGACAAAACGCGCGCGAATCGACTCCATCGACTCGACTTGCTCTAATGGAATGGGAATAGTTGGCACGAAGGTGAGCAGGTCGCGCAGCGCGGTAGGCGGACGCTGGTAGACCAGTGCCGTGTAGCGCCGGTAGTCTTCCAGGTCGCCAGTTTGCGCGGCCTTTTGCAAGGCGCGTACGAGGAACGGGTTATAGGCATGATACTCACCATCGCGGCGGAAACGATAGTATCCAAGGTCGATCAACTTGCGCCGGCGTCCAGGAGATTCGCTTCCCGCCCGCTGCTCTTCCGCAGAGCTCGCAGCCTGCTCCCACTCAGCCTGCAAGGCCTGGCAGCGTTCGATGACCTGCGTGGCAAGTAGAGCCAGGGTCACTTTTCCGTGATACGCTGGCTGGGCGCCTGAAATCGCAAAACAGCGCTGGACCAGGTACGGATCAAGTCCAACGACTTCAAATTGGCCCGCCCCGGTGATGTTACGGATGGTTGAGATGCCCATGCGGGCCATGACTTTGCGCAGGCCCTCTTCAAGAACGCTCAGGTAGCGCTCCACGGCCAGGTCAGGCGTGAGATGCTCCAGGTGGCGTTCACCCGCCATCGCACGTACGTTTGCAAGCGCGAGCGTTGGCACCACGGCTTCCGCTCCATAGCCGAGTAAGAGGGCCACCTGGTGTACATCCCAGGCCGATCCGGTTTCGCAGATCAAGGATATGCATGTGCGTAAACCGCGCCGGATAAGGGCCTTGTGCAGGGAGCCGACGGCAATGAGCATGGGAATGGGAGCATGCGCCGGGTTAGCGCTGACATCGCTCAAAATGAGCAGCGAAACCCCCGCGGCAATGGCAGCTGCCGCGTCATCTTCCAAACGATCCAGGGCAGACTCAAGTGCTGCTGGTCCATCAGCTTGCTCGAATGTAGCATACAGTGTGCGAGAGCGGAACCCTCTTTCCTCAATTTTGCGCAATGCATCCAGTTGCGACTCGCATAGCAGTGGTGACTCCAGATGCAGCAGGCGAGCGTGAAGTCCGGTCTCGGTAAGCGCGCTCATACGACGACCGAGGTAGCAGTCCAACGACATAACTATGCGTTCGCGCAAAGGGTCAATGGGTGGATTTGTGACCTGTGCAAAGCGCTGGTGGAAATAATCGGAGAGGGAACGCGATTGGCACGAGAGCGCGGCCAGCGGCGTATCATCGCCCATGCTCCATACTGGCTCTTTGTTTTCGGCCAGCATGGGGCGCAGCACAAGTTCAACATCTTCATGTGTATAGCCGAAGAGCCGCTGGAGGCGGAACAGACTCCCGGCGTCCTGGGCTGCGTCTACAGATGAAGGCGGTTGAGGAAGCTGCGCGAGGCGCACGAGGTGTGTGTCCATGGCACCCGCAAGGGGTGCCACTACTATACTACGTTGAGGAAGCTGCGCGAGGCGCACGAGGTGTGTATCTAACCACTGCTGGTAGGGTTGGCGTTGTGCCAGTGCTGCCTTGATCTCGGCATTGCGCAGGACTACCCCTTGCTGGGTATCGACAGCGATCATTTCACCTGGTCCCAAACGACCCCTCTCAACTACTTCATGCGGCTCGCAGGGAACGACTCCCGCCTCAGAAGCCAGGATCAAGAGTCCATGTGAAGTGATGATATAGCGTGCAGGACGCAGCCCATTGCGATCCAGGGCAGCGCCAACTATGCGTCCATCGCTGAACGCAAGGGCCGCTGGACCATCCCATGGTTCCATCAAGCCTGCATGGTATTCGCACCAGGCACGCTCTGCACTCTCCAACGCGGGATTGTGCTCCCAGGCCGGGGGAACGAGCATCTGCATGCTGTGCAGCAGGTCGCGACCAGAACATGCCAGCAGTTCAAGTACGTTGTCCAGTTCGGCAGAATCGCTCCCTCCTTGCTGGATGACCGGAAGAAGATCACAAAGATCGTCGTCCCATAGCGGTGAATTGAGTGTGCCCTCGCGGGCCTGCATCCAGTTGCGATTGCCCTGGAGGGTGTTTATCTCACCGTTGTGCGCCAGCATGCGCATAGGTTGAGCGAGTAGCCAGGATGGGAAGGTATTGGTGCTGTAGCGCTGATGAAAGATGGCGAAGGAGCTGGCGTAGCGGGGGTCGGCCAGGTCGAGATAGAAACGCGCCAGTTCGTTTGGAGCAAGGAGTCCTTTGTAAACTACTGTAGAACACGAGAGCGAGGCAATGTAGCAACCATCGATGTGCGCCTCCTGCAAGCGCTTTTCGATAAGACGGCGAGCGCGATAAAGATCTCTCTCAAACTGCTCTCTGGGGAGATGCTGCGGGCATGTGACAAGGACCTGCGCAATGCTCGGTACGGTGGCGCGGGCACGTGTGCCAGGAATGGTATAGTCGATGGGTGGATTGCGCCAGGCCAGCAAGACGAGGTCTACTTCGCTGAATGTTTGCTCGATAATCTGCTGGCTCGCTGCGTAGTCGATTGGCGCGCGGTCCTGCGATGGCAAGAAGATCATGCCGACGGCAAGGTCATCAGGGTTCGCCAGTGCGACGTGTTGGCCCAGCAGTTCCTCGCAGAGGAGTGTCCTGGGAATCTGGGTGAGCAGCCCGGCGCCATCACTGGTTTCAGCATCGGCATCCTGTGCGCCGCGATGGGTAAGGTTGGTCAGCGCCTGCAGGGCTGTCTGTATCACCATGTGGCTGGCCTGACCCGATATCTGGGCCAGGAAACCGGTGCCACAGGCGTCGTGCTCGTAGCGTGCGTCGTAGAGTGGATAGGCAGGGTCAAAAGCGTGGGACGTGGAATCCCACGAGTGCATGGCGTCAAGAGTAGTCATAAGGTGCCCTCCCCAAAAACATGATAATGTTAGAAGTCCGAAGGCACCAGCGTTGGAGCCGGGTGGTGTTCAACGACCAGTCAATGCTCGTCGAAGTCTTATTTAGAAAGACAATAACAATATGGCGCAGTCAATGCAGGTTGAGGCAACGTCGAGGTTGAAGGAGCAGCGGGGCTCACAACAGAACAAGCAGCGTTCTCTGTTAGAGAGAATATAACATATTCAAAGAAGTCTAGGCAAGGGCCCCCCACATTTGTCAGACGTTTGGAGATCATGCCTGTCACCCTGAGTGAGCCGCAGCCCTGAACGCAGCGAAGGGGAAACGAAAGGTCTGGCTCGACGATGGACAGATTCTTCGCTGCGCTCAGAATGACAGCCAGGAATGTCACGCCTGAGCCCTTCGCTGCGCTCAGGGGAAACTCCGCGAAGGGCCGCTCAAGGGATGTCTTCTCTCCAAATGTCTGCGAGCAGGCCAGCCAGCTTGCTATGTAGCCCTATTCGTTGACGCTGGTGATATGGACACCATCCCAGGCTTTGCGTTCCTCGCCGAATGGATCGTTCTCGCTGCGGCATACGCGGTCGAAAATCATCGTCGCGCGTTGTTTGGTAGTGTACGCGGGCCAGGTGGCGAGTTCGCGATAGGCGGGAAGGCCATCGCGCGCGAAAGCCAGCCAGGCTTCACTCATATTGTCCGCGATGGGCTGGATCTCAGGGCTGTCACCGTTCAGGCCGCGACCATAGACGAGGTTATCGAACACGAACGCGATCTCCAGTGCATGGCATGACTTCAATTTTCCGTTCAACCTGGGCGTTTCCCAGGTGAACAGGTACATGTAGGCTGGTGCCGCGCCTTGCGAGTATTTTCGTTCGGCCAAACGCACCGATTGGATGCGCATCTGGTCGGTCGAGATCGCTGTGAAGATATCCGCTGGCGAAGCCTGGGGGCGCGTACGCTGGTAGGTTGCGATGAGCGACTCGGCGGCATCTCCGACGGCAGTCTGTACGCGTGTATGCAGCCCAACCTTGTCGAGCGAAGGGAGGGTCTGATCGGCGAGGAGGAAGAGCGCTGCTTCGTCTTTATTGGTACCGATGATAAGGGGTACATTGGCTGAGATGGTGGGAGCAGCGGGATCGAAAGGGTGGCCTGGCAATGTGTGTCCGTACGTTCAGGAAGAGGCAATCCTCGCTTTCCGGTATCTTTTCAGCCCCGCCAAAAAGTGCGTAGATGCCATCCATCGCGCCGCGTGGCTGTGGCGAACTGGCTCCGAACGCCAGGGTATCACGAACGCCAGCCCAGGGTTCAGGTTTCGCCGGTGGCCGGAAGCGGTTGTGCCCGCCAGTTGTGCCTCCGTAGGGAATGCCTTTGAAGGCGTGGACTGCGTTATTCGTGGCTCCCCGAACCTTGCCCGAGGTTGTTTCGACAATGACATCCGTCATGGCTGGTTGCACCCTTCCTGTTGCATGTTGCACTGTTTATCAGACCGCTTCAACAGCCGCATTCTGTTTCTGGAGAACGGCGGCACGCGTGCGTGCCGGGCTCCAGTAACCTGAGGCTACGAAGATGGTGGGAAGAAAGACCACCAGGCCGGCGATGCAGACCCACCACCAGGTTGCCCACTGCGAACCGTCAAACTGGTTCCTCACCACAAACGAGAAGGCCAATGTAGAAAGTACAACCACTGCACGCAGAATGAATCCCTGGACAGCCAACCCGGTGGCGACGAGGGCCGGATTGATATCCTCAACGGTTTCTGTATAGGCCGCCAGCCAGGTAACATATCCTACGGCCAGCGTGATGCCGAACAGGCTGAGGAAGACCGTCATCAACGCGGCGCTGGTGGGCACGCCGATCCGGCTGATGAAGAGGAAGGTGACAACGATCGTGGCAAGGCAGCCTATCAGCATATATGGCTTGCGCACGAGCGTGCGATCAGAGACAAAGCCGATGACGATAGCGGCGATGACATTCACCGTCCAGAAGACACTGACCAGCCCGTTGGCCTGCGCTACGGTAAATTTGAAGATGCTGCTCAGATAGAGGGGGAAGAAGCCGACGGCGGCATAGTATATGAGCAAGTAGAGACTGATCCCCAGGGCGCTGACCATCAGCCGGGGATGCAGCATCTGTCTCCAGGGATGCTCGATCGCTTTCTTGACGTCTATGGTGGCCGCGCGGCTTTCGATCAGCTCTTTTTCCTGCAAACTGTTCATCACCTGGTCGCGCAAGCCGGGCGAGAGTTCGCGCAGGAAGAGGAAACACAGCAGGAAAATGACCACTCCAACGACGCCGGCAATGACGTACTGAGACTGCCAGGTGCCATATGTAGGGAGCGTCTGGCTCGCTATCACCGTCGCCAGGACGCTTCCACCCACGGGGCCGACGGTCCAGAAGCCCATCGCCAGTGCGCGTCCAAAGCGGGGCGAGAAGTCTCGTACCAGTGCGGGAGTGGCAACCAGAATGATCCCCTCGATAAAGCCCAGCACGACGATGAGCACGAAGAACACCCCAAGTGAATTGGCGAACGAGATGCCCACAGTGCCGAGAGCGGTTACCAATAATCCATAGACGATCAGGTTGCTCCGTCCGATGCGATCTGATAGGCTGCCGAAAATCGCTGATAGCGCTCCGATGACGTTACTGACCAGCAGGATGCCAATGTAGGTCGAGACGGGGAGACTAAAGGAACGCAAGACTAATGGCGCTACTGAAGGAAGTACATACGACTCGTAGTAGAGCATGATCGTGGCAATGACGGCCAGTGCGAGGTACCAAATACGCTGGCCATTGCTGGGATAGTGCTCAAGATAGCGGTGTCTGACTCCAATTTGCAGGGTACTCATGTAAAACCTCCTTGTCTCTCGCCCTGTTTACTAATGCTACTTTGCTAGTTTCTCGCGGAGTGCAGGGGGCAGAGCCCCTGCCGGAGCGCGAGGTGTCCTCGCACCATTCTTTTTTCTTTCAATTTGTGCCGCCTGCGGCGGCACAAATTGAAAACTAACGAAGTAGTACTAACTGGGCATGAAAATAATCGAGCTGGGCGGAGATGTAGGTCTCCAGATCGATCTCTGGCTCGAAGTGCCAGGTTTTATGCAGTGCCCACAGGTGTGCAAGACCTAGCACGTTCGCTGCCAGGACGCGAGGTTCCGGGATGTCCGGCCTGAAGACGCCCGCCTGCTGTCCTTCGCGAAAAAGCTCTAAAAAGCGGTTATCCAGGTTTTTGATCATAGTAAGAATGCGCTGGCGTGTCTCACGTGGAAGGGTAGAGCTATCTCGATACATAAGAATCACCATCTTTGATCCCCTGTCCAGCGAAGTATAGAGTGCGCGCACAATAAAATCAAAGCGATCGAGTGGGTCGGCGATGTGACTGGCTTGATGAAAGAGGTCGAGATCCATGGAAGCCTTTGCGGCTGAAAAGATCTCGTGCTGCGGTGATGATTTCCTTGCGACGTGTATCGCGAATGGTTTTCGCACGCATGTACCGCCATCCTTCGTTGGACAGTCCGGGTGATTGTCGTCGCTCTATGGGACTGCTGCCACGGTCTTGAGGCAAGCATAACATATTTTGATTGAACATTCAATAGAAATATGGACAGCTACTGGATGTCTAGCGAGCCAGGTGATGTATATACTTGATAAGAAACCCAAAGGCAATGATAGCGAGACAAATCGAGATAGTTATAGAGTTGCAAGGATGGCACGTTGAGAGCGCCAAGCGTCCGGCAAGGAACAGTATCGGTGAAAACAGCTTGACCTTCCAGCAACTAGAACGTGTACACTCAGGAGCATGACCATGTTGATTCGTGAACTGGCACAACGCACAGGTGTCTCATCCAAAACTATCCGCTATTATGAGTCGGTCGGATTGCTGCCATGTCCTCAGCGGGCGAGCAATCACTATCGGCTGTACAGGGATGCAGATGTGGAACTGCTGCGCTTTATCGTAGGCGCACGCAGCCTGGGCTATCCGCTTGCTGAGATTGCCCAGTTTCTGGCTGCCCGTGACAACGGGTCGTTGCCGTGTCATCAAGTCCTCGCATCGCTCGAGGCCCGTCTGCATGAGATTGAGCGGCGGATCGCGGATTTGCAAGTGGTTCGTGCCACCCTGGAGCAGATCCGGCATGAGGCCCAGGCACGCCCGCAACCACCAATCTGTGATGACCGGTGTGTGTGCCATCTCCTCACGCTGGTTCCTTTCACCAGGAAGGAACCCTGAAGGCGAGAACACTACCTGAAAGAAAGAGAAACAAGATGCAAAGCACATTATCGACTGGCTTGCTCGAACGTCGATGGCTGATCCTCACGATCAGCCTCATTGCGCTCTCAACGGTCCTCTTTGTCACTGGCGTCGTGATTGAGCGAGGAGGAACGGTGAGCACACCGACGACCAGCCATCAGCATGCGCGATCCCCGGCAGCCACGTCACCAGATCCCGATGGAGGGCACAATGAAACTCCATCCAACAGTTCATCGCAGGGTCCTGCAAGACCAGAACAAGGCAAAGTCGTCGCTGAAACCGTCTTTGGACTGGACCTGGAGAATCCCTGGGTGGTGGGCGCCTACGTTGTGGTCTGGCTGCTGTTGGTGATAGCCCTTGTCCGACTGGGGCGTATCGCGTGGGGGGGCCTGCTGTTAGTTGCCGTCGGGGCAGGGGCGCTGGACGTGGGAGAAGTGGTGCGACAGTTCGCCGAAGCCCACCCCGTCGTCGCCACCTTCGCCGTCCTGGTGACGCTCGCTCATGTAACGCTGGCTGTCCTGGCGCTGCTCGTTCTGGTACGTAGCATGCGAGGGAGGAGGCTGTCCCTCAGCTAAATTGGAGAGTCTCTCGCGCATGAGAGCAGACCATTCAGTCGAATCCTCTAGTTCCTGCCATAAAAGAATAGTACCCAGCGGGATGTTATCTCCGCTGGGTACTTCTTGCTCCTGGTAAGAGCACCTTCTGAAGATTTAATCGCCACCGCCTGAGGAAATGGGAACTCTTCCTGCTTGCATTGCCAGAGCAGGCTCGTAGAACTCAGCGTCGGGATTGTAGCCGAGCCCACCCATTTCTGGAATGTCGAGGCCCTTCAACTCCGTCTCGGCTGAGACCCGCAGGCCGAAGAGCTTCTTGTAGAGCGTGAAGAAGATCCAGGAGATGCCGAAGACATAGACAAAGCAGACAAGGCCGCCGATGATCTGCGCCACGAGCTGACTGGCATCACCGAAGAACAGCCCACGGACCTGCAAGCCGCCGTAATTGGCGAGCCCATCGGCGAAGAGACCGACAGAAAGTTGTCCCCACAAGCCGTTGACGCCATGGACTGCAATAGCTCCTACCGGATCATCAACTTTCAAGACTTTCTCGATGAAGCCTGCGGCGAAGACGACCAGGAAACCGGCGACCGTCCCAATAATCGATGCCCCGACAGGACTGACATAGCCGCTAGGAGCGGTGATGGCAACGAGTCCAGCCAGCAACCCATTGCCCATCATGCCAATATCAGGCTTCCTGGCACCGCTCACCCAGGTGTAGAGCATTGCAGCGACCGAGCCAAAGGCGCCAGACAGCATCGTATCGACGGCAATGAGACCAATACGCAGGTTGCCATTGGTTGAGGCGCCCAACGTGCTACCAGGATTGAAGCCGAACCAGCCGAAGGCCAGGATGAAGCAGCCCAGGAGGGCAAGCACCAGGTTATGACCAGGGATGGTGTTCGCACTCCCGTCACGATTGTACTTACCCAGGCGCGGCCCCAGCACGACGGCTCCGGCAAGCGCACACCAACCACCGACAGCATGGACAACACCACTACCTGCAAAGTCGATGTATCCCTTCCCGAGACCAATACTCCCCAGTTGTGAGAGCCAGCCGCCGCCCCAGGCCCAGTTGCCAAAGACAGGGTACACAAGGGTCGAGACGAAGAACCCGTAAACGCAGAATGCGGACCACTTCCAGCGTTCCGCCATCGCACCAGTCGGAATGGTTGCGGTGGTGTCCATGAACACCATCTGGAAGAGGAACATCACCGCAACACCAACGTCGTAGGAGCCGTCATTGAGGAAGAACCCCTTGTAGCCGATGATACCCCAGCTATGACCGCCGATAGAAAGCGATAGCTCATTTGTCAGGGCAGAGAGACCCCCCAGGTTAGGTACGCCGACGAGGCCAACGCCGCCGAATTGGAAGGCGAAACCTGCAATGAAGTAACCGATCATACCAAGACCGTAAATCATGAAATTCATACCCATGGTATGACCGGCGTTCTTAGCACGACAGAGCCCCGTCTCGACCAGTGCAAAGCCCGCTTGCATAAACATGACCAGGTAGCCAGTGACGAGGGTCCAGACAAAGTTGATACCAAGCCGGTTCTCATCGACTAATATAGCCAGGTTATAGGCAAATGGCTCATTTTTCTGCGCCTTAGTGAGGTCCGGCTTTGAGATTGTCGTAGTGCCGTTTGCTGTGACGCTCGTCAGATTTTGCTGATTGGCCGAGTTCAAGCCGCTGGGGTCCGGCCCTGCTCCACAAGCGGTTAAGAGAAACAGCGAAAAGGTCATCAACAGGGCAAAGAGGACTACTGTTCGCCATGAAATGCGCTTCCACAGATTCCGAACGAAGGCAAGTGGCACGAAGACGTATGGCGATGTATCTTGCCGTATCTCCAGGAAACGCCGGAAGTGTGGCAATACTTCCTTCTGGCGAGATGGCAATACGACGAGGCGCAGTGGCGCAAATCCCTTGCGCGGAACCAGCGTGAGTTGCGCTCCCCGTACGCTCACATATGCAAACTCTTTCCAGCTCCGGAACAGTACGTTATTGCACGCAATACCTTGAGAACTGAACAGGTAGCTTATGGGGAGATTGATAATAGAGAGCGCGACGAGGATAAGCACGATTTCAATAGTGGTGGGGAACCACTGACCAATAGCGCTCAGGACGAGGATAGCCCCCAATGCATACATGTTCGTGCGATGCAACAATAGCCGCTCGCGAAAAGTCAAGGCCACCTTCACAGACACGTTTCCTTCCGTACGAACGCCGAAGGGCAGGCCGATACGTAGGAACATCAGTATGAATAGACATCCGACTAATAACCAAACGATCATGAAATAATCCTTTCTCCGATCAAGGGTAAGATCGAGATCTAGCTTAACTCAGCCTTGCCAGTACCAAGTGATGGTTTGCGTTTATCAGGTCGCAGCCGGGCAAACAGGCTCAGTAAACGGCGCGGGTCGGGCGGCTCGCGTAAGATAATGCCTTTACTTTTCATTCGGGCCTGTGTCAGAAGCTGCCGAGCCATAGTCACCACATGTTCATTTGCGCCATGCGGCCCCTTCAACCCTCGTTCAAGTTGTTCGACGGCACGGTGGTAAAAGCCCAAACGATAGTAGTACTCGGCATACTTGATATGGGCGAGCAGGTTGGTGGGTTCATCATGCAGAGCTTGTTCAAGTTGCTGCTGCGCTGCATCTACATCGTAGCATTTTAGCAGCTCGATTCCCAGGTAGGCTCGCGCGGGGACATATGCCGGGTCTACGCCTAGAGCAGCTTCCAGGGAGCGCTTCACCGCATCGTCTGATCCTTGCTCTATATAGGCAATAGCCATAGCAAAGTAGGCCTGGGGCCGCTCAGGGTCACACTCTACGGCATGTCGGAAACGGCTTAATGCCGCTTCGGGGTCACCCCGGCGCAAGCATGCATAACCTTTGTCGAGCAAATCAGTGTACATGACCTTCCTCCTGAAGTTGCATAGCTCCCTCGACATGGATAACTTCCTCGACAATATCCATGAGCTGGATGTGGGTGGACGCTGCTCCTTTCAAGCGAGGAGAGCGGATATAATAGACCAATTTGAGCAGGAGCGGCGTAACCAGAGTAGTGACAAGGGCTATCAGGATCACAGCGGAGAAAAGTGATGGCGTGATCAGTCCAGCTTGCAGGCCGATAGTTGCGGTAATCAACGCGACCTCACCACGCGAGACCATGCCGACTCCTACGGTCAATGCTTCCTGTGGCCGGAAACGACATAACAGCGCTCCACTACCACAACCTAGAATCTTTGTAGCGATGGCTATCCCAAGGAGGCTCAAGAGGAATAGCAGCGGTATATGCAACACGCTATGAAAATCGGCTTCAATGCCGATGTAAACGAAGAAGATTGGGATGAAGAAGGCATATCCCAGTTTCGAGGCTCCATCATGCACCCACTCCCTCATCTCTGTGCGGCCCACCAGCATACCAGCAATGTATGCTCCGGTGATAGATGCTACATTCCCCAACGAAGCTGCTGACCAGGCATAGAGCAAAACGAGAGCCAGGATCAGGCCTATGCGTGTTTCTAACGCTAAGAGTCGTGGGAGCCAGCGTGAGAGCAAAGGAAAGCCAAAGTGTCCGAGGAAATAGGCTATGAGAAAGTAACCCAGCATCTTGATGATGGCCCAGACCGGGTTCTGTCCCAGCGTGAAGGCGAGGATAAGAGAGAGCACTATGAGGCCAAGAACGTCATCGATGACTGCCGCACCCAGAATAGTTGTCCCCTCTTTGGTACGGAGCTTTCCCAGGTCTTTTAGCGTTTGAGCAGATATACTTACGCTGGTGGCAGTGAGGAGCGTGCCAAGAAACAGGCTGACAGGGAGGGAGTAGCCAAGGGCATAGGCAAAGACCGATCCCACAACGAATGGAAGGATAACACCCATAGAGGCGGATACCAATGCAGCCACGCCTACCTGGCGCATTTGCTTCATATCCGTCTCCATGCCAGCGATAAACATGAGCAGGATGACACCAAGGCCGGACAGGGAGCTAAGCAAGGAATCAGGATGTACCCAGCCGAGTAAAGATGAGCCTCCCAGCACACCAACGACAAGTTGTCCAAGAACAGGGGGAACACCTATACGCTGGCAGAGCCACCCCGCAACCTTAGCGGCAATGAGGAGGCAAGCTATCGAGACGAGATACGAAGTACCAGTCATGGTGAATGGTCCAACCTTTCCAGTGAATCACCTCCCCCTCGTGGAGTCGGCGTTGTTCTCACCGTCGAGTGGATGTTTCGTGCAGGAACACGTCTGTAACATCCATGGCATCGTCACCATGCTTCTGGTTTGCACTGCATACAGTATAGAAAACTTCCCGTCATTAGTGATACGGACAAAATATGAGAAGAAAATGTGGTCGAATTTGTGCAAAATACACAAATTACCCTGTAAAGTTCAAATTTTTTAGCGATTCCTTTTCGTGATCCTATCATTGCTATGATTCTATTCAGTGCAATGCGACACAGATTGTGCATATTGTCTACTCAGGTTTCATAGTTAACCAGGGTGTCAGGCCACTGCCCTTTGAGCCGATCTAGACTGGGACGCTCATTACCAGAGCAGGGCGTGGGCCTTCCTTTCAATCGACGCAGCTATACTGGGACAAAATCAAGTGGTACAATGGCCCCGGCAGAGCTTTGAGCATAGCAGGCCAATATGGTTGTTGGAGGCAGGAATCCTTGCCATCGGCCAGAAAGGGTTTATGACAGTTGCTCAAAACCGTGAGCTATGCTATACTTGTGCCAACAAGGACAGATGTTCGTCACAGGAGAGAACATGCACGCAGGCCGTGATCAACAGCCCCTCAGCTATGCTACCAGACTGCCGAACGAAGCGCAGCAAGACGCTTTGCGCCTGCTCGATAGCAGCCGCTCGGTGGTCAATGCAGCTCTGATCAAGCTCTGGCCGAAGCTTGATGCCTTTCTGCAAGAGCGAAGAGGCCCGGCCTGGAAACACGTCGTGGAGCTGATCGACTCTCCTGACCCGCATGGGAACCGGCAATGGCGCTGCGAGGCCGAGACCGCTGGACGGATCATGCGAGGACAGGCGGAGCGCAAGCAAGTCTTTGCACTGATCCAGCCCATCCTCTCCCATGGCTTCATTCGCCCCAAGACGGAGCACCGAGCAGCGGGCAAGAACCGCAAGAGCATCAAAGAGGCCATCGAAGCCCTGCAAAAGACGCTTGAGGATGACGATACGGCGTTCATCACCCTGCAAAATGTGGTCGAGCAAGCGTGTAACCATTTCCTCCAACAGGGAACATTTCCGGAAACGTACGAGGACATGCAGGCTGTGCCTTTGCTCAACGTTGGGATGCTCACCTATGCAGGGGATGATGGGATGGCCAAAGGGCAAAGTTATCGTCTCTCCTTCGATGTGCAAGCCGGGACGGCTTCACTGCTCTTCCGCTTCCCCGATGAGCAAGGTCGGTGGCAGTGGAGCAAAGAGCCCATCACCCTCACGCTGCCAGCCTGTGTGAAAGAGCGCCTCAAAGAGGGCGCATCGATGGCTCCCACTTTGCGCGAACTGGTCAAAGCTGATGGCAGCAGGATTGCGGTCCTCGATGTGATTGTGCAGGTGAAAAAAGCACCGCTTGCCGCATGGAAGACCGTCGAGCGGGTTCTGGGGTTCGACTGGGGAGTGCATGGCTTGATTACCGCCGTGGTGCTCAGTACTAATCCAGCTGAGCCGGACAAGCCGGTGCAGCTCTCGCGCCCGCTCTTTGTCAACACCGGCGGCCTGGATGGGCACCAGGCACGCACCCGCCGCCAGATCGATGCACTCAAAGCTGCCCGCGAGAAGCTAGTGGAGGGCGATCCCAAACGAGCCGCGTATTCGCAAGAGATCAACCGATGTTGGTGGCTTTATGAGGCACGCAATCGCGAACTGGCGCATCTGGCTGCCAACCTGCTCTTGCTCTTTGCCGCTGTCTGGGGCTGCTCCCTCATCAGCGGGGAATCGCTCAAAACCCTCAAATCCACTGGGCGGGGCAAAGGGGTGCGCGGCAGGTGGCGCAACTGGCGCAACAACACGACGATCCGCTCCGAGATCTGGCATATTGTGCGCTACAAAAGCCACCTGGTGGGCATGCGCTTCCGTT
>WNGH01002217.1_pt1 | contig 29567 bp, 31 predicted proteins | sample 5400631 | NCBI WGS metagenome assembly WNGH01 (sample SAMN13153373, study PRJNA577476) | soil metagenome | isolation source: 115 cm soil or saprolite under Garry oak tree replicate 1 | place: USA:California | collected 2016-06-15
CCCGCATTCGATCACGGTCCTCGGGATGGATGACTTGAAACGCATCGGTGTCCATCAGCGCTTTGTGGTCACCGAACAACCGGCCGTAGGCGGGATTCAAGTAAACACGCTTGCCTTGCGGGTCGAGCAGCGTGATCAGATCGGACGCATTCTCGGTAATCAGGCGAAAGCGTTCTTCGCTGTCGCGGAGATCTTTGGTGATCACCTCGGCGATCTCGACGGCTCGCCTGCGCGAAGAAGCGAGCGAGTAGAACATGCCGAACAGAAACAGGCTGGAGAGTAGTCCTCCCGCCAACACCATTGACGGCAAGAGCCGGTTGACGCGGTCGATGATAGCGTTTTTTGGTGCGCTATATTGGAATTCCCAGACTCGGCTGGCAATTTCAATCGGCAGCACATGAACGAACGCGGAGTCGGAAGCATTTGCCGCGGACTGAGTGGCATATCCTTTGGTTAGCTGTTCACTATCAAACAGCAACTGCCTTGTTTTGGCGGAATCGGAATCGCGTTGGTCGGCAGACCCGGTGTCGTATAACCTGATCCGCATGTTCTTCAACATTTCTTCGTTGAGCGCCTCTCTCATTAAGCTTTCAACATCGAAGCCGGCGCCGACTGAGCCGAGATAGGCGGTCCGTCGCTGTTCCACCGTGTCCACGGGCATCCCTTTCCTGTACACCGCCAATCGCATTGCCAAATAAATGGCTGCCTCTTTCGCACGCTTTACCCGGAGCGGCTGTGCAGAACTCGTCAAGTTCCCGCTGTCCCGCCCTGAACGCATGGCCACGGCTATCTTTTCCGGGTTTGCGGCTGCTGGATTCACACCGAGATCAAGACCGAAGGCAAACTCGTAACCAACCATCGGCTCGAGGTATACGATCGCGTAATATTCAGGCCGCTCCCCCGGAGGCTTAATCGCGAACCGTGGATAGCCTCGTGGGTCAAGGCTGGTGTCGCGCCGCACCGCTTTCTCAAAGCGTTTCTTGTCCTGGGCGGGAACGTAGGTAGCGTAGTTCAGCGAAATGAAACCAGGGTAGCGATGCTTTAGGTCAAGAGATTCGATAAAACGGTGAAATCGAAGCCGGTCAACTGGGTCTTCGCCGGCGAACAGCGCCCGTAACGCGTACAAGACATCCCCATAGGAGCGAAGACGCCCATCAATGATGTCGTTCGCATCCTTTGTCTCGCGCTCAAATCGAAGCCGAGCGACATTCTCGACCGAATCCTGGATAAGTACGAATAGAAAAAAGGAGGCTGGAATCCCTACGGCCAACACCAACCAAGGGAGCACGGTCGAATGGAAAGCGCGCTGAATTGTCCTGTCCGCGGCCACGGTCATTGCGTCTAAATCGTCGCGTCTTTAGATCAGTAGCGTCCCTGCACCAAAGGCATCGGTCATTATGCAACAACCGATGGGATTTTGATTCTTTTGACTCTCCCCGGGGACAAAGTAGAAAAGGCCGGATTGCTCCGGCCTTCAAAACGATCTTCTCTGCCAGCGGGAGCACTTGTACGGTGTCAGGCAGCCGCGGAGATAGCTTGCGCCGAGTTATTTACGCGAATGGCTGCGCCAGACATCGCCGCATTTTCCATCCGGATAGCGGCACCGGACATTGCTGCCCTCTCCGCCCGAATGGCTGCGCCAGACATCGCCGCATTTTCCATCCGGATAGCGGCACCGGACATTGCTGCCCTCTCCGCCCGAATGGCTGCGCCAGACATCGCCGCGTTCTTCATCCGAATGGCTACACCAGACATTGCTGCGTTTTCAGCCTTTACGGAGATCCCGGCCCAAGCTGTGTTGTAATCTTGCTCATTCCCGAACTCTCTTTCATACAAGCGCCGGGTTTTCTCGGCCAAGGTGGTTCTTTTTTTCATGTCTGCCGACGTGACTTCGCCGATATGGGGAGCGTGATGCAGATACCTACCGAATACCATCTCACAGTCTTCGGTGTACTTGATCGTCTGCAAGATGTGCGTATGCCAGAACTCGTCCACGTCCTTGCTTAAAAGGATGTCTTCGGCATCGTCCTGATACTTAACGAGCATGGTCAAATAGTTTTTGTACGCCGTCTCGATGCTGTCAGCGTACGCTGGCGTCCAGCCTTCCCCCAGCTCGGGGTCCGTCACCCTGGTCTTGACGGATTCGAGGTCGAGCGCCTGGATCGCTGCAATCACCTGCTGAAGGGGTTTAGTCGTCAATTGTGCTTGCATCGTTTCCTCCTGTTAGCTTCCCAAACAAGCGGAACAGTGTTGAGACAGGAGATTTCAGACCCGCCTCGATCTGTTGTCGCAAGGCTATTATGGTCAGAATTGATTCCTGCGAATGGACTTCGAGAAGTCGATCACCTCCCTCCGATTTGTGGATCGCGGACTCGGCCCTGCCCGGCCCGCCCCGATGGGGCGCGCGAGGCGCAAGACTACAAGCGGGCCCAACGCCCAAACTGGAATCTAACTAAGTGGAGGGATTAAATCCTGTCAGGCATCAACGACACTTGGCGTCAGGTTTTTCCTGACAGTCGGCGAGCGCCGTCCGACCTGCCGAGAAGGCCGTGTTCAGACCTTATGGCAGTTCGATCGTGTCCCGAATCGCCATCGGTTTTCGAGCCATCCGCAAGCCCTCGGCCGGAGCTTGCGGCCTGCCAACGGGTACGTTAAGACCCTGAAACGATGACCATCTCGTTCTTGACCGATTTGACCCCGGGCACATTTGACGCCACCTGGGCCGCCCTTTCGCGGTTCGCACGGGTATCGGCCGTCCCATAAAGAGTCACCACGCCTCCGGAGGTCCCGATATCGACCGTCGATTTCTTCAGTGCCGGCTCGGCGCGTAACGCGGATTTGACCTTGGCGGCGAGTGCTGCGTCCTCGCTGACGGGAGCGGCGGCCTTCGAAGTTTCAGGCGCTTTTGCCAATTCGATTTTCGGCTCCACCGGCTGGGCCGCTTGCCCGGTCTGCGTCACGGGGTTGGAGGCCGTCGGACCCGCGTCTTTTTCAGTCTTCCAGAGCGACTGGATCTGGTCACAGGCGGCCAAGCCCAGAACTAGTACGCCCGCGGACGCGACCCGCGCCACGTTATGGATGTGTTCCTTCTTGCTCAGGATCATGGTTCTCTCCATCTGCTCGTTGACAACCTCGTTCGACAGCCGGATGTTTCCGACAGTTGCATCAGGCGGTCCAACTCTTCGCATGGCGCGTGAATGTGCAATTCGCATGCCGATCGCGCTCCACCAATAAAATCAGCCGCTTGTAGCAGAGCAACGAAATTGCCCAGGCGGAAGGTGTCGCCCGCGGGCGACATCCATTTCGCGCAGATACGGAACCCGCCGCGTTTCGAGGAACTGTGCTGTCTCCTGAGCCCGACACCGGATGACAAATTTCCGAGGACTCGCTGTGATCCTCAGTCTGCCGGCACCGACTCTCCCCCTGCCGGCGACCCACGCTACACTGGGCGCCCCGGAGGCTGAACTCACACCAGGGGAAAAAAGGGCGAGGTCAATCCATAATGCGTACCCGGCTCAGGCTCGACCCGCGGCTTGCGGCGATTCACGCCGCCGAGTATCCGCGTTTCTCCGACGCCGAGATGGCGCGCCGCCGTGCGGCGCTCGCTCGAGTGATGGAGCGGGCGGAAGTCGATCAGCTGCTGGTGTGCGGCGAGCAGCGCGCGGGGACCGGCGTCGCCTGGCTCACCTCCTGGCCGGCTACGGTCGAGGCCTATGCGATCGTCGCGCCGGGCGAACCCCAAGTCATGTATATAGAGTGGTACAACCACTGGCCGCTCGCGCGGAGGCTTGCGCGCGACACCGAAGTACGCTGGGGCGAGCACCAGGGGATCGACAAGGTGATCGCCGATCTCAGGACGCGCGGCGCCAGGCGCGTCGGCCTCATGGGCGCGCTCGGCTACGCGAAATGCCGGAAGCTCGAAGCCGCGTTCGGGCCGCTCGTCGATCTCAACCGCGAGTACGTGCGCCTGCGCCTGGTGAAATCGCAGGAGGAGATCGACTGGATGCGCATCGGCGCGGCGCTCACCGACCTCGCCATCGAAGCCCTGAGGCGCGAAGCGCGGCCGGGAATGACCGAGCACGAGTTGGGGGGCATTTGCGAGGCCGCCTACCATCCGCAGGGCGGCGTGACTTATATCCACTTCTTCCTTGCTACGCCGATGGCCAATCCCGAGTACTGCGTGCCGCGCCAGTTCGCCTCCGGCCGCAAGGTTCAGGCGGGCGACGTGATCGCCACCGAGATCACCGCCCAGTTCTTCGAGTATCCGGGTCAGGTGTTGCGCACCTTTACCGTGGCCGCCGAGCCGATGCCGCTTTTCCGCAAGCTCTACGAAACGGCGGAGGCCGCGTTCGACGCGGTGACCGGCGTGATCCGGCACGGCGCGACGATGCAGCAGATCATCGAAGCCGCAGGCCTGATCGAAGACGCCGGATTCACGATCTACGACGACCTCATGCACGGCTTCGGCGGCGGGGCGGGTATTTCCCACCCGTGCTCGGCTGCAAGAGCCGTCCGGCCGGGCCGCTGCCTGACATGACGCTCGAGGCCGGCATGACCTGCGTGGTCCAGCCCAACGTGATCACTCGCGACCAGAAGGCGGGCGTCCAGGTCGGAGAGCTCGTGCTCGTGACGGAAAAGGGCTTCGAGCGCTTGCACGGGGCCGAGCGCGGCCTGTTCCGGCTAGGCTGATTCACGGCCGGCTGCGCGAGCGGGCGCTATTGCGGCCGCAGCCCATGCTGGGTCAGCACGTAGACGCGGTCGGCCGTTTTCGCCGCCGCCGCGGAATGCGTGACGAGGATGCCTGCCGCGCCCTCGACTTTCACGCACTCCTTGAGCAGGCCCAGCACCTGCTGCGCGCTTTCCGGATCGAGATTGCCGGTCGGCTCATCGGCGAGAACCAGGCGGGGCTTGTGCACGATCGCGCGCGCGATGGCGACGCGCTGCGTCTCCCCGCCCGAAAGCTCGCGCGGCAGGCTCGCCGCGCGATCGCCGAGGCTGACCGCCGCGAGCACCAAGGCGACTCGGGCTTGAATTTCGGCTTTGACCGCACCGTTAAGCGCGAGAGGGAGCGCGACGTTTTGCGCCACCGTTAAATAGGGCAGAACGTGGAAAGCCTGGAACACGAAGCCCATTTGCCGCCGGCGCAGCAGCGTGAGTGCATCGTCGTCGAGCGCGCACAAGTCCGCGCCCTCCAGCAGGACCTGGCCGGAATCGGGATGTTCGAGCCCGGCGACGATGTTGAGCAGCGTGGATTTTCCTATCCCCGACTCGCCCATCACTGCGACGTAGCTCCCCGCGGCGAGCTCGAGGCTGACGTCGCGCAGCACCGCCTTTGCGCGCGGCCCGGAAAACGACTTGCTCAGATGCCGGATCGAAAGCACGCGGCGAGGTTACTTGCGAGCCGCCTCGAAGGCAAGCTAAACGCCCAGATGGCGCCGGTGCAGCTCCGGCTGAGCGCGCAACTGCGCGCTCGGACCTTCGTATACGGCGGCTCCCTTGACAAGGATGACGATGCGGTCGGCGATCGTCGAGACCGCATTGAAGTTTTTGTCGACGATCACCGTGGCGATTCCCGCCTCCTTGATGCGCCGGATGATGCGCCAGATTTCCCGCGCCACGAGCGGCGCGAGGCCCTCGGTCGCCTCGTCGAGGATCAACAGCTCTGGATGCGTCATGAGCGCACGGCCGATGGTGAGCATCTGCTGCTCGCCGCCGGAGAGCTGCCCGCCGCCGTGCTCCAGGCGCCCGGCGAGGCGCGGGAAAGTTTCGAGCACCCGCTCGAGCGTCCACTCGTGCCTGCCGTCCGCGCCGGGGCGCGCCGCCATGACGAGATTCTCGCGCACGCTCAGGCTCGGGAAGATGCCACGGCCTTCGGGCACGTAGGCCAGACCGGCGCGCGCGATGGCGTGCGGCGCCGCGCGGGTCATTTCCCGGCCCTTCAGCTTCACGGTACCCGAGCTCGGACGGACGAGGCCGAGAATGCTTTTCAGGAGCGTGGTCTTGCCCATCCCGTTTCTGCCCATGAGGCCGACGGTTTCCCCGCGCCGCACGGTGAGATCGACGCCGTGCAGGACATGGCTCGCGCCGTAGTGGCTGTGGATGCCGCGGGCTTCGACGAGCGGTTCGCTGCTCACCCGTTCACTTCCTCCCCGAGGTATGCCTCCTGGACTGCGCGGCTGGCGCGGATGTCACTCGGCCTTCCCGATTCGAGCACCATGCCGTTCACCATGACCGTGAGCACGTCCGCCACGGCGAACACCGCGTCCATGTCGTGCTCGACAAGGAGTATGGCGTGGTCGGCGGCGAGCTTGCGCAGCAGCTCGACGATGCGCGCCGATTCCTCGGCGCCCATTCCGGCGAGAGGCTCGTCGAGCAGGAGTATGTGCGGACGGGTGGCAAGCGTCATCGCGATCTCGACCTGACGCTGCTCGCCGTGGGAGAGCGCCGCGACCTGCGTTCCGCCCCGGCCTTCCAGGCCGGCGGCGGCAAGCGCGCGCTCCGCGGCCTTGTTCACGTCGCCGTAGGAAAGCGCCGGGCGGAAAAACAGCATGGAGCTATTCAGCCGCGACTGCGCCGCAAGCCGGCAGTTCTCGAACGCAGTCAACGGAAGAAAGACGTTCGTCTTCTGGTAGCTGCGTCCGATCCCGAGCTTCGAGATGCGGTGTGGTTCCAGTCCGGTGATGTCCCGTTCGCCAAGGACGACCGTACCGGCGCTCGGGCGCAAATCGCCGGAGAGCACGTTGAGGAGGGTGGTTTTGCCGGCGCCGTTCGGGCCTATCACCGCGTGCACCTCGCGCATGCGGCACTCGAGCGACACGTCTTTTACCGCGGCGAGCCCGCCGAAATGGCGCGTAAGCCCGAGAGTACGGAGGACCGCGGCCTCATCCATGAACTTCATCCTTCGGCGGGCGCAGCGCTTTCGCGAGCCCGGCAAGCCCGCTCGGAAGCAGGAGCGTCGCCAGCACGATGAACCCGCCCATGAAAAGCTGCCAGTGCTTGCCGAAATCGATGCCGCCCGCCTGAGGGAGACTCTGGAAACCGAGCTCAAGCAGCATCCAGATCGCCGCCCCGATCGCTGGGCCCACGAGCGTGCCCATCCCGCCCAGGATCACCATCATCATCACCGCCGCCGAGAGATGCCAGCCCAGCATCTCTGGGTTGACCACGCCGAACTGAACCGCCGACAGATAGCCGGCGACGCCGGCGATCCCGCCGGCGATGACGAAGCACGCAAGCTTGTAGCGGAAGGTCGGGTAGCCGAGCGAGCGCATTCGGTGCTCGTTCACGCGAATGCCGGCCAGCACCCGCCCGAAAGGCGAGCCGAGAACGACCCGCAGAAGGACGTAAGTGAGCACGAGGAAGACCAGCGCGAGGTAGTAGACGTGCGCGAAATTGTCGAGGTTGAACGGCTGCCAGCCGCCGATCCTGGCGACCGGCCGCACGTCGATGTAGACGCCGTCGCTGCCGCCGGCGATTTTGGTATCGAAGAAAACAAAGAACAGCATCTGCGCGAAGGCGAGCGTCACCATGATGAAATAAATGCCGCGGGTGCGCACCACGAAAAATCCGATGGCGAGGGCGAGCAGCGCGCTCGCCGCGATAGCGAGCGGGAAAGACGTCCAGAAGTTCGCCGCCTGGTACTGCGGCGTGACGAGCGCCAGGGCGTAACCCGCGGCGCCGTAGAACGCCGCGTGGCCGAAGGACACGAGCCCCGCGTAGCCGAGCAGCAGGTCGAGGCTCATCGCGAGAATCGCCATGATCATGATCTTCGTGAATATCTGAACGGTGAATTTCTCGGCGAGAAACGGCAGCACCGCGAGCGCGACGATCGCGGCGATCAGCGCCCCCGTGGCGAGGCGATTCGCGCTCACAGGCGCCTGCCGAAGATGCCCTCGGGCCGCCACAGCAGCACCACGGCCATCAGCAGGTATACCGTCATGCTGGAGAGCTCGGGCAGGAGCTCGACCCCGCCGATCTCCAGATGCAGCACTTTGCCGAAGGTATCGACCAGTCCGATGAGAAGCGAAGCCACCATGGCGCCTTTCACCGAGCCCATTCCGCCGATCACGATCACCACGAAGCAGAGGATCAGCACCTGGTTGCCCATGCCCGGAAACACCGCCGACACCGGCGCCGCGATCATTCCGGCGAGCCCGGCGAGCGTGATTCCGGCGGCGAACACCGCGCGGTACACGAGCCGGATGTTGATTCCGAGCGACTGCACCATGTCGCGGTCGTCCGCTCCCGCCCTGATCATCATGCCGAGCCGCGTCTTTTGGATCACCCAGTACATCAGTCCGGCCACCGCGAGGCATACGGCCGAGATCCAGAGGCGGTAGACCGGATAGGCGAGCGTGTCGGTCAGCGGGATCGAAGCGGACAGAAGCGCCGGGATCTGAACGCCGCGCACGTCGTCACCCCACAGCAGGCTCCGCGTTTCCTCGAAGACTAGGATCAGACCGTAGGTGAGCAGCACCTGGTAGAGGTGATCGCGGCGGTAAAGCCTCTCGATCAGCAGCACCTCCAGCACGAGCCCGATCGCGACCGTGAGGGTGATTCCCACCGGCAACGCGAGCCAGAAACTCCCGAGTGTGCCCGCGAGCGACCAGGCGAGATACGCTCCTATCATGTAGAAGCTGCCGTGCGCGACGTTGATGACGCCCATGATTCCGAAAACGAGCGTGAGCCCGCTCGAGACGAGGAACAGCAGCAGCCCGTATTGCAGCCCGTTCAGCAGCTGGATCAGAAAGGTGTAGAAATCCATATGCCAGGGCCGACAATATGCCACAGCCCGAAACAGAACCGGCGGCCTGCGCCGCCGGTTTCCTACCTGAATCCTGAATCCTTGATCCTGAATCCCGCCATCACCCCATCCTGCACTGGCCCATCGCGGACGGGTCGTCGTCGAGCGCCTTGACCGCGACGCCTTCATACTTGTTGTCGATCCCCACGACCTTGCGCAGGTACATGTCCTGGATGGGGTTGTGCGCCTTCGACAGCCGCCACTTGCCGCGCGGGCTGTCCACCGTCACTTTCTCCATCGCGGCGATGAGCTCTTTTTTCTGTGCGACCTCGCCGTTCACCGCCTTCAGGCCCGCGGCGAGCAGGAGCCCCGTGTCGTAGCCCGCGACCGCGTACACGTCCGGCTGCAGCTTGAACGCTTTCACGTAGGCGAGCCGGAATTCCTTATCCCGCTTGAAGCTCAAGTCATCGGCGTAGTGGAGCGCCGTCTCCACGCCCTGCGCGGCGCCGCCCACCGCTTCGAGGATGCCGTCGGTCAGGAATCCCGGGCCCACAAGCGGAATCGTCTTGTTCAGACCGGCTTGCGCGTAGTCCTTGAGGAACTTGGCCGCGCCGCCGCCGGCGAAGAAAGCGTAGGTCGCATCCGGCCTGAGCGAAGCGATCTCGGTGAGCAGCGCCTGGAACTCCACGTTCGGGAACGGGATCCACAGCTCCTTTGCGATCTTGCCGCCGCCCCTGAGATAGCCGTCCTTGAAGCCCTTCACCGATTCCTCGCCCGCCGCGTAGCGCCATGCGATGGTCGCGACGTTCTTGACGTTCTTGCGCTGGGAGAGCGCGATGCCCATGCCGTAGCCGGGCTGCCAGTTGGAGAACGAGGTGCGGATGATGTTCGGCGCGCACAGGGAACCGGTCGCCTGCGACAGCCCGGCGTTCGGGATCATGTGCAGCACGCCGGTCTCGCGCGTGACGCGTATCATCGCGGCGCACACGCCCGAGTGCACGGTGCCGATCACCACGTCCACCTTGTCGCGCGTCACCAGGCGGTTGACGTTGTCGGTCGCCTTGGCCGGCTCGGATTCGTCGTCCACCTTGAAGAACTCGACCTCGCGGCCGCCGAGCTTGCCGCCGCTCTCCTGCAGCGCAAGGCGGAATCCGTTCTCGATCGCCACCCCGAGCGGCGCGTACGTGCCGGTGTAAGGCAGCATGAGCCCGACCTTGATCTTTGCGCCTTGCGCCATCGCGAAGCGCGGAAACGCGAGTCCCGCGCCCGCAAGCATTCCACCTCCCGCCGCTTTCTTGAGAAACTCACGGCGACCGAACTTGTGAAAAGTCATCTTTCCCTCCTCCTTATTCAACAGCTATTCTACGAGAACGGGGCGCTGATAAGCCAACGCCGCCTCGATCCCGAGGCCCGCCGAGAGGACGCGCTCGTCCTCGCCGGAAAACCCCACCACCATGAGCCCAACCGGGGCTTCGCCGGGCGCCTGTATCGGCAGCGTGAGCGCGCACCCGTCCAGGAAATTGATGACATTCGTATTGCGCAACATGTCGCCGTTCGCGGCACGGAATGTGTCCGGGTTGCGTTCGAGAGACTCGATCGGAGGAGCGATCCTCGGCACCGTCGGCATGATCAGGACATCGACCTCGTAATTCGGGCGGCGGAACTGCAGCATGAGGCGAGCCCGGGTCGCGAGCAGTTCGAGGTAATCCGCGGCGAGGACGCCTCGCCCGCGCAGGATCCGTTCCAGCACCCGCGGATCGAAATCGCTCTCCCGGTCTATCCAATTGCGGTGCACCGCGTAGGCCTCGGGCGGCGAGATGCCGCCGCCACGATTGGCGCCGGCCGCCTCGTCGAATTCCGGAACGTTCAGCTCGACGATCATCGCCCCGCGCCTGGACAGGCGCTCGAGGGCCGCATCGAAGGCCTCCATCACTTCCACGTCGAGATCCTCGAGCATGTAGTTTTTCGGCACTCCGAGGCGGTATCCCCCGAGCGGAGCGGGCTGAAGCGCCCGAGGCTGCTCTCCGGCGAGAACCTGGAAAACGGCGGCGCAGCACGCGACCGTGGGCGCGAGCGGCCCGATCGAATCGAGTGTGGTCGAAAGCGGAAACGCGCCCTCGAGCGGGACCTGGCGCCGCGTCGGCTTGAACCCGGCGATGCCGCACAGCGCGGCCGGAATCCTCACCGAGCCGCCGGTGTCGGTGCCGAGCGCGAAGGCCGACATCCCGTCGGCGACCGACACCGCTGCACCCGAAGACGAGCCGCCCGGAATGAGGCGTCTGGCGCGGTCGTAGGGATTGGCGGGCGTGCCGTAGTGCGGATTGATGCCGATGCCTGAGAACGCGAACTCGGTCATGTTGCTGCGGCCGACGACGACGGCGCCCGCGGCGCGCAGCCGCGTGACCGCCGCGGCGTCCGCCGTCGCGGGTGCGGCGTCGCGCAGGATCGTCGACCCAGCGGTGGTCACATCGCCGGCGATATCGAANNNTCGAACAGGTCCTTGATCGAGACCGGAAGCCCCGCGAGCGCAGTGGGCACCACGCCTTCCTTGCGCAGTCGGTCCGACGCGTCCGCCGCAGCGAGCGCCGCTTGCGCGTGGACCTTGGTGAATACGCGCCCGCCCTCCCCGCCCGCGTCGGCGATGCGGGAAAGCGCGGCCTCGATCAGTTTGCGGCTCGTGGTCTTGCCCTCGGCAAGCTCACGCGCGAGCGCCGCGATCGGGCGGATGGCGGCTTCACCCATGTTACATCGCGCCCTCATCGTAGTAATGCAGCTCGAGCAGCAGGCAGCCCTTGTCCGACTTGAACGGCCCGTGCAGCGTGCCCGGCGGGCGGCATGCATAGGTGTTCGGACCGAACCGGGTGCCGCCCTTGCCTTTCTTGTCGTTGCCCACGATCAGATCGCCCGAAACGAGGTAGACCTCTTCCCAGTAGTCATGCATGAAGGGTTCCGTAGTATGGACGCCCGGCGCGAAGCGCAGGTGGCGAGTGCGAAAACCGCGCTTGTTTTTTTCGTCAAGAAATCCTGCGAGCACCTGCTGCTGGATTCCCGCAGGGTAGCCGGGCAGGTCTTCCCAGCCCTTGTCGAGGTCCACTTTGTAGAACTCCTTGTGTTCTTTCTGAATCGCCATGAGCGCTCTCCTAATCCGCGATGGCCAGACCGCGCGTCGCGTACTCGTGTCCCAGGCTGCGGTTCCTGAGCGGGTCGTGCAGCTCGATCTCGAAGCGCTCGCCGCCGCCGACCTCTACCGCAAGCGTACCGCAAAACATCGCGGTTTGTGGGAGGTGGCGACCTCAGGACTTGGTTTGCTATCGAGGCGCGACGGGAGTAGATTTCCGCCCCAGGCCGGCGTCTTTACAGGAGCGATCGATGTCGACGTTCGTGATTTCCCCGCATTTCAGGCTGCAGGAATGGGTCGCCGAGGAGAAGGGGTATTTTGCCGCCGAAGGGCTCGATTATGAGTTCCGCGACAACTACGGCCCCGGCGACGTGGCGAAGAAACACGCCACCCCCGACAAGATCGGCGCGTTCCAAAGCATCGAGCAGGGGCGTGCCTGCGACGTGAGCGGCGCCTGCCACTGGACGGTGAATGTCGCCGCCTCGACGGGCCACGGCAAGCTCTACGCCGATGCCTACTCGGTGGCGCCTTGCGGCGTGTTCGTGCCGCCTGAATCCGACATCAGGCATCCGAGCGATCTCAAGAGCGTGCCGATCTCGGTCGGCTACCAGTCGGGCAGCCACTACTCGACGATCCAGGGGCTCGAGCAGTACATGAAGGTCGACGACATCAAGCTTTCCTTCGCCGACGGCCTGCTGTTCAGCCGCCTGGAGAAGCTGATCGATCGCAAGGTGCCGGCCGCCTCGCTTTTCAGCGGGCCGTACTATTTCCTCGAGCAGCTCGGTTTCCGCAAGGTGATCGACACCACGTTCATGATGGCCATGTCGATCGCGGGCAATCCCGACCCCGAAGATCTGCGTAAATATTTTCGCGCCTTGCGCAGGGCGCAGCGCGACATCGACCTGCGCCCGGAGCTCTACACGCATTACTACAGGAAGGAATTTCCGGCGCGCTTCCTCGAGCAGATGGACACGCGACGCTGGGGTCCGGGCGAGCGGATCGTCTTCGAGCCCTACACGAAGGAGGTCTTCGAGGAGTCCTTCCGCTGGATCGCCGAGCGCAACATCTTCCCTGAAGGCGGCATGGGCGCAGGCAAGTACGAGGAGTCGGTCATCTCGCTTGCGGCGTAGAAACCCGCCCTCACCCGCTCGCCGTGCTCGCCTCTCTCTCCCGCCTTGCGGGGGAGGGTTGGGGTGAGAGGGTACTAAGCCGCTTCGAAATTCATGCCGAAGGCTTGCGGCGGCTTCGGGCCCCAGACGTACAGCGAATCTTCGGCCGGGTAGTTCGTCGGCTTCCAATTCGCGCCCTCCGGAATGAAGTCGATGTCGCAGAAGTACTCCGCGAGGCTGTTCCAGGGATCGCGGATGTAGTGGAAGAAGTTGGACCCGATGACGTGACGGCCGAAACCCCAGCCGTCCTTGTAGCCCTTGTCGAGCAGCCGGCAGGCACCCATGCCGATCTCATCGACGTTGCAGACCTCGAAGCTCGCGTGGTGAAACCCGGGCTTATCCGACTTGATGAAACCGAAGATGTGATGGTCGCTGCCGCCGTGGCCGCGCATGAACGCGACGATGTCCTGCGCGCGGTCGGAGAGCCGCAGACCCACCACGCGCGTGTAGAAGTCGATCATCTTCTCCATCTGCGGGGTAAAGCGCAGCGTGTGGCCGAGGCGCGTCGGCCGCACTTCGACATCGCGCTTCGGATGGCCGGGCACTCCGGCGCGGTTCAGGTGCCCGGGATTGTTGATCCTCCATTCCGCCGCGGCGCGCCAAGGTTTCGGCTCGGCGACGCGCACGTTCACGAATAATCCGTCGGGATCGCGGAACCAGATTCCGTCCGACGGCGTCTCCTTGGGCGCATCGACGAGCTTGGTGCCGTCCTGCACCAGCCGCTTTTTGAGCGCTTCCAATTCGTCCGCGCGCGTGCCAAAGCAGATGTGATGCTGCTGCTTCTTCTTTCCCTCGATGAGGACAACCTGGTCCTGGTCGCGGCCCTGGCAGCGCATGGCGACGCGCTTGCCGTTCTCGTGGGCCTCGAGCCCGAAGTCTTCGTAAAAATCGCGCCCCTTCGCCGGGTCGGGCACGGCGAGCGCGATGTGCTGCAAGGAACGTATGGTCATCGTCATCCCTCCTTCGCATGCAGCCGCACCTGGTGAATCCAGGCGGCTGGCTTCATCAGGCGGATTGTACCGCCAAGCAGGCCCCCTGCTCCATCGTTGGCGAGAACTTCGGCGTATAGTGTCCGTCACTCAACCGTGCGAGGAAACATGACCGCCAGCTCCAGCCTTCTGCGCATCAAGGTCGCCCCGAAAGGCATGGGCCTCAACGATTTCGTCGCCCTCGAAGAAGGGTACTACACCGACGAGGGACTCGAGGTCGAGCTCGACTGGAAGACTTTCCGCGGCACCCAGTCGAGCTGGAAGACCTACGACTACCGCCAGCGGCCGCAGGACAAGCCTTACACCGAGGGCGGCGGCGAGCAGGTCATCCAGTGCGCCTGCTTGTGGGGCACGATCAGCAACGCAAGCGCGGGCATGGGCCGGGTCGTGGCTGACTGCTACGGCGCATCGCCGTGGTCGATCTTCGTGCGCCCGGAGTCTAGGATCCGCAGGGCCGAGGATCTCAGGGACGTTCCGATCGCCGTCGGCATGCGCGCGGGCAGCCACTTCAACGTCCCCTTCCGTCTGGAGAAGCACCTGCCGCTCGAGCACATCAATACGGTCAACGTCGGCGGTTTCGGCGCGCGCCTGAAGGCGCTGCTCGACAGGGAGATCGAGGCGGCGAGCCTGCTGCCGCCGCAGATCGACATGGCAAAGCAACTGGGCTTGCGCGAGATTATCGCCGACGAGTTCCACACGCTGTGGTGGGTGCCCGAGTCCGCGCCGAAAGAAGGCGTCCGCGGCTACCTGCGCGCGCTCGACCGCGCCGAGCAGGCGCTCGAGGCCGACTTGCGTAAGTACCTGCCCCTTTGGGAGCGCTGCATACCGCCGGAGTTCCAGGATCGGGAATGGGACTTCAGCCGCTTCAGCCGCGGCGAGCGGTTCGTCTACAAGCCGATACCGCGAGCGGAATTCGACGGCGTATTCGAGCAGGTCAAGCGCTGGGGGCTCGACCAGTATCTCAAGGAACGCTCCTTCGAGAAGCTGATTTACCGCGCCGCGCCCTGATCCGCTGCGGCGTGCCACCGCTCGCCCTGCCAGCCGGACGGCTTCCTCACGCGGCTAACCTCGTTCCGCCGCAGCGCGCCCTTTCCCCGCGACCCGGGAGATTGCGATGACTTCGGCAAGCGCCGAGTGGTTATTCGGCGCCATGACGTGCACGCCGGCGATACCGGGTATCTCGGCGAGTTCTTGCATGAACTCGACGCAGATCTTCGTTCCTTCCGATTTCGGATCGGAAGCGTGCTCCAGGCGCTCGACGATGCCGTCCGGGATCAGCGACCCGTACAGTTTTTCCCTGATCCAGCGGGCCGAGCGCGCCGACGGAATCGGAGCGACGCCGATCAGGATCGGCAGCCTTTGCGCGACGCCGAGGTCGACCAGCCGGGCGGCGTAGCGCCGCACCACCGACGCATCCATGCAGAACTGGGTCTGGATGAAATCGGCGCCGGCCTCCAGCTTGGCGAGAAGCCCGTTGGGACGCCAATCCGCGGGAGGATCGACGGGGATCTCTCCCGCTCCCAGCACCAGCCTGAAGTTCCCCTTGATCTCGGCGCCCGACGGAAGCCGGTGCTCGGTCCGCATCCGGTGCGCCATGGCGAGCAATCCCGTCGTGTCGAGGTCGAATACGGGTTTCGCATCCGGTTGATCGCCGGCCCTGGGATCGTCTCCGCGCAGCGCAAGAACATTGCGGATGCCGAGGGCCGCGGCGCCGAGCAGCTCGCCCTGAAGAGCGATCCGATTCCTGTCGCGGCAGGTCATCTGCAGCACGGGCTCGATGCGATTCTGGACGAGGAAGTGCGCCGCAGCGAGGCTGGACAAATGCGCCCTGGAGCCTGCCCCGTCCGTAACGTTGACGGCCACCGCGAGACCCTGCAGCGCGACTGCGCGCGCTACGAATTCGGCAGGATCCGCCGAGACCGGCGGAGACAGCTCGGCGGTCACCACGAATCGGCCGCTGCGCAGCTGGCGCTCCAAGCCGCTGACGGCATCCGTCGCGGATTTTTTCTTCGTCGCCAGTTCCATTCTCGATCGGCTCCCGTCGCAGCGCGAGTTTAGCACGCCGGGGTATGCGCTAAGCGGCCCTTTCCCGCTCCACCCGCGCCATGAACGTAGGCGCGAGCTGCCGCAGCCGGTCGTCCGTCATGCGGCCGCTTCGCGTCATGTAGTCGTAGGCGAGGCGCCAGGGTTCCTCGCGCATTTTCTCGGGGAAGCGCTCGTACCAATAAGAGCTCGCGTTCGCCGCGGCAAGCAGCTTCTCGACGATCGGCCGGCGCTCGCGCTCGAACGCCGCGAGCGCCCGCGCTACGTCCTCGCCAAACTCCGCAAACGCGCGGTCGAGCGCGATGGCGTCCTCGAGTGCAAGCCGCGTGCCCGAGCCGATCGAGAAGTGCACCGTGCGCAGCGCATCGCCGATGAGCACCGCGTCACCCGCGAACCAGCGCCGGTTCGAGAGCAACGGAAACTGCCGCCACACGGATTTGTTCGACGCGAGCGGGCGTCCGTCGAGGTCCCGAGCGAAGACGCGTTCGCAATAAGCGCGGGATGCGGCGTCGGACATGCGGTCCAGTCCCGCTCTCTTCCACGTCGCTTCGTCGCACTCGACGATGAAAGTACTCATCGAGGGTGTGTAGCGGTAGTGGTGCGCGACGAACGCGCCGTGCTCGTTTCCACGGAAAGTCAGCGTCAGGCACTCGAACACCTGCGAGGTGCCGTACCAGACGAAGCGGTTGGTGAGCAGCTCGATCCTCGGTTTGAACTGAGCCTCAAGCGCGCGGCGCACGAGCGAGTTCAGTCCGTCCGCGCCGACGACGAGGTCGGCGCCTGAAAACTCGTCGAGCGACGATAGCGCGCGGCCGTACTCGATTTTCACGCCAGCGTCGCGGCAGAGCTTTTGCAGGATTTCGAGGAGCTTGAGGCGTGCGATGGCGGAAAAGCCGTTGCCGTCGATGTCGACGCGCTCGCCGCGGTGCACGATGCGCTGGATAGGCCAGGCCTGCATCGCCGCGGTGAGGATGCGCAGCAGTTCCGGCTCGTCGCGCTCAAGGAAAGCGAGCGCCCCTTCGGAAAACACCACGCCGAAGCCGTAAGTCGAGTCGGCCGGATTTTGCTCAAGGATCTCTACCCGCCACGCCGGGAAGCGGCGCTTGGCGAGCAGGGAAAAGAGCAAGCCTGCGGGGCCTGCGCCGATCACGGCAACGCGCATGCCTCGACCGTGTAGATTTTCGGTGATAAACTGTCAAGATACAATGACACAACACCTGCCATGACTACGTCATATTTCACGACGATGGTCTCCCATCGTTGCATACTTCATGGACAAACCGTCGCCTATGTCCCAGATTAAGCGCATGTAATAGACCGGCTCGAATATACCGTGGGTATCGCCGCGCGCAGTGCGCAGCCGCTGATCCTCTCCCGCCCCGTGTCCTACACGGGGGAGGTGATTTTCCTTGCAGCCGCTTATTTTGCCGCGGCCAAGCTCGCCCTGTTGGTCGCAATTCCGCCAGGCTATGCGACCGCGGTGTGGCCGCCGTCGGGCATCGCCCTCGCCGCCCTCCTGCTGCTCGGGAACCGAAATTGGCCGGGGATCTGGCTCGGCGCCACGCTGGTCAACGCTACCGTCAATTCCTCGCTGCTCACCGCCGTCCTGATCGGCACCGGCAACACGCTGGAAGCGCTCGCCGGGGCGGCGCTGGTCCGGGCGTTCATCGGCGTGCACCGGAGCTTCCAGCGCGGAGAAGACGTCGTCGAGTTCGTCGCGATCGCCGCATTGAGCGCCGCGATTGCGGCCACGGTGGCCGCGGCTCCGCTCACTTTGGTGCACGCGCTGTCCTCGCCCGACCTGCTGTGGAATTGGTGGACCTGGTGGCAGGGCGACGTCGCCGGCATCATCATCGTCGCGCCGCTGATCCTGAGCTGGTCTGCCCGCGATCAGGAAACCTGGTCGCGGGCGAGGATCCTGGAAGCCGCGGGGCTCGCCTTGCCGCTGCTCGGTTCCACCCACGCGATATTCAGCGATAGTCTCGCCGCGTACCTTCCGTCGCTGCCCCTCACATTCGTGATTTTGCCCTTCATCGTCTGGGCGGCGTTCCGCTTCCGGCAGCGCGAGGTCGCCACGCTGAATGCCGCAGTCTGCGCCATCGCCGTATGGTTCACGCTGCAAGGCCGCGGCCCGTTTGCAGGGACGACGATGAACGCTTCGCTGCTGCTGTTGCTCGCGTTCATGAGCACCGTGGTCACCACCGGGCTCGTGCTCACCGCCGTGGTGGGTGAGCGCAGGCGAGCGCTCGAGGCGCTCGGGCGGGCGCTCGGCGACCTGCGGGAACAGGCGATCAGGGATCCCCTGACCCGCTTGTACAACCGGCGTTTTCTGGGCGATTATCTGCCGCGCGAGCTGATGCGGGCCAAGCGCGAGGGCACCCGCCTTGCGGCCATCATGATCGATCTGGACCGTTTCAAGCAGATCAACGACACCGCCGGCCATGCGGCCGGCGACCTCGTGCTCATGGAGATCGCGACGCTGCTCACGCGCCACATACGGGGCAGCGACATCGCCTGCCGCTACGGAGGCGAGGAGTTCGTGCTGATACTGCCCAACGCCACGCTCGACAGCGCCAAACGCCGAAGCGAGAAGATCTGCTCGGCCATGCGACAGGAGAGCGACCTCCTGCTCGGCGCGACGGCATCGATCGGGGTCGCGCTGTTCCCGGATCACGCTGCGGATGCCGATTCGCTGCTGCACGCGGCGGACGACGCTCTGTACGAAGCCAAGCGCGGCGGACGCAACCGGGTGCGGATTTTCCCGGGTGGCACGGTGCAACTCGCCCAGTCGCGCCCGGCACGGGCCGCCCGCTGAAGTCCGCAGCCGCCTCCTAGCAGCGCCGACCGGCCGAGACTTGCATCCCCGGGCGGATGCTTCTAGCATCGCCAATTGCCGTTCGAATTACCGATCGTCTCTCAAACGGAGGGCTCTATGCAACCCGATATTCATCTGAACTACCTGGCGATTGTAGCGGCAGTGGTAGCCAATATCGTGATCGGCTTTCTCTGGTATGGACCCGTTCTCGGCAAGGCGTGGATAAAGGAGATGGGCATGCCCGCGGATCGCAAACCGGATCCCAAGGTCATGACGCGGGGGTTGATTCTCATGGTGATCGGATCGTTCCTCACCGCGTTCGTGCTCGCATACACTGTGGACGTATGGCGTCCCTCCACCTGGAAAGTGGGTGCGGATGCCTCGAATGCGACCTACGGCTTTTATGCCGCGTTTTTCACCTGGATCGGCTTCTACGTGCCCATGCTGCTCGGCGGCGTGGCCTGGGAGAACAAGTCCTGGAAGCTGTTCAGCATCAACGCGGGCTACTCCTTCGTCGCCTTGCTTGCGGTGGGCATGATCCTCGCCTTCTGGCGTTGAGCCCCGCCGCCCGGATGGGGCGCTAAGTAAAGTCCAGGCGCGTGTCGAGCAGCACGCCGCAGAGCCTGATCGGCTCGCGGTGCGCGATCTCGATCGGCGGAAGCTCCTCGGCTTTGAGCGCAAGGCCGGTCTCCGCGAGCAGATCCATCAACGTCTGCGACAGCACGAACTCCCCGGCCCGCGCGCGGTGCAGCAGGCGGTTGGCCATGCTTACGCAATCGCCGAAGACGAAGAGCTGCTCGGGCCGCGGGCCCTCTGCGAAGCCGACCACGGCGTCGCCGCAGTGCAGTCCCATCGCCACCGCCGCGCGGATGCCGTAGTCCCGCTGCCAGGCCTCGGCGAGGGGCGCGAAGCCGGTCTGGATCTCCTGCGCCGCCTGCACGGCGTTGCGCGCGTCGTCCTGGCCCGTGAAGGTCGCCATCACGGTGTCGCTCAACGCATCGACCAGCTCGCCCTCGTGCCCTTCGACCGCCTTCGTGACCAGGGAAAGGAATTCGGAGACGCGCGCGAGCACGGCTGCCGGCTCGAGCATGTCCGAGGTGCCCGTAAACCCGCGCGTCTCCGCGAACAGGATCACCATGGGCGAGCGCTCGGGCGCATCGACCTCGGATTTCTTCACCGCCACGTCGTGCCCTCCAAACTTTTTATCTTGAGCCAGGCCGCTCTTTTGAGCTGATGATACCGCGCGACGCGGGCGCGGCGGTGAAAATTCTGTCAGGCCATGTCCCGGAGAGTCCTCGAGCATCGCGTCTTTGCCGCAGCGGCGGTCCCGCGGAATTCTCTTCCCATTGAGCATAGGGCCCGGCTGCGTACACGATTCTGCCGCCGACCATCGTAAGCACGGACTCGATGCCGCCGATCTCCTCCACGGGCACCGTCATGTAGTTCTTGGAGAGCACGGCGAGATCGGCGAGCTTGCCTACCTCGAGCGAGCCCCGTTTATCGTCGTCGAACGCGAACCAGGCGCTGCCCGTCGTGTACAGGCGCAGCGCGTCCTCGCGCGTCGGCGTCTCCTCCGGCCCGCGCAAGGCGGTCCCGCCCACCGTCTTGCCATCGAGCATCCAACGCAGAGCGACGAAGGGATTATACGAGGCGACTCTGTGCGCATCGGTGCCCGCACCGACCTTGACTCCGATCTTCAGCGCCGTGTTGAGCGGCGGCATGCGGCGCACGGCTTCGGCGCCCTTCTGCTTCAACTGCTGCTCGCCCTCGAAGTAGCCCGCATCCTGCATCGCCCAGCCGATGCCGAGCGCTTTCATCCGCTCGAGCGTCCGCGCCGATGCATCCTCGAGATGCACGAGGGCCCAGCGCAAGCCCGTCACCGGTGCCTCCCGATTGACGCGCTCGAAAATGTCGAGCCCCTGGCCGACAGACCTGTCGTTGTGCCAATGGATGTTGAGCGACATCCGGCGCTCGGCCGCCCATTTGCAGATCTCGTAGAACTGCGCTTTCGCCTCTTCCGAGGGGCTGTCGTTGTTGTACATGCCCCAGGCGACGTTCTCCCCGATCCCGTTGAACCTCAGCATGTCATCGCCGAATCCCATCGGCAGGAGCTGCGTGAGATTGCGATACTCCTCGAGTTCCCTGCCGCGGGTCTGCGCGAACACGGTATAAGCCACGCGCAGCGTCAGCTGCCGGTCCTGCCACGCCTTGAACAGCGGCAGGTAATCGCGCGGCGTCATGCCGAAGCCCCCCGGATCGATCACGCCGGTCAGGGCGAGGCGATTCAGCTCGCGGAAGAATTTGCGCGTGCCGTCGACGCTCTGCTCGAATGTCGGCTTAGGGAGCCTGGCGAAGAGCGCGGTGATGGTGGCGGTGTCGCCTGCGATCCCGCCTGTCGGAATTCCGCTCGCATCCCGTTCGAGCCTGCCGCGCGGCGGCACATCGGCGTCGCCGGTGATACTCAGCGCCTTGAATGCGGCGGGCGTCAGCATCGCCCATCCGTAGAACAACTGCACGTAAACGGGATTGTCGGGCGCCGCCGCAACCAGCTCGGACTGGGTCGGCCGGCGCCGCTCGATGAACTGCTGCTCGGTCCAGCCGCCTGCAACGATAATCCAGGCGCCCGGGCCGGATGCGCGCGCCGCATCGCGAACGCGGGCGAGCGCCTCGCTGAGCGAAGAGGCGCCGATCCAGTTCACTTCGGTCGCGTAACTGAGCGCTGCGCGAATCGCGTGCATGTGCGAATCGATCAGGCCGGGAATCGCCGTCCGGCCCTTCAGATCGACCACGCGCGTGTTGCGGCCGGCAAGCTTCCTGAGCTCGGCGGACCCGCCGATCGCCACGATCCTGCCGTCGCGAACGGCGATCGCATCGCGAACCGAAAATCGCTCATCGGCGGTGATGATCTTGCCGTTGACCAGAATCGTGTCCGGGCCCTGCGGCCACGCCGGCCCCGTGACGCATTGTGCCGAAACGGCGAGGGCCGCGGCCGTCACGAATCTTGCGATGGAATCTTTCACTCATCCCCCTCTAATATGCATATTCCCAACGATCATTAGTTTAATCTCTCCTCCCGGACTATAATTTCTCATCGCGAAACGTTCAACCGGAACTCTCAACCCAGGGCCGGAAGGCCGCCGGCGGCGGCCCGGGCACGCCGGCCCGCTTGCACATGGAGGTCGAAAATGGCAATTCGCATAGGCGATGAAGCGCCGGATTTCACGGCCGAAACCACGGAAGGAAAGATCCGCTTCCACGAATGGATCGGAGATAAATGGGCGGTCCTGTTCTCGCATCCGAAGGATTTCACGCCCGTCTGCACGACCGAGCTCGGCTACATGGCGAAGCTCAAGCCCGAGTTCGACAAGCGCAACACCAAGATCATCGGGCTTTCCGTCGATCCGGTGAGTGATCACAACAAATGGGTCAACGACATCAGGGAAACCCAGGGAGCCGCGGTCAACTACCCGATGATCGGCGACTCGGACCTGCATGTCGCAAAGCTCTACGACATGATTCACCCGAACGCGAGCGGGGGAAAGCGCACCGCGGCGGACAATGCGACGGTGCGCACGGTATTCATCGTCGGACCCGACAAGAAGGTCAAAGCGATGCTCGTCTACCCGATGAGCGCCGGCCGCAACTTCGACGAAGTGCTGCGCCTGCTCGACTCGCTGCAGTTGAACGCCAAGCACAACGTCGCTACGCCGGTGAACTGGAAGCCGGGCCAGGACGTCATCATTCCCACGTCGGTCTCGGACGAGGACGCCAGGAAGAAGTACCCGCAGGGCTTCAAGACGCACAAGCCCTATCTGCGGACCGTGTCGCAACCTAAGTAAGTACGGCAACAGGCGTCTGTCATTCCCGCAGGGAATCCGGCGTCGTTATCGCAAAGTCGCCGGGTCCCCGCTTCCGCGGGCACGACAAGCAATCGCATTATGAACAATAAACCCGCCAGCGCGGCCGGGACGGTGCGGCTCGGCGATATCGTCGTCAACCGCATGGGGCTCGGGACGATGCGCGCCACCACCGACGGCCCGGACATCTGGGGCCCGCCACACGACCGCGCCGCCGCGAAAAAGCTTCTCCATCGCGCGCTCGATCTCGGGATCAACTTCTTCGACACCGCCGACAGCTACGGCCCGCATGCCTCCGAGACCGTCATCGCCGAAACCCTGCATCCCTATCCCAGGGACCTCGTGATCGGCACCAAGGGCGGCCTCGTGCGCCCGAGCGCGCCGCGCTGGGACCCGGACGGGCGGCCCGAGCATCTGCGCCGCGCGGTGGACGGGAGCCTGAAGCGCCTCAAGCTCGAGCGCATCGACCTCTACCAGCTCCACGCGCCCGACCCCAAAGTGCCGCTCGCCGACTCCGTGGGCGCGCTCGCGGAAGCGCAGCGCGCCGGCAAGATCCGTCACCTCGGACTTTCAAACGTGAGCGTGAAAAAGCTGGAGGAAGCGCGCCGCATCGCGGCCATCGTCTCCGTCCAGAACGAATACAATCTTGGATACCGCAAGTCGGAGGACGTGCTGAATGCCTGCGAACGGCTCGGCGTCGCGTTCATGCCGTGGTACCCGCTCGGCGACGGCGAGGTGCTCGACTCGCGCAAAATAAAGCGCCTCGCAGCGAAGCTCGGTGCGGCGCCGGCGCAGGTCGCGCTCGCGTGGCTGCTCGCCCGTTCGCCCGTGATGCTGCCGATCCCGGGGACCGCTTCGATCGCCCACCTCGAGGAAAATGCCGCCGCGGCGGCGCTGAAACTTTTCACCGAGGACGTTGCCGTACTCGACTGAGCACATTGCCTGGAGAATCCTATGCGCCGCGTCGCGCTTATTCTAGCGATCTTGGGTATCGGAGCGATGACCGCTCTCCTCGGCGGGTGCAAAAACCCGCCCACCAAGGAAGAGACTTCGTCCGTCGATTACGGCCCCCGCCCCGACAACTTTGAGCAGCTTGTGCGCGACTACCTCAAGCCGAAGTTGACGGACCCCGCCGCGATCATCGAGTTCAAGGCGGGACCGGCGCGTCTCTACCAGCAGGACACGGCGCTGCGCGCGCTGCAGTACGGCTGGGGAGTGTGCGTGATGGTCAACGACAAGCAAACCTACGGCGCCGTGGACGGGTTTTACCCGATGGTCCTCTTCATCCGCGACGGGAAAATAGTCGCCGTGAACGGCGGATCGGATGACAACATCATCGGCTGGCGCTTCGCCCGCACCGGCTGCAAGGAGCTGGGCTACGAAATTCCCTGACGCGAATGGGTTGATCCGCGCTCAAGCGCACGGCCTCCGACCGTCCTGCAGCCGGCCCGCTACAGGCTCGCCACGACCGTGTCGTGGTCTGCGGTATCCTTCGCCGCCAGCCCCCAGGAGCGCATCCACTCGTACACCTGGTTGAAGCGCTTCGGCTCGTACACGACGTAGTGCGTGTAGCGCACGAAATGGTCGCTCAGCTCGTGCGGGGCGAGCGCACCCCTCGTCTGCTCGGTGACGTGGTGCTTGTACTTCGCGAAGTTCGCCTTGAGGAGGTCGGCCGCGGCGTTGATCGCATCGAGGTACGCGGCGCGCTGCTCCGGCGTGAGCGTCGGCGCGATCACCTCCGCGCCGCGGTAGAACGTGACGTCCACGATATGGGCGCCCTCCTTCAGCCCGAGGCTGATGAACGGCTCCATCACCGCGACTGCGCGACTGCTCCTTTGCTTCAGCGCCTCGTAGCGCCGCTCGGGCACGCCCACGTGCTCGACGACGATCTCGTTTCTCGGCAGCACGCCCTCCAGGCTCTGCAGCGTCGTGTAGTGCGAGCCGGTGCGGTCGTTGATGCCGACGGGAACGCCGGCGAGGTCGCGCGGCTCCTGGATCGCGTCGTCGAACGTGACGATCGCCTGCGCGGCGACCGCCGGGCGCAGCGCCAGGACCTGGGCGCCGCGGCAGCTGCGCTGGCTGCGGTCGATGCCCGCCCACTCGCACAGGTTGTACACGTCCGCCTTGCCCTGCTCGAACAGGGATTCCTTCAGGCGCTTGAAGGCGTCGAGGTCGGAGGGATTGCGCTCGGAATACTTCGCCTGGAAGCGCACCTCGATGCCGGCCTTCTCGAACAGGCCCTCGTCGCGCGCGACGTAGACCGGCAGGTCGAAGACCGGATTGTTGGGGGAAATCGAGACGACGGGGCGGGTTACGTTAGCCATCGTTGCCATCTCCAATCGAAAGGAAAAATGCTATAGGCTAGCCGGTGCAGTCTAAAGGCGCTCACGGCCGGAAGTCAATCGGGCGAGCGGCCCCGCACACGAGGAAGAATGCACGATGAAAGGTTTCGTCCGCACGGTCGCGGCCGCGGCGCTCGCCCTCTCCGCCGCGCCGCAGCTCCGCGCCCAGGACTATCCGAAGGGGCAGATCAGCCTCGTCATCCCGCTCGCGCCCGGGGACGCGACCGACACCTCGGGGCGCGCCATCGCTGACGAGCTCTCGCGCGAGCTGAAGGTGCCCGTTGTCCCGATCAACCGGCCGGGGGCGGGCGGCGCGCTTGGCACCGAGACGGTGGTGAAGGCGAAGCCCGACGGGTACACCGTCATCCTCACGAACAACGCGTCCCTCGTCTTTCGCTCCATCCTCGATCCCGAGACCGCGAATTACAATCCGCTCACGGACCTGACCCCGCTCGGCATGGCGATGCGCTCGCCCAGCATTCTCGCGGTGCGCGGCGACGCGCCCTACAAGAGCCTCAGGGCGCTCGCGGAGTACGGGAAAAAGAACCCCGGCGCGGTGCGCGTCGGCACCGCGGGCGCCGGATCGGTCGGCGATTTCTGCGTGCGCACGATCAATACGCTGACCGGCGCGGGGATCACCATGGTGCCCTTCACCGGCGCATCGCCCGCCGTCACCGCGTTGCTCGGCGGCCACGTCGAGGGCGTGATCCTCGCGCTGGGGACCATGACCGGCCACCTGAGGAACGGCACGCTGCGGGGAATCGTCATCTCGAGCAAATACCCCGAGTTTCCGGAGATCCCGACGCTCGCCGAGCTGGGTTATTCGGAATCCATTTTTGGAGTCTGGGTCGGATTCTTCGCGCCTGCGGGCGTTCCCGCCGAAGTCACCCGCGCGCTGGTTCCGGCGCTCGAGCGCGCCATCAAGTCGCCCGCCATCGCCGCAAAGCTCAGGCCGCTGGGGATGGTGCTCGACTACGCTCCGCCCGACAAGCTGCGCGCGGAAATCCGCGACGAGCGCAGGCGGGTCGACGAGATCGCGCGGAAATCGGGACTCGTCAGGTGAGCCTCAGGGAATCTGGATCTTCCCGCCGGGCGCGGCCTGCGGAATGACGATCGAGGAGGACGCCTGGCGACGCAGCTCCTGGAGCTCGCGCACGGTGCGCTCGATCGACTCCTGGGCGAGCGGCCCGAACTTCTCCGCCGCTTCCTCGAGCGAGCCGGCGCCGATCTCGAACGCGATCGGGAGCGCGCCGGCGGGCGTCATGACTTGCGTCTCGCCGACGTAGAGAATCGCGCGCGCGGCGTCCCGCGCCCCGTCCTTGGTGACCGGTGTGAGGCGGCGGATCGTGCCGATGCGGCGATCGGTGAAAATTTCCTCGAGGTAGAGCTTGTCCGGCTCGAGCTTGAGCTCGGCGGATCTGGATTCCAAGGGCGAGGACATTCGTCTGCTCCGTAGGTCAAGGAGCCAATAATACGGTCCGACAGGAATTCGCGCACGGTGCGCCCGCCGCGGGCCCGGGATTCCCGCGTCGCCGCGCTCGGCGCCCTGACGCACGATGGCCTCGTTAAGTGTTGGCGCCGCCCGTGCGGCCCGCTGTTCGGACGGTGAACCTGACACGTCGCCCATTGGAACCGGGGTATGGACACCTGTTTGTAAACTTTGAGGGGTATTCTTTACGGATAAAAAAGTGCAGAATAAGCGTCAGCATCGAACAGCCGCCGGAGGCACAGACCGGCGGCAAAAAAGCGGCACAGGAGGAAGGTCGTAAGCGTAGACAGTGCGCGGCTCCAGAAAAGCGCACGGTTGCATCGAAGGACGCTCGGCGTACCGAGCGAGCTTTCCTCTTGGGCGCCCGACTTTTTCCGAGCGCCCGCCGCTTCGAGGGACGGTCAAGCAGTCTTCCCGGTAGGGTAGCAAAAGGCAGGCGCACTTCGCATGGAAACGCCGAGTTGCTGGTTGTTGTTTCGGCGGGCACACCCGGCGATGAGCGTCATCTTCACTCGTTAAAGGAGGCAGCAAAATGTTTGCAAGACTTTCCTCACGCACTCGACTCGCCGCGGTCCTCGCGGCCCCGATGCTGGTCGGGGCCGGGTCGCTCGCGACATCCGGCGCGGCACTAGCCGCTTGCACCGGCACGGGGGCACCGGACAACACCGAGACCCGATGCCTGACCGCGGTCAAGCTCCCCGATGGCAGCAAGCCGCTCAGGTCGTACGACATCAGCTGGGTCAACCCGCATCGCGCCGAGTACTACCTGGCCGATCGCTCGAACGCGAGCATCGACATCATCAACACGCACAACCAGACGTTCAAGCGGTTCCTCGGCAAGGGCCTTTTCGTCGGCGTCAAGCTCAACGCCGCCGGCACGGCGGTGAACAACGATATCTCCGGACCCGACGGGGTCGTGACGCACGGCCGGTGGCTCTATGCCGGCGACGGCGACAGCACGCTCAAGGTGTTCGATCTCGACGGGCCTGACGCGCTTGCTCAAACACCGCCGCTCTTTACCGGCGGCAGCACGAGAGTGGATGAGATGGCGCTGACGACCGACGGCGAAATGCTGCTCACGGTGAACAACGCCGAGGATCCGCCCTTCTTGAACCTGTTCGCGGCGAACGGCGACCGAAACCACAGTTCGGTCCGCGAGATCACCAAGATCACTGTTGGCGTCGGCGCCGACATCCCGGCGATGGAGCAGCCGACCTGGGATCCCAAGACCGGGCGTTTCTATGTGTCGGTGCCTGTCGTCGGTGGTAACCCGGCAGGTTGCATTTCGCGCGCGAGCCCGGGTGTCGTCGTTACCTGCGACGGCGGGCTGCTGGTGATCGATCCGGCCAAAGTCACGTCGGGGAGCATGACACTCGGCGCCTTCGATCCGGACACGAACATGGGGCTGGTGAAGCTCAGCGACTGCGGACCGAACGGCGCCACTGTCGGACCGAATGACAATCTGATGCTAGGATGCACCCAGGCCAACAATCCGGCCAACAGGAGCACGCTGGTCATCAACGCGACGACCAAGCATTTCTCCCACGTCAACGGCATCGTCGGCTCGGATGAAGTCTGGTTCAACAAGGGCGATGGGCGCTACTACACGGGCTCAAACAGGAATTGCAAATCAGCGACCCAGTGTTCCGCCGCAGCTGCGGACCAGGCGGCAGTGCTCGGTGTGATCGACGGGACCAGCGTCCTGATCGAAACCATCCCGCAGTCCTCCGGTTCACACTCGGTGGCGGCCGACTCCAAGCGCAACCTCATCTTCGTCCCGCAATCGGCGCCCGTTGCGGCAGTCGGCGTCGGCGGCGATACCACGGCCGTGGGCGCTGAAATTTGCGGCACCGCGAACGACAACACCGGCACGGGATGCATCGCTGTCTACTCCCATCATGTTCGGGACGGGGACGACCGCGACCGCGACGAGCACGAGCACGACCACTGAGCAGGATGACGCGTTGTCTTGACTCGTAACGCGTAGTTGAAGAAGACGGGGCCGGCGGATCGCCGGCCCCTTTTTTTGTCCGTCGAACGCAGCGACAGCGCGCCCTTTCATCAATAGGAGCAGCGATCCTCGCAAAACTCCTTCGTCCCGTTGCTGCCGAGGCAATCGTTCATGCACAGGGTATCGATCCCTCTGGATGTCGATGGGGGAGTGCCTTGCTGCGGGGGCTCGGATCGGTCGCGAAAATATGAGCAGCCCGCAACCGCCAAAGCGATCAGGATGACGCCTGCACGCACGATCTCGCCTCCTTCACCGCCAAGAAATTTCCAGCCGGCTTGACGACGTGTTCGCCGGATCGGCTCTCACCTTCTGCCCCTGCGGCTCCCGCCAACGGATTCCATCACTCGGGTGACCTTGCTGACCAAACCCTCGTTCCCGAAGGAAACCACCAGGATTTCCGGCGCGAACCCCTGCGGCTTGAAGCGCCATTCCCAGACTTCGCTTCCGTTCATTTCATACACGTCGCCGGGCCGGCCGAGCAGGTTCCTCGTCTCCTCCCGCGTCGTTTTCCCGGAATGAGGCGATGGAGATTATCCTCGGTCAGCACCTGCTGCGCCGAGCGGACCACGCCGTTCCGGTCGAACACGACGACGTAGGTCTCGGTTCCCTCGGGACCGGTCGCATATTCCCAGATCTCCTCGCCCGAAGAAAACCGCACGTCGGTCGGCCTGCCCGATGCGGCCCGCACCTCCGAGGCCGTCGAGGCGCCGGGCGTGAATCCGCCGTAAGAAACGCAGCCGAAAGCGGCGACGCTCGCCGCGATAGCGCTCAGCATCGGATTTTTCCGAATCGACCCCACTCGGGTCCGCCCTTACCGGGAAATGACCAGCTTGTACAAATAAAGCGGCAAGCCGCGCGGCGATTGCCCCGGCTGGTCGGAGGGCGGCGGGATCTTCTCGACGAAATCGACCTTCCAGCCCTTTTCCAGGATCTGCTCGCGCGTGAGCGCGCCCAGTCCCGCGCTGCACTGGAAGCGCTCGTCCTCGCTGGG
>WNGH01000707.1_pt1 | contig 29551 bp, 24 predicted proteins | sample 5400631 | NCBI WGS metagenome assembly WNGH01 (sample SAMN13153373, study PRJNA577476) | soil metagenome | isolation source: 115 cm soil or saprolite under Garry oak tree replicate 1 | place: USA:California | collected 2016-06-15
AGAGGCGGTGGGCAATGACAAAGGTTGTCCGCCCGCGCATCAATTGAGCGAGGCCTTCCTGGATGAGCATTTCGGATTCGGAATCGAGGCTTGACGTGGCTTCGTCGAGAATCAGGATGCGCGGGTCGGCCAGTATGGCTCTGGCGATTGAAACGCGCTGGCGCTGCCCGCCGCTTAATTTCACGCCGCGTTCGCCGATAATCGTATCGTATCCATCCGGAAAGCGCTCCGCGAATTCGTCCACGCGGGCGATCCTGCACGCGGCGAGAATTTCTTCCTCACTCGCGCGCGGCCGCGAGAACGCCACGTTTTCGCGGATCGTGCCGTCAAACAGGAACGACTCCTGCAGCACGACGCCCAGGCGCGTGCGGTACGAATCGAGGCGCACGGTTGCCAGGTCCACACCGTCCACCAGCACGCGGCCCTCAAGTGGAACGTGAAAGGCCGCCACGAGGCCGATGATCGTGGACTTCCCCGACCCGGACGAGCCGACCAGCGCCGTGACCGTGCCTGGCTCCGAGCAGAAGCTGACCTGCTGAAGCACGGGCTTGCCGGCGTCGTAAGAGAAGCTGACGTTGTCGAACGCCAGCTCGCCCTCGATGTCGAGGAGCGTGACCGTGCGGCGCGGATCTTCATCCTCGGGACGCTCATCGAGCACTTCGCGCGTGCGTTCGAGTCCCGCGACCGCCTCGGTCAATTGCGTGCCGATGCCCACGACTTGGAAAACAGGCGCAATCATGAATCCCAAAAACAATGTGTAGCTCATGAATTGACCGACGGTGATCTTCCCTGCAAGGACTTCACGGGCACCGACCAACATAATCAGCGCACCAACGATACCGCCCAGAACGCTCGTAGAAAGGCTCATCATCGACATTGTCGTCAGCGACCGCAAAACATTATCGAGCAATCGGTGGACGCCTTTCGTAAACACGTCGTGCTCGCGAGACTCCGCATGATACCCCTTTACAACGCGCACGCCGGACAGCGACTCCGTGAGGCGCCCGCTGACCTCGGCGTTGATTTTTGAACGCTCGCGAAAGATTGGACGGAGGACGCCAAACGCTTTGCGCAGCCCAAACATGCTCACCAGAAGCAACCCGAATGCCAATCCGGTCATCACGGGACTAATCCGCAGGAGCATGATCAGCGCGATGATAGCCGTCAAAAGGCCTCCCAGGAACTCGACCAGGCCTGTGCCAACAAGATTTCGCACACCCTCGACGTCGCTCATGATTCGCGAGACGAGTGCACCGGTCTTGTTCGCATCGTAATACGTCACCGGGAGCCTGCCCACGTGCTCTTGCACTTTACGCCGCATCTCGGTGATCATTCTTTGCGCGGCCTTGGAGAGCGTTTGCGTCAGCGTATAAGAAGTCACGCCTTGCAGCATCGTGGCGAGGAGCACGATTCCGACCAAAGGCAGTAAGAGCCCCACTTGCCGGTGAATCATCACGTTGTCAACAACGTACTTTGACGAAGCAGGAAGGACCAGTCCGGAGACTCGGTTGATGGCCATGAGCACCAGACCTAGCCCGAGGAGACCCCGGCGTGGCCGAACGAGCGCCCACACTTCGGGCAACTGATCGACCAAGCGCGATACCTTTGCATCACTGCGCACGTTCGCGGGCGAATCCACGCGCGCCCTAGCGCCCGGACTCCTCTCGGCGTGCGCTCCCACGCCGCGTTGCGTCCCAATCCCCCCAAAGCCGCCTGCCATTCTCATCTCACAATCATATTAGAGTATCCAACGTCGGCACCGCCACTTTTCCCCTGCCCACATGTTCTTAATTAGATGCGACGCATGGTGTTTCAGTACAAGAATTATCGTCAGGCAGGAAGAGCACCGTCGAAGAGAGTTCAAGCACTCGCCGCGCGTTGGAAGAGGGCATGATATTTACCTGCCGCTTGCCGAAATCCTTGACAACACTGTCTGCCCCGCGCTCTCATCACAACTGCCTTGGGCCGATTTTGCGCGGTGCTGTATCGCGAATGCGGAACAATGAAAATTAATATCGTCGGTGGCGGGCCTGGCGGCCTCTACTTTGCTCTTTTGATGAAGAAGCAAGACCCGTCGCATCACATCGTTGTTTACGAACAGAATCGGCCTGACGCAACGTACGGCTGGGGGATCGTCCTGTCGGATCGGGCGCTTTCTTTTCTCCAATCCGTCGATGCCGGGTCGTACGCCGACTTATCGGCTGCCCTTGAAATCTGGCACGACCAGATTCTCGTTCTTCGCGGAGAACGAGTCGCGGTCCATGGAAGCACTTTTTCAGGCATGCAGCGTCTCGCCCTGCTGCAAATTCTGCAAAGGCACTGCGCCGCCGCTGGTGTCGAGATGCGCTTTGGCTCGCGCATCTCTGAAGTCCAGCCGCTCTTGGATTGCGATTTACTGGTGGGAGCCGATGGCGTAAACAGCGTGGTCCGCCACGCATTCGAGGAACATTTTCAACCTTCTCTCGAAAGGCGATCGAACCGGTACGCGTGGTACGGCACGCACCAATCCTTCGATGGCCTCTCTCTCATTTTTCGAGACGGCCCCGCCGGCCCTTTTGTGGGACACGCCTACCGCTATAGCATGACCGACAGCACGTTCGTGGTCGAATGCGAAGAGGCCACCTGGAAAGCCGCCGGATTTGCTGAAATGTCCGAGGATGAAACCCGCCGGTATTGCGAGGGCGTGTTCGAGAAAGACCTGGACGGGCACCCGTTGCTTTCAAACAACTCCGTCATGGGCAACTACACGCGCGTGACGAACCGCCACTGGCATTACAAGAACGTCGTCCTTATAGGCGATGCGCTGCGCACGGTGCACTTTTCAATCGGCTCCGGGACGCGCACGGCACTTGAGGACGCGATTGGGCTGCGCGACGCTTGCCATGCCCATCGGAACGTGGAATCGGCGCTCGCGGAATTCGAGCGCGCGCAACGCCCGGCAACCGAGCAGCTCTTGCGCGTGGCCTACCGGAGTATTCTTTGGTACGAGCAGTTCGGCCGGAAGATGCGGCTCGCCCCAATCGCATTTGCCTACGACTACATGGTGCGAGGCGGACGCCTCGATGAAAACCTCATCCGCCAGCGCGATCCGCAATTCGTTTCCGCCTACGAACGGCACAAGGCTTCACAACCTCAGAAATGACGAGATTAGAATTGGGATCGAATGCTCTAAGACTTCTCTGACGTCCTTAGTCGATCTCATCGGATTGTCCGACGGCGACTTGATCGCGGCCCTGGGCTTTGGCTCTGTACAGGGCTTCGTCCGCTGCATGCAGCAAAGCTTCACCCGTGGAACCATGTTCGGGATAGACCGCCGCTCCCAGAGAGATGGTTGGAGGGTTGAGATATTCCTTGCCGTGCGGCACGCGCAGGCGCTTGATTCCTTCCTGCAATTGCTGGGCGCGCCGAATGGCAACATCCAATGACGTACCCGCAAGAATGATCACGAACTCATCACCGCCGTAACGGCACGGGATGTCCTCTCCCCGTGTGCGCCTTTGGAGAAAACTCCCCAATTCATGAAGAAGTGCGTCGCCGGCGTCGTGCCCGAGAGTATCGTTAAATCCTTTGAAGTGGTCGACGTCAATCATGATCACGGCGAGAGGTCGCTGGCTGCGCGATGCGCGGCGCACTTCGCGTTCGAGCGATTCTTTCAAATAGCGCCGGTTGTAGAGTCCTGTCAGCTGATCTCGAATCGACTGGATACGCAAAGTATCCCGCAATTTCAAGTTCGCCAGAGCCAGGGCGATGTGTCCCGCAACAGTCACGGCGAGCTGTTCTCTCGCAGCCAGCATGGATGCCCGTACATCTTCAGGCTCGCTCGCGTTGCTCTGTTCGCGCCGCAAGTGGAGCAGGCCAAGCGTTTCCCCTTGCGCCATCATGGGGACGCACAAGGAATCAATCGGTGTATCCTCGCTCAAATGCTGGCAGACCAGCGGACTCTTCACGCCCCGGTTGGTATGCACCAGTCCGCGGCGCAAGGCCCAGCATTCTTGCGCGCTGAAGACTTGTTCCACGGGTGGCGTCTTTCCCCATGTGCTGACCGTCTCGACCAGCTTCACGGTAGGGTTGATCACGCTCACCGCGCCGGAATCGCCCGGAAACAGCAACTCGGCATATTGCCGGGTGGCGGCATAGACTTCCGCGGACCCTTGGCAGATTTGCAGCAGATGAATCAGTTGGTTCAGCAATGCGATCTCACGTGTTTGCTGTTCCAACCTGCTTACCCAGGCTTTGAGTTTCTCGTTGGCCTCGTGCGTTGCGCTTTCAATCTGCTTGTGCTCCGTGATATCGCGGGCGATCGCCGAGGCTCCAACAATCCTTCCCTGGGCGTCGCGGACAGGAGAAATGGTCAGGGAGACGTGTATGAGGGCGCCATCCTTCCTTTGGCGCACGGTCTCGTAATGGTGGATCACTTCATCACGCTTCACTCTCGCCAGGATCCGCGGAATCTCGTCAGGCAAGTTCTCTGGGACCAGTATGGATATTGGCCGGCCGATCGCATCCCCGGCGGCGTATCCGTACATTTGTTCGGCGCCTTTATTCCAACTGACGATGATGCCGTCCACGGTCTTTCCGACGATTGCATCGTAAGAAGACTCAACGATGGCAGCCAAGTGTGAAGCCTCTTGTTCCAACCGCTTGCGCTCCGAAACGCTCGCCGCGACAGCTAAGGCCATCACGCTTGTGACTCCGGTGGCTGCTTGCACAAGCAGGAGAGTGTCCTGGGGCGTTCCCCGGGCGAAGGGACCCACTCCGTGCAAAGCGCCGTGTACAGCCAGCGCGGACATCACAAGAATAGCCACAGCCGTTTCCCGCGGTCCGAAGCGGAATGCAGCCCAAAGCAGCAATGGAATGCACAGAAGCCCCAGTGGAAAATGAGCAACGGATGAAACCGAAACCCGATCGAACACCACCTCGCTCACGATCACCAGACACGCGAGCAACGTGGTCGCCTCGAAGATACGATCGCGATTTTCCCGAATATTGCTGTTGTTAGTCCAGAGAATCAGCGCGGGCGCAACAAGGACGATGCCGACAGCATCCCCCAGCCACCAGGTAAGCCAGGTGTCCTGGTAGTTGGACCACATGGCGAACCCGCCCAGACACAGGCTGGTGACGCCAACAGTGGCGCTTACTGCCGTACTGAACATTCCGTCCAGCGCGGCGAATTTAATGATATTCCTCGCCGATTCGAAGGCACGGCGCCCGCGGGCGAAGCGAGTCAGCAAGTAGGCGCCTAACAACGCCTCGATCGTGTTGCCGGCCCCAATGCAAATGGATGTGACAACCGAGCCGGCTGTGCCCACGTTTACGAAGAACGCGGCCACGAAAATGGCGGGCCACACCCAGTATCCCAGAAGAAGCAAAGCCGCCAGTGCGAGTCCCGAGGACGGCCACACACTCGTGGCGCTGGGATGCACAAATGCCAGTTTCAAACTGAGTTTGGCGACCAGGAAGTAGACGGCGGCCAGCGCTACCAAAACCGCGGGCTTCTTGAGCGATTGTAAACGCATGGTCATTCTCTGCTCGGGCTGAGGCCGGGAGAACGAGCGACAGTCAGTGCGTGAAGAAGCGCACGAATTGAAGACCGAGCAACTTCTAGTTTAGGAAAGACCTAACGCTGTTGAGGCACTTTTTGTGTCAACCTTTGTCGAATCGGTTAAGAACGCATAAGCAAGCGGAGAAATTCCCAGCACGCGCATCACGGGAAAAAGGAAAGATCGCCGTGTCCGCGGTGGTTTGTAGCGTAAACGTGCACACGCTGTTGAACTATCTGCTCGCGCTCACCGTCCCTCCAGCGAGGTAAAAGTATCCGACCTTGTTATTCGCGGGCGACCCAAACCACATTCTCCCCTGCGCATCGAGATAGAACTCCCGCATCGTATTCTCCGCTTGCGGGAAGGGATATTCGGTAACGTGGCCGCTCTTGGGATCCAGATTCCCGATCACGTCCAAATGTTCAGAGGAATACCAAAGGCTGTGATTCTTGTCGATCGCGAGCGCGTAGGGAGTAGCTTCCGGACCCGGCAAGGAAAATTCCTTGAAAGTTTCCGTCTTGGGGTCAAACTGGCCGATCTTGCCCGCTTCAAATTCGGCAAACCAAATGGTCCCGTCGGAATCAACTTGAATGCGCCGCGGCCGGGCGTCCGGAGTTGGCGGAGACCACTTCGTCACCTTAAGCGTTTTTCCATCCACTTTGCCGATTTTTCCGTTCGGCGTGTACTCCGCGAACCAGCAATTGCCTTCCTTGTCGATCGCCAGGCCGTACGCCGTGGGAACTTCCGGAAATCGCGTGAATTTTCCAGACTTCGGATCGAATACGGTCAACGGGCCGCCAGTGGCCCATACTCTCCCTTGCGCATCAATGCGTAGAGTGTGCTTGGACCCGCCGGCAACCGTGCCTTCTTTTCCAGGAGTGTAAGCATCCTGATATTCCGTAATCGTCCGCGTGGCGGGGTCCCATCTCCCGATCTTGTTCGATCCCTGCTCGGTCAACCACACACTGCCGTCGGGCGCAGGCACGGCCGAATGAATCGCGGCTGTGCCTTGATTGGGTACTGGATATTCCTGGACCTCGCCGCTTTTTGGATCCAGCCTGCCGATCTTGTTCGCCTTCCCGTAATACGGCATCCAGTAATTCCCGTCCTTATCCGGAAATGCACTCCAGGGCATCCGGCTCGGTCCAGGCAAGTCATACTCGACGTACACAATCTTCATCGCGTCGTCGCCGAAGGACCGCACCAAATCTTTGTACGCCGGCATTTCCGCGGGAGACTTGGGCAGAACCGAATTCTCGCCGAAGAGCGAATTGATATACGCGGTGACGTCAGCGGCATTCTGATCGTTAAAAGGAGCTCCGAGGCCCCCCAGGAAAAAATGCATGGATTCCATCATGTAGTTGACGCGGTCCCGCCATCCTTCTTCGTCTCGGCGCACGGGAGCCATGCGGGATTGAAACCCGTGGCACGCGAAGCATCTCCCGACCAGCAAATCCTTCCCTTTCGCCTCCGGGAACAATTTCTCTCCCTGATACTGGGAAAGGTCGCTCCAGCGCACCGCACCTTTCTGCAAGGCAAACTCATAGGAGGCGTTCTGGTCAGCCGGCAGGCTCACGCCGGGGCGCGGATCGGTACGATAACCGACCGCCTTCACCTGCAGTTGATACTGGCCGGCCGGCAAATTCTCGATCCGATAGCGCCCGTCTTTGTCGGTCAGCACGCTGACCATGATTTTCGTATTTGAATTCTGTGCCTGGACGAAGGCCCCCCGAAACGAGGCTCCGTCCGGGCCTTTCACCGTCCCCGTCACCGTCGCGCCGTATGCGAACGGAACGAGAAACAGGACCAGCATCAGGAGACCCAAATACTTGGAAGCTGACTTCATAGCTCCTCCTTCTTATTCGGTACGCGCGATCGTTATCGGCTCAAAGCGGGATTGTACCCCATTCTTAATCCAGCAGGATGGGCATACACAGAACGGGTTCCACGTGGAAATCGAGCCGGTTGATTTCCTGGAGTGCGCGCCCCAGCATCGCGCTGGTGCACGTTTCCAAAGTAATGATGAATGGAAGCGCGGAGTGCGGATAGCCCGGCCTCTGCAGAACGGCATCGATGCTGATGCCGTACCTGGCAAGCACAGTCGCCACCGCAGCCAGGATCCCGGGCCTGTCTTTCACGACGAAACGCAAATAATAGGGCGCGGTGAACTCACCGCTCACATCCTTCGGCGCCTCGACGGCCAGGAGAGCGCCGCCAGACGGCGCCGCGCCGCTTCGTGCGATGGAATACAAATCGGAAACCACCGCTACGGCCGTGGGATCTCCTCCCGCTCCAAAGCCGGAAAAAACCATTTGCCCGGCATATTTTCCCGTCACCATGACAAGATTCTTGCTGCCCTCCACATGCGCAACTAAAGAGGAGATCGCCACCAGCGCCGGGCGGACGAACCCGTGGATGCTCAATCCATTTTCCGTTTCCTTCTTGGCCAGGGAAATCTGGCGAATCGTGCAGTTCAGTTCTCGTGCGTAGGCAAAATCCACGGCTTCCACCGATGAAATCGGCCAGCATGGAATTTGTTCGGCTCGCACGCGGGCGCGCAAACCGGCTTGCGTCAAAATCACGAGCTTTGCCCGGGCGTCGAATCCTTCCACATCATCCCGCGGGTCCGCTTCGGCAATTCCCAAATCCTGTGCTTCCTTCAAAGCCCCCTCGAAGCTCGCTCCGGTCGCTTCCATTTTGGTCAAAATGAAATTGCAAGTTCCGTTCAATACGCCCGCGATCTTGTAGAGTTGATCCCCGGCCAAACCTCCCTGGATTCCGATGATCGCGGGTATCCCGCCGGCAACAGAGGCTCCAAATTCGATTCGCTTCCCGCTTTCGCGCGCCAGTTCCAGCAATTCGGGCCCACTGTGGGCGATCAGAAGTTTGTTTGCGGTGACCACCGACTTGCCCGCTCGCAGAGCTTTCCGAATCCAATCGCCAGCGGGTTTGATGCCTCCAACCAGCTCTACAAAAATATCAGCGTCGGAAGAAAGCACTTCGTTGATGCTCTCCGTCCAACGCACGCTGGAGGGAACCCAATCCACTTTTTTCCGGCCCACTTTGCGGTTGAAAATATGCGTCAATTCAAAGCTATCGTTCGCTTCCTGGCAGAGCAGCTTGGCGACAGAACGGCCGACGGTGCCAAAGCCGGCAAGGGCCACCCTCAATTTCCTGTAGGCAGCCTTTTTCTTAATCTTGGATTCCGGCTTGTTTCCGGACTTGGATTTCGCGCCGTTCACTTTTGCCGCCAATTCATCACCTCGCTCGAAACAGGGACGGGTATCGTCTTCCCTTAAGACGGCAAGGATTATAAGGTATTTCGGTATTCAGTCCTTGGAATCTGATGGTATGGCTGGGAATGCGACCTCCCGTGCCCGGGCGGAATCTAATCGCATATGGCACAGACGGACCAACGATTACCGCAGAACGTGGAAGGCGAGTTCTTCGTGGACTCGACCTGCATTGATTGCGATACCTGCCGGCAGATTGCGCCCGCGAGTTTTCGCGATCATGGCGGACAGTCCAGCGTTTACCGGCAGCCGCAAAATCCGTGCGAGTTGCATCGCGCCCTGATGGCGCTGGTCGCCTGCCCCACGGCGTCGATCGGAACAGCTTCCCGGCGCAGCGCCCGCCCGGGCGTCGAAGCATTTCCTCTGCACGTTGTGGATGAAGTTTATTTCTGCGGCTTCACGTCGGAATCAAGTTTCGGCGCGTGGTCGTACTTGATTGTGCGATCGCCGGACCAGGGCGGCAACGTGTTGGTCGACTCGCCGCGGTTCACAACTCCGCTAGTGAAGCGCATCGAACAAATGGGCGGCGTGAGCCTCATGTTCCTTTCGCACCGTGATGATATTGCGGACCACGCCAAGTTTGCCGCGCATTTCCATTGCCCGCGCGTGATGCACGAGGGAGATGGCGCCACGGCGCGTGGTGTCGAGCGCGTGATCTCTGGAGTGGATCCGATGCAGATCGATGATGATCTCTTGTTGGTTCCCACGCCTGGTCACACGCGCGGCCATCAGGTTCTTCTCTATCGCGACAAGGTGCTATTCACCGGCGACCACCTGGCGTGGTCGCCGGTGCGTGAAACGTTGACCGCCTTCCGCGATGTCTGCTGGTATTCCTGGAAAGAACAAACGCGATCGATGGAGAAGCTGCTCGCCTATCGCTTTGAATGGGTCCTGCCGGGCCACGGCCGCATTCACCACGGCACCGCCGAAGAAATGCACGAACATCTCGAGCGCTGCGTAGCGCGCATGAAGAAAGAATGAAGCCTTTGTGTTGTGATCCGGCCGTGTAGCGCCCGCCTTCAGGCGAGCATGTGCTCGAGTCTACAGGGCCCGCCTGAAGGCGGCCTTTACAATTTCCGGCTTCACACCCGCTCGAGCATGATGGCAATGCCCTGTCCGACTCCAATGCACATTGAGGCCAGCGCGTAGCTCCCTTTGCTGCGTTGAGTCTGGCGCGCCGCGGTCAAAACGAGCCGCGCCCCGCTCATTCCCAGCGGATGCCCGATGGCGATAGCGCCGCCGTTGGGGTTCACTTTTTCGCTGTCGTCCGGTAGACCTAGCTCGCGCGTCACAGCCAGAGACTGCGAGGCAAACGCTTCGTTCAATTCGAACACGTCCACATCCGCCATCGACATCTTCAATCGTGAGAGCAGCTTTCGAACGGCGAAGATCGGGCCGATCCCCATGTAGCCCGGCTCCACGCCCGCCGTCGCCACGCCCAGCACGCGCGCTATAGGCCTCAAGCCGAAACGGGCAGCGGCGCTCTCCGAGGCCACAAACATCGCGCAGGCTCCGTCGTTTATTCCGGAGGCGTTTCCAGCCGTCACCGTGCCGCCTGGACGGAACGGTGCGGACAATTTGGCAAGCGCCTCGAGGGTGGTGTCGGCTCGGATATGCTCGTCATCGGAAACGGTCTTTACTGTTCCCTTCGGCCCCGGAACATTCACGGGCACGATTTCCTCCGCAAGGATTCCCGATTTCTGCGCGGCTGCGGCCTTCAGTTGCGAGCGCAGCGCGAAGCAATCCTGCGAGGCCCGGTCGACTTTATATTTTTCCGCGACGTTTTCGGCCGTTTCCGGCATGGACGCAGTCCCATACATTTTCACCATCAGCGGATTGGCAAAACGCCAGCCGATGGTTGTGTCGTGGATTTCCGCGGTCCGCGAGAAAGCGGACGCCGCCTTGGGAATCACGAATGGCGCGCGGCTCATGCTTTCCACGCCGCCTGCAATCGCAAGTGAAATTTCGCCCGCCCCAATCGCGCGGGCGGCCATCGAGACGGCTTCCATCCCCGAGCCGCACAGGCGGTTCACCGTTGCGCCCGGCACGCTGCAGGGAATGCCGGCAAGCAGCAATGCCATCCGCGCGACATTCCGGTTGTCCTCCCCAGTCTGGTTCGCGCAGCCGAAAAAGACTTCATCGACTGATTCCCAATCGCTCTTTTCGAATTGTTCCCGCAGTGTCTTCAATGGAATCGCGGCGAGATCGTCCGTGCGGATCTGCGAGAGCGCACCGCCGTATCGTCCGATCGGCGTTCGAATACCCTCACAAATAAATGCCGTAGACATACGCGTCGTTTTCCTCTTCCAATTCGCTGCGTCTCAAACTGGCTGCGCCGCGGACTTGCCGAGACCCAGCACGCGCTCCGCGTTTCGGCAGAACACGCGCTCCTTGATGTCGTCCGAATATCCGAGTTCATCCCATTCGCGGAGCAGGCGCGAATACGGAATGCTCGGATAATCGCTGCCGAACAGAATCTTTTCCTTCAACCGCGTTCGAATGTCGCGGACCAGCGACGCCGGAAAATATTGCGGCGCATAGCCAGACACCTCCCAAAAGACGTTGCCTTTGTGCAGGGCTACCGCCGTCATCTCATCGACCCACGGCCAGCCGATGTGCGCAGCGATGATGGTCAGGTTCGGAAAGTCAGCCGCAAGTTCGTCGACCGCCGATGGGTGCGCGTGGCGAATTTTGGCGCCCATCCCTCCGGGCATGCCCGCGCCCATTCCGGTCGTGCCGACGTCAATCATCACCGGCGCCTTCAGTTCATTGATGACCTCAAAGAGCGGATACAGCCGCCGGTCGTTCACCGCGAAATGTCCCATGATGGGATGAAAGTGAAATCCCAGCATGTGCAGATCCTGGATCGCATGTTTGGCCTCACGAATGGCGGCCTCGCCCTTGAACGGGTCGACGGCGCCCCATGCCTGAATGATCCGGTCAGGGTGCCGCTCCCGCATGGCCGAAACGTAATCGTTCGAACAGGCAGGCGTCGCGATGGTTGTTTCCAGATCGAGCGCCACCAGGACCGCCTCCACGCCCGCATCGCTGAAATCCTTGACAACTTCTTCTTCCGTCTTCGGAATCCAAGCCCGCTTCCAATATTTCGCCAGCGCGTCCACGTACGGCTGCTGGCAGGCGATCCACTCCCGGGTGTTTGGGTAGCAATGAACGTCGATGATTCTCACAATACTCTCCGAAGAAAATCAAGATTTCCGGCTCACGCAGTGGGGCGGCTTCGCTCTGCCCGTTCTGCTGTGACTCTTGGGGAAATCATCTCCACCAGTTTTTTCTTGGAGACTTTGCCGAACGTCGACAGCGGGAAATCCGGCAGAATTTCGAGGCGCTCGGGAATTTTGTACTTGGCGATTTCCTTGCCGAGCAGAAAAGTTTTCAGCTCGTCGAAACGCAGGCTGGCGGCGTCCCGCAACAAAACGCAAGCGCACATCCGTTCGCCCAGGTCGGGGTCCGGGACAGCAATGCAGGCGACATTCTTGACGGAGGGATGCGAAAGAATCAGGTTCTCGACTTCCTCAGCGCTGATTTTTTCACCGCCGCGGTTGATCAGGTCTTTCTTTCGTCCCTCGACCATGTAGTTCCCCGAAGGATGCTGCCGCATCAGGTCGCCCGACCGGTAAAAGCCGTCCGGGGTGAAAGTGCGGGCGTTATACTCCGGCACACCGAAGTAGCCCCGCAATGTGTACGGGCCGCGGCAGCACAATTCACCTACCTCGCCAAACGGAACTTCCTTGCCCTCATCATCCGTAATTCGAACTTCGTCATCCGGGCTGACGGGACGTCCCACCGTTTCGAGACGCACGTCCTCGGGATCGTCAATCCGAACGAACATGATCAGGCCTTCCGACATCCCGAAGTTTTCCTGAACGAAAGCGCTCGGGATCAGTTTCCTCGAGAGCAGCCGAACTTCCGGCTGGAGCCGTTGCCCGCCGCTTTGGATGTAACGCAGCGAGGAAAGATCGAACTTTTTCACAGCGGGATCGTTGAGGAGGCGAATCAACAACGCGGGAACAACTTTTAGATGCGTCACGCGATGTCTCTCAATCAAGGCGCACATGTCGTCAGGCTTAGTGCTCGTACTGAGCACCACCCTGCCGCCCTGAAACATGAAACCCTGGATGCCGGGACACGCCAGAGGCAGATTGTGCGCGATCGGCAAAACGATCAGAAGGATCGAGTCGGCGTTGACGCCGCAAACGCTCGCGGCAGTTTTGGAATTGTAAGCGTAGTCATTGTGCGTGCGCGGAATCAGCTTGGGGATGCCCGTGGTCCCGCCGGACAGCTGAAAAACTGCGGGATCGGTTGGGTCAGTCCGTATCGCGGAGAGCGCTGACGCAGGAAGTCTGGGAGGCGTAGCAATCATTTCCGAGAGCGATAGAAACCCTTCGCGTGACTCGCCGAGAATGATCGCGACCTTTAACGTTGCGCTCTCTTTGCGAATGCGATCAACGATGGCGGCATAGTCGCAATCGCCCAGGCGGTCGGGGATCACGCAGGCCGTGGCGCCGGAGAGCTGCACGAACTGGCTGATTTCCGCATACCGGTGAGTCACCAGAGCCGCAATCGGAATGCACCCAACCTTTTGCAGGGCAAAGTAGAGGATCACGAACTCGGCTACGTTCGGCAGTTGAACGACGACCCGGTCGAGCGGCGCAAGACCGGCGCCGAGAAGATGCAGGGCCAGGTTGCTCGACAAGCGGTCGAGTTCGGCATACGTGATCGACCGGTCCCGGTCGATCAGGGCGACGCGCTCCGCGTAGCGTTCGAAAACGACCTTGAATTCTTGCGCGAGCGACTTGTCAGCCCAATATCCCCGCTCACGATAGCGCTCGGCGAACTCCGGCGGAAACGGAACGACCCCTTTTAGCATTCACTCTTCCCTTTCGGCTTACGTAGTAGCCGCATATCCCCCGTCGATGACGATGATTTCGCCGGTGACGAAGCGGTTGCTCACGATCAAGTTGACGATGACTTCGGCCACATCCTCGGGCGTCGCGACTCGGCGCAGCGGAGTGTGTTTCGCGCGGCGCTCCATCAAATCATCATACTTGTCCTTGAGCATTCGCACCATCCAATCCCCTTCCATCCACCCCGGCGCCACCGCGTTCACGCGGATTTCGGGAGCTAGATTGAGCGCGAGCAGTTTGGTAAGGCTCACAACCGCGGCCTTGCTTGCGGCGTAAGGCAGAGGCTGGGGGCCCGGCCGCAGCCCGACGATACTGGCTGTGTTGACGACACTGCCGCGCGCTTCTTTCAAAAGCGGCCAGGCGGCGCGCGTAACCTGGAACACACCGCGGACGTTGACCGCGAAGACGCGATCCCATTCCTCGGCCGTCATGGCTTCGAAGTCCTTCGCCTTGATCTCCGTCGTTGTGCCGGCGTTGTTCACCAGGGCATCCAGGCGGCCGAACTCTTTCCTGGTGGCTTCGAGCATCTTGCGAACGCACGGATCGTCGCTTACATCGCACTTGAAGAGCAGCGTCTTCGCGCCTTTTGCCTGTGCCTGCTCCGCCGTCGTGCGAGCCGCCTGCTCACTCCGGCTGTAGTTGATGACCACATCGAATCCCGCTCCTGCCAGCGCCACCGCCGCAGCGCGGCCAATTCCCGTGGCCGCACCCGTAACTAACGCTACGTTTCTGCTCTGAACCACATTTTTCTCCTAGCCGACGTGAACCGCTCGATCTCGTATAGCGTCGTGCCACATTGTCGACGAGCGCCAGATTCCGACGCCAGGGAGTTCGTACCACACATGACACGGATACTCAAACGAAGCGATTAGAAAACCGATTCCGGATGGACGCGGCAAGCCTCTAGGTTAGGTCAAGAGCCATCTTGAGCGCGCGGTCGAACTGCGGGATACTATGATCGCGGGGATCGTCCTTGCGTGTCATGCCACTCTTGCAACGCGGAACACACCGCACTTCGAAGACCTCTCAGTTCCAGTCATCAACCCCTGGGTAAGCTGAATTTTGTGGTGAATTTGAACGGACGTTCTTCACCTTAAAAACAGGATTCGCTCCCAAGGCGCTGATAAGATTACCGCTTGTAATGTGAATCCCGCTTCGTCCCCCTGATGCCGTGTGGTGTTCCGTTTTGGCGCAGGCGATCTCGAATCACCTCTACGCCTCTTGACACCCTATGGCCTTCAGCGCACTGTACATGGGCTGGCTGGAAGCGAGCCTGGCAATCGATTCTGCCCGCTTTATCCGAGCAGTCCTCCCCCTTCTAGATTGCCCCGTGAAGTCGTAGTGCGTCTCCCTGTGTCAAAAGAGGTTTTGCGCGTCAGGGAGTAGATTCTGGCCGTTTCCCTCATGGGGGGAGCGCGCCGGGCCGATGGAATAGGGGACTACCAATGAACGGCCGAAAGCGTTTCAAGAAAGGCCATGGCGCGGGAAAGGACTTCTCCATTCATCCGAAAACCTTCATGTTCATTGATAAGAGGAGTGGCATGCAGCGTTTCGAAGTGAAAGCAGACGCGGATGGAAGCATGCCGGTGGATGAGGCCATAAGCCTGCTTGTCGTCCACTGCTTGATGCGCAACCAGACGCCCAATGACTTTAAGGTGATGGTCCCGGCTGAAGAGGATCTTCTGGATGGCCTGAGGCAGCGTGCCCGGAAACTGATTCATGCTTGCCCATTGATACAGGCCTCCTTCCAACTTACCAGCCGTCAGCAAGAGGTACTCCGTGGAGTTCAGCAAGGTCTCTCCAACAAAGAGATAGGAACGGCACTGAACCTTTCAGAGCGGACAGTGAAATTTCATGTCTCTGCGTTGTTGCTGAAGTTCGATGTTGCCGGACGAATGGGCCTGATTGTGCGGGCTAACGACCTGGTTTCACCTGTGGGGGTTCCTACGGGCGTCGATTCTCCTCAACTTCGCGCTGGGGAAGAGCAAGGTGCGGGACAAGAGTTTAGAAATTCGAAAGAGAGACTGGTGCAGATGAACCTTTTGGAGAGAAGGTCCCGCGGATGAATCCAAACGGGGATCGAGTGCCAACGCACAATGGGATTGCGGCCATGTGGGCATTCGTACTGTCAACGTGTCTTCCTCCAATTGTTTGGATTGGGTCAACTATCTTTACGAACGCGGAGGAGTTCGCATGAAGCTTTCGGATAGACGTTTGGCACACCGCTTTAGCCTCACCATCCCGCTGTATATCCGCGCCTGGAAGTCCCCGGCGCCGGAGCAAAAAGTCGAATCGGTCAATGTCTCCGAGTGTGGCGCCTATTTTGAGACCGACAAACCGCCAAGCGAAGGCGCAATGATGCAGATCAGGCTGGATATGCCAAGGGAAATCACCGGCGACCCGACGGTTGAATGGCGCTGCACAGGCAAGGTGATGCGTGTCCAACCGGCTCGTTCTCCGGGCGTTTTGCTAGGGGTCAGCCTGCGGTTTGATTATTACGAAGTCTCGCCGGCTGCGGAACCATCACTTGCTTTGGCATCGCTACGGAGCATCTGAACCCGGGGACTGGTGCGATTGAATGCCTTTGGTGCGCGCAGGGCCAGGCGTCTTTTCAGCGTGAGGCGCTGCGCGGGACGATTCAGATTCCGGAGACGGAAGAAAACTGGAATATGAAGGTTGAAACCGAACGAGAATCGCGCAACAAGGACCTCACTCGCGGGAAGGAACCGCGTGTCACACACAGACGCGCACTCGTCGTCGAAGATGAACCAGCCATGTGCGCGCTCATCCAGGAAGTCCTGGGATCGGCTGATATAGAAGCTGTAACTCCGGTGAAAAGTGTTGACGCCGATGGCCATTTCCAAGTGCAGAAGTTTGACGTGATCCTCATCGGCCTCTGCACGCCATCCGCGGACGGAATCGAACTCGTCCGAAAAATCCGCAAGTCAGGCTTCAACCCAATGACACCGATCATCATGATTAGCGACGATCAACGTCCGGACGCGCTCTCCAGGGGCTTTGAAGCCGGGGCCAGCTTCTTTGCCTACAAACCAATCGATAGAGTCCACTTGCTGAGCCTGATTCGTGTAACCCAGGGAACCATCGAACAGGAGAGGCGCCGTTTCCGGAGAATCCCGGTACAGGTCAAAGTGCGGCTCAAATCTGACAAAGCAGAGTTGGTCGGCGAAACGATCGATATCAGCCTGAACGGCGCGCTGGTTAGAGCTCCTCACACTTTGCCGCTTGGGTCCTTGATCGAAGTCAGCCTGTATCTCCTCGATGGAAACAAGCCAGTCGTCGGGCTGGGGTCCGTCGTGCGCATACTGAGTGGCAACCAAATGGGGATTTTGCTCGATCGCTTCCCTGCCTCAGAGGTTGGACAATTGCAGGAGTACCTCCTACCCCGAATTCCCGACTAAAATTCCGAAAACAAAACGTTGGGAGAATGTGGCCGGATTCACACTACGAGGCAGTCTCGCACCATACGCACGACCTGGCGCGATGGCTGCGGCTCCTTGCCCCAACAGCACTCGACGCCTTCTTGATTGCCGACCCTCGTGGAAAGTGAGATTTTATGGCACAGTAGATTGCGATGTCTGAACCGGGGAACCCCTCACGCGCCGGGCGCGTTGCCTTCACTCATCCCGACTTTGCACTTTATCAGTTGGCGCGGTTTTTCATCGTCGCCGGGCTGGAGATGCAATCGGTTGCCGTCGGTTGGCAAATCTATGAAATCACGAAGCGGCCTATCGACCTTGGTCTTGTAGGGCTGGCCCAATTCACGCCGGGCATTCTCTTGTTTCTGGTCTCGGGACACGCGGCGGACCGTTTCGACCGCCGCAAACTCCTGATCACCTGTTACACCGGCTTTTCCATGTGTTCCGGTTTGTTGCTGTTCACCGCGTTGCGGGGGATGCACGCCGTTTATCCCATCTACTCGGTGGTGGTGCTCATCGGTATCGTTCGCTCGTTCAACGGCCCCGTGAGCCGGGCGCTGCTGCCGCAACTCGTCCCCGAAGAACATTTCCAGAACGCGGTGGCTTGGCAAGGCTCGGTCAATCAGGGTGGAACGATTCTCGGCCCTACTCTCGGAGGCTTGATATACGCGCTCTCGAGGGGCCCCTCAGCTGTCTACACGATGGCGATGCTAGCCGCGGTGGGCGCGGTTACTTGTATGGTGCGGATCAAGCTCCGGGCCAAGGCGCGGCCGCGGGAGCAGTTCACCTTGAAAACGGTGCTGGCAGGACTTCTCTATATCCGGGAACGTAAGGTTGTCCTGGGTTCCATTTCGCTGGACTTGTTCGCGGTGCTGCTGGGGGGAGCTGTGGCGCTGCTTCCTGTTTACGCGCGTGAAATTCTGAAGACTGGGCCCTGGGGGCTTGGCCTGTTGCGCAGCTCTCCCGCCATCGGTGCGGCCAGCATGGCGATCCTAATCGCGCACCGGCCGTTGCGCAACCGGGTGGGCGCGACGATGTTGTGGTGCGAGGCGGGCTTCGGCATCTTCACGGTTCTTTTCGGAGTCTCGCGGAGCCTGATCGTGTCGATGTTGGCGCTTCTATTTGTCGGCGCCATGGACATGGTGAGCGTGGTCGTTCGCGGCACTCTGGTTCAACTCGCCACGCCGGATGAGATGCGCGGCCGCGTAAACGCGGTAGAGATGATATTTATCGGCGCTTCGAACGAGGTCGGACAATTCGAGTCCGGTCTGACGGCGCAATGGTTCGGAACGGTGCCCGCCGTCGTGCTGGGAGGAGTCGGAACGCTCGTGGTTACGGCCATGTGTGCGTGGAGCTTCCCTGAACTGCGCCGCGTGGACCGGATCCCTTCTATCAACAGCTAAAGTTTCATCGGAATACGGTCCCGACGTTCGAGCCTTAGGCTTCAAGTGGATTTGCTCTTCTCGAGTTCTTCGGTGAGGGCGGGGACGATTTCGAAAAGGTCGCCGACGATGCCGTAGTCAGCGACCTCGAAAATCGGCGCGTTCTGATCCTTGTTGATCGCGACGATTGTGCGCGAGCCCTTCATCCCCACGACGTGCTGGATGGCTCCGCTGATTCCGAGCGCGAGGTACAGCTTGGGGGCGACCGTTTGCCCCGAGCTCCCGATTTGACGGTCCATCGGCAGCCAGCCTTCATCGCAGATCGGACGCGATGCCGCCAATTCCCCGCCGAGCAGGCGCGCCAGCTTCTCCGCCATGGGAATATTTTCCGGCGCCTTGATTCCGCGTCCCACGGATACAAGAATCGGGGCCTGCGTCAGATCAACGGCCTGTTTGGCTTCGCGGAATATCTCGAGCGGCTTTGTGCGAATCTGCGCGGCGATGAGTTCGACGGGCACTGGCGTGACGGGCGCTTTGGACGCGCCTTGCGCGACCAGGTCGGCGCGAAATGCCCCGGCTTGAAATGTGGCGAACCAGGGCGACGCGCCTTCGAACACCACGTCCGCCACGGTTTTGCCCTGGAACATCTGGCGGACAAAGGTTAGTTTCCCGTTTTCGTGGCGGTAGGAGACGCAGTCGCCGATCATGCCCTTGCCGAGCGACGCGGCCAGCTTCGGCGCGAAATCGCGTACCTGATAGGTGTGCGGCAGCAGGACAAGGTCAGGCTTCGCCTGCGCGATGGCCTGTTGGAGCGCAAGCGTATATCCGTCCGGCGTGTACGCGGCGAGCAAATCGTGTTCGACAAGCAGCACTTCATCAAGCTTTGTTGCGGCAAGCTCGCCCGCCAGCCCCGCGACACCTTTGCCAATGACAGCGGCAGCCAGGCGGCCCTTGGTTTCGTTCGAAATCTGCTGGGCCGCCGCCAGTGTCTCAAAGCAGGTCTTGTTCCATTTTCCTTCGCGCTGTTCGGTGACGAGAAGAATGTTCATCTGTGGCTGTCCGGGTTACAGCACTCGCGCTTCGTGCTTCAATTTTTCGAGCAGCTTCGCGGCAGCTTCTTTCGGGGTGCCGGTCAGGAACTCGGTCTTTTTGGTCTTGGTGGGCACGTAGATTCGCTCGATGCGCTGTGTACGCTCGTGCGTGATGCCCAGCGACTCGCGCGCGATCGTCACAATCTCTTTCTTCTTTGCCGCCATGATGCCTTTGAGCGTCGCGTACCGGACCTTGTTGATGCCGGACTGAATCGTCAGCACAGCAGGAAGGGGAAGCTCGACCCATTGGAACCATCCCGCTTCAAGTTCGCGCTTCACGCGCAAGTGATCTCCCTCGACGCCTATCTGCATGATGAGTGTCGCGTGGGGAAGACCCAGCCGGTCCGCCAGGAGCACTCCTGTTTGGCCGAAACCATGGTCTTCGCTCTGCAATCCGGTCAGCACCAGGTCCGGCTTCTCGCGTTCGATCGCCGCAGCCAGCGATTTCGCGGCGCCCAGAGGATCGAGTGTGTGCGCCTGGTCATCCGCGATGTGCATCCCGCGGTCCGCGCCCTTGGCGAGCGCTTCCTTGATCGTCTGTTTCACGCGCTCCGGCCCCATCGACACGGCAATCACTTCGCCCGTGTGCTTTTCCTTCAGGCGCAGGGCTTCCTCGAGCGCGAAACTGTCCGGCTCATTCATTTCAAATCCGATGTCGGTCTCGCGGATCCAGCCGCCTCCCGCAATGGCGAGAGGCGCATCCTTGGCAGGCACTTGCTTGATGCAGATAACAATCTTCATCCGTACCTCTTGTGTGCTGCGCGCGAATTAATGTGCTATTTCCGAGGTTCCCTGAGAAATGCAACGTTCGTTTTGTGGGTCCGGAGCTTTAGCTCCGACTTCGATCTTCGATGAGGTTCTGAGCTTCAGCACCTGAAGCTTCAGGGCTTAAAAGCCCTCCTCGCTCCTACATTCTTGTCGGACCTGAAGGTCCGACCCACAAATCCCCGCGGCTCTGCCGGCCTGTTTCCAACTCGCCGTCCCCTAGCGGGATGACCAACGTTTGAATAGCAGGGCGGCGTTGGTGCCGCCGAAGCCAAACGAATTCGACAGTGCGTACTCGAAACTGGCCTTCCGCATGTGATTTGGCACATAGTCGAGATCGCACTCGGGGTCCGGCGTTTCCTGATTGATCGTGGGCGGCAGCGCCTGATCGCGCAGCGCCAGGACGCTGATGCCGGCTTCCAAACCGCCGGCGCCGCCGAGCAGGTGGCCGGTCATGGATTTGGTCGAGCTGACGGCAATTTTTTTCGCGCACTCGCCAAACACGCGCTTCATGGCCCGCGTCTCGATGGCGTCGCCCAGCGGCGTCGAGGTGCCGTGCGCGTTGACGTATCCGATTTGCTCCGGCTCGATCTTCGCATCGCGAATCGTGGCACGCATCACGCGGTAGGCGCCGTCGCCATCGTCGGCGGGCGCGGTGATGTGATGTGCATCGCCCGACATCCCGTAACCCATCACCTCGGCCAGAATATTGGCGCCGCGCTGCTCCGCGTACTCCAGCGATTCAAGCACCAGAATTCCAGACCCCTCGCCGATCACGAATCCCTCGCGCTGCGCGTCAAACGGGCGGCTCGCCCGTTCCGGTTCGCTGTTCCGCGTGGAGAGCGCCTTCATCGCGGCAAATCCGCCCACTCCCATCGGCGTGATGGCGGCTTCCGCGCCGCCGCAGATCATCACTTCCGTGTAACCATGCTGGATCAGCCGAAGCGAATCCCCGACCGCGTGCGCGGACGCCGAGCAGGCCGTCGCCGTCGCCGAATTCGGCCCTTTCGCTCCGTACCGGATGGAAATGTGCCCGGAAGCCAGATTGACGATCGCCGCGGGAATAAAAAAAGGCGAGATGCGTCCGGGGCCGCCGTGCAGCAGCTTGGAGTGCTCGCGTTCGATGACGTCGAATCCGCCGATACCGCTGGCCACGTAGACGCCGGTCAATTCCGCGATGTCCGGGGTGATCTTCAGGTCCGCCATGCGCACGGCGAAGTCGGTCGCCGCCAGGGCAATCTGGATAAACCGCCCCATCTTCTTGAGTTCTTTTTTCTCGACCCAGTGCAGAGGCTCAAAGTCGCGAACTTCCCCGGCGATGGTGCAATCGAACCCGGTGGGGTCAAATTGGGTGATGGAGCGAACGCCACTTTTCCCCGCCAGGAGGTTTTTCCAGACTTCGTCGGTGCCGATTCCAAGGCCACAGACCAATCCGACACCCGTTACAACAACCCGGCGGCTCACTTTTGCGACTCTCCCTAATTTCTTTTCAGCGGCCGGCGATCTACTTCTTGGCCGAGGCGTGTTTCTGGATGTACTCGACGGCGTCTTTCACCGTGGCGATTTTCTCGGCGTCCTCGTCAGGGATTTCGATCCCAAAGGCCTCTTCAAAGGCCATCACAAGTTCAACCGTATCCAGGGAATCCGCCCCTAGATCGTCCACGAACGAAGCAGTGGGCGTCACTTCGCCTTCATCCACTCCAAGCTGCTCGACAATAATCTGCTTTACGCGTTCTTCGACACTGGCCATTCTGTTTTGCCTCCGCTGTGCGCTATGCGCGGCTTCGTGTGGTTTTTCTCGAACTTCTTCGTGCGCTGAAATTTAGGACCCGCATATTCTATGTACGCTCTTGCAATAGGTCAACCTCACTGTGTGCCGGCTGCGCCAATGGTGCGACTCCACGAGTCATTCGGCAATCCCCCGTGCCTTTGCGAGCGAATCATTCCGCATGTGGATTTACGGCAATGCAAACGCGTTCACGCCTGAGGTCACGATCACGACGTATTGCTTTCCGTTACGCCCCATGTACGTCATTGGGTTCGTGTGACCTTCCGCGTCGAGCTTCGCCTCCCACAGTAACTTGCCGGTCCGCGAATCGAACGCGCGGAAGCGCTTGTCAATCGTTCCAGCGATAAACACGAGCCCTCCAGCGGTGGCGATGGGCCCACCTTGTCCGAACGCTCCCGTATTGTGAATCCCCGCGGCTTCCATTTCATCACTAGTGCCGAGGGTAATCCGCCAGGCAATGTCGCCGGTATTTGCATTGACGGCCATGAACTCGGCCCAGGGCGGTTGCTGGCAAGGCAGCTCGTTGTCCGGATCCCAAAACCGGGCGTTGAACGAGCCTTTTCCAAGTGGGCTGAACCGGCGGTATGCTACTTGATCGCCGTCCGGCGACTTATCCAGGCGGCCCATACCCGCGACGTTTCGCGAATTCACGAACACATATCCCAAATTGGGGTCCACGGAGACGCCGCCATAATTGGGCCCGCCTTGCTGCCCGGGAAAAATAACTCTGAATTCCTTGCCGCTGTAAGGCGTGTATGCACCTTCGTTGTGGATGCCCCCAATCTGGGCCGCCAATTCCCGGCAAAACTTCTCGTGCTCAGGCTCACCAGTGAAGATCTCCTCGGGCTTCATTCCGAGACGCGCGAGCGGTGGTGGCTTCAATGGAAATGGCTGGGTCGGGGAGCTTTGTTCCCCTGGGACGTCGCTTTGCGGCACGGGGCGCTCTTCAACCGGGTAGACGGACTTACCCGTCTCGCGATTCAGGAAAAACATCAGCCCCGGCTTTGAGACTGCCACCACGACCGGGGTCTTTTTCCCATCGTGAACCACGTCCATCAGCGACGGAGCCGCTTCGGCGTCGTAGTCCCACACATCGTGATGCGTTAATTGGAAATACCATCGCAACTTCCCTGTGTTGGCGTCCAGGGCCACAATCGAGGAGGAATACAAATTCTGCCCGTGCCGTGCGCCGCCAAAATATTGGGCAGCGGGTTGGCCAATGGGCAGAAAAACCAGACCGCGCTGCGCATCAACAGTCACGGCGCCCCAGTTGGCGGGCGATCCAGCCGCCATCCAATTGTCCTTCGGCCAGGTCTCATATCCGGCTTCGCCCGGATGCGGGATGGTGTGGAAAGTCCAAACCAACTTGCCTGTGTGGAGATCCCAAGCGCGCACGTCCATAGCGGGGCCGTCGGGATCGTCCTCCTTCCCCTGCGCTCCCGTGATAATCAGGTTGCGATAGATCGCTCCAGGAGTGCTCATGTGATATGGCGCATCGGGAAATTTCTCAGTGACCCCAGATCGTAAGTCGACAATGCCTTCCTTGCCGAATCCCGGAATGAGCTTCCCAGTCTTGGCGTTAAGAGCGATTAGCCGTCCTTCGCTCGTCCCCGCTAGAATCGCTGGCGGATTTTCCTTATCACCCTGCCAGTAGGTCACCCCACGAAGTGTGGCGCTCGCCTTGCTCAAGTTGTATTTCCAGATTTCCTCTCCACTCTCGGGCTCCAGAGCAACGATGGTGTGGTTGACGGTCGGGGTGTACAGCATGCCATCCACCATGATTGGCACCGCTTCAGTTGCTGGTGGACCTTGTGTTGGGGAGCTGGGACTAGCCGCTTCGGAGGGGATGCCGTACTGCCAGGCCCTTCTGAGCTTCGAAACATTCCCGGTATCAATCTGCCTAAGCGGTGAATAACGCTGGCCTGACTGGTCATAACTGTACGACGGCCAGTCCGTTTGGCAATGTGCCATCGGAACGACGATCCCCGCGAGGAGCATGGCTGCAAATATTTTCATCGCGACCTTCCGATTTTGACGACTCCACAGGAATTCCCGATCGCAACCCCATCCGTGCGCAAGACCATACGGCAGAGGCTTTCTCCTGTCAAACTCCATTCGCAATGTCCATCCTTCATGAATTTCCACTGCTTATCTTGCCCAGTCGTGACGATCCCAGGTGTTCCCTATCCCATGCGTAAGCCCCCGTTGACGTCGAGTACGGCCCCCGTGATGTATCCCGCCTCTTCGCTCGCTAGAAACACGATTGCGGCGGCCACTTCCGCGTCGGTCCCCATACGCCCCAGCGGCACTCGCGCGAGCAATCCGTCCTTTACTTCTTGTGGCAATGGATCCGTCATGGGTGAAACGATGAAGCCCGGCGCAACGGCGTTCACCGTAATATTCCGCGATGCAATTTCGATCGCCAGAGCGCGCGTCAACCCGATCAATCCCGCTTTCGCAGCGACGTAATTCACTTGTCCCGGATTGCCTGTCTGCGCCACGACCGAAGTCACATTGATGATCCGCCCATATCGCGCGCGCATCATCACGGACATCGCCTGTTGCGCGCAAAAGTGCGCTCCGGTTAAGTTGGTGCGCAGCACGGCATCCCAATCTTCGGCTTTCATCCGCACGGCCAGGCCGTCGCGCGTGATGGCCGCGTTGTTCACCAGGATATCCAGCTTCCCGAATTTTTCGCTCGTCAGGCGAAACCCGGCTTTGACCTGCTCCGCGTCGGCCACGTCCATGGGTATCGCGATCGCTTCACCACCAGCGGCGGCGATTTCGGCGAACACTCCGGCCAATTTTTCGGCATTTCGGGCGGCAGCCGCCACGCGCGCGCCGGCCTGTGCCAGCGCAAGCGCGGTGGCCCGTCCGATCCCTTGTGACGCGCCAGTCACAAGCGCCACTCTGTTTTTCAAACTGAACATGGATTGGTTTGTGTAGCACAGGCTTCAGCCTGTGTCCCGTCTGAAATGGGTAAATTCAAAACCACACAGGCTGAAGCCTGTGCTACGTTACACTTCCATAGCTTCGCTTTGCGCTTGCGCCAATTTCTCCAGCGTTGAATGGAGCGATTTTTCATCTTCAACATTGAACACGTGAACCGAACGGTCAATTTGCCGCAACAGCCCGGTCAGAACACGCCCCGGGCCCACTTCGACAAACGTGTTCACGCCCTCTTCGACCATGGCGCGCACCGATTCTTCCCATCGGACCGGCAAAGTCACCTGACGGATCAGCGATTCGCGCGCCTCGTTGCCGTTTGTCGTGATCTCCGCGTCTACGTTGGTGACCAGGGGGACGCGCAAGGGATGAAAAGTTGTTGCGCGCAGGTCGGTCTCCAGCCGCCGCTGCGCGGGAATCATCAGCGCGCTGTGGAACGGTGCAGAAACCGCGAGCATAACAGCGCGCTTGGCGCCGCCGGCCGAAGCCATCTCCACGGCGCGCTTGACCGCCGCCGCATGTCCGGAAATCACGGTCTGTTCGGGAGAATTCAAATTGGCAGGCGACACCACTTGGCCGTCGGCAGCCTTGCGGCAGATTTCCGCTACTTGAGCCGGTGCCAGTCCCATAATAGCGGCCATCGCGCCATCACCTTCTGGAACTGCCGACTGCATGTACTCGCCACGGTGCCGTAGCAACCGCACCGCATCCACAAATTCGAGCCCTCCCGAGGCCACGATTGCGGAATATTCCCCCACGCTGTGTCCGGCGACAAAATCAGGACGCACGCCTTTCTCTTCCAGCACGCGGCAGGCGGCCACGGAGACCGTCAAGATCGCCGGCTGGGTGTTCGCGGTCAGCTTCAGGGCTTCTTCAGTGCCGGTGAAACACAGATCCGAAACAGAAAATCCCAGCGCCTGGTCAGCCTCGGCGAACACACTTCGGGCCGCCGGAAATTTGTCGGCCAGTTCTTTGCCCATGCCCGGGTACTGAGAAGCCTGTCCCGGAAACAAAAATGCCAATTTTCCCATTGAGAAGGACCGCCGTTTCGTCGCTTAGGCCTCCACGGCGACTGGAAGCATGGAAAGCTCTTGCTCGATTCTCTCGTTGACCCCGCCGCGCACCAACTCCGTAGCCACCCGGATGGCGTTCTTGATGGCATGGGCGTTCGAACTCCCGTGCCCGATGACGGTCACGCCTCGCACACCGAGCAGCGGCGCGCCGCCGTATTCCGAGTAATCGATCTTCTTTCGAAAGTTTCTGTAGGCCTTCCGCGACAGCACGTATCCCACCTGCGAGCTTAGCGTGCTCTGCAAAGCGTCCTTGAGCAAAGCCACGATGTGCTGCGCGACGCCCTCGCTGATTTTCAATGCGATGTTCCCGATGAACCCGTCGCAAACGATGACGTCCACCGCCCCGCCGAAGATTTCCCGTCCTTCGACATTTCCTATAAAGTTCAGCGTGGATAGTTTCAGGCGGCTGTGCACTTCGCGCGTCAGCTCGTTTCCTTTCATTTCTTCCTCGCCGATCGAAAGCAGGGCCACTTTCGGACGCCGTGTTCCGAAGATCGCCCGGTAGTAGATCTCTCCCATCACCGCAAACTGCACCAGATGCGCGGGCTTCGAATCCACGTTCGCGCCCACATCCAGCAGCACGGCCGTCCCGCCGCGCGAAGTCGGAAACGGGGCCGCCAGCGCGGGCCGGTCGACCGAGGACAAAGTTCCCAGGCCAAAACGAGCGACGGCCATCACCGCGCCTGTATTTCCCGCGCTTATTATCGCGTCGGCCTGGCCACCGCGCACAAGCTTTACCGCCACGTGCGCCGAGCTGTCCTTTTTCTTACGGAAGGCCTGCGACGGCGAGTCCTCCATCGTGATGACTTCGCTGGCCGGCACAATTTCGATGGGCAGTCCGCGATGCGAGTGCTTCGCAAGTTCGCGCCTCAGCTCAGGCGCGAGGCCCACCAGCAGGATGCGCACGCCGAATTCGCGGGCCGCCACAACGGCGCCCTCGACCTCGGGACGCGGCGCATGGTCTCCTCCCATTGCATCCACTGCGATGGTGATCATCAAGTGCTCCGGCGGGGTTCCGTGCGGACGCCGTGAACTTCCGGGCGTCAAGCCCCAGTGTCCACGACTTCCCGTCCCTTATAATAGCCGCAGTGCGGGCACACCTGGTGAGGCTGTTTCATTTCATGACAATTAGGGCACTTGGCAAGCGCCGGAGCGGTCAGGAAGTCGTGCGCTCGCCGCTTGTTCTTTCGGGCATGTGAATGACGTCGTTTTGGGTTGGGCATACAAACTCCTTCTTACCGCCCCGGACCGAATGGGGCATTCTATGGCGTTTCCGCCTTGATTCCTATTGCTTTTTGAACCAGTCCTGCTTCAGACGCGCCAGGGGCGCCGTACGGGGGTCCGCGACGTGGGCTTCACAGCGGCATTCCTCATTGTTCAGGTTTACACCGCACTGCGGGCAAAGACCCCGGCAATCGCTGCGGCAGATTGCCTTCATCGGCAGCGCCAGGAGCACCTGTTCGGCCAGTACGTCGGCCAGAAATAGTCCTTGACCCTCAAAAAACGCGATTTCAGTGTCATCCAGCTTGAGCCGTTCTTCCTCTTCTTTCGTCATCGAGGCTAAGGGCCGGTAAAACAGGTCAAAGTCGCGGGCTACATCCTCGTTCACAGGTTCAAGACACCGCGCACAAGTCATTTCGAGCCGGGTGTGCAGCTCTCCCGTGATGCGAATCTGGCCTTCGAGAAGCTCCGCAGTCGCACGCACCTCGAGAGGCTCCGCCTGCCGGAAATCCCCCGTGTGGTAGTCGACCGTCCCGGGCGCATAGCTTTTCCGGATACGGATCTTTCGAACTGCCAGCTCTTTGACGTCCAGGAACATTCGCTTTTCGCCTTGGTAGCCAGGAGCCCTGAGCCTCCCAGTAAAATCTATTATATGTCCCGCCCCAGTGATGTCAAGGAACCCTCCCAAACGTTCCACACGTTTGCTTCGAAACAGATAAGACCAGTCAGGTACGAATTTTGAGCGCAAGAGAACAATTTGCTGGCCCAACAAGATGGCCAGCCCTGCTGGCTAATGGGCCGCCGATATGGAACTCGCACCCAGCAGATCCTGGTGTTGTCGCAGGAGAAAATGATCGGTCATCCCGGCAATGTAGTCGCAAACGACACGATGGCGGGGCGCGTGTTGGGCCATTTCAGCGTAGGACTTGGGCATGGCCTCCGGATGATCGAGATAGAATTCGAACAATTGGCCCAGGGCTTCCACGGACCGCTGGCGGTCCATCACGATGGCCGGTTGATTGTACAGCCGTTCGACCAGGAACTTCTTGAGCGCACCGTTTTCCGTGGCCACTTGCGGGCTGAATCCCGCCACGCGCCGCGTCAGGCGCCGCACCTCTTCGGCGCTCTGTGCGCCTGAAGCCGCCGCCGCCGTTCGTGTATTCTCGATCAGGCCCGTCGCCAGCCGGTCGAGCATGGTCTTAACCGTTTCGTTAAACTTCAACTTTTCCAGTCCTTGCGGGTGGCTGCGTTCCACCTCTCCATACAATTCGGCGAACAACGGCACTCCCGAACGAATCATGCCGGTATCCAGCAGTTTCGCTTCGTAGCCGTCGTCCAGGTCTGCGGTGTTGTACGCGATCTCATCGACGAAATCGATCAACTGGGCTTCCAGCGGCGGCCGCTCATCGAGCCGGTACTCCGACAATTCAGGAAACTCGGCCGGATCGTAATCGCGAGAGTGCTTGACGATTCCTTCACGAACCTCGAACGTCAAGTTGAGTCCGGGGAAATCCAGGTAACGCTGCTCGAACTGCTCGACGATATGAAGCGCGTGCAGATTGTGATCGAACCGGCCGCCGTGCGGGCGCATCAAGTCGTCAAGCTTGCGTTCGCCCGCATGACCGAACGGCGGGTGCCCGATGTCATGCACCAAAGCCAGCGCTTCCGCAAGATCGGTGTCGAGTCCTAGCGCTCCGGCCACGGTGCGCGCGATCTGGGCCACTTCCAGTGTATGGGTGAGGCGATTGCGAAAGTGATCGGAATACCGCGTGGTAAAGACCTGCGTTTTTGCTTCGAGGCGCCGGAACGCGCGCGAGTGGATCACACGGTCGCGGTCTCGCGCATAAATGTTGCGATACGGATGCGGCGGCTCGGGGTAACGCCGTCCGCGCGACTTTGCCGCATCCATTGCGTAGGAAACCAGCGTCATATCTCAATTCTATTCCACCCCTGCCGTCACACCAAACATTAGCGCTTTCCGCTCGGTACAGACAATGTTGAGTCATTCTGGCAACCTGGATTTGAGACACTTTTGTGGCGCCCACGTTCAGGCGGGCACTGTAGAATCAGGCAAAAAGCTCGCCTGAAG
>WNGH01001595.1_pt1 | contig 29551 bp, 26 predicted proteins | sample 5400631 | NCBI WGS metagenome assembly WNGH01 (sample SAMN13153373, study PRJNA577476) | soil metagenome | isolation source: 115 cm soil or saprolite under Garry oak tree replicate 1 | place: USA:California | collected 2016-06-15
GCGCCCTTGATCTTGAAGCGCCGATACTCCGCTTTCTTGGGCCGGCCACCCTCGAACCAGACGAGCGAACCCACCGTGTCACGCCCCTGGTTGGTCGAGATGTCGATGCACACGAACGCCCGCGGCACGACCGCGAGCCCCAGGTCGCGCCCCAGCGCGAACACGGGATCCGCCGCCCGCTCGTCGATGTCGAAGCTCTCGATCTTCAAGCTGTCGAGCAGGTGGCGTGCGTTTTGGTCCGCGAGCTCGGCGAGCTGCGCCTTGCTGCCGCGCTGCGGCACGTGCCAATCCACCTCCGGCGCGAGCTCGCTCAGCGACGCGAGGTCCTCGGGGGCGGGCGGGAACGGCAGGAGGACCCGGCGCGCGCGAACCTCGAGCGGCAGGTAGCACCGGACCAGAAACGCGGACAAGATCGCCGCCTCCGTCTCGTGCTCGGCATTCTCGAGGAACCAGTGGTCGCGCGCAATCAGCTTGCCGTCGCGCACGCGGAGCACGACGCCGCAGACGTCATCCCCGTCCCGCGCGATGCCCACCGCGTCCGCGTCGCCCCCGCCCACGAGCTCGACCGCTTGCGGCTGCTCCAGCTGGTCCAGCCACTTGAGGGCGTCCCGCACCTGCGCCGCCCGCTCGAAGTCGAGCTGCCGCGACGCCTGCTGCATCCGCTCGCGCAGCCCGATCCGCACGTCCACCGTCTTCCCTTCGAGGAACAGCACCACGTCGTCGATCATCCGCCGGTAGTCGACCGCGCTCTGTAAGCCGACGCACGGCGCCCGGCAGCGCTCGATGTGGTAATCGAGGCACGGCCGGTCCGGAGCCTCCCGCGGCAGGTCCCAGTGGCAGGACCGGACCGTGAAGATACGCCGGATGATCTTCAAGGTCTGCCGCAGCGTCGCGACATCGGTGTAGGGCCCGAAGTAGCGCGCACCGGGAATCGTCACCCGACGCGTGACGAGCACGCGCGGGAACGGCTCCGCCAGCGTCACCGCGATCCGGGGATAGCTCTTGTCGTCGGTGAGCCGGATGTTGAAGCGGGGCTGGTGCTCCTTGATGAGGTTGTTCTCGAGCAGCAAGGCCTGGGCCTCGCTCGGGACGATGATCGTCTCGAGGTCGGCGATCTGGCTCACCAGCGCCGCGCGCTCCGGCGTCTCGCCGCCGTCCGGGCCGAAGTAGCTCGGCACCCGGGCGCGCAGGCTTTTCGCTTTCCCGACGTACAGGATCTCTCCGGCGGCGTTCTTCCACAGATACACGCCGGGTTTGTCGGGTAGGGCGTCTAGGGTGCGCGCAAGGCGGTCAGGGATTGCCATGTCCGGACGGCGTCGGGATGCTTGAGCGCCAGCGTCAGCGCGGCGTACACGATCCCAAAGATACCCAGCACGGCAACCCCACGCGGCACCGGCATGACGCCGCCCGTAAGCCGCGCCACCCCGACGCCGGCCGCGCCCGCGAGCACGGCTCCGAGCAGCGCGATCCCGAAGGCACGCCACTCGCGACCCCGCAGTACGGTCCCGATGCGGCCGCTCAGGTGATGGAGATGGAGCGAGGTGTTCAGGAAGACGCCGAGCGAGGAGCCCAGGGCGATCCCGGGGGCCCCAAGCCACTGCATCAGCAGCCACGCGAGCCCCGTGGACACCACCAGGGACGACGTCGCGATCTTCACCGGCGTGCGCGTGTCCCGCATCGCGTAAAAGCCGGAGGCGAAGAGCTTCACGGTCGCCTGCCCTACGAGCCCGAGGCCGTACGCCGCCAGCACGTTTCCCACGAGCACCGTCGCATCCGCGGTGAACCGTCCTGTCTGGTACAGCGCGCCGATGATCTCCCGGTTGAGCGCGATGAACGCGATCGACGACGGCATCACCAGGAAGATGATGCGCCGGAAGCCGACGGCGATTCGCGCCCGCAGTTGCTCGTTCGGCGCGGTCCCCGTCGCCTCGCGAGCCAACTCGGGCAGCGACACCGCCGTAACCGACACCCCGAACAGACTGATGGGTAGCTGCTGCACGATTTGCGCGTACCCGAGCGCCGAGACGCCGCCCGGACCTGTGAAAGAGCCGAGCAGCGTGTCGATCAATCCCGAGAACTGCACTACGCCGGCGCCCAGGAGCAGCGGCAGCCAGGCCACGATCACATCGTGGACGCCCTCCGGACTGGTCGCAAATCGCAACGGGATCCCGTGCAGCAGGCGCCAGCACGCGGGCAGCTGGACGGCGATCTGGAGCACGCTGCCGGCCACGGTTCCCCAGGCCAGGGCAAGCGCCAGCCGGTTCAGCTGCGCGTCGAGGGGCAGCGAGCGGTTGGCGAGCCACGTCGCGGCCGCGACCATCGCGACGATCCCGGCGATGTTCCAGAGCGCCGGGGCCGCGTACGGCAGGAAGAAGCGTCGGTGGGTGTTGAGGATCCCGAGGCACCAAGCCGAGATGACCATGAGCCCGGTCATCGGAAACAGGATCCGCACGAGGTTGACGGTGAGCTGGCGGCGCGGCTCGTCGAAGCCCTTGGCGAGGACGGTGGTGATGGCGGGCGCAAAGGCGATCCCGAGCAGCGCGAGGACTCCCGAACCGAGGAGCAAGAGTCCCAAGACGGCTCCGGCGAGCGCCCGGGCGCCGGCCTTGTCGGCGCGCTCGTTCAAGGCGGCGTACACCGGGATGAACGACCCCAGGAGCGTCCCCTCGCCGAGCAGGCTGCGGATGGTGTTGGGGATCCGGAGCGCCGCGCGAAAGGCGTCGGCCGGGATGCTGTCGTTGCCGAAGTAATGCGCGAACACACGCTCGCGCACGTAGCCGAGTATCCGCGTCAGGAAGATGCCGGCGGCGACTTGCGCCGCGTGGCGGCCCCCGCCCCCGCCTCCCCTCCCTTGCCCGCCCCCCCCGCCGGCGGCCGGCTGTGGCGCGGTCAGGTCGGACGCTTCTTCTTACCGGGGTCTTCCAGCAGCCGCTGTACGAACTGCAGCTCCTCACGCATGCCGGCGATCGAGCGATTCAGATCCTCGAGGTCCGATTCCAGCGTCTCCACGCGCTGCTCCAGCTGCCGCACGCCCGCCCCCCCTCCACTCTCTGCTCCCCCGCCCTCTGCCTGACCTTCGAGTCGCCGCGCAATCGAGCGCCCGAGCGGCGACTCGAGCAGGATCGCCGCGATGGGAATCATCAAAGCCACGAGCAGCACGACGACGAGGACCCACATGGCAGGATTCTACGAAGTGCCAGTCCAGCGCGCCACCTCCTGCTCCAGCGCATCGACGAGGCCCGACCCGTAGCGGATGAGGAACGACGCGAGGGTGAGCACGCGCTCTTGCGGCTGTCCCGCGGGGTAGACCGCCGCACGGGCGCGCGCGATCTGACGCATCAGCGTCTCACCCTCGAGGCGCTTGAGGCTCGCGACGAGCTTTTTTTCGATGGTCTGCGCGCCCGCCAACGCCGCGTTGCGGGCGGACTCGACCGTTCGTTCGAGCGTCGGGTCGATCTTCACGACGGACTCGAGCAGCCGGCCGTACTGCTCTTCGATGCCGCCGCGCAGCGCCGCGAGCGTCGCCACGGCCTCGGGCGGCAGCTCGTGCCGGACGAGGCGCGCTTCGAGCTCGCCCGGCTTCCCGTCGAACGCCGCGAGGTCGATCCCGTGGCGTTCCATCAGCTTCTCCACCTTCCCCTCCACGATCACTCCCGACCAGCGCGGCACGGGAGGCTGGCGCGTCACGCCGAGCGCGGCGTACAACGGCGCGGCGTCCTGGAGGTACTTGAGCTCGGCCGGGCCCGCCGCGTAGCCCACCGTCGGGAGCAGCGCCGCCTCCACCACGGGTCGGAGCAGCACGTTGGGCGACAGCCGCTCCGGGGCCTCGACGGCGATGCGCTCCAGGTCGGCGCGGGAGAAGCGCTCCCCGCTCCGCCGCGTCACGAAGGCCTCGCCGTCACGCTTCAGCCGGTCCCGGCCCTGGCCCGCCTCCACGAGCACCGGCGTGTACCCGTCCGAGACCGTCAGGTCGAGCCCCTTGAGCACCCAGCCCGCGGCCACTCGCTTGGCACCGGGGTGGTACGCACGCAGCACCACCAGCCCCCGGGGCCCGAGCAGCGCGTCCAGTGCGCCGGCGAACGCGTCCGCCAGCGTGGCCTCGGGGCGGTACCATCGCTCCAGCCATTGGATCACGCCGGCCTTGAATTCGGTCTCGGGCGTGCCGTCCTTGAGCTGGGCCAGCGCCGCGACGATCTCCTGACCACAGGGCTCCCGTGCGACGGGGACGAGCGGCGCCTCCGACGGCCGCTCGCGCAGTACGATCTGGACCAACTCACCCCCGGCGTTCAAGAACCAGGTGTGATTCGCCTCGGCGAAATCGTGGTCGTCCCCCGCGACCCAGAACACCGGCACGACGGGCACCCCCCGCTCCTGCTCAAGGCGGCGCGCCAGCGCGATCGCAGACAGGGCCTTGTAGACGGTGTAGAGCGGCCCGGTGAAGAGCCCGGGTTGCTGGCCGGTCGTGACGACCAGGACGTCGCCCGCCGCGAGCCGATCGCGCGCCGGCCCCGGAAGCGCGGCCGCAACCGCGTCCGGCGCTACGCGCCGCGGTGCCAGCCCCGACTCGGGGAGCACGAGCGGTGCGATCGGCGTTGTCACTATCCGGGGCATCACGCTTCCGCTTCTCCGAACACGTCCGCTTGAAACGTGAGGACTTCGGTAGCCGGTTCCCGCCAGGCGTCCGGCGGCAGTCCGGCTTTGCGGCAGGTCGCCGCGAGAAACGCTTCCGGCCCCCAATGATACTCGCGCGCCACCTGGGGGAGGAGCAGCGCGATGAGTCGCTCGCGTCGCACGATCAGACCGTCCCGGCCGACCGTGATGCGCTCCGCCGCCACAGGCGCCGGGAGCGGCGTGGGCTCGGACAGCACCGAGATCTCGAGGGCAAGGGACGGCAGTTCCTCGCGGCTGACAGGGGCGAAGCGCGGATCATCCCGCGCCGCAGCGACCGCCATCTCCCGCACCACGGCGCCGAGTTCGCGATCGGCTGCGACGTGACCGATGCAGCCACGCAACGCGCCGCGCTCCGTGAGGGTCACAAATGCCCCACGCTTCAGCGCCGCGCCGGGCACCGCGCACACCGGCGGCAGCGGCCGCCCTGCCAGGTGCGCGTCCAGCGTCGCTCGTGCGAGCTCCAATAGCGCCGCCCGGTCCGCGGGCGTCAGCTCAGGATCCGCGATGGTAGGGTTCCCCCCGGCGGATGGTGTACGCGCGGTACAGCTGCTCGTATACGAGTACCCGGGCCAGCTCGTGCGGGAACGTCAGGCGGGACAGACTCCACGTCCGCTCGGCGGACTGCAGGACGGCGGCCGGGAGCGCACCCGCGCCGCCGATCGCGAAGGTCACGTCCCGGCCCTCCTGGTCCCAGCGCGCCGTCCAGTCCGCGAGCTGCTCGGAGGTCCACTGCTCTCCCGCTTCGGACAGCGCGACGAGGCGCGAGCCATCGGGCAGTCCCTCGAGGATTCGCGCCTCGTCCTTCACTTCCCGCTCCTCGACCCGTGTGTAGCGGCGCAGGCGCTCGATGTACCCGTCACAGGCCGCGCGGAGCGCCGCGTCCCGCACGCGGCCCACCGCGACGACACGGTAGCGCATCAGGCATACATCCCACGCAGCCGATGCATCGCCGCGACACGATCGACCGCGACGATGTACGAGGCGATGCGGGTATTCACCTTGTACTTCTCCGTCGTCGCAGCCACCTCGTTGAAGGCGCGCACCATGATGCTCTCGAGGCGCCGGTTCACCGTGTCTTCGTCCCAGAAGTAGCCACCGCGGTCCTGCACCCACTCGAAGTAGCTGACGGTCACCCCCCCGGCGTTCGCCAAGATGTCGGGAATGACGAAGACGCCCTTCTTTTCGAGAATCTCGTCCGCAGCGGCGGTGGTGGGGCCGTTCGCACCCTCGCAAATGATCTTCGCCTTGATCTGCGGGGCGTTCTTGCGCGTGATGACGTTCTCGGTGGCGGCGGGCACCAGCACGTCACACTCCACCGTGAGCAGTGCATCCTTGCTCATCGGCTCGCCCTTGGGATACCCCGCGAGCTGGCGATGCTCCTTGACCCACTTGAGCATGTCCGGGATGTCGAGCCCCTGAGGGTTGTGCACCGCGCCGGATTTGTCGGACACGGCGACGATAATTGCCCCCTCCTTGGCCATCATGTCCGCTGCCACGGAGCCCACATTCCCGAATCCCTGCACGGCCACACGGGCGCCCTTGAGACTCATGCCCAGCTTGGCCAGCGCCTCCCGGGTCACGAACATGCACCCCCGCCCCGTCGCTTCGCGCCGCCCCAACGACCCCCCCATCTCCACCGGCTTCCCCGTCACCACCGCGGTCACCGTGTGCCGGTGGTGCATCGAGTACGTGTCCATGATCCACGCCATCACCCGCTCGTTGGTATTCACATCCGGAGCCGGTACATCCGAGTCGGGGCCGAGCGTCTCGATGATCCCCGACGTATAGCGGCGCGTCACCCGCTCGAGCTCGCCCATCGACATGGTGGTGGGATCGCACACCACGCCGCCTTTCGACCCTCCGAACGGGATGTTCACGAGTGCGCACTTCCAGGTCATCCAGGCTGCGAGCGCCTTCACTTCCTCGAGCGTCACGTTGAGATCGAACCGGATCCCCCCCTTGGCCGGACCGCGGGACGTGTTGTAGAGCACCCGGTATCCCGTGTAGACCTCCAGCTCGCCCGAATCGCGCAACACGGGGACGGACACGATGATCTGTTTTTCGGGGTTGCGGAGGACTTTGTAGAGCCCGGGATCGAGGTTCAGGAGCTGCGCCGCGTGATCGAAGCGCTCCATCATCGCCTCGAACGGGTTTTCTTCCGCGAGGAATGTGTCTTTGTCCGGCCGGATGCCGGGATGGCCCAGGGGCTGGATGGCAGGTTCGCTCATGGCGCTCGCTTGTGCGTCGGGTCTCAGGCACTCGGCGCGGAGGCGAGCACGGCGTCCACCGCCTGCTCGAGCGCCCGGCCGTTGTGCTCCCAGTGGACGGCAAGCACCGCGACGAGGGGCTCGGGCGCACTCCCAGGCCACTGACGACGGAGCTTCACCGCGTCCTTTTCTGTGACTACAACATAATCCCCCCTCCCGGCGGCGGCCTGCACGAGCCGCTCGAGATCTCCGCGGCGATAGGTGTGATGATCTTGGTACGCCACGAGTTGCACGCTCGCGCCGGCCGTTCCGAGCTGCGCCGCGAAGCTTTCCGGGTCGGCGATGCCCGCGGCCGCGACCACGCGCCGCCCGGCGAGCGCGTCCAACTCCCGGCGCCCACCCGACTGCATGCCCTCGAGATGACTGATCCCGAGCCGCGCCGTGCACACCGACGGCCCCGCCTTGCGCCCGCGGCCACGCAGCCGGCGGGCGAGGGCGTCCGCGGCCTCTCCCGACGCACATTTCCTGGTCACGACGATCAAGTCGGCGCGGCCCAGGGCATCCCGGCCCTCGCGCCACGGCCCCGCGGGCAGGGGCCACGGCGACGCCGCGACGCTTTCGGCGCTTACCACCACGATATTCAGGTCCCGCCCCACACCGAGCAGCTGGTACGCGTCGTCCAGCACGAGCACCCGAGCGCCCTGGGCCCGCGCGGCGGCCGCTCCTGCTACCCGATCCGAGTTCGCTACCACGACGGCCTGCGGCACGAGCCGCCGATGAACGAGGGGCTCGTCCCCGCCATAACCCCGCAGCAAGATGCCGGGTGTGCGGCCGCGCGCCGCGCAGTAGGCGGCGATCCAGGCTGCGAGTGGCGTCTTGCCCGTGCCGCCGACGGACAGATTCCCGACCGCGATGGTCGGCAGGGGAAGGCGCACGGCGCCAGCGCCGCCATGGGCCGCACGCAGTTTCATGACCGCCCAATACGCGCCCGCGAGCGGGATGAGGGGCAGGCGCGCAACCCGGGCGACCGGGGAGCCACCCCACAGCCAGTGTACCAGCCGCGCCGCGCTCAATAATCCCCGGTCCCGCGTCCCGCGTTCCCGCCGTACGTCACGTCTTTCAGCGCCCGCTCCGCCACGCTCATCGCGCGACGCAACGCCGCCTTCCCCTCTTCCACGCGGAACGGCAGACTGTACACGACGTCCACGCGGGCGAACGGTTGCGGCAAGCAGAACCGATCCCAGGACTCGATCCACCACGCAGACGAGGCCCGCGCGCCCGCGGCGATCACGACGGCGTTCGCGTGCTGCGCCGCGGCCAGCGCACCGGGTTTCATCCGCTCCGCCGGCCCGCGCGGGCCGTCGGGCGTGAGAGCGACCTCCCCGCCCTGGCGCAGATAGCGTACGAGCCCCAGCAGACCGGCTTCCCCCCCGCGCCGCGAAGACCCCCGCACCACCCGATACCCCCAGCGCTCTGACAGCTCGGCGAGGTAGCCGCCGTCGCGATGACGGCTGATGAGGAGAGCGACGCTCTCGTCACGCCGATGATACAGGAGCGGGAGGATGGGATGCGACTGTGCCACAGGATGTAGATCACCGGCCGCCCGCTCGCGCGCGCCGCGACCACATGCTCCCACCCCTGCACGCGGTAGCGCCATGTCGCCGCGAGCAAGCGCACGAGCCCGGCCACGAGCGCCGTCACCAGCGGCTCGGCCCGGCCGAGCTTCACCCCGCCAGCTCCAGGGCGAGGGCGGCCACCCGGTCGGCCGCCCCCGGCGGCCCCAACCGCTGTCGCACGAGCCCCAGTCCCTCCCGCTGGCGACGGGCGGCCTCGCTGTCGGGGTCGAGCAACGGGAGCACCGCGTCGGCCAGCGCAGCGGGGGTCACCGCGCCCTGCAGCAGCTCGGGGCTCACCTCCCGTCCGGCAATCAGGTTCACTAGCCCGACATGGGGTACCTGCAGCATGCGGATGGCGATGGCGAACGACACGGGGTTGAGACGGTATGCGATGACCATGGGCACGTCGGCGAGCGCGGCCTCGAGCGTGGTCGTCCCCGACTTGCAGAGACCGGCGTCCGCCGCGGCGAACACGGCGAGCGGATCTCCCATGTGCAGCCGGATGCCACCGGGCGCGGGGTAGCGGCCGCGCGACGTGCCGGCGACGAGGACCTGCACGTCCGGGCGGGCCGCGAGGACGCGAGCCGCCGCATCGCGAAACGCCGGCCAGAGGCGTTTCACTTCCTGCGCGCGGCTTCCCGGGAAGAGGCCGAGCACCGGTCGCACCGGGTCGAGTCCGAGGCGGCGCCGGGCGTCCGCCCGCGGGGGCGGCGGCGTCCGATCCTTGAGCGGATGCCCGACGAACGTCGCCGCGACGCCGCGCTCGCGAAAGAACGCCTCTTCGAACGGCAGAATGACCGCGAGCCGTCGCACCGCGGCCAGCTTCCGCACCCGGCCCGGCGCCCAGGCCCACATTTGCGGGGCGATGTAGTAGAGGACCGGGATGCCGGCGGCCGCGGCCTCCGCCGCCACACGCAAATGGTAGCCGGGATAGTCGACCAGGATCACGAGGTCGTAGCGCCGGGCCCGCACCGCGCGACGGACGCGGCCGAGCAGTTGCAGGTGAGCGGGCAGTTTCCAGAGTGCCTCGACGAACCCCACCACCGAGAATCGCTCCATGCGGTCGAGCACGGCGGCGCCGGCGGCCTCCAAGTCGGGGCCGCCGAACGCCTCGACGCTGGCTCCGGGACGGCGCCGCTTCAGGGCGGTCACGACCGCGGCGGCGTGCGCGTCCCCGGACGGCTCGCCCGCCGAGATGTAGATGCGGGGCGCGCGGCTCATGCCGTTCCAACTTGATTTGCCAAACGCGCCCCGTGTCTGGCGGGAATAGTTGGAACGGCACTCACGGCCGCGTGGCGGCAAGGGGGGCGGGGGGAGCGAGGGGCGAGGCCTGGACGGCGGCGGCGACGCGGAACGCGAGGGCCAACGCCTGGGCTCCGGCGGCGCCCGACACCACGACTTCCTCCTCCCCGCGCACGGCGCGCACGAAGCTCTCGAGCTCCAGTTTGAGCGGCTCCGCCTCAGGTGCGTCCAGCCGTACGTGCTCCACGATCTGCTCGAGGGTGGTGGCGCCGAGGCTCTGCCAGCCCGGCTTCAGGCGGAAGAAGTCCCCGCTTCCCTGCGCCAGGTCGAGGGAGCAATACCCCGTCGGCTGGAAGATGCGGAGCTTGCGCGTGCGCTCGCGCGACACACGGCTCGCCGTGACGTTCGCGATGGCGCCGTTGGTAAACTCGAGGCGCGCGTTCGCGATATCCACGTGAGGCGTGAGGAGTGCGACCCCGGTCGCCCGCACATCCATTACGGGGGCGCGGACCAGCTCGAGCACGAGATCCAGGTCGTGGATCATCAGGTCGAGGATCACGGCGACGTCGGTCCCGCGAGGCTGGAACGGCGCCAGGCGGTCGATCTGCAGGAACCGCGGCTCGTCCAGATAGGGAGCCGCCGCCCGGACGGCGCGGTTGAACCGCTCCACGTGTCCCACCTGCAGCACGACGCCGCGCGCGGCGGCGTGATGCACCAGCTGTTCCGCTCCTGCGACCGTGTCCGCGAGCGGTTTTTCCATGAGCAGCGCGATCCCCCGCTCCAGCACGGCCATACCGACTTCCGCGTGCGCGGGCGTCGGCACGGCCACCGTGACCGCGTCCACGCGCTCCAGCAGGGCCGCTAAGCCCTCGTGCGCCACGGTCTCGAGCTGCTTCGCCACCTCCGCGGCGCGCACGGGATTCGTGTCGTAGATCCCCGCGAACGTAACGCCCGACATGCGCCGCAGCAGCCGCGCGTGATGGAAGCCGAGCGCACCGGTGCCGATGACGCCCACCCGCACCGGTGGTCGGCTCACACCAGCACTCCCCGCTGCGACCCTTCGATGAACTTGAGGAAGTTCTCGACTTCGGGAATCCGCGGCAGCTCGGCGCGTGCCTTGGCGATCCCCTGGCTCACCGTCATGTCGGAATTGAACAGGAGCCGATAGGCACGCTTCAGCGCGAGCTTCACGTCGGGAGAGAACCCGGCGCGCTGCAGACCGACGGAGTTCAGCCCGTAGAGGTGGACCGGGTTGCCGACGGCCTTGGTGTAGGGCGGGACGTCCTGATTCACGCGCGACCCGCCCCCCACGAACGAAAACGTGCCGATTCGCACGAACTGGTGGATCGGCACGAGCCCGGAGATGATGGCGCGGTCCTCGATGGTCACGTGGCCGGCCATCTGGACCGCGTTGGCGATGATCACATCGTTGCCCACATGGCAGTCGTGCGCGAGGTGCACGTAGGACATGAGGAAGCAGCGTTGCCCGACGGATGTCTTGCCGGTCGCCTGCGTCCCGCGGTTGATGGTGCAGTACTCCCGGATCACCGTGGTGTCGCCCACCTCGACCCAGGTGTCCTCTCCCTTGTACTTCAGGTCCTGTGGGTCGTTGCCGAGCACACTGCCGTAGCCGACTTTCACGCCCGTGCCGAGCTTGACGTTCCGCTCGAGGACCGCGTGGGCGGCGATGTGACAACGCTCGCCCACCGTCACGCGCGGCCCGATGATGGCGTAGGGCCCGACGGTGACGTCGCCGTCGATGTGGGCCGTGGGATCGACCAACGCGGTCCGGTGGATCACCGGTCCACCACCGACGCCATCATGTCCGCCTCGGCCACGACCTGCCCGTCCACGTACCCCACGCCTTTCATCTTGCACGTCTTGCCACGGAACTGGACCATCTCGAGCTCGAAGCGAATCTGATCTCCCGGCACGACGGGACGCCGGAACTTCACGTTGTCGAGCGACATGAAGTACACGACCTTGTCCTCGACGTTCTGCCCCTCGAAGTAGCCCATCAGGAGCATGCCCCCCACCTGCGCCATCGCCTCGATGATCAGCACCCCCGGCATGATCGGATGCCCCGGAAAGTGCCCCTGGAAGAACGGCTCGTTGATCGTGACGTTCTTGATGCCGACGATCCGCTGTTGCCCTTCGACCTCGATGATCCGGTCCACGAGGAGGAAGGGATAGCGATGCGGCAGGACGTCCATGATGCGGCCGATGTCCATCTTGGGCGCGCCACCGCGCTGCGCCGCGCGGGTCAGCGCCCGCGCCAGGGCGATGTTGCCACCGTGACTGGGCCGCGTCGCGACGATGTGCGCGCGCACCCGGGCGCCCGTCAGCGCCAGGTCGCCCAGGATGTCGGCCGCCTTGTGGCGCACGAACTCGTCGGGCCAACGGAGTTCCCCCCCATTGGCGAGGCCCCGCTCGTCCAGCACGATCGCGTTGGCGCCCGAGGCCCCCTTGATCAGGCCCTTCGCCTGGAGCGCGCTGACCTCGCTCGTGAACCCGAAGGTCCGGGCGGACGCGAGCTCACGCGCGAACGCCTGCGGGGTCACCGTGAAGCTCCCGGCCTGGCGCCCGATCAGGGGATGCGGCCACTCGATGGTCACGGTGAGCCGCAGCTCCTTCGCCGGGGCGACGATGTAGCTGGAATCCCCTTCGCTCACCGTGAACGGCGCCGGGACCGTCAGCACCAGCGGCTCGCCACTCGTCTCCGTCGGGCCGGCGTGCTCGAGCGCCTCGAAGTAGGGCTGCACGCTGCCGTCCAGAATCGGCGGCTCGGGGCCCGAGAGCTCGACGGTGAGATCGTCGATCTCGTGGGCCGCCACCGCCGCGAGCAGATGCTCCACGGTGTGGATCGTCGACTCGCCTTTGCCGATGGCAGTCCGACGCTCGACCGCCTCGACCTCCGACAGGAGCGCCGGGATCTCGGGCTTCCCCGCCAGGTCGACGCGTCGGAACACGATCCCCTGACCCGCCGGCGCGGGGAGGAAGGTCGCCTCGGTACGGGCGCCGGTGTGCAGGCCCGTCCCCGAAACGGCCGTCTTCTTCCGGATGCCGCGCCTAGGGCTGGGGCTCATCGGTCCCCCGCACGAGCGCCTCGAGATCGTCCACGATGAGCGCGAGCCGGTACAGCGCACCCTGGGCGCGCAGGAACTCCCGATGGGCGCGCGCCGGGTAGCCCGACACCGTGGCGCCCGGCGCGATGTCCCCGATCACGCCCCCTTGCACGGTGACGCGCGCGCCGCGCCCGATGGTGACGTGGTCGGCGAGTCCCGCCTGGCCCGCGAGAAAGACGTCGTCCTCGACGTGGGTGCTCCCGGCGATCCCCGCCTGGCCTGCGATGAGGCAGCGCGCGCCGATCCGACAGTTGTGTCCGATCTGCACGAGGTTGTCGATCTTCGTTCCGGGGCCGACCACCGTGTCGTCCACGCTCCCGCGGTCGATCGTCGTGTTGGCCCCGATCTCCACATCGTCCCCGATGATGCAGCGCCCCACCTGCGGAATCTTCCGCGGCATCTCGCCGCTCTTCCCCGGGACGTACCCGAAGCCATCCGACCCGAGCCGCACGCCCGCGTGCAGGATGACCCGGCTCCCCACGACCGTGCCGCTGTAGCACACCACGTGCGGCAACAGCTGCACCTCGTCGCCCAGCTCTACGCCGTCCCCCAGTACGGCGCCCGCGCCGATGCGCACGTTCTTGCCGAGCCGCACGCCCCGGCCAAGCACCGCGTAGGGGCCGATCGCGACCGGATCCTGCCAGACGACACCTGCGCCGATGACCGCCGTGCGGTGGACCCCGGGCTCCCAGGCGGACTCGGGGTAGAGCACCGGGATGACCGAGAGCAGCGCGACGTGCGGGTCGCGTACCACCACGCGGCACGCTGGCCCCCCCGTCCCATCCTCTGGTACGAGGTCCGGCTTGCAGAGCACGATCGCTGCGCTAGACTGTTGAAAATACTGGAGATAGCGCTTCGCGGCAAGAAATGACAGATCGTCCGGGCCCGCCCGATCGAGCGGCGCAACGCCGGAGACGGTTATGTCGGGGGCGCCCACGAGCCGGCCGTTGGTGAGGGCCGCGATCTCGCGCGCGCTGATGCGCCGCCCGGCACCCGCTTCCCGCCCGCCGGTCTCCCCCCCTCCGCCGCCCGCTGTCCCCTCCGACCCCGGCCGGCCGCGCACGGGCTGGGCGCCCCCTACTTCGCCTGCTTCAGCCGCTCGATCACCTTGGGGGTGATATCGAGGCTCGGGTCGGCGGCGACGATGTTGCTGGTGGGCGAGTCCGCGTCGAAGATCAGCGCGTAGTTGCCCTCGGCACGCAGCCCCTGGATCACGGCGTTGACGCGCGCCTGGATGGGCTGAATCAGCTCACGCTGACGCTGTTGGCTCTTGTCCTGGAGCTCGCTGGTGCGCTGCTCCAGCCGCTGCTGCAGCTGCTGCAGCTCCTTCTGCTTTGTCTGCTTCGCACTGGACGAGAGGGCGATGGACTGCTTCTCGAACGTCTGGACGGCCGAGTCGAATTGTTGCCGCAGCTTCTGCGCCTCGTCCTGAAAGCCCTGATACTCCTTCTTGAACGTGGACTCGGCCGCGGCGTAGCCGGGCGTCTGCTCGAGAATCTGCTGCGAGCTGATGAACGCGATCTTGAGCCCCCCCCCCGCTTGCGCTTGTGCCCGCGCCTGGGTGGCGGCCGGAGCAGCCGTGCACAGCCCGATCCACGCCCACACTGTCACCACACGCCTCATAAACGATCTCCCCCAGAGAAAAAGCTGCCGGTCCAGGCGCCGCGCCCCAGCGCGGGCCCTCGATCAGAAGAAATTGCCCAGCTTGAAGTGCAGCTTGAAGGCCGGTGCGGGACGCCCGAAGGTGTCGGTGCGGTCGAAGCCGTACGCCCAATCGATGCCGATGGGGCCGAGCGGCGAGATGATGCTCAGGCCGATACCGGCGCCCCGGAACAGGCGGGTCGGATCGAACTCGCCGGCGTGCGCCCACACGTTGCCGGCGTCGAAGAACGCGTTCACATAGAACATCTGCGACAGCCGCGCGCCCAGCTCACCCGTCATCACGAGGTACGCCTTCCCGAAGGAGGCGGCGGTCGCCTGGCCGTTGGTGGCGGTCGGGTCGTAGCCACGCGGCGTGATCGAGAACTCGTCGTAGCCGCGCAGCGGAATGCCGTACTGCACGCCGCCCATCGTGAACAGCTGGTCGAAGAAGGGGGAGGTGCCGAACACCAGCCCGGATCGCGTCGAGAGCCCCATCACGAACCGGACGGGCGACGCGCTGGCCGCGCCGCCCAACTGCCCGAGCGGAGCGTACCAGCGACCTTCGAGATCGAGTCGCTGGAAATTCCCCGACCCGCCCAGCGGGCCGCCCGATTGCGAGATCCCGATCGAGTGCATCGTCCCGCCGGTCGGGAACGGCAGGTCGACGCGCGTGTCCCGCAGCAGCGAGACGCCGAACGTGGACCGGATGCAGTTGTTGCAGCGCAGCGATGCCAGGCCGGTGCTCGAGCCGGTGAAACTCTGGTCGTCGATGCCGTAGGAGACGAACAGCCGCGTGTAGCGATCGCCGAAGACGGGGAACCCGAACTGGAGGCTCGCCCCGCGACGGCGCAGCGTTCCGAGGTCCGCAATCGTGTACCGCAGCCGGGTATTGTGGACGTCGACCGTGCCGGAGATGCGGGATTCGCGAATCGCAGGGTCGGTGTAGGTGACGGCGAAGTCGCTGATGTTCTTGCCGAACTGCCACTGGAAGTGGCCCTTTTTCCCCTGCCCGAACAGGTTCGGCTCGTCGAGACCGAGGAAACCGCCCACCCCCGTGCCCTGCCCGACCGAAGCCCCGAAGTTGATGTTGCCGGTGTGTTTCTCCGTGACCCGGAAGATGACGTCCACGTCCCCTTGATCGTTGGCGGGGCGCGTATCGGGGAACGGCAGGGGCTGCTGGAAGAAGCCGAGGTTGGAGATGTTCTGGTACGACCGGATCAGCGCATCCTGGCGGAATACGTCGCCGGGGAGCAGCACGATCGCCTCGCGGATCACCCGCTCGTGAGTGACGTCGTTGCCCGAGATCTCGATCTTGTTCACGATGGCGGGCTGTCCTTCGTTGATCGCCCAACGGAGGTCCACCACGGGTTTCCCGTCCGACCCGGCGCGCCGGATCACGTCGGCGCGCGGCTGCATGTAGATGTAGCCGTTGTTGTAGTACAGAGTGCGCATCTGCTGGGTGGCGTCGTCCCACTTCTGCTGGCTGAAGTAGACCGGACCCTGCTGGGTTCCGCCCAGCCCCAGGAAGCCCGTCCGATCGCCGCCTTTGAACGGGAACAGCTGTTGCAGCTCCTCCGTCGAGAAGCGCCGGTTCCCCACGATCTCGAACGAGCCCACGCGGTACGGCTCCCCCTCGCTCACGCGCACGACGAGCGTGGCCTTGCCGGTCGTGTCGTCCACCACGAGCGTATCCTCCAGGACCTGGAAATCCACGTATCCTCGGTCACCGTAGAATTTGGGGAGCCGCCCCTGCAGGTCCTCGCGCAGCTTTTCGTCGTCAAACTCGCCGGAGCGGAACCACCAGAACCCCTCGGGGCGGGTCTTCATCTGAGAGACCAGCTGCTCCGTGGGCACATGGGTGTTGCCCTCGAGCCGCACGCGCGCCACGGCGACCCGCCGACCCTCGTCCACGTCGAAGATGACGCGGACCCGTGCCGAGTCGGCCTCGTACACGTCGATGACCTTCACCTGGGCGAGGTAATAGCCCTGCGCGCGGTACAGCGAGTCGATGCGCCCGCGGGCGCGGGCGACGGCTGCGGGGTCGAGCGGCCGGCCTTCGGCCAGCTGGGCCTTGTCGCGCACACTGCCTTCGGAGACGCGGCTGACGCCGCGCACCGCCCATTTGAGGAGGATCGGACGCTCGTGCACCCGCACGACCAGGATCTGGCGTCCGCGGGCGGTGTCCTGCGCCACCTGGACGTCGTCGTACTGGCCGGAGGCGTAGAGAGCCTGAATGGCGCGCTGTACGTCGCGGTAGCCGAGGGACCGACCGGGGGTGAAGCCGCTCTGCTCGAGGACCTGTTTGCGGTCGACGCGACGCAGCCCGAGCACGACGATGGAGTCGGGGGCGACGGCGGCGGCGGTGCTCGGCGGCTCGCCCTGGGCGCGCGCGAGGCGCGGGGCGAGCACAGCCGAACCTACCCAGATAACGGCGGAGAGCTTACGAATCACGCCTTCGAGCCGGAGAGCGCGCGGAACGCCAACCGTTCCTTGTCCGGGGCCGCGTCGACCTCGATCTCCTCGCCCCGCGCGAACTCGCCGACCAGGATCTTCTCCGACAGCGGATCCTCGACGTACTTCTGAATCGCGCGCTTCAGCGGGCGCGCACCGAAGTGCTCATCGTACCCGCGCTCCACCAGGAAGTCCGAGGCCGCCGGCGTCAAGCGGAGCGTGAGCTCCTCCTCGCCCAGCCGCCGCTGCACTTCTTTGAGCAGGATCGTGACGATCTGGGCGATGTGCTCCCGCGTGAGCGGGTGGAACACGATGACGTCGTCCAGCCGGTTGAGGAACTCGGGGTTGAAGGTCTTGTTGATCTCCTCCTTGACCTTCTCCGCCATCTTGTCGAACGTCGCCCGCATGTCCGGTTGCGAGAAGCCCAGCGCCTTGCCCTTGACCATGTCTCGGGCGCCCACGTTCGACGTCATGATGACGACCGTGTTCTTGAAGTCGATCACCCGGCCGTAGTTGTCCGTCAGGTGTCCTTCGTCGAGCACCTGCAGCAGAATGTTGAAGACATCAGGGTGCGCCTTCTCGATCTCGTCGAGCAGCACGACCGAGTAGGGCTTCCGCCGCACGGACTTGGTCAGCGTCCCCGAATCCTCGTAGCCGACGTATCCGGGCGGCGCGCCGATCAGGCGGCTCACCGAGAACTTCTCCATGTACTCCGACATGTCGACCCGAATCAGTGCGTTCGTGTCGGCGAACAGGAAGCGGGCGAGCCCCCGCGCGAGCTCGGTCTTACCGACACCCGTGGGCCCGGAGAAGATGAACGACCCGATCGGCCGTTTGGGGTCCTTGAGACCGGCCCGGCTGCGCCGGATGGCCCGCGAGATCACCGCGATCGCCTCGTCCTGGCCGACCACGGTCTCGTGCATCTCCTCTTCCATGCGGAGCAACCGCGCCGTCTCGGCCTCCTGGAGCCGCGTGACGGGGATTCCTGTCCAGCGCGACACGATGAACGCGACGCCTTCTTCGTTGATGATGGGCCGGTGCGTCTGGCGCTCCTTCTCCCAGGCCTCCTGCTTGCGGCGGATCTCCGACTGCAGCTCCCGCTCCTGGTCGCGCAGCGCCGCCGCCTTCTCGAAGTTCTGGTCGCGGACCGCGTTCTCCTTATCGCCGTTGATGTGCTCGAGCTTGCCCTTGAGCGCCGCGACTTCGGGCGGCGGCACCTGGGTGGCGAGCCGCGCCCGCGCGCCGGCTTCGTCGATTACGTCGATCGCCTTGTCCGGCAGGAAGCGGTCGGTGATATAACGCTCCGACAGCTTCGCCGCAGCGTCCAGGGTCTCGTCGGGGATGATCACCCGGTGGTGCTCCTCGTAGCGCTTCCGCAACCCCTTGAGGATCTCGATCGTCTCGTCCACCGTCGGCGGGTCGACGATCACCGTCTGGAAGCGACGCTCCAGCGCGCCGTCTTTCTCGATGTACTTGCGGTACTCGTTGAGGGTCGACGCACCCACGCACTGCAGCTCGCCGCGCGCCAGCGCCGGCTTCAGCATGTTGGACGCGTCCACGGCGCCCTCGGCCGCGCCCGCGCCCACCAGCGTGTGCAGCTCGTCGATGAACAGGATGATGTTCCGGTTCTGCGCGATTTCGTTGATGATCGCCTTGAGCCGCTCCTCGAACTGGCCGCGGTATTTCGTGCCGGCGATCACCGCCGCCATGTCGAGCGACAGCACGCGGTGGTCCTTCAGCGCGTCCGGGCACTGGCCGCTCGCGATCAGCTGGGCCAGGCCTTCGACGATCGCGGTCTTTCCCACCCCCGGCTCGCCGATGAGCACCGGGTTGTTCTTCTTGCGGCGCGAGAGGATCTCCATCACGCGCTCGATTTCCTTCTGGCGCCCGATCGTGGGATCGAGCTGGCCCTCGGCCGCGAGCTGGGTGAGATCCCGGCAAAAGTGGTCGAGCGCAGGGGTCTTCGACTTCTTCTCGCTCTTGGGACTCGGGGCTTGCGCGCCCGACCCGGACGGGGCCGGTCCCGACGGCATCTCGCTGCCCAGCAGCCGCAGCGTCTCCGCCCGCGCCTGCTCCAGGTTCACGCCGGCATCGGTGAGCACCTGCGCTGCGATCCCCTTCTCTTCCCGCAGCAGCCCGAGCAGCAGATGCTCGGTGCCGACGTAGGAATGGTTCAGCTCGCGCGCCTCGCTCATCGCCAGCTCGAGCACCTTCTTCGCCCGCGACGTGTACGGCAGGTCGGGCCCGGCAGCCGCCGCCGCCTTGCCCTTCTTCACCGTCTCCTCGATTTTCTGCTGGATCTCTTCGAGATCGACGTTCAGGTTGGTGAGTACCGCCGCGGCGACGCCTTCGCCTTCGCGGATCAGCCCCAGCAGGATGTGCTCGGTCCCGACGTACTCGTGGTGCAGCCGCGCGGCTTCCTCCCGCGCCATCTGCAGGACCTTGCGGACCCGATCCGTGAAGTTGTACCCGTTCATCTCCCCCCTACCTCCTCCTCACACCGCCTCGGTCTCCAACACGCGACGTACATACGTCGCGCGCACCGTAGGCAACTCAGGATCGCCGGTCTGGCGTCCCTCGAGTGCCGCCAGGTGCGCGGGCTGGGTGAAAATCAACAGCTTGTTCAACGTGTATACACTCAAGCTCGGGATCAGATTCAACCCAACCCCCAGCCGCACCCCGCTCAAAAGGTTCATCGTCTCTTCGAACGTCAACTTCCGTGCGTACTTAAGCAACCCGTAGGCCCGCCAAGTCTTGTCCGCCACCTCGTCGGGCGCCGTGCGCAGCAACACGTCGCGCGCCTGCTCCTCATATTCGATCACCTGCCGGACAATCTTGCCCAAGTGATCGAGCAGCTCATCCTCCGTCTTGCCCAGGGTCGTCTGGTTGGACAACTGAAAAAAGTTCCCGACGACCTCGCTCCCTTCCCCGTACAAACCCCGGAAGGTGAGCCCGACCTGGGCGAGTCCCTGCAACACTTTCCCGACTTCCTTCGTCAACACGAGCCCCGGCAAGTGGATAAGGACGCTCGCCCGGAGTCCCGTCCCGGCGTTGGTCGGGCAGGAGGTAAGATAGCCAAATTCGGGGTGAAACGCGAAGGGCAGCAACCGCCCTAAATCGGCGTCCAACCCCTCGAGATCCGCGTAGGCATCCTCCAGGGCGAATCCCGAGCGCATTCCGTGCAATCGTAAGTGGTCCTCCTCGTTCACCATCACCCCCACCGTTCCCTGCACAACCAGTGCCGCGCCGGGGCGGGGCCGCGCCTCCCGGTCCAGGCCCGCGAGCTCCTTGGACACGAGGTGGCGCTCGTGCAGCAGCTGGCGGTCGACCCGCTCCAGCTGGTCCAGTCGGATGGTCACGGCGCCCTGCAGGAGATCGCTCGCGGCGCTCGCCTCCTCCACGCGCGTGAGCACCGCGCTGCGATCGGCGTCCTTCGCCCGCTGGCTGAACACGTAGCCTTCCAGGTTCCGGGCGAGCCGGATACGCGTGGAGAGCACGATGCCGCCCTTCGGCCCGGAGGCGTCGAGCCAGCCCATGCCGCCGTCGGGGAGCAGGGAGAGGTCGATCATTCGAGCACCCGGATGCGGTCGCGCAGCTCGGCGGCGAGCTCGAAGTTCTCGTTCTCGACGGCCCGCCGCAGCTGCTCCTTGAGCTCGAGCAGCTGGAGCCGCGGATCGGTGGCTCCCTCCGCGCCCGGTGGGGCGTAGCGCTCGCCCACGTGCTGGCTGGAGCCGTGCAGCCGGCGCAGCAGGTCTCGCAGGTGCGGCGCGAACGAGTCGTAGCATTGCGAGCACCCCAGCCGCCCCGACTCCCGGAAATCTTTGAGCGTGCTGCCGCAGGCGGCGCAGCGCAGGCCGTCGGCCGGCGTCGGCAGAACGTTCCCGCCCTTCCCGATCATCCCCTGCAGGAAGCCGCCGAGCGGCGTCTTGAGCACCGACGCACCGGTCTCGACGCCTTTCTGTTGCGCACACTGCTCGCACAGGTGGAGCGTGACTTTCGTGTCGTGCTCCACTTGCGTCAGGTTGATGACCGCGTCGCGCTCCTTGCAGTTGTCGCACAGCATCACGGTATCGCGTCCACCGAGGCGACCGCCGCCAGGCGACCGTCCTCGAGCATCAGGATCCGATCGGCCCGCGCGGCGAGCTGCCGATTGTGGGTGACGACCACCACCGCCGTCTCGTACTCCCGCGCCAGCCGAAAGAATACCTCGTGCAACCGGTCCGAGTTAGCGTGGTCCAGGTTACCCGACGGCTCGTCGGCGAGCACCAGGCTCGGGTCGTGCACCAGCGCGCGGGCCACGGCGCAGCGCTGCTGCTCGCCTCCCGACAGCTCGGCCGGTCGGTGCGTCATCCGCCCCGCGAGCCCCACCAGGGACAGCACTTCCTCGGCCCGCGAACGGGCCTGCCGCTGCTCCATCCCCCCGATCAAGAGGGGCATCATCACGTTCTCCAGCGCGGAGAATTCCCGCAAGAGATGATGGAATTGAAAGACAAAGCCCAACTTGCCGTTCCGCAGCTCGGCCAGGGCGTTCGCATCCAAGTCGGCGTAGCGCGAGCCGTCCAGCCAGACGTCCCCGCCGCTGGGCCGATCCAGGGCGCCGAGCAGGTGTAACAGCGTGCTCTTCCCGGCCCCGGACGCGCCCACGATGGCGACGAACTCGCCGCGGTGGACCTCGAGCTCCACCGCGCGCAGCACTTCGAGCGGTTGCCCGTCGCCGCCGGCGAACACCTTGCGGACCCCCCGAGCTGCGAGCAGCGCGGTCATTCGTAGCGGATCGCGGTCACGGGATCGAGCCGCGCCGCCTGCATCGCCGGGTAGAGCGGCGCGAGGGTGGCGATCACCACGCTGGCGGCGATCACGAGCAGCACGTCGATCGGCTGCGTGCGTACGGGCAGATGGTCGATGAAATAAATCGACGGGTCGATGGGAATCCAGTGACCCCGGTTCAACATCCCGCCCAGCACCAGGCCGAGCACCACGCCCAGCGCCGTCCCGGTGAGCCCGACCAGGATGCCCTGCGCCAGGAAAATCCGGCGAATCGCCGCCCGCCTCAGCCCCATCGCGAGGAGGATGCCGATCTCGCGCGTCTTGTCGCGCACCACCATGGTGAGGGTGCCGACCACGTTGAACGCGGCCACCACACAGATCAGGAACACCACGAACGCCATCGCGAGTTTCTCGAGCTTCAAGGCCGAAAACAGGGAGGCGTTCTGCGATTGCCAGTCGAGCGCGCGGTAGGGATAGCCGAGCCGGGTTTCGAGCGCGATGCCGAAGGGCTGCGCCTGCTCCGGGTCGGCCAGCCGGACCTCGAGCCCGGTCACCGCGGTGTCGAGCCCCGCGAAGCGCTGCGCCGCGCGACGGTCGAGGGCGACGTAGCTATTGTCGTACTCGTACATCCCCGTGTCGAAGATCCCCGTCACCTCGTAGCGATGGAACTTGGGCACGTAGGCGCCGAGGCTGGGGTTGAACTTGGCGCCGGCCGGAGCGACGAGCGTCACGACGCTGCCCGGGAACGCCGTCAGCTTGGAGGCGAGGCGGGTCCCGAGGGCGATCCCGCCTTCCACGTCGGAGCGCGTGGTCTTGAACGTCAGGTCGCCCCGCGTGAAATGCCGCGCGAAGCTCGTCACGGCGCGGTGGCCCGTGTCGGGCTCGACCCCGTACACGATGACGCCCTCGCCGTAGTCGTGCCCTGCGGAAATGAGTCCCTGCGTCAGCACGAACGGCGCCGCCGCGTCCACGCCCGACGCGCGGCGCACCTCGCCCAGCACCTTGCGCCAGTCGTCGAGCCTGAGGCCCTCGCCGTAGGTGAGGACCCGCAGATGGGGATTCGCGACCAGGATCTTGTCCCGCAGGTCCGCCTGCAGCCCGTTCATCACGCCGAGCACCACGACCAGCGCCATCACGCCCACCGTCACGCCGCCCACGGCGATCACGGTGATGAGCGAGAGCAGCCGCGACGCGCGACGGCTCCGCAGGTAGCGCAGGGCGATGTGCAGCTCGAACCGGGAGATCATTCTGGCCGGAGCATGGGAAAGAGGATGACGTCCCGGATGTGCGACTGGTCCGCGAGGATCATCTGTAGCCGGTCGAGCCCCAACCCCACGCCGCCCGTCGGCGGCATGCCGTACTCCAGCGCGCGGATGAAGTCCTCGTCCAGCTGCTGTGCTTCGGCGTCGCCCGCCGCGCGCAACCGCGCCTGCTGCTCGAAGCGGCGGCGCTGCTCCTCGGGATCGTTCAGCTCGCTGAAGGCGTTGGCGATCTCGCGCTTCTGGATGAAAAGCTCCCAGCGCTCCACCCGCGTTGGATCGCCGCGCTTGAGCTTGGCGAGCGGCGACAGCGCCACCGGATAGTCGAGCACGAAGGTGGGCTGCACCAGCGTGGGCTCGACATAGTGCTTGAATACCTCGTCCACGAGCTTCGCGCCCGACAGCTGGTCGGCTTCGGCGACCTCCTTCCGCTTCAGCGCCCCCCGCAGCTCGGCCTCGGTCGGGCGCGCCAGGTCGATCCCCGCCGTCTCGCGTACGAGGGCAAAGTAGTCCTTGCGCGCGAACGGGCGCTTGAAGTCGAGCGTGGCCCCATGCCGCTCGAGCGTCGTCGTCCCGAACAGCTCCTGCACCATGCCCGACAGCAGCTCCTCCGTGAGCTGCAGCATCACGTCGTAATCCGCGAAGGCCTCGTACCACTCGGCCATGGTGAATTCGGGATTGTGGAAGCGGTCCATCCCCTCGTTGCGGAAGTCGTGTCCGATCTCGTACACCCGCTCCAGTCCTCCCACGATGCAGCGCTTGAGATACAGCTCATCGGCGATACGCAAGTAGACGTCCGTATCGAGCGCCTCATAGTGGGTGATGAACGGCCGGGCCGACGCGCCGCCGTACACGGGCTGCAGTACCGGCGTCTCCACCTCGAGGTAGCCTCTCGCGTCGAGGACCTTCCGAATGTAGCTCACCACGCGGGCGCGCAGCCGAAAGACCTCCCGCACCTCCGGGTGCACCGCGAGGTCGGCGTAGCGCTGGCGGGCGCGCAGCTCGGGATCCGACAGCTCCCCGTGCCGTACTCCCTGAGCGTCCTCCTTGCCGAGCGGCAGCGGGCGGAGCGACTTCGTGAGCAGCGTGAAGCGCTCCACGCGCACGGTGACCTCGCCGGTCTTGGTACGGAACAGCGGGCCCTCCACGCCGATCACGTCCCCCAGATCGAGCAGTTTCACCACCTCGTACTGCCCAGCCCCGATGGCGTCGACCTTGAAGTAGACCTGGATCTTCCCGGAGCGATCCTCGAGGTGACCGAAGGTCGTCTTGCCCATCGACCGCAGCAGAATGAGTCGCCCCGCCAGCCGGTGGACAGTCGGGTCGGCGTCGCGGAACGCTTCGAGCGCCGCCTGGATCGGGCTGGAGCGGTCGAACCGGTAGGCGAACGGGACGACGCTGCGCTTTACGAGCTCGGCGAGCTTCTCGCGCCGCGCCGCCTCGACGAAACTGGTCACGCCGCTTTGCTCCCGAAGCGCTTGAGATACGCCTCGATGAATGGGTCCAGATCCCCGTCCATCACCTTCTGGACGTCCGCCACTTTCAGCTCGGTGCGGTGGTCGTTCACCATGGTGTAGGGCTGGAACACATAGGAGCGGATCTGACTCCCGAACGCGATGTCGCTCTTCTGCTTGTCCACTTCCGCCTTCTTCGCGTCGCGCTCGGCCACCGCGCGCTCGTACAGGCGTGCTTTCAGCATCTTGAGCGCCGTCGCCTTGTTCTTGAACTGGCTGCGCTCGTTCTGGCACTGCACGACGATGTTGGTCGGGAGGTGCGTGATCCGCACCGCCGAGGACGTCTTGTTGACGTGCTGCCCGCCCTTCCCCGAGGCGCGGTACACGTCGATCCGCAAGTCATCATCGTTGATATCGATTTCGATGTCCTCATCCACCACCGGATAGACGAATACCGACGCGAACGAGGTGTGCCGGCGGGACTGCGCGTCGAACGGCGAAATGCGCACCAGGCGGTGTACCCCTTTTTCGGCCTTCAGCAACCCGTAGGCGTATTGCCCGCTGATCTGGATCTCCGCGGACTTGATGCCGGCCTCCTCTCCCTGGAGCAGGTCGAGCACCTCGACCTTGAAGCCGTGGCGCTCCGCCCAGCGCGTGTACATCCGCATCAGCATTTCGGCCCAGTCCTGGGATTCCGTGCCGCCGGCGCCCGAGTGGATCGTGAGCAGTGCGTCGCGGTCGTCGTCGGAGCCGCGCAGCATGTTCTGCAGCTCGAGCGCCTCGAGCTGGGCGGCGATCGCATCGGCTTCCTGCTCGAGCGACCTGCCCTTGAGCATCTCGGCGACGAGGCGCGCGTGCTCCTCGTCCGACTCCCCCGCCCACAGCTCGAGCAGCGCGCGCGCGTCGTCGATCCGCTTCCGGACCGCGTGGTACGGATCGATCCAGCGCTTGAGCTCTTTGATCTCCTGCACCGCTTGCCGCGACTTCTCCGGGTCGGTCCAGACGCTGCCCTCGGCCATGGCGTGCTCCAGCTCCGCCAGGCGCTTAGTCTTTCCTTCTATGTCAAAGAAAGCTCCGCAGCTCGGTGAGACGCTGGTCGAACTCGGCGAGACGATCGGATAGGGCCACTGTGCGCTCGTTTCAGGCTAGCAGGAAATGAGCCGCCCGCCGACGGGCGGAGGGCGGCTCTAACTGCTTGGAAAGCTAATAGGTTAGACCCCCGCGCACCAGCCTAGAAGACTTTGTTTCCCCCGGCGAGGATCTCGTTCAGCGCCTCGGTCCAGAACGGCGTGGACTTGGCGAGCTCGACGCCCACCTGCTCCACGTATTCCTGCCAGCTCTTCTCGATCTCGTCCTTGAAGAGCTGCGGCAGCGTGCCGTCACGCAGTCCCTGCTGGCGTTTCTCCGGATGGTACACCACGAGATCCGACACCAGCGCCCGGGCCAGCCGGCGCGCCTTCTGCTTCGGATCCTGGACCATGAATGGATTCACGGGGCGGAGCGGGCCGCTCATGCGCTGCCCCGGCGCCGCGCCCGCCGGGGCAGCCGGCGGAGGAGGCGCGGCCGGCGCCGCGGGAGCACGCGGTGCCGGTGGCGGAGCGGCCCGCGGAGCCGGCGCGGCCGACGGCGCAGCCGGTCGCATGGCTGGCGCCGCCGGCGGCGGGGCGGGAGCCGGAACGGCACGCGGCGCTGGAGGAGGTGCCGCGCGCGGTGGCGCGGCGGGCGGCGCCGGTGCTGAGGTCGGCGCGGCGATGGGGCCCGAGAAGCGGGGCATGGCGGGCGCGCGCGGCGGCGCAGGCGCGGGAGCGGGGGGCGCGGGCGCTGCCGGAGGCGCCGGGGGTCGGGGAGCGGAACCGGGGCCCCCCGGAGCGGCGGGCGACCGCTGCGCCGTTGCGGAGGCGGCGTTCACCGGAAACACGTTGCTGCACACCGCGCACCGGGCGCGCACCCCCCCCGCCGGGACCTTGGACGGATCCACGCGGTACACCGTCTCGCACGACGGACAGGTGACGTTCATCTGGCGCCCCCCCCGTCTTCATCGAGCTCCGGGTCGTGCCGGCGGTCGACCACGAACACCGACCCCGGTTGTGTTTTCGCGTAGCTCTTCATCTCCGTGGCGAGCTCGCTCACTTGAGCCGGGTGTGCGAAACGGCGGTGCTGGTTCGTCACGATGCCAATCGACAGGGTCATCAGGGGCACGCGGTGCAGTTGCCCGCGCCGATCCTTGCCGAAGTAGTATCCGGCACGGCGGTCCTGCTCGTTGTACTGGAACGGAATCAGCGTGTCGAACACCTCGAGCACCTCGCCGCACACGTCGGGGATCGCATCGAACGGGATGTTGAAGATGAAGTCGTCCCCGCCGATGTGCCCGATGAATCCGCGGTTGCCGAGCAGTCCCTTCACGACGTCGTGCAGGATGCGCGACAGGATGTAGATGACCCGATCGCCGTCGTTGTAACTGTAGCGATCGTTGTACTCCTTGAAATGATCCAAGTCGGCGTAACATACGGCGAACAGCTCGCCGTTTTCCATCCGCCGCCGGATATCGCGCTCGATCTCCGTCGTGCCCGGCAGGCGGGTGGACGGATTGACGGCGACGTCGCGGGCCGTGCGGGTCATGAGCCCGTCGAGCCGGCTCGCCTGCTCCGTCGCCTCGAACAGCGGGCTGATCACCTCGTCCGCGCCGGCCGTGAACCATTCCTGCACGCGGTCGGTCGTGTGCCGGCTCGTGAGCACCGCGAGCGGGACGATGGCGGAGTAGGAGTCGGCCTTCAGGCGCGTGCACAGCCCGAGGCCCTGCGGACCGCCGTCCGCGTCGATGACGACGAGCTGCGGCAGCGACCGGAGCACCCGCTGCTCCACGTCGGCGGCGTCCGGCACCGGCACGATCGTCAGTCCCTTGCCGTTGACCCAGCGCGTCAGAAAGTCAGGTACCGAGCGACCAGCCGGCGAGAAGAAGAGTATCGTCGGGCGCGTGCCGCGCACCTGCCTCCTCGCGTAAGGGTCGAGCGCGCCTAAACTTAGGCCGCGTATCCGTAGGTTGTCAAACAATCGGCACCGGCAGGCGACTAGAAGTGCTTGGCCTCGTCGATCAGCAGGATGGGGATGTCGTCCTCGACCGCGTAGATCAGCCGGCAGGCGTGACACACCAGCGCTTCGGCGGGCGCGGTGCGGTGCTCGAGCGGGCCTTTGCACTTGGGGCAGACGAGGATTTCGAGGAGGTCGGGAGCGAGACTCATCCGGCGTATCCCAGGCGTTTGAGAGACGAGAGCTGGCGCCGCCACTTGGGAAGCACTTTGGCGTGCAGCTCGAGGAACACGCGCACGCCGAGCAGGGCCTCGATCTTGGCGCGGGCGGTCTGCCCGATCGCCTTGATCGTGCGGCCCCCTTCCCCGATGACGATCCCCTTTTGACTGGTGCGCTCGACGTAGACCACGGCTCGAATATACACCGGCTCCTGACTCTCTCGGAACTCGTCGATCTCGACGGCCACGCTGTAGGGCAGTTCTTCATGCAGCAGCTCGAACGCCGCCTCGCGCACGAACTCCGCGGCGAAGAAGCGCATCGGCTGCGTCGCCATCGCATCGGGGTCGTAGTGAAAGGGGCTTTCGGGCACATGCTCTCGCAGCGCAGCGAGCAACTGCTCGAGGCCAGCGCCGGTAACCGCGGAGACAACGACGGTGGAGGAGGGTGGAGGATGGTGGAGGTTGGTGAAGGTGGGGGCGAGGTCGGCCTTCGTGTAGACCGTGACGATCGGGGCCCTGGGCGCGCGGTCGAGCTTCGCCACCTCCTTGAGTGGGGGCGCGGGAAACTCGGGCAGCGGATGCAGGTACGCGATGACTTCGGCGTCATCGATCGCCCGCAGCGCGGCGGCGCGCATCGCTTCGTGCAGCTTGTATTCGGGCTCGAGCAGTCCCGGAGAGTCGGTGAAGATGAACTGCGTGTCGGCGCGCGTGACGAGGCCGACCACCGGCAGCCGGGTGGATTGTGGCTTGGGGGAGACGATCGCGAGGTGCTCCCCGACGAGCGCGTTGAGGAGTGTGGACTTCCCCACGTTGGGTCTCCCGGCCAACGCCACGACCCCGCAGCGCGTCACGGGGTGATCGGCTCCTTCAGGTGCACGGGGGCGGCCTTGCGGGCGAGGCGCAGGTTGAGCGACTCGACGAACACCGAGAAGCCCATCGCGAAGTAGACGTAGCCTTTTGAGATATGCTGGCCGAGGCCATCGGCGATGAGCGTGACGCCGATGAGCAGCAGGAAGGACAGCGCGAGCATCTTGAGCGTCGGGTGACGGTGGACGAAGTCGCTGATCGTGCCGGCCGCCATGAGCATGACGAGCACCGCGAGGACGATGGCCGTGATCATCACGCCGACCTGGCGGACCATACCGACGGCGGTGATCACCGAGTCGAGCGAGAAGACGATGTCGAGCAGCGCGATCTGCACGATGACGCCCGCGAACGTGGCGCCGGCCCCCACGTTCCGGCGTCCCTCCTCGCCTTCGAGCTTGTCGTGAATCTCACGGGTGCTTTTCCACAGGAGGAACAGGCCCCCCAGGAGGAGAATCACGTCCCGTCCGGAGAACGCGTGCCCGAACACGCTGAAGAGCGGGCGCGTGAAGCGCATGATGGCGGTCAGGGAGAGCAGCAGGAGAATGCGCGTCCCCATGGCCAGGGTGAGGCCGACGGTGCGGGCTCGCCGCTGAGTGTCGGCCGGCAGCTTTCCGGCCAGGATCGAGATGAAGATGATGTTGTCGATGCCGAGGACGATCTCGAGCACCGTGAGGGTGAGGAGGGCGATCCAGGTTTCGGGCGAGGTGAGCCAGGGCATGGTCGGGGCAAGATAATGCGGAGTGTGGAATGCGGAATGCGGAGTGTCAGTGGAGGGATCGCTCGGCGAGCGACCTTTCACTGAAATTCCGCTTTCCGCGCTCCGCATTCCGCACTGTCAAACGCAAAAGCCCGCCTAGGCGAACCTATGCGGGCTTCCGATGCGAAGCTGGCGGCGGCCTACTCTCCCACGACCTCGCAGTCGCAGTACCATCGGCGCTGACAGGCTTAACGACCGTGTTCGGGATGGGAACGGGTGTGGCCCTGTCGCGCTAGTCGCCAGCAAACA
>WNGH01000864.1_pt1 | contig 29528 bp, 25 predicted proteins | sample 5400631 | NCBI WGS metagenome assembly WNGH01 (sample SAMN13153373, study PRJNA577476) | soil metagenome | isolation source: 115 cm soil or saprolite under Garry oak tree replicate 1 | place: USA:California | collected 2016-06-15
GGTCGGTGATGCCGGCACCGGCGAACACCTCGGCCTCCACGAGCGTGGACACCGTGAGCCCGCGCGCCCCGTGCTCGAGCTGCAGACGGCCCAGCTCGACGCACTTGTGGGTTTTCGCGTGGGGCCGCAGCGCCACGCCGAGCTCCCGGCCCCGCGCCGCCATGTGCGCCAGGTTGCGCTCCACGACATCGAGGTGCAGCAACAGCGCCGGCGTCTCGACGTCATACGCCCTCACGTTTCCCGTTTCCCGTTTCCCCTTTCCCGGTTATTTGACGATGTGGAACTCGGTCTGCCGCCGCAGGATCCAGCGCATGCGGCCGTCGGGACCGAGCTCCGCGTCTTCTTCCTGAGCCGAGCGGACTCCCTGGTTGTCCCACTCGGGAACCGGGGTGGTCGCCTGCAGCTCGATCGAGAACCAGCTGCTCGGCACGAGCGGGACGTCGCCGCGGTCCGGAACACCTTCCTGGTGGTCCCACAGGCCGATCAGCGGCCCGGCCCCATGACCGCGGTCGCCGATGGGATGGGTGTAGATCGTCCCGTTGATCCCCGCGGCGCGCATCTGCGCGAGCGCGGCCGCGAGCACCTCGTTCCCGGTGCGGCCGGGCCGCATCTCGGCGAGCAGGAAGTCTTGTAGTTGGTTCGAGTTCGCGAGCGCCCGTTTGAGCCCGCCGGGCGCGTCCGTCTCACCTTGGCGCAGCACGTAGCCCATGTGCTGCGTGTCGGTGTTCAGGCCCAGCGCCGTGATGCCGAAGTCGCAATGCAGCACGTCGCCGCGCTGGATCACCACGGCGCCCGAATCGGACAGGTCCCGGCCGCGCCGCTGCACGTCCACGTCGGTGTGGAACCAGGTGCCGAAGCCGAGGTCGTTGACGCGCTGCCGCATCCACCAGGCGACGTCGTCCGTCGTGGTACGTCCGGGAGTGATCACGCGGCTCGAGAACGCCGTGTCGATCACCCCCCACACGACCTCCATGAGGCGGCGGTACACGGGCAGCATTCCGGGCGCGCGGATCTCCTGGTACTCGAGCGGGAGGCGCTCGGCGCGCACGATGCGGCCGCGGTACTCCGCCGGGAGCGCCCCTTGCAACTGCTCCCATTCGCCGGCCGACAGCCCGTCCGAAAAGGCGTGCGCGTGCGAGATGTCGACGGCGATGGTGGGCGGATTGCGCTCCTCGATCACGCGACGCAGCAGCTCCCACTGGGCCTGGCCCACCAGCTCGGGGCGGCGGCCGATCGACGGGTCGATGGCCTCCCGGGCGTGGTAGGCGTCGTACAGGCCCCCCTGGGAGGTGCCGCCCAGGGCGAGCCGCTCGACGCCACGCTCGGGCCCGCGATCGTAGAACACGTAGATCGTGCGGCGCCGCGCGAAGAACGTCGTGGCCGAGACGAGCGACCGGAAGACGGGGTCTTCGTTGTATTCCCGCATCGGGACCACCCACATCGCGACGTGATATTGCCGCATCAGCCGGGGCAGCACCGAGTCGAGCCGATAGCGCAGCCACTCCTGCTCAACGGCGGCCTGCTCGCGCAAGCTGCCGAGCGGCCGGTCGGGCAGCGGCGTGAGGACAGGCATGGAGCTGGGCGCTTGTACCAGCAGCGTCGAGAGCGCGAATGCGGCGAAGGTCATATGGGTCGAGGCGCCGGAGCAGGGTCGTGTGACTGGGAGAGCGTCGTGTGACGGGCCAACAGGACGATCAGGAGAAGCACCGCGCCGAGGTTATAGGTGTTTTGGCGGACGACTGCGAGCATCGTGGGCAGGGGGCTATGGATGTGGCTCAGCATTCCGGAGGTGAGCAGGGCCGCCACGGCGAGTGCGGCGAACCAGACTCCGCGCCCGCGCGCCGGCGACGACGCACTGAAGGTGACGATCCACGCTGGTAAGGCGAGGACGTAGTAGTGGAGTCGGTCGAGCGGAGAGAGCAGCACCGCGAGTACCGCAGTGATGCCGACCTGGTACATTGGCTCGGCAGACGCCGGGCCGCGCCACAACACGGTCGTGACCGCGACCACCGCGAGCGCATCGAGCACCACGGCTGTCGTGAGGCTACCACCCAAGCGCGTCACCAGTCCACCGATCGACTGCCCCGTGAGCGCCTGCGTGCTCTTGGCCGTCAAAGCGAGGTGCGCGTAGTCGGAGACGGTCGTCGCCCCGAGACCCGCGGGCAGCACGACGAGGAACGTGAGTCCGATCGCGGCGGCAACACCTGCGGCCAACGGTCGCCACCGGGCGCGGACGAGGAAATACAAGAAGATGGCTCCGGGGTAGCCCTTGAGCGCGGTCGCGACCCCAATCCACAACGCCGCGCGCGTGTCCTGCCGCTGCTCGAGATCGGTGATGGCCAGGACGACCAATGCCAGCAGCACGAGATTGATGTTCAAGTGCTGGAAGTTGCTCTGGAGCGGTTGCGCGATCGCGGCGACGGCCAGCACGATAGGTGTCCAGCGGCCGACGTGGCGGTACCCGCGAACCAGGCACCAGCCGAACAGGGCCACGTTCCCGATCGCCCATACGCACTTGGCGAGCGGCAAACTGATGCGGGCGAGCAAAGCGAAGGGCGTCAGCGCAACGATTGCAAACGGTGGCCATGGAAGACCGATTGAGCCGTCGAAGTCGGCGTATAACGGTTGCCCGTGCAGCAGGCGCTCGGACAGGCGCAGGTGGAACGCTAGATCGCCGCCTGAGTGAACGCCGATGAACGCATCGACCGCCGCGTACACGCCGCCGAGCGTGAGCAGCACGCGCCACGCTCGAGGCGTTACCTCCGCCATATCCCCAGGGCGAGGCTGGCCCAGCCGGCGAGCAAGCCCGACACCGCGCCGAGCGGGGCGAACAGACGGTCCATCAGTCGAGGTGGCGCCCCGTGACCTCGATGCGACGATAGCGCTCGATCCGGCCCGATCCGCCGACGAACGCCGACGCGAACCATCCCGTGAGCCCCACCACGATGGACCCGAGCACGGCGGCGCCCAGGCCGCTCACGGAGAATCCGGGCACGAGCCAGGCCACGAGGTAGAACGAGATTCCGTTCACGACCAGAATGAACAACCCCAGCGTGAGCACCGTCAGCGGGAGCGTGAGGATGAGAATGACCGGCCGGATCACCGCGTTCACGATGCCGAGCAGCACCGCGGCGACGATCAGGTGATCCCAGCGGTCGATGTGGATCCCGGGGATGACGGTCTCGGCGGCCCAGAGGCCCAGAGCCGTGATGACGAGCCGGAACAAGAAGCCTTTCATCGGTCCTTCGCCTTCTCTCGCCAGGCCGCGATGTTGCCCCCGATCTGGCGTGAGTGCTTCTCCAGGTGCTCGGCGTAGACCGCCAGCCAGTCCTCGGCGCCGTACGGGCCCGACTCCGTGTGCCGGCCCACGCGACGCCAGTCCTGATCGGTCGCGCGCTCGAGCAGCGGCACGGTGTTGGCGCGCACGGCCGTCACGGTGGCCAGCGCCGCGTCGATCGGATGCTTGTGGTAGTCGAAGCGCTGCGCCCAGCGGTCCTGGTCGTATCCGACGATCAGCGGCTCGGGCTCCGCCAGCAGATAGCGGAGCCGCATGTGGGCGTTGGTCTCGCTGTCGGCGCAGTGCACCACGATTTCGTGCGCGGACCAACGCTTGGGCCCCGGCTTCCATTGGAGCGCGTCGCGCGGCACTTTCGCGAGCGCAGCAGCGAGGAGTCCCGGTCCCCTGGCGTAGCGCTCGATCATCGAGGCGCGCTCGGCAGCGGTGAGAGCCATGTCAGAATCTCCGGAAGAAGATACCCGATTCGCTGGAGCTGCGCGCGCGACCGGCCACGAAGCGCGCGGTCGCGCCCGGGCGCGCCCGCACGCCCAGGCGCGAGTCGAACAGGATCGCGCCCACGAGCGAGTCACCCACCCGAGTGGCCCCGATGCCGGCGAACGGCCCGAGCGCGGCCGGCCACCCGTACACCAGCGCTTGCTCCGGGTAGCCGATCCACGTGACCGGCAGCGTGTCGCGCGGCACGCGGAACACGAGCGTGCCCCGGAAGTGGCAGCTGCGCCCGACCACCACCCGCGTGCTGTCCAGGATCACGTCGGTCAACTTGAAGCGGTCGCCCAGCTCGGGCAGCGTGAGCGTGTCGCCCCGGGCCACCACCCAGTGAGCGAGGTAGCGTTGCGCGTAGCGGGTCTGCAGGTGCATCGCCGCGGCGCTGCAGGGGTTGGTAGGGCCGCACGCCCCCAGCAGGCACAGGCCGGCCCAGGCGACCGGCTTCATGGCGCGACGCTGTCCGCCGCTCGGATCCGGGCGTTCGTCGAGTCGGCGGCGCGCAACGCGGCGCCCACGCCGCGGGCGCCCGGGATGCGCGACCCGGCCAGGATCGAGTCCCGCTGCCGCTCGGTGAGGGTATCGCCGGCGGCGGTGCCGGCCTTGCCGGACCGGCCGCTACCGCAGGCGCTCACGGTCAACACCACAGCGAGTGCGATCCACGCGATCGTCCCGTTCATGCCGGCAGCCCCTTTCGAATCACGTCTTCCATCACGTCCGCGAAGCGATCGACCTCCGCGAGTGTCGTGTACACGTTCGGTGTCACGCGCGCGCAGCTGAACTCCTTGTGTACGATCGGCGTGACGAGGATCCGGTGCTTGTCCCAAAGGAAGGCGACGAGCTTGTTCACGTCCAGCCCTTCGACCGAGAGGCTGGCGAGCCCGCACGACTGCGCCGGGTCGTACGGAGTGAGGATCCTCACGCCCGGCCGCTGCTCCAGCCGCTTCGCCCAGCGCTGGAACAGGTAGCGCAACCGCGCCGCCTTCCGCTCCGCCCCGAGCCCCTCGTGGAATGTCAGCGCCTCGGCGATGGCGTTGTGGTTCGCGGCAGGATGGGTCCCGATCTCCTCGAACTTGCGGATGTCGCGGTTCATCTCGGGCGGCGCCGCCATGAGCGGCCAGAGCCGCTCGATCTTCGCCTTCCGCACGTACAGGAACCCGGTGCCGTGGGGTGCCAGCAGCCACTTGTGGAGGCTGGTGCCGTAATAGTCGCAGTCGAGCTCGTCGCGGGTGAACGGGAAGTGCGCGAACGCGTGCGCGCCGTCCACGATCACCTCGATCCCGCGCTCCCGCGCCAGTCGCACGATCTTGCGGATCGGGAAGATCTGCCCCGTGAGGTTGGTGATGTGACAAACGTGGATCAGCTTGGTCTTCGGCGTGATGGCGCGCGCGAAGCGGTCGGCCAGGTCGTCCTGGGACGGCGGCGGCACGGGAAAACCGATCTCTCGGACCACGATACCCTCCCGCCGCTCGCGCTGGTGCCACGTCGTGAGCATGCGCGGATAGTCCTGAGTGGTCGTCAACACTTCGTCCCCACGCTCCAGCGGGATCCCGAGCTGTACGATCTCGAGCGATTCGCTCGCGTTGCGTGTGATCGCCATTTCCTCGGCGTCGCAGCCGAAGCTCGCCGCGAGGCGGCGCCGCACGGCCTCGATCTCCGGCTCGAGCACCTGCCACATGGTATAAGCGGGCGCCGTGTTGGAGTACTCCAGGTAGCGGCGCATCGCGTCCTGCACGATGCGTGGGCTCGGGCTCACCCCGCCGTTGTTGAGGTTGATGATCGTGCGATCGAGCGTAAAGGCCTCCTGGACCTCGCGCCAGAAGTCCTCGTCGCGGGTGACATCGTCGGCAGGCCGGCGGTCCACGTGCCGGGCCACGCGGGCGAGCCGCAGCAGCGCGTCGTCCCGGAGCGCCGGGAGGGCGGCACCGGCCGCGTAGAGCGACTCAAGGAAACCGCGGCGTGTGGTCATAGGGTCAGCCTCCCCGAAGGATGCGGCGGATGAGGATGGTGTAGGCGACGACGTTCACGACGACCACGACAGTCCCGAGCACCGCCTGGGCCGGCCGGGTCAGCCCCGCCGGATAGAGCAGCGGGATCACGTAGTGCTCGACGAACCCGCCCCGATAGCCCTCGAGTCCGGCTCGGGCCCGCAGCGCGTTTTCGAGCGGCGTGAGCGGGCAAATCCAGCCGGCATACTCGATGGCCGCCCCCCATAACGCCGCCGGCACATGGGCCCACAGCACGGCGCGCCAGCGCCAGGCGAGGAATCCACCCAGCATCACGAAGGCGACGAAGGCGGCGTGCAGCAGCACGACGCCGTCGGCGAGGGCGCGATAGACCATTTTCACTTCCCCTTATATGACGAAAGCCCCCGCCCGGCCAGGCCGGGCGGGGGCTTGCGCCGCGGGCGCGCCCTCAGGCGCCCATCAGATGCTCACACGGGTTGAACAGGTTGTTGATCGCGGTCTCGATCCATCCGGGCAGATCGAACAGATCGGTGACCGCCTGCCGTTCGGCGCTCGAGAGGGCGCTGCCATCCGCGTGGACCAGCTGGATGGTGTTCGTCGTGGCGGTTTCGCTGCCCCGGACGCGGGCGTAGGCCACGCCGTTCACCGTGATCGACAGGTTCGCGGTCAGGCTCTGCGGGAACGACACGACGGTGATCGTACCCGTCACCGCCACCGTCTCGCTCCCGTGCACCACGCTGAAGTCGATCGTCACTGTGAGGTGGTTCGCGTCCGAGGTGGCGAGCGTTTCGTGCAGCTCCACGTGAATGACGGGATTGGCCAGGTCCCACGTGACGTCGAACTGGGCGTCGGGATTGTCGGTCGTGAGGTTCGTGGCCGCGAACGTCGCGTTGAACGTGAGCGGATGCGTGCCGTCGCTCACAAAGCCGACCGCCGAGGCGTTGAATGCGGTGGCGGGATTGCCGGTGACGCTGCCGCTGACGGTGTAGTCCGCGTATGTGACGCCGGGACTCGCGGGCGTGCCGCCCTGCACGATCACGTGGAGCTTGTTGACGGCCGGGCTCGTGGTGCTCTCGTCGAGCAGATCCACGAAGCCTACCGCGTTGGAAGGCTCGGCCACATCGCCGGTCAACGGGTCGAGCGCGTACAGGATGATCCGCACGCCGTTGGTCGGTCCCGCGTCGGCGCCGACGACGTACTGATGCGTGGCGTCGTCCCACACGAACGTCTGGCCGAGAAACTGCGGTGGAATCACGCTGGCGCTGATGCCGGAGCCGAGCCTTCCCGCCGCCAGGCGGAGCGCGTGCAGCCGCCGCGGCGCGTCCAGGTACGCCTGGCCGGCGGTCTGCGGCGTGGTGATGGGCGCGGCCTGGAGCAGGGCCCCGGCGGGCGTCGCCACGGTGGCGGGAGAGCCCGCCGCCGAGCCGACGACGCCGAAGCTCGCGAGCACCGACGATTGCAGCACACCCGACACGGCCTGGAGGTCGGAGCTCAGCTGCTGGGGGTTGGCGAGATGGGCCTGGGGCGCGGTGGTGCTGCTGCAGGCAGCCGCGAGCACGGCGACGACCGCGAGGCCCCACCGGGGACGACCTGGACGAGCGGGCATGCTGGTCCTCCGAAATGTGGGCGGTGCCGGCGACGTTCAGGGCGAGAGCGCCGCGGCGGAATGGTCCAGCCTGAAACCTACCCCGCGGTTCGGAGATCGGACCGTGACGGGGCGCACCACCCCTGCCGACCGGACGAACCGCTTGACCGGGAGACGGTTACGCGATCACGCCGCCGCCGAGCAGCCGCCCGTCGGCGTCGTACAGCGCGCCGGACTGCCCCGGCGTGATCGCCCGCACGGGCTGGGCGAGATCGAGTACGAGTCCGTCGCCCGCGCGCGCCCGCACCCGGCCCGGCACGGCGGCAGCGCGGTAACGGCACTGCACGAATGCGGCGTCGCCCGGCGCCAGCGGCTCGGCGAGCCAGTTCACCTCGGCCAATTCCACGGCGTGGCCGAACAGCTCGTCCCCGGGTCCGATCACCACTTCACGCGTTTCCGGTCGGATCGCGACCACGTACATCGGCTCACGGAATCCGCCGGGGAGGCCGCGGCGCTGTCCGATGGTGTAGCGCGCGAAGCCGGCGTGCACGCCCACGATCTCGCCGCCGGCCGTGACGAGCGGGCCGGGCACGAGCGCGGGGGCGTCCACCGGGAGATGGCGCTCGAGGACGCCGACGTAGTCGTCATCGGGGACGAAGCAGATCTCGACCGATTCGGGCTTGTCGGCCGTGACGAGCCCGAGCCGCCGGGCGACCGCGCGGGTCTCGCGCTTGGTGAACGCTCCCACGGGCGTGAGCATGCGCGCCACGACCGAGCGGTCGATGCCCCACAGGAAATACGACTGGTCCTTCTGCGGGTCGCGGCCGCGGAACAGCGCACCGTCCCGGGCGATGGCGTAGTGGCCCGTCGCGACGTAGGCGCACTCGAGCGCGTCGGCGTGGTGGAGGAAGGCGCGAAACTTGGTGAACGAATTGCAGCGCACGCACGGAATGGGCGTGCGGCCGCGGGCGTACTCGCTCACGAAGTCCGCAATCACGTCGCGACCGAACCGGTCCTCCAGGTTCAACACGTAGTGCGGGATGCCGAGCCGGTGGGCCACGTGCCGCGCGTCGCTGATCGAGTCGAGCGAGCAGCAGGGCCGGTCGGGCACCGCGTCGCCGTAGCAGAACAGCTTCATGGTGGCGCCGACGACGTCGTACCCCGCCTCCACCAGCAAGGCTGCGGCGACGGACGAGTCCACGCCCCCCGACATGGCAACGAGAACGCGCTCCCTCATCGGTGGAGCACCGCCGACAGCTGCCTGACCTTCTCCACGATCTTCGGCAGCGCCCCGATCACCGCCTCGACGTCCTCCGCCGTGTTCTCCTTGCCGAAGGAGAAGCGCAGCGCCGCGACGCCCAGCTCGGGCGGCACGCCCATAGCCGTGAGCACGTGCGACGGCTCGACCGCCCCCGTGCTGCAGGCGGAGCCCGAGGAGCAGGCGATCCCGGCGAGGTCGAGATGCATCAACAGCGCCTCGCTGTCCGTGCCGGGGAGAGACACGTTGGACACGTGCGGCGCCCGCGGCGCCCGGGCGGCGTGGACCACGGCATCCGGCACGACGGCGAGCACGCGGCGCTCGAGCTCGTCGCGCAGCGCCGCGGCTCGGGCGGCGAAGTCCGCCTGCTCGCGCGCCGCCAGCTCGACCGCCTTTCCCAGCCCGATGATGCCCGGCACGTTCTCCGTCCCGGGGCGGATGCCGAATTGCTGGCCGCCGCCGTGGATGATGGCCTCGACCGCGTGACGATCGCGCACGATCAGCGCGCCGACCCCCTTGGGAGCGCCGATCTTGTGGCCCGAAATCGTGAGCAAGGTGCAGTCCACCTCGGCGAGCGAGACCGGGATCTTGCCGAGCGCCTGGACGGCGTCGACGTGGAGCGGGACGCCGGCCGCGCGGCAGCGCGCCGCGACCCGGGCCACCGGCTGCACGACTCCCACCTCGTTGTTCACCCACATCACGCTCACTACAGCGACGCCGCGGGCGAGCGCCGCGGCCAGCGCGTCCTCCGCCACGGCGCCGGACGCGTCGACCGGGAGCACGATCTCCTCGCCGCCCAGCCGGGCCACGGCGTGCGCCGCGGCGAGGACCGCTTTGTGCTCGATCGCGGATACCGCCACCCGGAACGGCCCGCCGCGCGCGCGCGCGGCGAGCGCGCACCCGATCACCGCAAGGTTGTCGGCCTCGGTGCCGCCGGACGTGAAGATCACCTGGCCCGGCTCCGCGCCGCCCCCCAGCGCTGTGGCGATCGTGCGCTTGGCCTCCTCGATGCCGGCGCGCGCCGCGCGTCCGAACCGATGCGCCGAGGACGGGTTGCCGAAGGCCTCGCGCCCGAGATAGGGCAGCACCGCCTCGAGCACCTCGGGACGCACCGGCGTCGTGGCCGCGTTGTCGAGATAGACCAGCCGCTTGGGCATGCGGGTGAATCTAGACGCTACAGGGACTGCACGCCAAGCTGCAGCACGTCTTGGACTTCGAGCGTCTCGTGGCAGAAGAACGGCTCGCCGTACGGCCGGCGGATGAGCGAGCCGTAATGCGCCGACTGCACGCGGATCAGCTCGTACAGGTCCTGGCCGGTGGGATGGATCTCGCCGGCGGCCTGCGCGCCGTCGAACTGCGACGCGTAGCAACGGATCGCCGCCATCTTGGTCTCGAACACCTCCGAAACGTCGACGACGAAAGAGGGTTTGACGGGGTCTTCGCGGTACGCGAGGGCATAGAGCAGCTTGAACGGCCGGTGCGCAGGGCCGCCAGATCCGTACTTCGCGAGCCCCGCCAGATAGCAGGCGTCGCGCCCCAGCTCCGAAGCGACGCGGTGATCGGGGTGCCGGCCGATCGGGAAGGGAAGAATCACGACCCGCGGCTTTGTTTGACGTATCAGCGTGACGACTTGCGCGCGTGACGTCTCATTGTTTTCCAGATGCGCGTCGGCGAGCCCGGCGTTCAAGCGCAGGTGAACGCCCAGGGCCTGGGCCGCGCGCTCGGCCTCCGCGGCGCGGGTGACCGCGTCGCCGCGGGTGCCGCTCTCGCCCTGGGTGAGATCGAGGATCCCGACACGGTGGCCCGCCCGCACCGCCTTGGCGAGGGTGCCGCCGCAGGTCAGTTCCACATCGTCGCGGTGGGCGGCGATGGCGAGAAGGTCGACCGCTTGGTTCACGAGTCCTCCCCGAACGCGGAAGTCGGAACGCGCAACGCGGAACAGGCTCGGACAGTTCCGCGTTCCCACTTCCGCGTTCCGCGTTTCATCATTCGTACCTCAGTGCTTCGACGGGATCCAGCTTCGCCGCTCTCGCCGCCGGCGCGATGCCGAAGACGAGCCCGACGGCGATCGACACCACCGTCGCGATCGCGGCGCTCCACACCGGCACGGTCGTGCTGAAATCGAGCAGCCGCTTGAGGAATTCCCCGGTCACGGTCCCCAGCATGATGCCGAGCAGGCCGCCCATCAGGGTGAGCGTGGCCGCTTCCACGAGGAACTGCCACAGCACGTCGCGGCGCGTGGCGCCCATGGCCTTGCGCAGCCCGATCTCCCGCGTCCGGCTCGTCACCGACACCATCATGATCGCCATCACCCCGATCCCGCCGACCAGCAGCGCGATGCTCGACAGCACCAGCATCACGAAGAAGAACGCGAACGTGAGGCTGTCGAAGATGCCGAGCACCTGATCCGACGTGAGCAGGTCAAAACTGTTGGGCTCGCCCACCCGCAGCCCGCGCAGGCGCCGCAGCTGCAGCGTGGCCGCGTCCATCGCGCGCGCGACGCTCACCTCGGGCCGCGGCTTGACGAGGATGATCAGGCCGTTCACCCGGTCGATCGGGAAGCGCGCGTGGGCCGCCTCGAACGGCACCACCCCCGCGATCTCCGGCGCCCCCGGCACCTCGAAGATGTTGGTGGGACGCTGCCACACGCCGATCACGCGGAACGGATGGCCGCCGATGCGGACCATCTCGCCGATGGGCTCGCGCGCCCCGAACAGCCGATCCACGGTGCGCTGCTCGACGACCGCGACCGGCGCGCCGCCGCGCAGCTCCGCCGTCGTGAACACCCGGCCCCGGACCACCTCGCCGCCCAGGATTTCCATGTAGCGATCGTCCGCGCCGAACACGCCCAGGACCTGGGTGCGGGTGCCGGCGTATTCGAACCGGTAGAACAGCTGCGTCCAGATCGCCGCGTAATGGATCTCGGGCAGGCGCGCGATCGCCTCGGCCTCGCGGGGGGCGAGGGCGGGGCGGATGCGCACCTCGCGCGGCAACGCGTCGGGATTGAGCGGCGTGGACGAGAAGAACCGCAGGATGCGAAACGTGGTCGGCCCCACGACCTCGAGCGTGTTGACGATCTGCTCGCGGAAGCCGGCCACGATCGAGGCCATCGCCATGACCGTGGCGATCCCGATCACGACCCCGAGAATGGTGAGCCCGGAGCGCAGCTTGTTGACGCGGAGCTGATCGACGGCGATCAGCCAGCCTTCGCGAATCGAGTGGAACGCCATGCTACTCGGCGCGCAGCGCTTCGATCGGGTCGAGGCGCGACGCGCGGTGCGCCGGGTAAACGCCGAATACGATCCCCACGCCGACGCCGAGTCCCAGCGCCACCGCCACCGACCAGGCCGTCACGCGGGCGGGCAGGGGGGACGCCACCTGGACCAGGGCGGCGAGCGCGCTCCCCGCGAGCAGTCCGGCGACGCCGCCCAGCAGGGACAGGATGGCCGACTCGGCGAGGAACTGGCGCCGCACGTCGCGCCGCGAGGCGCCCAGCGACTTGAGGATCCCGATCTCGCGGGTGCGCTCGGTGACGCTCATCAGCATGATGTTCATGATCACGATACCGCCCACCACGATGCCGATGCCCACCACGGCAGGCACGACCGTGAAAATCACCCGGGTGAGCTTGCCCCAGAACGCGATCAGCCCTTCACCGGTGTCGACGGTGAAGTCGTCCTCCTGCGAGGGCCGCAGGTGGTGCGCGATGCGCATCGCCTCCTCGGCGCGGAGCATACCGTCGGCCACGCGCGCGGCCGCCGGCATCTTGACCGAGATCACCGTGGTCTGGCGGCGCCCGTACAGCGCCTCGAACGTGGTGAGCGGCAGCATGACGAACCCGTCCCAGGACTGCCCCAGCACGGTGCCCTTCTTGGCGACGACCCCCGTGATCGTGAGCTGCGCACCGCGGACGCGAATCGCGCTGCCCACGGCGCGCTCCGGAGCGCCGAACAGCTTCTCCGCCACATCGAACCCCAGCACCGCGACGAGCCGCCGTTGCCGCTCGTCCACGTCGGTGAACGGCGCCCCGGCCGCGAACGCGTAGTCCTGCACCACGACGAACGGCGGCGTGACCCCGAACACCAGCACGTCACCTACCGTGCGGTTGCGCCACTGCACGTCCGCCATCGGCGTCGGCCAGCCGGACTGGAGCGCGATGGCCTCCGCGTCGGGCAGGGCGCGTTCCACGTACGCGGCGTCCTCCTGGCCGATGATCGGCCGGCGCTGGATCCGCTTCAGCTCTTCGTCGTCGATGAACCCGACTTGGATCGGGTCGCGACGGATCTGAAACGCGTTGACCCCGACGATCGCGCCCGCGATGCGCTCGCGCACGTACGCGTTCATGCCCTGGATCACCGCGACGACCGCCACGAGGAACCCGACCGACACGATGATGCCGAGCAGCGTGAAGAACGAGCGCAGCTTGTGGCTCCACGCGGTCTGGAGCGCCTGCACAATCGCTTCGGAGAGGGGCATGGCGCGGGAGAATCTAACGGGACGGGGGACGGGGGAAGAGGGACGGGTGCATCGGTTGCTGACCCGTCCCCCGTCCCTCGTCCCCCGTCCCGCTATTCGTACCTCAGCGCCTCCACCGGATCCAATCTCGCCGCCTTGCTGGCGGGATACAGGCCGAACCCGATGCCGGTGAGGGCGGAGGCGGCGAGGGCGGCGATGACCGACCACAGCGGCACGTGCGCGGGGATCGGCGTCAGGCTGGCGACCCCGAACGCGACGAGACCGCCCGCGAGCATCCCCACGGCGCCCCCCACGAGCGTGAGGGTCGAGGCCTCGACGAGGAATTGCCACTGGATGGCGCGCCGGGTCGCTCCGAGCGCCTTGCGCACTCCGATCTCCCGCGTGCGCTCGGTGACCGAGATCATCATGATCGCCACCACGCCGACCCCCCCGACCATCAACGCGATGGACGAGAGCACCAGCATGACGAGAAAGAACATGCCGGTGACCTTGTTCCAGGAGTCCAGCAGCTTGTCCTGGGTGACGATCGAGAAGTTGTTTTCCTGCCCCGGCTTGAGCCCGCGCAGCGAGCGCAACGTGGCCACCACCTCGTCCATGGCCTCCTGCTGGGTGTAGGTCGGCGCCGGGGCGACCGCGAGCCGCATCCATCCCTTCCGGTACGGCACGTGTTTGACGAAGGCGCCGTGCGGAACGCCGACGAACGGCGGCGTCGTGCCGCTGAACAGACTGGGCGGCGGAACATAGACGCCGATCACCTTGAACGGCGTCCCGCCGACGTGGATCGTCTGGCCGATCGGGTCGCGCCCGCGGAACAGCTGCTCCTCGAGCTTGGTGTTGATGACCGCCACGGCGTCGTTGGCCACGTCTTCCAGCCGCGTGAACGTGCGCCCGGGATGGACGTCGCCGCCGTTCACTTCCACCCACTGCGCCGACAACCCCGAGACGTTGACCGATTCGAGCCGCCGGTCGCCGTACTCCACGGTGGCGGAGCTCTCGTCGCGGCGGGTGACGTAGCGCACGGAGGGCAGCACGGCGATCCGGTCCGCCTCGAGCTCAACGATCTCCGGGTTCCGCCGCCAGGGGCTCGATTCGTCGGAGCCGTCCGAGACGTTCACCCCCGCCTGGAAGAAACGCCACACCAGAAACGTGCGCGGGGCGATGGACTCGATCACGCTCGACACGCTGCGGTTGATCCCGCTGATCATCGCCGCGATCACCATGACGACCGTCACGCCGATGGCGACGCCCAGGATCGTCAGCGCCGCCCGCCGCTTGTTGCCGCGCAGCGAATCGAGCGCGATGCCGACCCCTTCGAACAGGGCCCCTCCCCCGCCGGTCATGTCTCGTGCCGCAGGGCGGCGATGGGGTCGAGTCGCGCCGCGCGGCTCGCCGGGTACACACCGGCGACGACCCCGACGCCGCCGCCCAGGACCACGCCGACCAGGATCGACCAGGGCGCGACCGCGGCGGGGAGCGGCGTGAGCGACGCCACGGCGCCCGCCAGGCCGATGCCCAGGACGACGCCCCCCGTGGCCCCCGCCGTGGCGAGCGTCGCGGCCTCGACCAGGAACTGCCGCAGGATGTCGCGCCGCCGGGCGCCCAGCGACTTGCGGATGCCGATCTCGCGCGTCCGCTCGGCCACTGCCATCAGCATGATGTTCATGATGACGATCCCCCCCACCACGAGCGACACGGCCACGAGGCCGGGCAGCGCCACGAACAGCACCCGGCTGATCTTTCCCCAGAAATCCAGCACCTCGTCCGCGGTTTCGAGCGTGAAATCGTCGGCCTGGCGCGGCCGCAGGTGGCGCCGGTTGCGCATGATCGCCTCGGCCTGCCCCAGCGCCTCGCGCATGTCGGGCTGGGTGCGTGCCTTCATGGCCACGGCGTCCACCACGCGGGGCTCGCTGACATAGCGCTTGAGCGGGGCGCTCGCCGGCGCCACCGCGAACTTGTCGAGCGACAGGCCGAACAGGTTGCCCTGTTTCTCGACCACGCCGATCACCCGGTAGGGGAGGTCGAAGATCTTCACCTCACGGCCGAGCGGATCCTGACCCTCGAACAGCTTCTCGGCCAGCTCGTACCCGAGCACGAGCACGGGCACGCCGGCCTGCACTTCCTGTCCCGTGAAGGGGCGGCCGCGCTCGACCGCGAGGGAGCGGATGTCGAAGTAGAGCTCCGTCGCCGCCGTGACCTCCACGTCCTTCGCGTGCCTGTGCCCGGCCACCAGCGTGGTGCGGGTGCTCGACTCCCACGCCGCGAGCACCGGGACCGTCACGCCGCGCATGACCGCCTGCGCGTCGTCGTAGCTGACGCGCGGCCGCCGGCGCCACACCCGCCACATCGAGTCGGTCACATTGCCGAGCTGGACGTCGGGAAACTGGCGCAGCCGGAACGTATTCACGCCGAGCAGGGTGCCGGCGAACTTGTCGGTCATGTAGCGGTTCATCCCCTGCACGACCGAGACGACGGCGATGAGAAACATCACCCCGATGAACACGCCGATGATCGAGAAGGCGCTCTTGAGCTTCTGTGCCCGGATGGTCTGCAGGGCGAGCCGGACGGCCTCCCAGAAGGCCATCTATTCGTAGCGCAGCGCCTCGACCGGGTCGAGACGCGACGCTTTGCTCGCGGGATAGATACCGAACAGCAGCCCCGTGACCGCGGCAGCGCCCAGGGCGAGGACGACGGAGCCGAGCGGCACGTAGGCGGGAACCGGCGTAGCGCCGGCGAGCACCAGCGAAATGAGCCAGCCCACGACCATGCCGACGATGCCGCCCACCAGCGTGAGCGTCGCGGCTTCGACCAGGAACTGCCACAGGATCTCGCGCCGCGTCGCGCCGAGCGCCTTCCGCACGCCGATCTCCCGCGTGCGCTCCGTGACCGAAATCATCATGATCGCGACGACGCCGATGCCGCCGACCATCAGACCCACCATCGAGAGCGCGATCATCAGGACCCGGGCTACCAGCGTGAAGCTGTTGATGGCCTTCACGTAGACTTCCTGCGTGACCGCATCGAAGTTGTTGCGCTGGCCCGGCCGCAAGCCCCGCATCGTGCGCAGTGCCATGGTGACGTCGTCCATCGCGCGCTCCAGCGACACCGAGTCCTGCGGCACCACGAACATGTCCATCCAGCCGCGCCAGTACTGCAGCTCCTTGGCGAAGGTCCCGTGCGGGATCATGGCCTGGGGCCGCTCCTCGCCGCCGAACAGGTGGGGTGGCGGGTCGTACACGCCGATCACGTCGTACGGCACGCCGCTGATCTTGATGCGCCGCGCGACCGGGTCCCGTTGGCCGAACAGGTTCTCCGCGAGCTTCGTGTTGACCACGGCCACGTGACTGTTGGCCGCGTCCTCGACGTGGCTGAACGAGCGGCCCGGGTGGATGGCACCGCCTTCGATCTTGGGCCAGTCGGCGTTGCGGCCCCGGATGCTGATGGCCGCCATGCGGTGGCCCTCGAAGTCGATGTCCGCCGACGTGTTCTCGTCCACCACCACGAAGGCGATGGAGGGCAGCTGCCCCAGACGCGCGGCCTCGTCCATCGTCATGGGAGGACGCCGCCGCCACGGGTCCGGGTCTTCCGGGTCGACGTCGCCCTGCCCGCCCCAATAGCGCCCGACCCAGAATGTCTTGGGGCCGAGCGAGGACAGCATGTCGGAGATGCCCTTGTTGAACCCGCTGATCAAGGCCCCGATGACCATGACGACCGTGACCCCGATGGCGACGCCCAGGATCGTGAGCGCGGCGCGCATCTTGTGGGCGCGGAGCGACGCGAGCGCGATGCCGACGCCTTCGAACAGGGCGGTCACGGCTATTCCTGGCGCAGCGCGGCGATGGGATCGAGCCGCGCCGCGCGGCTCGCGGGATAGACACCCGCGACGACGCCGACGCCCGCGCCCATGACCACGCCCAACAGGATCGACACGGGCGACACGCTAGCCGGGAGGGGAGAGGCGGCGGCGATGAGGAACGTCAGCCCGATGCCGGCCACGACGCCGAACGCCGCGCCCACGGTCGCGATCGCCGCCGCTTCGGCGAGAAACTGCCGCAGCACGTCGCGGCGCCGCGCGCCCAGCGACTTCCGCAGGCCGATCTCGCGCGTCCGCTCCGCCACCGCCATGAGCATGATGTTCATGATCACGATGCCGCCGATCACGAGCGAGACGAGCACCACGCCGGGCAGCACCACGACGAGGATCCGACTGATGCCCGCCCAGAACCGCTGCACGCCCTCCGACGTATCGAGCGCGAAATTGTCATCCTGACGCGGCCGCAGATGGCGGCGGCTGCGCATGATGCCCTCGGCCTGGTCCATGGCCAGGTGCATCTCGGGTTCGCTCTGCGCCTTCACCAGAAAGGCGTCGAGGATCCCGGGAGGATTGACGAGATTCTGCGCGGGCGACAGCGCCGGCACGACGACGAAGCGATCGAGCGGAAAGCCGAGGATGCTCCCCTGCTTTTCCACCACCCCGATCACGCGATAGGGGCTGCCGCCGATCCGCACGCTGCGGTCCAGCGGGGAGCGATCGACGAACAACCGCTGTGCCACCGCGTCGCCCAGCACGACCACGGGCGCCCCGGAGCGGTTCTCCTGCGCGGTGAACGCCCGCCCGAGGGCGAGCCGCAGGTTCTTGATGTCGAAGTAGCGCTCGCTCGCGGCGGTGAGCTCGATGTCCCGGGCCTGCTTGTCGCGGTAGGAGACGGTTTGGTTATCGCTCGACTGCCAGGCCGTCACCACGGGCACGGTGAAGCCGGCGTTCAGCGCCTCCGCGTCGCTGAAGCGGATGCGGGGCCGTCGTGCCCACGCCCGCCACACCGAGTCGGGCACGTTGGGGGTGAACATCGGGCGGCGCCGCAGCTGGAAGGTGTTCACGCCGAACAGCGTCTGCGCGAACTTCTCGGTCATGTACCGGTTCACGCCGTTCACGATCGACCACGCGCCGATGAGCGAGGCGACGCCGATGAACACGCCGAGCAGGGAAAAGCCGCTCTTGAGCTTCTGGGTCCGGATCGTCTGGAGGGCGAGGCGCAACGCCTCGAACAGCGGCATCTAGGCGGCCTGCAGCTGGTCGCTGGCGATGAGCCCGTCGCGCAGCGTCACCACGCGCGCCGCGTGGGCCGCGATGTCGTGCTCGTGCGTCACCATGACGATCGTTTGCCCCTGCCGGTGCAGCTCGCGGAACACCGCCATGATTTCGGCACTGGTGGTGGAATCGAGGTTGCCCGTGGGCTCGTCGGCCAGCAGAATGGACGGGTCGTTCACGAGCGCGCGCGCGATCGCGACGCGCTGGCGCTGCCCCCCGGAGAGCTCGTTGGGCCGGTGCTCCATGCGGTCGCCCAGTCCCACGCGCTCGAGCGCCCGCGCCGCCCGGGCGCGCCGCTCGCGCGCGCCGTGCCCGGCGTAGATGAGCGGCAGCTCCACGTTGTGGAGCGCGCTGGCGCGGGGCAACAGGTTGAAGGTCTGGAAGACGAACCCGATCTCCTTGTTCCGGATCCGCGCCAGCTCGTCGTCGTCCAGGTCGGAGACCTTCTGGCCGTTCAGCCAATACTCGCCCGACGTGGGCGTGTCGAGACAGCCGATCAGGTTCATGAGCGTCGACTTGCCCGATCCCGACGGTCCCATGACAGCGACGTACTCGTTCTTGCGGATCTGCAGGCTCACGCCCTGCAGCGCCCGCACGACCTCACCCCCCATGTCGTAGGCGCGCGTGAGCTTGTGCGTGAGGATGATGACGTCGGGGAGCGGCGTGTCCCCGGTCCGGAACATCTGCGGGAGCGTCACGCCGCGGCCTTCTTCTTGGTCGAGTCGGCCGGCTGCTTCATCGCGCGCACCCGGGCGCCGTCCTTGAGATCGCGAATCGCCTGATACGGTCCGGCGACGAGCGTCTCGCCCTGTTTCAGGCCGTCGGTCACCTCGAAATACTCGTCCCCCGCGATACCGACCTTGACCGCGCGGAAGGTCGCGACGCCGTCCTTCACCGTGAACACGCCCTCGGTCTCCTTTTTCTTGCGGGCGCCCGTCGTGTCCACCGGGCGGTTTTCGGTCGACACCGGCTTGTTCTCCCGCACCGTGAGGGCGATGATCGGAATCGACAGCGCCTGCTTGCGCGTATCGGTGACGATCCGCGCGGTGGCGGACAGGTCCGGGCGCGTGTCGACCGGCGGCTTGTCGAGGGTGACTTCGACTTCGTAGTCGACGGCCCGGTCGCTCTGGCCCGTCGCCGCCTGACCGGCGTTGAGCACGCTCGAGTTGGACACCTTGGTCACGTGGCCCGTGAACGTGGTGTCGGGGAAGGCGTCGATCGACACCTCGACCGAGTCGCCGAGATGCACGCGCACCACGTCGGTCTCGTCCACCTTGACTTTGGCCTGGATCACCGACAGGTCCGAGACCGTCATCAGCAGGCCGATGTCTTTCGAGAACGTGCTCGGCACGGCCACTTCCCCCTCCTCCACCGCGAGGCGCGTGACCCGTCCGGCCATGGGCGCGACGAGCGTGGTCTTGCGGAGGTTGTCGCGCGCCGACTGCATCGCCGCGCGCGCCTGATCGACCTGGTGCTGCGCCGCGGTCAGGTTCGCCTCCGCGATGTCGAACGCCGTCTGCGCCTGCTCCAGCTGCTCCTGCGACACGAGGTTGGGGCTCTGGGTGTGCAGCTCCTTGGTGCGCCGCAGCGCGCGCTCGGCCTGATCCTGGTTCGCCTTGGCCTGCACCGCGGCCGCCTGCGACGACGCCAGCGTGGCCGCCGCCGCCTGCAGGTTGGCCTCGTAGATGGTCGGGTCGATCTGCAGCAGGAACTGCCCTTGCTTGACGAGGTCGCCCTCGCGCACGGCGATCTTGGTGATCCGCCCGGTGATGTCGGCCGAGATGTCGACTTTTTTCTTGGGTTGGATCTTGCCGCTCGCCGTCACGGCCGCGACCAGGTCGCGCCGGGCGACCTTTTCGAAGCGGACTTCCTGACCGCGGTCGCGGCGCGCGCCGGCGCTGATCGCCACCAGCCCGACGATCAGCACTGCCGCCCCCGCGCCCACCAGCACCTTGTTTCGTTTGGACATCGCAGTCGCTTCCTCCCGTTACCGCAACGGCCGACCGACCGCCGCCTCGAGCGCGGCCAGCGCCTTATGATAGTCGTATACCGCGTTGACATAGTCCGTCTCGGCGCGCAGCGCCGCCACCTGGGCGTCGAGCAGCTCGAAGAACGTGCCCGAGCCGACGCGGTAGCGCTCCGTGGCGAGCTGCAGCTGCTCGCGCGCCGCGGTGCGGCTCGTGTCCTGAATGGCGATTGCCTGATGCGTCGTCTGGAGCGTCAAGAACGCGCCGCTCACGTCGGTCTGGAGCTGGAGGCCGCGCGCCCGCACCGACTCCTGCAGATCCTGCTGCTGCGCCTTCGCTTGCGACACCTCGAGCGGCTGCTGGAAGTTGCCCCACAACGGGATCCGTACCGTGAGCCTCGCCTGGAACGGCTCCGGCGTGAACTGGAAGGGATAGGCGGCGTTGCGGCTGCGGATCGCTTGCTCCGCCGCGGGCGTGAACGAGTACTGCGTGCAGTCGAGTGGCGGCCCGGAGCCCGAGTTGAGCCACGCGCTGTTGGCGTAGGCGCAGGTTGTCGAGTCCGCCGTCGCGCTGGCCTGCGCGCCCGCGATGGTCGGGTTGATGTCCGAGAGCTTTTGCGTGAAGCCCGACCAGCCGGCGGACACCGACAGGGACGGGCCGTAGCTCGCGGTCGCGGCCCGGACGCCCCAGGCGGCGGCGTGTTCACGCCCACGCAGCGCCTTGAGCGCCGGGTTCTGCTGCTCGGCCATCGTGAGCAGGTCGTTCAGCTGCCAGGTGGGCGCCTGCACGGTGAAGGTGTCGGTGAGCTGGACGGACGCCAGATCGACCGGTGCCGTCACGCCGATCTGCTGAAACAGCCGGAGCTTCTCGACCTGCACCGCCGTGCGCGCCCGCAGCAGGACCACCTCCGCCTGCCCCCGGGCTACCTGCGCCTGGCGCACGTCGATCAACGACGCGCGCCCCACGTCGTAGCGCGCCTGGGCGAGCTTCTGGAACTCCTCGTCGTGCTGGAGCTGCTGGCGCGCGACCTCGGCGTTGTCTCGCGCTTGCAGTACCGTCAGGTACTGCTGCGTCACGCCCGTGACGAGGTTCGTCTCCGCGCCCGCGACGTCGGCGTCCGCCGCCGAGAGCTGTGCCTTGCGGAGCCCCGGCTGGGTGAGGGTCTGGCCGCTCAAGGTCCAGTCCAGGCCGACGCTATAGCTCGAGGACAAGGTGGAGACGCTCTGCGAGAAGTTCGACGTGAGGAACGTCTGCTGACCCGGGCCGGCGTACCCGATCCCCCCCGACGCGCTCACGCTCGGCACCAGCAGGGTCGACCATGCGCTCCGCACCGCCCAGGCGGCGGGGGCGCGGTCGTTGATGACCTGCCGGTACACCGGGTTGTTGGCACGGGCGAGGGCGACAGCATCGGCGAGAGACAGGTTCGCGGGAACGGAGCGCTGACACACCGCGAGCACCGGGCAGACGGCGAGCCCGACGGAGCACAACAGAAGCCTCATGGCGATCCTTGGACCGGTCGTTGGGACGACACCTCGTACGCGGCGCGAGCGCCGCAGGTTTCGACGCGCGACAATCTAACCCGGGTGGCGGGCGGCGACGACCCGCTCAATGCGCCGGCTGCCGCCCCGCGACCAGGCCGCGTGAGGGAATCTCGACCTTGGCGAGGCGTCCCTCGGCCCCGAGCCAGACGTGCACGAGCCGGTTCTCGCCCCCTGTTACCGTGATGTGGCGCAGCTCCGCGGGGTCGCGGTTCAGCGTCGTCGTCTCGATGCCCAGGTCCCGGACCGCCAGCAGCTCGCGCCGGCCGGCCCGCGGGAACACCGCGGTCACCTGGGCCGGCTGCGCTCGAGCCAGCCAGGCGACCGGGAGATAGAGGGCGAACACGGAGTCGTCCAGCACGGCCGCGGGCGGAGGCGTGGGGAACTCCCGCGCCCGCTCGGTGCGGCGTCCCAGCATCCGCACCACGAACCGGCCGCGGGTGAACTGGCCCACGATGCGCAACGGGTCGCGCGGGTCGGCCACCGTGTACTCGAGCGTCGTGGCGCCGGAATCGGGGCCCAGCTCGAGGATCGGGTCGAGCACCACCACGGGACGGGTGCGATCGAAGCGGATCGTGGTCGCCAGGGTCCAGCCGCCCGCGGCGGCGCGGGCCGGCGTGAGCCGGAACGCTTCACGCGCGATCTCGACGGTGTCCTGTCGCACCAGCAGCGTTCCCTCGTCCACCGACCCCTGGCCCTGGCTGTGGACCACGGCGAGCGCGAGCAGGAGCGCGCTCACGGGACCGGTGCCCCCAGCACTCGCGTGGCGATACGCTCGCGGATCATCTTATACAGCCGTTCGCCCTTCTCCCGCGTCGCGAGCGACGGCCGGCCCAGCGAGCCTGGCGACCCCTTCGGCAGCGCGCCCAGCCGGGTCCGCTGGTAGCGCGTGAGCTGCCGCTCGGGCAGCAGGAAGTCCTGGGCGCGCTCCATGTGGACGAGCTCCGGCGCGAGGTAGAGGAGCAGGGACGTGTCGAGCTCGCTCCCGTGCATCGGGCCGTCGCCGTCCTCGAGCAAGCCGCTGAAATCGAGGTCGAACACGTCGACCGTGAAGATCCGTGCCTGGTGCGTACGCAGGGTGGACAGGGCTTCCTGGTGCGGATCGTAGCCGTGGGCGGTCAAGATGATGAAGGTGTCGACGCCCGCCTGCTCCCACGAGCCGAGCAGGTCGTTCATCCAGCGGTGCAGCGTCTTGCGGCGCACTGAGGCGTTCCCGGGAAACGGCCGCTCGGTGGACGTATTGACACCATATTCGATGGTGGGCGCGCGCAGGATCTCGAGCGCGCCGGACAAATCGTCGGCCAGGCACTCGACGATGATGGTGTCGCAGCCGAGCGGCAGGTGCGGGCCGTGCTGCTCGCACGTCCCCACGGGAACGAGGAGGCGCGCATCGCGCTCGAGAATGAAACGGACCTCATCGGGGACCAGGGCCTTCAGGTGGAGCGGCGGGCTCACGTAGCGCTCGCGGGCTGCGTCGTCGCCGTGGCCGCGGCCGAGTGGCTCCACGGGACGGGTGCGGGGTGGGGCTGGGCCGCGGGAGCGGCGGGGGGAGCGCTCGTGACGGCGGCCCTCGCCGCGCGGCGGCCTCGGGCCGCGTTGCCCGGCGCCGCTGCCGTCGCGAGTCTCGTGCTCGGTGCCGTGGTCGTGACCGGCATGCTGCAGGTGCGGGGGATCGAATGCTGCTGGCCCGCCGTGCAGGCCGGCCGGATGCCCCGGGACTCGTCCCAGCTCAAGGACGCGCTCGCTGTCGCGGTGACCGAAGCGCGGCGGCTCGCCGGGCGGGGCATGACGGCGGCCCTCCTCTCCCGCGAGGCGGCGTTCGACGAGCTGCGCGAGGCGGTGGTGTCGGGCACGCGCACGCGCGGTGTCGAGCGGGGCGTGGTGATTCTCGCCCCCGACGGCGAGCCGCTCGCATGGGCTGGTCGCCACCGCTTCGTTCCCGCACGGGACACCGCCGAGCTGCGCGCCGTCATCACACCATTCTACGTGTCGCTCGAGGCCCGGCGCCAGACGCCGGGCGGCGGCAGCGCGGTGGGAAGTGTGCTGTTGGACGCGACGCCGGCCGTGCCCGACCGCGACCACGCCCTGAGCGCGCGATTCGAAGCAGCTCACGGCGTCGCGCTGCGGTTCTATGCCCCCGGGCTGGCGCCGCGCGGGGACGACGTGTTCGACTTCTGCCCGACCAGGTGCGAGCCCGGCGCCACGCTGTTGAGCGTGCAGCCGGCACCGCCGACCCAGAGCGACGCCAAGCTCGCCGCGCTGGGCGCCGCGACAGGACGTGCCGGCGCCGCCCTCGCGCTCGTGCTGCTGCTCGTGGTCGTCACCGCCCCGGCGGGCCGGTGGCGCTGGCTGGTGACGGTCGCGGCCGCGTGGACCGTCGCGCGCGCCATGCAGGACTCGACCCGCTGGGCGGGGCTGTTTTCGCCCGCGTCGTTCTACCGTCCCATGCTGGGTGGATTCAGCGCCTCGGCGGGGGCGCTCACCGCCCTCGGCGTGGTGCTGCTGCTCACGGCGGCGGCGGTGTGGCGCCGCGGTTTCGCGCGCCGCTGGTGGTCGCTCGCCGGTGCGGGCCTGCTGGTGCTCGCGGCGCCGTACGTCGTACGCTATTTCGGTCGGGGCATCACGCCACCGGCGGGCGGCGTGGGGTTCGCGCTGTGGATGTCGTGGGAGGTGGCCATCGCGACCTCCGCGATGGCGCTGGTGCTCGCCGCCGCGGCGCTGGTGCGCGGCACCACCGAGCCACGGCGCCTCCCCTGGATCTTGCCGGCGGCGTGCGCCTGGGCCGGCCTGGCGGCACTCGCGGGCCTGTGGTTGTGGAATCCCTACGGGGCGTGGCCCGAGTGGTACACCTTCGTCTGGCTCCCCGCGCTGGTGGGCGTGCTGGTCCCTGCGCCCCGGCCCTGGGCGGTGCTGGGCATCGCGACGGTCGCGGGAACGGCGGCGGCGCTCGTCACTTGGGGCGCGGCCGTGGAGGGCCGGCTCCTGCTCGCGGAGCGGGACGCGCTGGGGTTGGGTGCCGTGTCCGATCCGCGTGCCGCGTCGTTGTTGGAGCGGCTCGGGGCCGCACCACCCGCGACGTCGCCGCGAACGGCTGGTGAGCTGTACGCCTGGTGGCTCGCGTCGCCGCTCGCGGCCGATTCGTACCCGGCGAGCCTGGCCGTGTGGCATCGCTCGGGCGAGCCGACGGCGGAGATCCGGCTCGCGAGCGTCGACTTGCCGCCGTCCCTCCTCGCCGCGTGGGTGCGCTCACCGGAGACGGCACGCGGTCCGCGCGTGGAGCAGCTCGACGGCAACCCGGGCAGGTACTACGTGTTGATCGCGCCGCTCGCGGGCGGCGACGTCCTGACCGTGGGGGTGGGCCCGCGCACCCGTAACATCCCGTCGTCGCGGGTCGCGCGGTTCCTGCAGGGAGAGGCTGGCGTCGAGCCCCCGTACGACATCAGGCTCTCGCCGCCTTCGCCGCCGCCCGCCGCACCGAGCGCCCGTGTGATCTGGACCAGGGTTGCCTGGTCCGCGCGAGGCGAGCGCCGCATCCCGGTCCCAGGCGGCCTCGTGAGCCACGTCCATCTCACGGTGGATCTGCGCGATCCGTGGGCGCTGTTGGTGCGGGGCGCGCTGGTGGTGGTCGTCGACGTGGCCCTGCTCGCGGGCTGCTGGCTTCTCAGCATCGCCCTCACGGGAGGGTGGCGTCCGCAGCTGCCGCCCGTCCTCGCGGCGCTGCGGACGAGCTATCGCGCGCGTCTGGCCGTGGCGCTCGCCGGGTTTTTCGTCGTCCCGCTGCTCGTGCTCGCGCTCTGGAGCTTTGCCCGCCTGCGCGACGACGCCCGCCAGGACGGCGACCTGCTCATTGGACAGACGCTGCGCGACGCGGCGGGCACCGCGGCCACGCTCGCGTCGGAGCGCGGGGCCGCGATCGGCCGGTCCACGGTGGAGCTCGGGAACCGGCTCGATGCGGATCTCTGGCTGTATCGCGACGGCGTGCTCGCCGGCATCAGCGCCCCGGTGCTCGGCGAGCTCGGCGTGGTCGATCCGTTTCTCACGCCCGACGCGTTCGTGCGGCTGGCCTTGCGCGACGAGCTGGAGCGCACCGCCGACAGCCGGGTGGCGGGCCGCACGATCCGGGTCGGCTATCTCGTCGTCTTGTCGGAGTCGCCTCAGGTGCAGGAGGTGCTGGCGGCTCCGCAGCTGCTCGACGACCAGCGCGTGCGCCAGCAGCAGGAGGACCTGGCGCTGGGGCTGGCTCTCGCCACGCTGGCGGGGCTCGTCGCCGCCGTCTCGCTGGCGGGTGTCGCGGCCCGCGGGCTCGCCCGGCCCGTCGCCGCGCTGCGGGAGGCGGCCGGCGCCGTGGGCCGGGGGGCGCCGTTGCCGGCCTTCCCGCCCGGGGCGCCGCGCGAGTTCGAGCCGGTGCTGTCGGCATTCCAGCGCATGGCGACCGATGTGAAGCGGAGCCAGAGCGCGCTGGAGGAGGCGCGCAGCCGGACGGCGCAGGTGCTCGCCAACGTCGCAACCGGTGTCATCGCGGTCGACGAGGGATTACGCGTCACGATGGCGAACCCGCGCGCCGCCGAGCTGCTCGGCACCGCGCTCGCGCCGGGCGACCTGCTGCCGCAGGCGGCGCCGGCCGAATGGTCGCCCGTGTGGACTGCGGTGGCCGAGTTCCTGCGCTCCCGCAGGGAGCGTATCGCCGAGCACGAGTTCGCCGTGGGTCGTCGGCAGATCCGCATGCAGCTCGCCTCGCTCGGGCCGGCCCCGGACGGCTGCGTGGTCGCGCTGGACGATGCCACGGCCCTCACCCGCGCCGCGCGTGTGCTGGCGTGGGGGGAGATGGCCCGCCAGGTCGCCCACGAGATCAAGAATCCCCTCACGCCGATCCGTCTCGGCATCCAACATCTGCAGCGCGCCCGCGAGAGGAAAGATGGGAAGGATTTCGACGCTACCCTGGATGAGACCGCGGAGCGGATCCTCGCGGAAATCGACCGGCTCGACGCGATCGCGCGAGCCTTCTCGCGCTTCGCCTCGCCCTCGGTCGAGGCGCAGCCGCTCGAGCCCGTGGACGTGTACGCGGTGGCTCAGGAGGTCGTGCGCCTCTACACGCTCGGCGGCGCCGAGGCGGGGGCCCGAGTCGAGATCGCGGGCGTTGCCGGTCCGCCCGTGCGCGCCCGTCGCGACGAGGTCAAGGAGGTGCTCGTCAACCTGCTCGAGAACGCGCGCAACGCCGGCGCGCGGAAGGTAGCGGTGCGGGTCTCGGACGGAGGACGGCGGCTCGCCGTGGAGGACGACGGCGCGGGCATCGCGCCGGACGCGCTGCCCCGCGTGTTCGACCCGGCCTTCTCCACCACCTCGAGTGGGTCCGGGCTGGGGCTCGCGATCGCCCGGCGCCTGGTCGAAAGCTGGGGCGGGACCATCGACCTCACCAGTGTCCTGGGCCAGGGAGCGACGGTCACCATCACGTTCCAGGGGGCGCCCCCGCGGTCGGATTCGTGACGGGGCTCACGCCCGAGCGGCGCATGCCGCAGGTCAGGGGTTGATCTTCGACGCGCGGCGGATCGGGATGGGCGGCCTCACGCTGGGCCGCTCGGCGAGTCTCGTCCGTTATAACCCCGCCTACCGCGCGGTGCCCGAAGCGGCCGACCGGCGCGGCCGGCCCCGGGTGACGATCCCGATTCCCCTGGGCATCATCCAGTTCCTGCACGATCACCCCCACCTCTCCACCGACCCGGCCTTTCACCGCGACTCCGCGGGGTTCAACCCGATCCTCGTGGCCAACACGCTGCTCAACCTCCCGATTTTCCTGGAGGTGAAGAAGGCTCCGACGCCGACGAACGACGTCCTGTTCCGCATCGGCAAGAACGAGCTTCGAGTGAACCTCGGGGCGGCGGCGCAACTCGTACCAGAGGATCAGTTCGGATTCGGGGGCTCGAGCCGGGTGCTCGATCCAGGGCTCACGATCAAGGGCGTGCGCGTGAGCCTCCTGGGGTGGCTGCACTACGATCTCGGCATGCAGTTGGGAGACACGCTGCTCGCGTTCCTGCGCGATTCGGTCCCGGCGAAAGACAGCACGGGCTACAGCGTGCTGGGTAGCGGGATCGCGGAGGGCGGATTCGCGCCGACGATCAGTTATTCTGGTCGGATCGCCGGGGACTCGAGCACCGGACTATACCTCGGCGGCGCGCTGCACTATTACCTCGGCGTCGCATACCTCCGCAGCGACGTCACGGCGGGATTCAGGACCGACAGCGTCATCTTTGGGGGGAGCAACCCCGCGACGCCGTTCGACAGCGGCCTGACCAGCTACTCGAAGCCCGGCAACGCGTTCGGCCATGGGGTGGGGGGTGACGTGGGGATCGCCTGGATCTCGGGGCCGATCGAGCTGGGCATCGGCGTGAACGACATCGGGGCGACGCTGACGTGGTCCGATACCCGACAGGACAGCGTGTTCTACCGCGATTCGAGTTTCTCCAAGCCGGTCGCGAACCACGTCTCCACCACGACCAAGCTGCCGGTGTCGTACATCGCCAACGTGACCTACACGGTCGGGAAGACGACGCTGGGGGCCGACGTGCTGAACAGCGGCCGGGGCGCGACGGTGCACGTGGGTGGCGAGCAGCGCATCGGCCTGATCGCCGTGCGCGGCGGCGTGGCGCGCGACCAGCGCAAACGGATCGAGCTCGGCTTTGGCGGGGGCGTGCGGCTGGGTCCGCTCGGCCTGGATGTGGGGTTCTGGACGCACACGAACTCGCTCTCGAACGAGCGCGGCGTCACGATGGCGACGTCGTTCTCGATTTATTAGGAGGCGCTCGATGCGCGCGAAGTGGCTGTGGATGACGTGGCTCGCGGGCCTGGCCGCGGCGTGCGGAGAGGGACACGCCATCTTCGACGTCGACGTGTACAGCTTCCTCAAGGGGACGGGGGACGACTCGATCTCCTACTTCGTGCCGCCGGCCGTGACGGACAGCGCGTCCAGCACCCCACGGCGCATCGACCTGCCGGGCGCCGGGTCGTCCATCGTGGATTCGGTGCTCGTCAACGGGAAGGTGGATTTCGAGAACCAGACCAGCACGGGCACCATCGGTCTGCAGCTGTATCTCGCCGCCGACTCCCTCGGCAGCTTGAGCTCGAGCGCCCTCGCGCTGACCGTGCCGGACGCAAGCGTGTCCGGTAATGCGGTGACTCCAGATACGATCATCGGCCGGCTCTCGAGCAACGTGCTCGCACTCCTGGCGGGGAAGCAGATGTGGGTGCGGTTCCAGGCGAAGGGGTCGAACTCGGGCGCGGTGCTGCTGCAGGGGAGTGCGGTGTTGAAAGCCCTCCGGTTGACCGTGGTGATGAACGACAAATTCTTTTAGACGACGCTGTTCGTTTTATATTTATATTGACACCGTGAAACAGCGCCGGCAAACCGTCATAGTCGATGTGGGCGGGATCCGGGTCGGAAGCAGCCACCCGATCGTCGTCCAGTCCATGACGAACACGGATACGGCCGACGTCCAGGCGACGGCCGACCAAACTCGCGCGCTCCATCAGGCGGGCAGTGAGCTGGTGCGCGTCACGGTGAACACGGAGGCCGCGGCCGCCGCGGTACCCGAGATCGTCGCCGCGGTGGACGTCCCGGTGATCGGGGACTTCCACTACAACGGCCACCTGCTGCTCACCAGGTATCCCAAGTGCGCGGCGGCCCTCGCCAAGTACCGCATCAACCCGGGGAACGTGGGGGCCAAGCGGCGCGACGAGCACTTCCGCACCATCATCGAGGTCGCGCTGGCGCACGGCAAGCCGGTGCGCATCGGTGTGAACTGGGGCAGTCTCGACCAGCAGCTCCTGACTGAGATGATGGACGAGAACGCCCGACGGCCCGATCCGCTGGACGCGC
>WNGH01003376.1_pt1 | contig 29523 bp, 20 predicted proteins | sample 5400631 | NCBI WGS metagenome assembly WNGH01 (sample SAMN13153373, study PRJNA577476) | soil metagenome | isolation source: 115 cm soil or saprolite under Garry oak tree replicate 1 | place: USA:California | collected 2016-06-15
TGCCAGATCGGAGTTGCGCCGTGCCCTACTGGTGGATCCGGGCAACAGCGCAGCATCGGATTTGCTTGCCACCATCGATATGTCTGAAGGTGAAGTGCAGTCGGCGCTCCGCGCCTGGAATAAAAGTGGCCGGCCGATCGTCGATGACATTCTCCACAACTACTACCTGACGTTTGGATCCTGGGTCGTGCGCGAGGCCGTCGCGTTTCATCCAATCGGGGTTCTGCATTACGACGAGTGGAAAACCACGGAATCGCGCCTCTTTGAAACGGGCAACTTCACAAACGTGGGCCTCGAGATTGAGCCGATCGGGGTACCGGACCACTACAATGCCATTATCCGCACCACAACCAAGACGAACACGCTGAGCGGCCTCGCATTCGATCTCTTCAAAGGCCTGCCCGTCGCGACGTCCTATTTGAATCTGTGGAACATCGGAAACAGCGGCATCACCTTCAACGGAAATTTTCGATGGGATACGGATCGACGCCGGGCAGAAGGCCGGCTCAAGATACCGATTCCGCTGCCCGGGCTGCTGCATCTGGAACTGGGAAACACATGGCGGTCGGAGCGATGGGATCTCTCGCCGAATATTCGGCCTCAGGCGCGGGATCGAGCCCGCTTCAATTACAAGGCGAACAGCATGCGCCTGTACCTGAAGCATATTCCACATTATCGTGTGGAGATCGGCGCCGGATTGGAGTATCGGAATCGGGCGGCGTCGGGAGACTTGCCGGAGTTGTTCACGGACAGCCGAAATACCGCAAAATTCACGGCCGATACAAACCTGCGCCTTGCCGATGGCCGATACCAGAATCGTCTTCGCTTCGAAGGCTTCGCTGCGCGCCGTTCCATCCTCGGGGACACTAACTTCAGCGGCGGTGTTGCGGAGCTCAATAACCGCTTCATGCTAGCGAAAGACTCGCGCACGTATTTCGACTGGACGCTCAAGGGGGGGACTTCACGCGGCGGTTTGCCGGTCGAAGACTATTTTGTTCTGGGCCTCGATTCGAATCCTCGTAATCCACTGCGCGGCCATTCCGCTGCGGAGCATGGACGCTACGGCCGTGGTCCAATGGGCACCGACTTCGTGCTCCTCAATTTTGATGTCAATCGGCGCCTGGCGACTTTGCCGTTCTTCAACACGTTTAACATTCCGTTCTTGACCGTGAAGTGGGAAGTGTTCTTCGATGGCGCCAAGACCTTCGATCGCAATCGCATCTTTCAACAGGGCAAGCTCTGGCTGGATACCGGCGCGGGCCTGCGTTTCGAAACTCCCACACATTCGTTCAATCTCGTTTACGGCCGCTCACTGCGAGATGGAACGGGCGTGCTGTTTGGATATGTGGAACGCCGGTTGTGGTGAGGGCCGCGTGAAGGTGTCAGGATCTCCCGCTATTTCCTCAACTGGCGCCGCAAATCCATATTCCGGATCAGGCGGTGGAGATAGTTGGGGTGCAAATCCAGAAGTTTGGCGGCTTCGGTGAAATTTCCGCCGGCTTGCTCGACGGCTTTAATGATCAACTCCCGTTTCACACGGTTCACGACGTCGTGGTAACGCAACATACCGGCGTGTGAAGGCTCGGTTCTTTCAACAAGAGCTTCGGGCAAATCTTCAGGGCGAAGGTGCTCGGAAGAGCCCAGAACGACGGCGCGTTCCAGGGCATTTTCAAGCTCGCGCACGTTGCCTGGCCAGTCGTAATGCTTGAGAAGGGCGTGAGCTTCGGGTGAGATTCCCGCAACCGGACGGCTGCTTTGCCGGCTGTATTTCTGGACAAAATAAGTTGCCAGCAGCGGGATGTCTTCGCGGCGCTCGCGAAGCGGCGGCATCGTGACGGAGACGACGTCCAGACGGTAATAGAGGTCGTGCCTGACGGTGCCGGCTTTCAGGGCTTCTTCGAGGTTCCGATTTGTGGCGGCAATGAGCCGGATATCCACTTTGATCGGACGGATTCCTCCGACACGCTCGATTTCCCGCTCTTGAAGAACGCGCAGCAGTTTGGCTTGCACCGACGGCACCATCTCGCCGATCTCATCGAGAAAGACGGTCCCTCCATCCGCAATTTCGATTTTTCCCTTCTTCTGAGCCACCGCACCCGTAAATGCGCCTTTTTCGTGTCCGAAGAGCTCGCTTTCCAACAGCGATTCCGTCAGCGCAGCACAATTGATCGCCACGAACGGCCGGTTGTCGCGGCGGCTGTTGCGATGAATCGCCCGCGCCACCAGTTCCTTGCCCGTACCGCTTTCACCACGGATCAGCACGGTCGAATCCGTGGGAGCGACCTTTCGAATGAACTGAAATACTTCCCGCATGCGCGGACTTTCGCCAACCATATCGTGTTCGATATTGATCTCTTCCTGAAGACGCTGGTTTTCGCCTTCGAGCCATTCCACGTACCGTGCATGCTCCAATGCGACCGCGGCGATTGAGGCAATGGCCGTCAGCAGATGCAAATGATGTTCGTCAAAATGCGCACCCGCATGTGTGGTATCTGCATAGATCACGCCCAGCTTGCTCTGAAAAACCATCAACGGAACGCACAGCACCGAACGGATGTGGGAAGCGACCACACTCTCCGTGGCGGCAAAAGCCTGATCGGCAAGAACATCGTTCCCCATTACCGCGACACCCTCTCGCAGTACCTGGCGTGCAATGGTCCGGCTGATCCGGAACGGCTCGCCGAGATCCGAGTCCCTCTCCCGATAAGTTCCGGCAATGAAATCCGCGGGATCGTGGCCCACCAGAAGAATCGCGCCACGCTCGACCGGCATGACTTCGAAAATCATCTCGAGAACCCGCGCTTCCAGATCCTCAGGATTCCGAATCCCGCTAATGGCCGTGCTGATTCTAAGCAGGGCGGCCAGATCGCGCGCCATTCGCCCGCCTGGCGGCATCGTCTCCGCGATCTTGTCTGGCTGCAAAAAGACAGACTCGTCTTGTTCGAGTTTCACCGTGACCGCCGTGATGAAATGCTCTTCGGTACTGTCGGCGAATAGAACAGTCCTCGACGTTTCATCTTCTTGGACCAGAAAGACAAAGTGAGACGACCCAACCTTGATACGATCTCCGTGCTCCAGCGTTTTTTCTCGCGTCGGCACATCGTTGACGAAAGTACCATTCAGGCTCTCCAGATCCGTGATTCGAACCAGCCCTTCGCAGTTACCAATCGAACAGTGACGCCGTGAGACGAGAGGATCATTGATCATTATGTTGTTCGCAGGTTCCCGGCCGATCAGCAGTTCCTCGTCGGCAAGGAGGACGGTCATCCCTTTTAAAGGTCCGCTTATGGCGATCAATCTTGGCTGCATCGAGGGGGGATATGTTATAGAAACCACCGCACCGTGTACAAATATTTCAAAAAAGCGCGGGCTTTTAGCCCGCGTTCTCCTCAGCGGAACCGGTCCCAGAACGGTTCAGTGCCCGCCGCAAGAAGCACAACCTGCGAATAGCTGCGAACACCTTCCGGAACGCTATTGGCTTTGAGATACCAGTCGAGGATGGCGGTTTGAAAATTACCGATCCATCGAACCCGTTCGCCGCGAATACGATCGAAGACCCGCTGGAGATCCCCGCGGGGGCCGGGTTGAAGGAGCGTGTCCAGTTCAGGCGATCGAACGTAGAGCCAAAGATTCAACCAGCCGCTATATTGAAGGACGGGGTCGTTGGACAGCACGGTGGCGAAGAAGGCAATCAGGTTTGCATCGCCTTCGGCGGGATAGCCGCGGACATGCGCCAACTCGTGCGCAATCACAAATGGCCGTTCGACGTCGAGCAGGGTATTGCTAACGATAGGCTCGTGAGCGAAAGGGTTGAACAGGCCGTCCACTCCGGCGGCATGAAACCAGGGATTGACAAGCCATGAATTCTTGACCAGGCTGGACGCTCTCCATTCGGAACCATCGATTACCGCCACGACCCGGCTGACCCGCCGTACCGCTTCTTTTTGGACCTTTTGCTCGTCATAACCTTGCCGTTGTTTCTCGGCATAAAGCCGGTTGATCTGGCCTGCAGCTCGCTCGGCGAATTGCTCCGCACGGTCCGGCCGGGCACGTGCTCCATCGAAAGGCAGCTTCGAATCGAGCGGTTGACGGTGGTAGTTCAGCCCCCACGACCAGAAGAAGATGAGATACAAACCCGCAGCAATGCTTGCTGCGAGACGGACTCGCCGCCTGCGGGCAAGGTAAACCAACAGAGCTAATCCAAGGAAAATGCCGGCATCCAACCAAGCGAAGGAAACCGCATCGGCGAACCCGCCGGCGAGGCCGGATATTTTGGGGAACACGCCGCGGGCATACCAAGTTTCAACCACTCCGGGGGGGAATGCACCAGCCCACGACAATATGAAGGTCAGAAGAGCAAGCGCAGGCAGGACCCAGGCCATACAGCTGTTTTCCAGTCGGTGTAAAATTATGAAAAAATTCTTAATTTCTGCTTGACCATTCCGATGGCCGTTTGTTACGATTCGTCCTTTAGTTCAGTCGTTTTTCGCCAATAAGTCCTTTCACCTCAAACAAATAAGAAGCAAGATTAACAAGGGACTTTGGCCCTCTCGGAAACTCAATCAAGGAGCAAACGAATGGCCAAGAGCTTTTATACCTTTATTATTCTTCCCGAGGCTAGTGCGCGCCTTCATAAGCTTCGGTTGCCCGGTCTGGTCTTGCATCTTCTGGTCGTCATAGGCATTATTTCATTTTTTGTAATCGTTGGTCTGGGCTTCAGCTACGCAAAGATGGCTTTCAAGGTGGCAGACTACAACAAGCTGCAAGCTGAGAACATCGACCTCAAAGTTCAAAAGAGGAATCTCGAAGTTTCCACAGTCAAGCTGGGCACCAAACTTACAGCGCTTCAGACGCTTTCCGAAAAGCTGACGAACCTCATCGAAAGCGATAGCTGGAATAAGCAACGGCTCCCAAAGCTCAGTGTGGCGGCAGTGGGCGGTTCAACTGTGGATTATCGGACGTCAGACCTGATCCGTAGTTCGGATCCCAACCTGGATGTCGAGTTCCTGAAGGGTCGCACCACCGAATTGGAGAGCCAGTTGAAACTGCTGGAGCAGGTCGCCGTGCGGCGAGCGTCGATTCTGCGCTTTACGCCAACCATCTGGCCGGTACGGGGTATGATCACGAGTCATTATGGAAACCGGCTCGATCCTTTCAACGGCGACTCCGAAATGCATTTTGGCCTCGACATTGCCGCTCTCTACGGAAGCCTTGTGCACGCTCCGGCAGACGGGATCGTCATCTATGCGCAGCGAAAGTCCGCCTATGGAAACCTGATCATTCTGGATCACGGGAACGGCCTGACGACTCGTTATGGCCATCTTTCCCGCTTCAATGTCCAGGTCGGACAGACGATCCGCAGAAATGACATGATCGGATTTGTCGGCACATCGGGCAGAAGCACCGCGCCGCACCTCCATTATGAAGTCCGGATGAACGACCGGCCGGTCAACCCGAGGACGTATCTGCCGAGAGGCTAACCGCAATTTCGGATTGCGGATTTCGGATTTGGGACCAGCTTAAATCGCATGGCGCTCAAATCCGCAATCCGAAATCCGCAATCCGAAATCATGTTAAACTCGTCTATGCTCGATACGATTGTTAGGCGGATCGTAGGGTCGAAGAATGATCGAGAAATTAAGAAAATCCAGCCCGTTGTTGAACAGGTCAACGCTCTAGAACCTCGGATTTCCAGCCTCAGCGACGAACAACTCCAGACTAAAACAGCGGAATTCCGGCAGCGCCTCGAAAACGGCGAGTCGCTGGAGGAGATCCTGCCTGAAGGCTTCGCGGTCGTCCGCGAGACGGGTAAGCGTATCCTCAACATGCGGCACTTCGACGTGCAGCTCATCGGCGGATACGTCCTGCATCAGGGGCGGATCTCGGAAATGAAAACCGGTGAGGGGAAAACGCTCGTTGCCACGCTTCCGGCATATCTGAACGCACTCGAAGGCAAGGGCGTCCACGTCGTCACCGTCAACGATTACCTGGCGCGGCGCGACTCGGAGTGGATGGGCCGGCTTTACAAGTTTCTCGGCTTGAGTGTGGGCGTCGTTCATCACGGTCTGGATGACCAGCAGCGGCGCGAATCCTACGGCTCCAACATCACTTACGGCACGAACAACGAATTCGGCTTCGATTACCTGCGGGACAACATGAAGTTCGATCTGGCTCACTGCGTCCAACGCGAGCACCATTACGCGATCGTTGACGAAGTGGACTCGATCCTTATCGATGAAGCCAGAACACCTCTCATCATTTCGGGACCAAGTGAAGAATCCACCGATAAATACTATCGAATCGACAAGATCGTTCCGAAGCTGCGGCGCGACATCGATTACCAGGTCGATGAAAAGCACCGCACGGTTACGTTGACCGAGGAAGGCGTCGCACGTTCGGAGAGCCTGCTTGGTGTTGAGAACCTGTACGATCCTGCCAATATGGAAATCCTCCACCACATCAATCAGGCGTTGAAGGCACACACGCTCTTCAAACGCGATGTTGAATACGTGGTGAAGGAAGGCGAGGTTCTTATCGTTGACGAGTTCACTGGACGACTGATGCCCGGACGCCGCTGGAGCGACGGTTTGCATCAGGCGGTCGAGGCCAAAGAAGGTCTTCGCATCCAACAGGAAAACCAGACCCTCGCTACGATCACCTTTCAGAACTACTTCCGGATGTACAAGAAGCTGGCCGGGATGACCGGCACTGCGGAAACGGAAGCCGAGGAATTCCAGAAAATCTACAGGCTGGACGTCGCTGTCATCCCAACCAACCAAACGCTGCGCCGAATTGAGAATTCCGACATGATCTACCGAACCGAACGGGAAAAATTCGACGCGGTCGTCAAGGAAATTAAGCAGTGCAACGAAAAGGGTCAGCCGGTGCTGGTCGGCACGATCTCCATCGATCGCTCGGAGAAACTCAGCTCGATGCTGAAGCGCGCGGGCGTGAAACATGTCGTATTGAACGCGAAGTATCACGAGAAGGAGGCGGAGATCGTGGCGCAAGCCGGACGCAAAGCCGCCGTTACCATTGCCACGAACATGGCCGGACGCGGTACGGACATTCTTCTGGGCGGTAACGCGGAATTCATGGCGCGCGATGTGATGCGAAAGAAGGATATCGATCCGGCGACGGCGACGCCTGAGCAATGGAATGAAGCCCGCGCGCAGGTAAAACCGGGGATCGATTTAGAGCACGAAGAGGTCGTTCAGGTTGGCGGGCTTCATATCATCGGCACAGAACGTCATGAGGCGCGGCGCATCGATAACCAGCTTCGCGGACGATCGGGACGCCAGGGCGACCCGGGATCATCCCGCTTTTACGTATCGCTCGAAGACGATCTGATGCGCATTTTTGCCGCGGACCGCATTTCGGGAATAATGCAGCGGCTTGGAATGGAAGAAGGTGTACCGATCGAGTCGCGCTTTGTCTCTAAACAGATCGAGAACGCGCAGAAGCGGGTTGAAGGCCAGAACTTCTCCTACCGGAAACACGTCCTGGAATATGACGACGTCATGAACAAGCAGCGTGAAGCCGTCTACGGGCTCCGCAAGCAGCTGCTCGAAGGCGAAGACCAGAAGGAATACCTGATGGGAATCGCTGACGACATCATGAGTGGTTTCGTTTCGCAATTTGCAGGCAAGGACACGCATCCGGACGAATGGGATCTTGAGGGTCTGGCGACCGCCGTCCTGCGCCAGTTCGGTTTCGACTATCGAACGGAAGGTATCAATCCCGGCCAACTCGGATCCAAGGATCTGGAAGATGCGCTGATCGCGAAGGCACACGAGAAATACAACCAGAAGGAAGCCATCATCGGCTCCGCACCAATGCGATACCACGAACGTATGCTCATGCTTCAGATTGTGGACTCGCAGTGGAAGGATCATCTTCTGGCAATGGACCACCTCAAGGAAGGCATCGGACTGCGCGGTTACGGACAGCGCGACCCGTTGGTCGAATACAAGAAGGAATCTTACGAATTGTTCGAAGACCTCATGGGCCGGATTGAAGAAGACACGCTCCGTTTCCTTTTCCTCCTCCAACCCGTTGAAGAAAAAAAGCAGGCCGAGCAGGTCGAACGGCGCCGGCGCAAGCAGGAATTCGTAATGTCCAACCAGAATGGCGGCGACGGAGCAGCACGCCAGGTCAAACGCGACTCTCCCAAGGTCGGGAGAAACGATCCCTGCCCCTGCGGCAGCGGAAAGAAATTTAAGAAGTGTCATGGGGTGACTGTTTGACTGAAAAGAAAATTTCAGGCGACGCCTATACGTTTGACGACGTCCTGATCGTGCCTGTCAAATCGGACGTCCTACCCACCGAAGTTCGCACCAATACCAAACTGACAAACAAAATTGAACTGAACATACCGATCGTCAGCTCCGCCATGGACACGGTGACGGAATCGCGCCTGGCGATTGCTCTTGCCCAGCATGGAGGAATCGGCATCGTGCACCGGAATATGCCGATCGACAAGCAGGTTGCTGAAGTGGACAAGGTGAAACGGTCCGAAAGCGGGATGATTGTAGATCCGATCACAATGTCTCCGAGCGACAAGATCGAAGACGCCGTCAAGCTGATGGCGCACTACAAAATCTCGGGGGTGCCGATTACGGAAAATGGCCGGCTGGTGGGGATCCTGACGAATCGCGACCTCCGGTTCGAAACGCGGTTCCATCTGCCGATTCGCGAGGTCATGACAAAAGAGAACCTCGTCACGGTTCCTGTCGGCACAACGCTAGAGGAAGCACAGCGCTTGCTGCACAAGCACCGGATCGAAAAACTCCTCGTCGTCGATAAAGATCAGAACCTGAAAGGTCTGATCACGGTGAAGGACATCACCAAGAAGATCAAATACCCGCTTTCGTCCAAGGACGCGCACGGCCGGTTGCGCGTTGGCGCGGCCATCGGCGCGACAGGGGACTACCTGGAGCGTATGTCCGAGCTCGTGCGCGCCAAAGTCGATTTGATCGTCATCGATACCGCGCACGGACACTCCACCCGCGTACTCGAAGCCGTGAAGGAAGCGAAGCGGCGATTTTCGGACATGGATGTTGTTGCGGGCAACATCGCCACCGAAGAAGCCGCCCGGGACCTGGTTGCGGCGGGGGTGGATGCGATCAAGGTGGGCATGGGGCCGGGTTCCATCTGCACGACACGCGTCGTCAGCGGCGTCGGAATGCCCCAAATTACGGCAATCCTCGCGTGCGCGCGTGCCACGCAGGAGGCAAAGGTTCCTTTGATTGCGGATGGTGGTATCAAGTTCTCCGGTGATATGACGAAGGCTCTTGCCGCCGGAGCGCAAACGGTGATGATCGGCTCGCTTTTCGCCGGTACCGACGAAAGCCCTGGCGAGACGATCTTGTATCAGGGCCGTACGTTCAAGTCGTATCGAGGAATGGGTTCGCTGGGCGCCATGCAGTCCGGTAGCCGCGATCGTTATGGCCAGGATCAAGAATCGCCAGGCAAGTTGGTCCCCGAAGGCATTGAGGGCCGCGTTCCGTACAAAGGACCAATCGGCTCGATGGTCGCCCAACTTGTCGGTGGATTAAGAGCGGGTATGGGTTACTGCGGCGCCAGCACAATTCAGGAACTCCAGACCAAGACCCGCTTCGTGAAGATTACTGAAGCCTCGCTGCGCGAAAGTCACGTGCACGATGTACTCATTACAAAAGAAGCGCCGAATTACCAGTTGGATGAGTAAACGAGACCCTCACCCGCCGCTTCGCGGCACCCTCTCCCAGGGGGAGAGGGATAGTCCGGCGGATCATCCCTCTCCCTTTGGGAGAGGGTGGCCCGAAGGGCCGGGTGAGGGTCTCAGCTTCTTACCCTATCGTCGTTTTGCCCGATCTTCGGAATGGCTCGCTGAGGTACTTCTGCGCTTCGGCTTGAGCGCCGTATGAATCGTCGCCGGTGTTGGCGGCCTTTTGGTACTCGGTGACGGCGCGTTCGCGCTGGCCACGAATATCGTAGATCTTGCCCAGATTCATATAGGCCCAGACTTCCACCCACTTGGGCTTGAGGTCCCCATTCAATGATTCGCGGAACTCATTGGCCGCCGCCTGAAGATTGCCGAGTTCGAACAACGCCTCGCCCATGCGGAACAGCGCGAGCGAATTGTGGCCATCGATGTCGATCGCTTTCTGATATTCATCGATCGCATCGTTGTACTTTGCGTCGTTAACAAACTCTTCACCGCGGTTGACCAGGACGTTCACCCGAATGTCATTCGACATCCGAAGCAGCTTCTCCCGCGGATCGATCCTGACGAGTTTCGGCTTCCGCTCGGTCACGACATCGAAATCGCTGGATTCACCGGATACGACCACACGCGCGTATTCCGGCTCGCCATCCGTCTGAATTTGAAGCTCCACAGGCATCTTGAAAAGATCAAGATCCTGTTTGATCTGACCCATGATCTTGTATCCGTCCTTGGTGCGAAATACCGTGTACGATTGTTTGAACTCCGGCACTCCCGTGGAATTCAGCCACTGATCAAAGAAGTAGTTCAAATCGCCACCGGCTACTTCGTTCGCCAATTTTTCGAAAGCTTCCGTCGAAGCGGGCGTGTTTTGGAACTGCTCCAGATACCGGCTCATGAGCTTCTGAAAGTTGTCATCCCCGATAACCCAGCGCAGCATGCGCAACACGAAGGCCCCTTTGTACTGGACCAGCGAACGATATTCCGGCGAGTCCTTCTCCATGCCGCCGGCCTGGCGGACTGGGGTTTTCCCTTCGTACGCAAGAGCTTTAACGAGTGCTTTGTCGATATGCTCCTGCGCTTCCGCAGGAGAGAGCGTTTTCTCAAAATAGAGCAGGCTGGCGAAGACGGCCATGCCCTCGGACAGCCAGGCGTCGGCGGTTGGATCCTTGACAGCGATTTTCAAAGGGAACCACTGGTGAGCGATGGTCGTTGCGAGTGCGGACAGGTCGAAGTCTTTGCGGAATTGGGAGGAGGGCAACAAAAGCGTTCCCACGGACCATTGTGATGTCCAATTCGCACCCTGGACCTCGATGATGCGCAGCGTTGGGACTGGCGGCGGACCAAACGTTTCCGTGTAGTAGTCCAAAACCTTTCCCACGGTTTCGGCCATCGGTTGCACCGTATCGGCGGCCGCTTTGAGGGTGTGGATTGAGATTTCGGATTTCTCTGTCTTCACATCTGTTGGAGTGTAGTCTCCTGCAGCAACCATTCCCCAATACGACGGCTGAGGGCTGGCAAAACCATCCGCAACCTTGGGCAGATCGGTTACAAGACTCCAGCCCGGAGGCACAGTGACTTTCAGACGCATGTCGGCCTTGTCCTTATGTAGACCATTGGTCGGAAACCACCTGCCTTCATAAAGGAGAAACGCGCTCTCTTCGGAAACCCTCGCAAGTACGGGGTCATGCCGATCCTCTTCCGGATTGAGTATGCCGGCGTATTCAATGTGCACGACAGGATTGCCGTTGAACTGCTGCCCGCTCAAGTCGACTTCGACTGTCGAATCGAGATCATATTGCCGGAACCGCGTGTCGGCGCCGCTGATCGTCACGCTGGAGACGCGCAGCCGCCTGTCGAGATCGAAGGTCGCAAAATTCTTGCGATCGAGTTGCTTGAACTGAATATCGGCTTTGCCGACCAGTCGATGTTCCTCGGGCACGAGCGTCACATCGACGGAATACAAGTCAACGTCAATTCGCGGCCGCTCCGATTCGTCCGGTGCAGGCTGTGCGCCCCGTGCCGACTGGGCACTCAGCGGCGCCGCCAAAAGGAGCAGTGACAAAATCGAACAAAAAGTTTTACTCATGACTGTTTTCTTAACGCGGGCTTAGCCCGCGACTACATGGATGCCGCAGCACCTGAGAATGTAGTCGCGGCGTCGAGCCGCGCCTTCCTTCACGGAATTCTTACCACCAGCTTTCCCATTCCCGCATTATCGTTCTGGTCATAAATTCGAAACGCAATCACGTGCTCACCGCTTGCCAGCTCGCCGGACAGGTAACTAAAGGATTCCGACTTGGAGTCGATGATTCCGTCTTTGGGGAAAACCGGCCGCCAATCGCCCGTATCGATCGCGACCTCCGCCTGATTCAATGTAGACGTTTGGTCAACGGCATCGATAGCAACGCGAACGCGCCCCTTTTCAATATTCTCCAGCTTCAAAGTAACCACCGGCGGGGTATTGTCGATAAAAAACGGCCGGCTCTCCATGTCCCCTTTCAGCGCCAGGTCGGCAGGATTGGACGGCTCGTCGCTGGCGACCACGCGAACACTATAGATTCCATCCGGCAGCGTGTCGGAGTTGATGGTATAAAAATTGTCCTCCAAATCTTTTTTCAGAATCTTCCACGTCCGCTCATTCTCACCGCGGTAAGACAGATCATAGGTGAGAGTATCCTGGTTCTTATCGGTGGCAGTCCACTGAAACGACTGGGCCCCCCTCTGAGGCACTCGCCGAGGCGGAATGCGGGGAAGCGCCGACTGTCCCGCGCGGGCATTTGCGCGAACGGTCGCAGGATCGTTCGGGTTGACGGTGTTCCCGGTCGTGACCGCGACCTTCTGGAGAGCAACGCCAGAAGGCAGAACGTCCACATTCGTAACTTCAGGCCGGAAATTCTGTTGCAGATACGGGACCTTTACTGAAGCCAATCTTGGAGATTTTGAGCCGTCGGCTCTCAAAACCGCCTTCCACTGAATGAACCGCGCTTTCGGACTGGTCGTCGTGCCACTGCCGTCTACGAACGCCCATTCGGACCAAGTTTTATCCGGAGCGCTGGTATTGCCGGTGCGGGTTGAAATCTGAATCAAATCCTGGTTCTCAGCCTTCCACAAGAGCTTGCCCCAGGAGGAAATAGCATCTGTATCTTTTACGTTGGACTCGTATGTTCCGGATCTCGCCAACGCGTCGCCGATGCTGAAGAGTTTACCGACATTCGCTGATGCCGCATAAACACGATCGCCCACTTCGACCAGGCGCGTCGTTTGTTCCTCTGTGGATTCGAGCAGCAAGGTTGCGCTTCGGGCGCCGTCCATCGTATAGATACGGCCCTTTGCGCCGGTGGAAAACAGGATCTTCCCAGCATGCGGCAAGACCGCAAAAACCGTCTCCTCCCGTGAACGCCACAATGTGTTCACAATGCCGTCGGGAAGAATCTCGAGCACCACACTCTGAGCATTGCCGTCGCTGCGCCGAGTCTGCGCCCGCGGTGTGTCCGGGGAAACCTGTTCGAGCGGCTCGATCACTTGAATGTCCTGCGCCGTGGCGGCCGAAGTGGAGCCGAGAGTCACACTGACGGACGGCTGAGCGCCCGATGGCCGGTCGGGTGACGAAGGAGCAGGCGCCGGAACCGGCGCCGGCGAGGGCTCACCACTGATAACGGAAGCATAGATCGTCCCATTGGGTCCAACAGCCACCGAATGTACTTCGCGCATTCCGGAGTCGTACAGGACGAATGCCTTTCCCTCGGGTGAAATGCGGTACACGTACCCCTTCGGATCTCCGCCAGCAATGAGATTGCCATCTTTGTCGAGGGCCATCGACATAATATGCGTCTCATCGGTATCGTAAAACGATTCACCCTTGCCATCCGGAGTCACGCGGTAGATGACACCTCTATCGCCAGTGCCCACCAGCAAGCGCCCCTGCTTATCGAAAATCAGGGACCAGATGTATTTCACGCCGGGATCGTAGAACACCCCTAGCGTTCCACCTGGTTCGATGCGATAAACCTTCCCGTCGGGCGACGTGCCTGCATAGAGGACATCTTTGCTATCGACAGCCAAAGCGAGAACGTCGAGTTCCGCCAGATCTGCGATTTGGATGCCCTTGCCGGAGGGATCCACCTTAAAAATTTTTCCGTCGTGGCCGGTGCCGAGGTAAACATTTCCTTTTGAATCCGCTACTGCAGACCAGATCAGCGTCTGCTCCGTATTGAAAACCGTGTCGAATCGCGGCGCCAGTGCGAGCTCGTCGTCGCTCGTGAGCGAAAGATTGGTCAACTTGCCTTTCTGAAAATCATCGTACTTGCGAGTTTCCCAAAATTGCGGCGTTACGGCGAACAGAGGAATAGCGAACATGAGCGCAAAGAACCAAAAAGTTTTTTTCATCGATTAGTCTCAGAAATGCGGATTTTGGCCGCGAATTACACCAATGCCGCGAACGGACGTATCCAAAAATTTCGACTGCGTCCATTCGCGTCATTGGCGTAATTCGCGGCCTGCTCCCCACGCGTCACGGTTTCACCGTGAGGCTCAAAGATCTCTGCCCCTGGATCACGAATTTCGATTGAGGGAGTTCGTATTCACGAACGGTGGAATTCGCGGTGCCGGAGACGCTCCGGCTGGAAGATCTGTCGGTATTGATCAGGGCAGCCATCGATGGGGGTAGCGAAGGCATCTCCTGACCGCCAATCACCGCACCAGGCTCAAAACTTAGAATCTTAATGTAGAGCCGGTCATTTTTGCGGAGCTTATTCAATTCATGGATAACCTGCTTCAGATCCGTAGGCACACTGGACGGACCGCGGCGCAGTTCAGAACCAGTTACTGTCGTTCCATCACCAACCACCAACTGGATCAAACCTGCCGGCAAACCTGCAGGAATCTGCACCGGGTGACGCTCCGTCACCGTGGCTCCATCGGTACCACGCAAATACGAAGTCAGGTTGATCGTCTCACCCGGACGCACTTCGGTTTTGTCGACGGCAATTCGTTCGAGCTGCGCATTAGTTTTCCGGTCTATCGAAGTGATTTCAAGATCCACCTTCTCCACAACCATACCGTCATAACCAGACGCCAACAGGTATTGGAGCGGGCTGACCGCGGCGATCGAGGCCATCACGGGTCCGTTCATATCGCTCGAAAAAACATTGCCGATATTGACCGGCTCGTTGTTTTTCAGGTGGATCTTGCCGGATATCGACAGAGTCATTTCACCCAAAGCGCGCTCGCTTGCGGTTATTGCATTAAACACGACAAAGTTCATCAGGGGCGGGGTCAGGAAACGATCCGCTGCCAGCTCAAAGTTGTACTTGTTGACGGTGTTCATGCTGGTGGTGAGCGTCACGCTGACCGGAATCATCTTCGATGTCGCGCCCAGAGTGCCGGCAATGCCCGTCGAGCGATCCTGTTGAAAAGCTCCGACGACGTCGAGAGGCACCGCCAGCTTGAAAGAGTTTTGAACATTGGGCAGCAGCGATATCACATATCCAGCCGACATGGGCACATCTGTTGGACCCGCGGTGAGGTTCGGGTGGCCGAACGCATAAACTCTATTTCCGTCCACATAAGTGACGGTGCCGTTCGACTGAGGCAGCAGCAATTGCTGAATCGGCACCCCTTCGGCAAGCTTCTGGAGTTGACCAAAGACGAAAGCTGTCGGAGATTCGGCGGGGAGAATTCCAGAAGAAGCCTGGGCCACTTTCGGCGTGTTCCCCGGCTTCTGATCCAAGATGTCCAGCATTTGTTGTATCGGCTGGACACCCGCGATAGGTTCTTTAGCAAATGGAAAAGCAAAAGCAACGGCGCCGAGCAACTTGCCGTCTATGAAGACCGGACTTCCGCTCATTCCGGCGATGACACCGGTGCGCTCGAGCGGTCCACCCGACAAGCGGACCAGGATCATGTCCTGCTTTGGGGCGAAGTTCTTCAGCACGCCCAAAACCTCAACATCGAACCGCTCGATTGTCGTCCCTTGAAAAACTGTCTTACCAAAACCTTTCATCCCCTGCCGCACTTCGTCGACGGGCATAATCTTGGTATCTTGAGCGGTTAAGGAAGGAATGATCGTGAAGCTCGCGATCGTGATGAGGCTTAAAATTCGAAGGATGTTTGTTTTCATGATTGACCCGATCAGCGCCTTCCTAAATACAATGCTATCAATTAGAAAAATCGACAACTCATCTTAAAGGACTGGCGGAGTTTATGTCAACGCGAGACCCACTGTCATGAGTGCCGTCAATGGATTCATCCTCGCCGGAGGCAGCGGCACCCGTATGGGCCGCGACAAGGCCCTGCTGGAATGGCGCGCTGGAACCTTGCTGGAGTACATGGTGGAGCTGCTGTCATCCGTCACCAGCAAGGTCCAGGTGATCGGCCGCCATCCATTGCCTGACCTGTTCCCCGGCCGCGGCCCGCTGGCCGGCATCCTCACCGCTCTCCAAGTCAGCCAAACCGAAACCAATCTGGTGGTTGCGGTCGACCTACCTCTTTTGACGAAGGAGTTCCTGCAATATCTCCGGTTCCGAATCGAAAATTCAGAACAACTTCTTGTCGCTTGCAAGATTGAATCTCATTTTCCGCTATGCTTGGGCCTTCGGCGGAGGCTCATTGCTGAACTTGAGCGGCGCGTGCTCGCCGCCGAACTGAGCGTTCAGGCGTTTGTCGAAGGCTGCGGCCCGGAACTTATTCGTGAACCGGAGCTAAGCCATGCGGGGTTTGATATTTCGATATTCCGAAATGTCAATACCGAAGAAGACTACCGCGCTGCTCTGGAAAAACTTTAAATACTTTTCGCTTGGTCCAGTTCTGTCCCTACCTTGAAATAGGGTTGCACTAAACCCTTTTCAAGCGAGGTCCTATGACCGGATGGCTCATGCGTTTGACACTGATCGTTGCTGCACTGTTGACCCTTTCAAGTGCTGTATTCGCCCAGATAAAGGAAAGCGGGGAATTAAATCTGTTTGGCGGGGTTAGCGCTTACACGAAGAACTTATATGAAATAGGGTTCCCGCAATCCCCTACTCCGATACCCGGACGATTCCGCTTGGACACGGGTCTGCGGGCGGGGTTGCGGTTCAACGCCTATACGCGTGGCCATTGGGGCGAAGAGTTCCTCTACAGCTATGAGCCCAACCGCGCACAATTCGTGCTGCAACGCACGCCCTCAAACCCGCTCAAGCTCGACATTCAAGTTCACAACGTTGCGGTGAACACACTTTATTATTTACAGGAACAAGAGACCCAACGCATCCGCCCATTCCTGACGGTTGGCCTTGGGGCGTCGATTTTTCGTCCGACCTCGCATTCGCAAGCCGTCGTCAGTGATCCGCTGAGGGGTAACGCGCAGGATTTGGATACGGCTACAGAACTTGCCCTGAATTACGGTCTCGGTTTCAAGACGCGCTTGAGTAGCTGGATTGGTTTTCGGATGGATGCCCGTGGATTTGTATCCCGCAATCCGTCTTTTGGATTGGCCCGGCAGTCGAGCGACCCGAATGCCACAGTTTTTCCCGCCACCGGAGCTATACATCACGGAGAAGCGACAGGCGGATTGATCTTCTATTTCAGCAAGCGATGATCCCCATAAGTGGGTCGTGGGTCAGCTTGAATTTCGGGACGGAGGAATAATTCGCTGTCTATTTGCCTGTTGAACGCGGGCTAAAGCCCGCGACTACATGTGGTACCCACGTTTGGTCCTTGTGTAGTCGCGGGCTTTAGCCCGCGTTCTTTATGCGTAGGTCACTATCGATGGCGCTGGACTTCAGGGACCGGAGTTCGGCTCTGGTTTCTAGGTTTCTACGAAATCCGGCCGGTGATCCTGGGGAGTTCTGTGCCCTTCTCCAGCGTGAATTTCAGCTTCGTTTCCGAGTCGAATTCCACTTCCTTGCCTTTGGTAGCGAGTACTGTACCGGTACCGGCAGCACCACCGATCACCGCACCCTTTACCGCGCCGCTCTTGCCGCCGGCGATCGCGCCGATTGCGGCGCCGACGCCCGCGACGCCTCCAATAATGCCGGCATCGCGCCCCTTGGTCGACTCGGCTTCGGCAACGAACGGTTTCGTTACTATCGGATACGTCTTCGCCCCATCCAGGATGCTCGTCAAGACCAGGTGGATGTTCGCCCTGCCCTTCACGCGACCTGAACCCTCGGCATCGACAACACGCCCCTGAACCTTCGTACCCCGATCCACAACTGTCCGGCCATCCACAGCGATTGGCTCCGCGAGGCTGGCCAAGAATTGATCGCCGGCCTTGTTCTTCTTGGTGCTGATCGAATCGATCAACAGAACACTCAGTTCTGTGCCCTCAGGAACTTTAATCGTTGTCGGAATACTCGCCCTGGGAGCTTTGGCCGGAGCCGAAGCGGAAGAAGCCATCTTGGGCGCACTCGCCTTCCTGGCTTCGGCGGGAGGTGCCTTTTCAGGCTGGAGCGTGGTCGCCGTTGCATCATCAGCGGAATCTTTGGCGCAGCTGCTGAAGACAAAAGCGAAGGTGATAGTGAATACGATGCACAAAAGTCTTTTCATTGATCATTTCTCCTCATGGAACGCCTGGCACGATTTTCGAGACCGTTTGATTCGCTGAAAATCCATCGAATCGTTTCCGAAGCTGCGCGAACCGCTCAGCTTCCGGATCTCTTCATTGACACTTTCGATGCGATTGCCGGGACTGGGAGATCGGAAAAGACAAGAATGCAATCGATTTCATGAAAATGTAGACCCATGCTGGTGCACGGGCCATGCCATCTTGCAAGCTATCCCGAATCCACACTGTAGCTGTTTCTTAGTGTCGAAGTAAGACCTGTAGCTGGTTACGGATCGGGCCACTTTCGGGAATAATTTCCATGCTATCCGCGCGGTTCCGGACCACAACCATCCTGCTGCCGGCGCAATGGAGTTGAGCGGCGCCGTGGCCGCTCCTCAACGGAGTCCCAAAGTCAATTTTCCTTCTTTACATGCGGCAATGGCGGGGGGCACTGTGGAGTTTTGATTGTAAATAACTGATTTCTGTAGTAAATGGAGTCAACCGGCCCGTTTGAATGACTGCTGGCATTTCTGAAGCCGTCCTTCGTTAACGGGAATTTTTCCCATATAATTTCCATCGTGAATACAGACATTTCAAAGACAGATTCGGCAAATCCGAAGGAAACACCGGACGAACTCAAGACGAAGGTTCTGATCGTTGATGATGAGCCAGCGATCCGAGAAGTACTCGAGATGATCTTGCAGGAATGGGGCTACGATGTCCGGCTCGCCGCCAATGGTTCTGAAGCGAAGGATCTCGTAGAGTCCTATGACCCGGAGATTGTGATTTCAGATGTCGTCATGCCTCAGCTCTATTTCATCACGAAACCGATGGATTATCCGAAGCTGCGCGCCATCCTTAAGTCCGCTGAATCCGATATCGAAATGCGCCAGACGTCGCGAAAGCTCACCTCGCAACTCGAACGCGGGTCCGGATTCGGCGAATTTGTCGGCACCAGCAAGCCCATGCGCGAAGTCTACGATCTGATCCAGAGCCTCAGCTCCAGCGACGCCTCGGCCATAATCACTGGAGAGAGCGGGACCGGAAAGGAACTCGCGGCGCGCACCATCCATCAGCTCAGCTCCCGGGCCAGCGGGCCTTTCATTGCAGTGAACTCCTCTGCGATCCCGGAAAGCCTTATCGAAAGCGAAGTGTTTGGTCACGAAAAAGGCGCTTTCACAGGCGCCATCGGCGTCCGTCCAGGATGCTTCGAGTTAGCCGATGGCGGAACGCTTTTCCTCGACGAGATCGGGGAAATGCCCCTTGCACTACAGCCGAAATTGCTGCGAGTCCTGGAAGACGGGAAAGTCCGCAGACTCGGCGGGAAACAGGAATTCGAATTCAATGTGCGTGTGATTGCGGCGACCAACCAGGAGACAAACAATGCCATTCGGGAAGGCAGGCTTCGCGAAGACCTCTACTACCGTCTGACCGTGTTCACGGTTCATCTGCCCCCGCTTCGGGACCGCAAGGACGATATTCCGCTGCTGGCGCAGCATTTCATTGGCGAGTTCAACAAGAAACACAACACGAACGTCGGGGCACTCCGCGACGACGCGCTCGAAATGCTAATGACCTACTCATGGCGTGGCAACGTCCGCGAATTTCGAAACGTCATGGAGCGGGCTCTCATTCTTGCTCGCGGTGAATGGATTGAGACTTTCCACATGCCACCCTACCTGCGGAATCCCAGCGCCGAGTCTTCTACAAAGATCGTTTTGCCCCTGGGCATTACGGCCGCCGAAGCTGAACGCGAGCTGATACTGAAGACACTCGAGAAAACGGGCCAGAATAAGGCGGAAGCCGCGCGCCAGCTCGGCCTGGATGTGAAAACGATCCGCAATAAGCTCAAGGCGTACAAGATCGAGGAGTAATCGTGAAGCAGTCGCCGGCCCTGAAATACGTGTCGGTAATAATGGGGGTCGGCGTCTCGTATCTTGCTTTTCGAGTTCTCCGCCTCCGTCAGGCGAATCGCCGATTGGCTACTCGGATCGTCGAAGTCGATCAGATGAAGAAAGACTTCATTTCGCACGTCTCACACGAACTCAAAGCGCCCCTCGCTTCGATGCAGGAGACATCACACTTGATGTTGGAACGAATTCCAGGCCCGCTCACCGAAAAGCAGCGGCGGCTGCTTGAATTGAATCTGCAAAGCGGCAAGCGCCTGGCCCAGATGATCAGTAACTTGCTCGATCTCACGCGGCTTGAAGCCGGCATCGTTGAATATGAGATGCGGATAGCCGACATTGCCGACTTGATGCACAAGGTAGTGATTGAAATCGGCAACCAGGTGCAAGAGAAGTCGCTAAAGCTACTCACCGACATCCAGCGCGAACCGCTGATGGTCGAGTGCGATCGAAATCGAATGGTCCAACTGTTCACGAACCTTTTGGAAAACGCGCTGCGATTCTCCAGCAAGGACGGCTTCATCGGCGTTCACGTCAGATCCGTGAACCAGCTTCCCCGCATCCCCCAGCCCGCGCGCACAAGGCTGGCTTCATCCGATTCCGCACAAGGCTTCGCTCTGATCGGCGTTTCCGATTCCGGTCCGGGCATTGATGATGCCCATAAAGAGAAAATATTCCACACCTTCCATCAGATGAAGCAGGGCAAGAAGAGCCCTGGCGAAAGTCTCGGACTTGGCCTGGCGATCTCCCGCGCCGTCGTGGAGGCCCACCATGGAACCATTTGGGTCGAAGATGATCCCGCAGGCGGCGCGATCTTCTTCGTCTTGTTGCCGTGCGCCGCGGCGAAAGCAGGGGGTCAGGGGTCAGTGGGGACAGACTCCGATCTCCGGCCGGAAATCGGAGTCTGTCCCCACTGACCCCTGATCCCCTACTTCGTCTGCCACGCCCAGAAGGCCGTTTGATTGCCGATCGTGTGCACTACCTTCAAGTCGAGATTTGCGAGGTGGGTCAATTCTTCCAGAGTCTTGTCTTCCGCGATACACAGGACCCGCTGTTCGCCTGCCGTTGCGTGGATCAGGTCCTCGGGAGAAAAGACCGCACGAACACGGTTGAACCGGTAATATTGCAAGCCATATTCGGCCCATCGAGGAGGTTTGTACATCAGAACGGTTTGATGGTCGGAGACGAATTCAGCCAGCGCGGGTTTCCAGGGCCGCATTGTGTCGGTGAGATCGAACCTGGGAAAGACCATGGTGGTTGCAGTGATCACAATTCCCAGGATTGCAGCGGTATTGAAAAACGCCAGAAACATGGGCCTGAGCCACAGTGCCATCACCGATAAAATGCCCGCCATCAAAAAAGTGATCGTCGCGATGAGTGTTCCACTCACGTGAGGATCCATGTTCAACGTGTTCCCATAAAATCCAAACGCAACGCCGATAAAAACCATCGTCCCCGCTTCAATGAACACCGCAACTTTGTAAGCCCGGGAGACCGGCTGCAGGAGCTCTTTGGCAAGAAGCAATGCAATCGGCGGCGCCATCGGCAGGATGTAGCCCGGCAGTTTGGATTGCGAAAGCGAAAAAAAGACGAAAGGCACGATAGCCCACCACGCGAGGAGATGTTCGTTTTTCGTAAAGCCACCGCGTAACGCGGGAATGAGAAGAAACGTCCACGGAAGCGTCAACAGCAATAGAACGGGAACGAAAAAGTAGAACGGCCTTCCATGCCCATGAATGGTGGTTGTAAAACGCTCGATGTTCTGGTTAATGAAAAAAACGCCAATGAAGTCGCGTCCGTTGGCGATCGTGCAAAGCAGGAACCATGGGGCTGCGACAGCCGCCGTAATCCACAACTCCCAGGGATGCCACGTGCGCCAATCGTCCCATTTCCTGCGCAGCAAAAGAAATCCTCCCAGCGAGAGCGCCGGCAAGAGCAGCGCTACCGGACCTTTGGCAAGCACTCCCAATCCGAGTGCGGCATAAAAGGCATAGAACCAGAAGCGCCGCGGAGCCGGATCATTGTGCCCGAACAAAAAGAACACCAAAGCCATGGTGAGGCACGCCGAGAGCAGCATATCCATGGAGGCTGCGCGGGCGAAGGCAAAAAACCCGATCGAGGTTGCCAGAATCACTCCGGCTAAAAACCCGATGGAGGCATCCCGAAGTTTTCGACCACACCAATAAACGAAAAAGACGCAGATCGTCGCGCCCAGCGCGGAGGGAAATCGGGCGCCTGCTTCATTGATGCCGAAAAGCTTGTAGCCGACGCAGGCGAGCCAATACATCAAAGGCGGTTTCTCAAACCACGGCGTACCGTAGAGACGAGGCGTAATGTAATCGCCGCTCATCAACATTTCGCGCGCGATCGCAGCGTATCGCGGCTCGTCCGGTCCAATCAAACCAATATCACCGAGCCGGTAAAAGAAAAGGACGTAACACATCAGGGCCAGAATGACGACGATGATGTGGTCGGAGTACCGACGTAGTGCGGGTCTCATGCCTTTTAAAAGTATGTGAAAATATCACGGATGCACGGGAGCTTTAAAGAAATCATCGAGTACACGCTGGCTCGCCTGCTCCTCCAAACCTTCGGGCTTATGCCACGACCCATGGCCCACCGCGCCTCCAGAATGCTGGCCTGGCTTGGATTTCACCTGGCCCGCCGCCAGCGCCGGGCAGGGATTCAGAATCTTCGAATGGCCATGCCAAGCCTCTCAGATAAGGAACGCCGGCGAATTCTGCGCGGATGTTTTCAAAATCTTGGACGCCTTCTGGTCGAGTTCAGCCATTTTCCCGAGCTAAGCAAAGGCAACATTTCGCAATACGTGTTTCATGACGGCCTCGAGCATTATCTGGAAGGCTTACGCCGCGGCCGTGGAATTATTTTTATGACGGCCCATTTTGGAGCCTGGGAGCTAAGCTCCTTTGCGCATTCCATCTACGGTTATCCGCTGAAGTTCATCGTCCGCGCGATCGATAATTCGCGAGTCGATGATCTGATTTCCCATTACCGCACCATGGGTGGCAATCGACCGATTCAGAGGCGAAGCGCCGCCCGCGACATTCTCAAAGCGCTCCGCCAAAATGAAGCTGTCGGAATCTTGTTCGATCAAAACACGACGCGAGACGAAGGCATTTTCGTAGACTTCTTCGGCATTCCCGCCGCAACCACCACCGCTATCGCCACCTTTGCCCTGCGCACCGGAGCAGCCGTGCTGCCCGGATTTTTGATTTGGGAAGAAAGCCAGGGAAAACATCGGTTGCGATTCGATCCGCCGGTGGAATTACTTAATACGGGTGACCTTGCCCGTGACGTCCTCGCAAACACGCAGATATTCAATCATATTCTGGAGGGTTATGTGAGGAAGTATCCGGATCAGTGGCTCTGGATTCATCGGAGATGGAAGACCAGGCCGGAAGGCGAGAACTCGATTTATTAAGTGTCAAATGATCAACAACCTTTAAGATTACCGCAATGGCTGCCCGTACACCATGCTCTCCAGCCGCGCGATTCTCTCCTCCATTGGAGGATGCGTGCTGAAGAGGTTCATCAGTCCGCCGCCGCGGAGGGGGTTGACGATGAACATGTGAGCTGTAGCCGGATTGGCGTCCAGAGTTACGCGTTGCGAGCTTGCCTGGAGCTTCCGCAGGGCGCTGGCCAGCGATAGAGGATTCCCGCAGATTCGCGCCCCTGTGGCATCGGCCTCATACTCGCGTGAACGCGAAATGGCCATCTGAATCAGCGCTGCGGCAATCGGAGCAAGGATGATCATCGCGATTCCTCCGATCATGCCGCCCGCACCTTCGTCATCATCACGCCTGCCGCCTCCGAAGATCATCGCCCACTGGGCCATGTGCGCGAGCATACTGATCGCGCCGGCGATTGTTGCCGCAATGGTTCCAATCAGGATGTCGCGATTGCGCACGTGACCCATTTCGTGAGCCATCACACCCGCCAATTCTTCTCTCGTGAGGAGGCGCAGAATGCCCTCCGTGGCGGCAACGGCCGCGTGATTCGGGTTCCGGCCTGTGGCGAAAGCGTTCGGAGCATCCGACGGAATGATGTACACCTTCGGCATCGGCATATTCATTTTCATCGCCAGGTCTCGCGTCACGCTGTACAGCACTGGGGCTTCAGCTTCCGACACTTCCTTCGCGCCATACATGCGCAGGACGATCTTGTCACTAAACCAGTAACTGAACATGTTCATGACCATAGCGAACATGAACGCCATTATCATGCCCTGCCGGCCACCGAATGCTCCGCCTACGAAGACAAGCAAAACGGTCAATCCGACCATGAGAACGACTGTTTTTGTTGCATTCATCAAATCACTCCTTTGGTCCGTTCGGCGCCAAGGCTGTGTGCCAGCAACTCAACCGGGTGTACGACTTCAAGATGCATCCCAAATTTCTGAGCGCCGTACCTGAACTGAAACATGCATCCCGGATTTCCGGTCGCCAATACATCTATATGCGCTTTTTGGATTTTTTCCATCTTTCGGTCCAGGATCTCCATCGACAGCTCATTCTGGGTAATGTTGTAAATTCCCGCACTGCCGCAACATTGATCTGCGCCCTCGATTTCGACAAACTGGATTCCCGGAATTGCCTTTAATAGCGTTCGAGGCTCTGTTCGGATCCCTTGCCCATGAACGAGGTGGCACGGATCATCATATCCGACACGCCGTTCCATCGGGGTTTTTAGACGCTCGAAAATTCGAGTTGAAACCAAAAACTCCGCAATGTCCTTCACCTTGGACGAAAACGCCTCAGCGCCATCGATCAAGAGCGGGTATTCCTTGAGCATCGCGCCGCAGCCGGAAGCATTAATAATGATGGCGTCAAGTTGCTCGATTGGAAATGCCGCAATGTTGGAGCGGGCCATCTGTTTTGCCGTGGTTCTCAGGCCTGCATGATTGGCCAGAGCACCACAGCAGATCTGGTTGCCGGGGACAACAACGTCGTAGCCCGCCGCCGTCAGAAGCCGGACCGATGATCGGTTGATCGAACCAAGCATCGAATTCATGACGCAGCCACTGAAGAACGCGACGGTGCCTTGTCTCCTGCCCTCCGCTCGATAGTGGCTATCCCGTGCGAGGCCGCTCTCCATTCCGATGTCGGGCATGAGCGCTTCCGCAGCAGCCATGCGCGGCGCCACTCGGCGTAGAAGCCCAGTCTCTCTCACAAACTCCTGAAGGCCAGAGAGCAGGTACAGTTGCAACATCCGAGCGACGAACTGAAACCGCCACGGATAGGGAAACACGTGTTTCAGCATGAGGCGCGAGATCCAGGCCGTGGAGCGCTCGTCGACAATTTTGCCCCGCATCTCTTCCATCATGTGGCCAAAATGCACGCCGGACGGACATACGGTCTCGCAGGCGCGGCAGTCCAGGCAACGGAACATATGTTCCACAAACGAGTCCGTGATTTTCGCCCGGCCTTCATCATACGCCCGCATTAGATAGATCCGGCCGCGCGGGGAATCCATTTCGTTGCCCAGCACGCGATAGGTTGGACACGAAGACAGGCACAGCCCGCAATGGACGCAGTCCAGATACAGCGGCGCCTTCTGTGCGTCTTTGTGGTTAATTTCGTTCCCCGTCAACATGACGTCCTGCATTCAACCGGCCCTCGGGATCAAAGGCCTCCTTCATTTTTTTCATCAAGTCGTATTCGCTATCGGTCAACCCGAACGTCCCGATCCTCTGCCGCACTTCGAGAGGCGCTCTCTCGATCACAGCCCGATATTTGTTGCGAACGCGGCGAATCTGTTCAGCCCCGGAAACTTCCATGAGCACGATGCCATTCAGTGCATGTGCGATCCAGGCGGCCGGCCGGTATTCTTCTATTATTTCACGCACGTTGGTTGGAAGTCCTACGACTCGCAAAACAACGGGCCCCAATCGAGCGTATCGGGCCCGAAGCCTTTCCCAGGCGGCCGCTTCGTCTTCCGCTTCCAATAGCGTCCAGTCTCCAGACGGCAGATTCTTCAACTGCCAATCCACAGCGCGCGGATGTTCGCCGAACCGCAACCACACCTCGTTTTCCGGACCGGCCCATTCGCAAGAAATGGGCTGCAGAGCATTCTTGCGTACGGACGAAATCAACTGAGCTGCTTCATTTCCGTCAGCGGCGCGAGCAACGGCCGTCGCCGTCCTCGCGAATTTGGCCCTCAACTTTAAGCTGACCTCAACGATGATGACGAGAGTGCCCAAGGAACCGGTGTACAGTTTCGGTAGATCGTATCCCGTGACATTCTTTACCACGCGGCCACCGGCTTTTGAAATCCGCCCATCCACGTGAACAACCTTCATGCCGATGATCCAATCCCGAATCGTGCCTACCGCGCGAAATGGTCCTTGTGCATTGGCCGCAGCAATCCCACCAATGGTCGCTTTCACACCATTCCACGGATTGAGTGGCAAAGATTGGTTGTTCTCCAAAAGGGCGTGCTCCAGTTGTTCGAGCGTTATGCCAGCTTCCACATGGACCGTCAGGTCCGCCGGATTGTATTCGGTAATTCGCGAAAGCCGCGTCAGAGGGTTCAGGATTGGCTCCAGGTTAGGCCGAACACAGCGCGGAACACGTAATCCCCTCCTGGGACAGCAAGCTGATCATTACCCACAAGTCGTCCGAGGGGATTATGGTTTCTCACCAAGCAATACCTCATGAACTCTCTTTGCGATTTCAGCCGTACTGGTTGTGGTGTGCTTTCCGATTTCGGTGCAGCTGCGCCGGGTTGGAAAGATTTTGGCGGGATTCAATAGGGCATCGGGGTTAAAGACGCGCTTCACGCGCATCATAGTATCGAGATCCGATTCTGTGAAAACCATCCCCATAAAATCCTTCTTCTCATAGCCGATGCCGTGTTCACCGCTCAGCGAGCCGCCCACGTCGACGCACAGCTTAACGATCTCTTCGCTCATGCTGAAAATTTTGCTGACGTGGTCCTGGCGGCGGCCATCAAAGAGAATGAGCGGATGAAGATTGCCGTCGCCGGCGTGAAACACATTGGCTACGGGCAGGCCGTACCTTTGGGAAATGCGATCGATCGCGACCAAAACTTCGGGCAGACGCGTGCGCGGTATGACCGCATCCATCGTGATCATGTCGGGACTGATGCGCCCCATGGCGCCGAACGCGCCTTTCCGGCCTAGCCAGAGACGGGCGCGCTCTTCATCGTCTTTAGCAATCCGAACATCGTAGGCGCGATTCCGGCGGCAGATCTCGGCGATTGCGTCCGAAGTTTCTTCCAGGCCATCGCGGAAACCGTCGACTTCGATCAGCAATGCAGCAGCGGCGTCCCTGGGATAACCGGCTCTATAGACGGATGCCTCGACCGCCTCAATCGTTTTCGCATCCATGAACTCCAGAGCCGAAGGCACAATGCCCGCAGCAATCACATCCGAAACACACTGACTGCATTCTTCGACCGAATGAAATGCGGCGAGAAGCGTTTTCACCGCCTGGGGCTTGGGCAGAAGCCGAACGGTAATCTCGGTAACGATGACGAAGGTACCCTCCGATCCGACAATGGCGCCGAGCAGGTCCATGCCGATCGCTTCGCCCGAAGGGTGCCCGAAGCGAACAATCTCACCTTTTGACGTGACCGCCTCGATTGCAAGAATGTGATTCGTCGTCATGCCGTACTTCAGACAATGAGGCCCGCCCGAGTTCTCTGCGACGTTGCCCCCGATACTGCATGACATTTGGCTGGAAGGATCCGGTGCGTAATACAAACCGTAAGGCGCAACTGCCTGAGAGATGTGGATGTTCACCACTCCCGGCTGCACGACGGCCATAAGGTTCTCCGCATCAATCGATACAATCCGATTCATCCGTTGAAGCTCGATGATGATTCCACCTTCGATCGCCAACGCACCGCCGCTTAATCCCGTGCCCGCCCCTCGAGGCAGAAAGGGAATGCGATGTTCATTCGCAAGCCGGACGATTTGCGCAACCTGCTCGCTGGTTCGCGGCAAAACAACGACATCCGGTTTGTTCCTAAACAGCGTCAGCGCGTCGCACTCATAGACGAGTAGCTCAGTCTCGTCATCGATCACAGCCGAAGGGCCGAGAATCTGCCGCAGTTTATCGATGAGTTTTCTATCCACGGCTTTTCCGCTGCTCCTTCAGAATCCGGATCTGCTCCTTGACGAACTCGACCTGGGGAAAAGTTGGATTGGCCTCGACGAGCTTCTCCCAATACTGCAGGCAGGCTTCGGGATCATTTTTCCCATGCAGCATCGTGATGCCCATGTTGAAAAGCGTGCGAGGATTATTGGGATCCAGCTCCAGAGATTGCTTGAACTGGGCAATCGCGTCATCGAAGCGATTCTCATAGAACATGGCCGTCGCGAGGTCCGTACGGACACTCGCGTTACTCGGACGCAGTTCCACTGCTTTAGCGTAAAGGCCGATCGCCTCCTTGAAATTCTTCTGTTCGAAGTGGATGTTGCCAAGCTCCACAAGTGCCTCAACGTTCTTCGGATTATTCTTGATCTCCGTCTGGAGTTGCTGGACGCGGGCCAAGTCCACCGGGGGAGGCTGCGGCTCCGATGGCTGACCCGACACGGAGCCTCCAGACGCACTGACGTCTTCCACCGGCAGCGGTATCGCACGGACCACATCCGGCGCTCGTTTTTTCGTCCAGGTATATAGCGCGGCAAATCCGATCAGAAAACCCATCAGCAGAAACGCCCATGCTTGCTTACGCATGCCCCGATAATACCATTCCCCCTCTTGTGACGTATTAATGAAGCAAACCGATATTCCCCTCCTTGAGAAAGGAGGGGTGGCTGCGCCACAAAAGAAAATGCTGCGAAGCCACCGCAGCAGGCGCAGACGGGGTGGTCAGTCATGACAACCATCTCTGTTATGACCACCCCGTCCGCGCACAAAAGTACTGAATAAACCTCGATAAACGTCATCCGGGAAAGGAGCTCCGTGATGGCGCGAGCGCATCAGATCGATCACAGCTGTGTGAAATGAGAGATTGATTGGTGTCTGAATTTCCACGGCGAGAACCACGGAGAACCCGGCAAATTGTCTCCCGATCTTACGAAGTGACGGATTATCCAGGCGCTCAACGAGGCTCACCCGGACGGCGCGCGTGCCTTGCTCGAGGATCATGTTTATTCCGTCGTCGTTGGAAACGATCCAACCCTGCTTGCGGATTGCGTCGTGGGCTGCGCGGAGAATCGGGCCGGCAAGATTCAAGGGCCGGCCTTTGGCCCGCTCCTGATCGTATCGGCGCCGCTCGGCCGGCTCGCCCAATACGGAGTATGCCTGGTTGATGGCTGCCATTTGAGCAGCCGCGTCAGGAGTAGGATTCCGGTCGGGATGGTAGCGCATGGCAAGCTCTCGATAGGCTTTGTG
>WNGH01002467.1_pt1 | contig 29501 bp, 20 predicted proteins | sample 5400631 | NCBI WGS metagenome assembly WNGH01 (sample SAMN13153373, study PRJNA577476) | soil metagenome | isolation source: 115 cm soil or saprolite under Garry oak tree replicate 1 | place: USA:California | collected 2016-06-15
AAGACGGTCCGCTTCGCCGAGGCCGAGCCGCTGGTCACCGACCTGGAGGCGCTCGGCGTGCCGGTGGTCGGGCGGCTCGACGGCGCGGCGGTGGCCGACTGCGGCGACCTGCTCTGGCTGGACGATCGGACGCTGCTGGCCGGCCGCGGCTACCGGACGAACGCGGAGGCGCACCGGCAGCTGGCCGCCATCCTGGCGGCCGAGGGCGTGGTGCTGGAGCGCTGCGACCTGGCGCACGACCAGGGGCCGGAGCGCCTGCTCCACCTGCTCTCGGTGGTCTCGCCGGTCGCCGAGGACCTGGCCGTGGTGTTCGAGCCGCTCGCGCCGGTGCCGCTGCTGGAGGAGCTGCTGGCGCGCATGGTCCGCTGGATCCCGGTCGACCCGGACGAGTACGCGACGCTGGGGAGCAACGTCCTGGCGGTGCGGCCCGGGGTGGTGGTCATGGCCGACGGCAACCCGCGGACCCGCCGCGCGCTGGAGGCCGACGGCTGCGAGGTCCACGTCTACCCGGCGTCGGAGCTGGCCAAGGGCAACGGCGGCCCCACCTGCCTGACCCGCCCGCTGCTCCGGGTGCCGTAGCTCAGGGGCTCGGCGCCGGGGCGCAGCGCTTGATGGCCTGCTCCAGCCACCAGGGTCGGGGGTCGTCGCGCGCCCAGCCGCGCTCGCGCAGGGCCAGCAGCGCGGGGTGGAGCCGCGGGTCCGCCAGCTCGGCCGCCGCCTCGACCACCAGGCTGCCGGCCTCCGGCTCCTCGGCGGCCAGCGCGGCGATGATCGCGTCGAACGCGCGCGGGTCCCCACGGCGGGCGAGCCCCACCATCGCCTCGCCGGCCACGTCGCCGGCAGGGTCGCGCAGCCGCCGGGCCAGGGCGTCGCGCACCTCGGCGGAGTCGGCGTCCAGCCGGACGCCGAGGCTCATGGTGGCCCAGTCGCGGACCTCCTCGTCGGCGTCGTCGCTGAGCTGGATCAGCGCGGCCACGCCGCGCGGGTCCTCGTCGCGACCCATGGAGCTCGGCAGGTTGGCCGCCACGGCGAAGCGGACCTCCGGATCGGAGTGGTCCTTGCAGCCGAGGAAGGTGTCGAGCGCGCGCGGGTCGTCGAGGTGTCCGAGCGCGCAGAGGGCGGCGTGCACCACGTCAGGATGCTCATGCGGCTCGCACAGGGCGCTGAGCGGCGCCACCGCCTGGTCGCGGAAGGGCAGCTCCGGCGCGCCGAGCATCCCGAGAACGTCCGCGGCGAGCGCCCGCTCGGCCGGCCGGCCGCCGCCGCACAGGCGCCTGGCGGCCTCGAAGGTCTCGGCGTCGCCGCGGCGCTGGAGGGCCTGGACAGCACTCCACCGCCGCTCGCCCACCGGGTCGCCCGGCTCCAGGGCCTGGCGGATCAGCTCGTCGACACTGGGCGCAGGCCGGGCCGTCATGCCTGCGACCCGGCCGGCCGGCGGCGCGCGCGGAAGGCGGCCACGCTCTCGCGGTGTGCGCAGGCCTCGGAGCAGAAGCGCTTGCGGCGATTCTTCGACATGTCGACGAATGCCTCCCGGCAGCTCTGCGAGGCGCAGATGCCGAGGCGGCCGGCGCCCTCGTCGCACAACACCACCGCCAGCCCCATGGCCGCCGCGGTGGCGATCGCGTTGGCCAGGTTGGCGACGGTCGGCTGGAAGTGCAGGTGAGGGACGCCGCTGTGGACGCTCACCCGGGGGGTCGCTCCGGCCTGCTCCAGGACGTGGTTGATGCGCTCGCCGGCCGCCTGGGCGTCGCCGGCGGCGAACACCTCGCGCAGGTCGGCGCGCAGCCGCCGCACCGCCTCGAGGTCGCGCGCGCCGATGCGGCCGTCCTGCTCGTGGGAGCGCAGGAAGGCGCGCAGCGCAGCCAGGTCGGTGAGCTCGTCGATCCCGGTCACCGGCTGGAGGGTGTTCACCAGGTCGACCGCCAGGGTGACCGGCGCATCCGTGTAGTGGGTGAAATTCATTTGACGTGTCACTCGCTGAAGTTTACGGTCGTGATTGACGATAACAACTTTGCCTGTCACACGCAGGGTTGTTGCCACCGGGAGCGAGAGGAGCCTGGAGGGGATCATGCACGCCCTCATGTCCAAGGAACTGGCCGACCAGCGCAGGCAGGACCTCCTGCGCCAGGCCGAGCGCGCGCGTCGGGCCCGCAAGGCCCGGCGGGCCCGCTCGGCCCGCGCCGGTCGCGGCGGCGCCCCGTGGGCGTGGCGCGCGGCCACCGGTCGGGTCCTGGTCCGGGCCGGCGTGCTCGCCTCCGGCACAGCGCTCGAGGATTCCGTCGTGGTGGTCCGCCGTCGCCGCCGGCCAACCACGGTCGCGGTGATCTGGAGCGACCGCGGCGTTCCGCCGGTCGACCGGCCCGTCCCCGCGCGCCTGCCCTCCGGTCGCGGCGACCGTTCGGGAACCCGCGCGTAGCCGCCCACCGCCGCGGTCACCACCGGCCGCGGCGATGGCCGATGGCGGCGGACAGCTCCGCCGCGGTACGGGCGACCAGCTCGCCCCAGCGGCGCACGCGGTCAGCGGGGAAGCGGTCCGCCGGCCCACAGATCGAGATCGAGCCGAACGGGCGGCCGCTGGCGTCGAGCACGGCGGCGGCCACGCTCGCCGCGCCGGCCTGCCGCTCACCCTGGGAGGCCGCGTAGCCGCAGCGGCGGATCTCCGCCAGGTCGGCCTCCAGCCGCCGGCGGTCGGTCGGGGTGCGATCGGTGAGGCGCTCCAGCCGCACCCGCTCCAGGTACTGCTCGAGCTCGGTCTCTGGCAGCGCCGCCAGCAGCGCCTTGGAGGCGGCGCCCGCGTACAGCGGGTAGGGCCGGCCGAGCACCGCCGACAGGCGCACCTCCTGTGGCGACAGCACCTGGTCGACGTACAGGCGCCTGCTGCCCTGGAGTGCCGACAGCGTGGCGGTCTCGCCGCTCTCGGCGACCATGCGCTCCAGGTAGGGGCGGGCGATCGCCGGCACGTCGAGGTTGCGGACCGCCGCCAGCCCGACCGCGAGCGCGCCCGGGCCGAACCGGTAACGCCTGGTGCGCTCGTCGAAGGACAGGAAGCCGTGCGCCGTGAAGGTCTTCAGGATCCGGTGCACGACCGCCTTGGGCATGCCGAGCGAGCGCGACAGCTCCGAGACGCCCACGTCGGGGCAGGGGCCGTCGGCGATCGCGAAGACGATCCGCAGCGCGCGGTCCAGGCTCCCTGGGGCGCCGACCTCCGGAGGGGCCGGCGCGTGGCTGTCATCCACCATCGACAGATCTTCGCCGCTCGGCGCCCCCGTGCCAAGCATCCCCCGGGGGGGCGCCGGGCTCGCCATCCACGCCCTCCTGGCCAACTTTGGGCTAATGGTTAGCCCCAATGATCCCGGCAGGCGGGGGCGCCCGCAAGCGGTTACCCGCCGCGCTCCGGCTCGGACCAGATGCCCATCTCGTGGAGCTTGCCGATCTGCTTGTCGATGACCTCGCGGCGGAACTCCTCGTGCTTGTAGGGCGCGCGGTCCAGGTAGAGGTTGCGGGGGTAGATGGGCCGCTCGTAGATGAGCTGGTACTGCTCGGTCCGCAGGTCCTTCAGCCAGTTGTCCCACTGGGCGCGGGCGCGGAAGTCGCGCAGCGCCTGGATGTCGACCGTGCCCGCCACGTAGGACGATCCGGCGCCGTAGCGGTGGCTCCCGACCACCCGCCCGCGGTAGTCGACGATCATCGAGCTGCCGCCGAAGGTGTCGACCGGCAGCTCGGAGTCCTGCTCGAGGTAGTAGGTCGCCAGGTTGGGCGCGACCACGTAGAGGTTGTTGTCGAGCGCCCGCGCGCGGTTCTGGACCTCGAAGAACTCGTTGCCGGTGTGGGGGTGCGGGTAGGACGCCCGGTACAGCACCTCGGCGCCGTTCATCGCCAGCCCGCGCGCGTTCTCCGGGTAAGAGCCCTCGTTGGCCATCATCACCCCGAGGCGGCCGATGGCGGTGTCCACCACTGGGTAGAAGGCGTCGAGGCTGCGGCCGTAGACCTCGATCCAGCGGTCCCAGACGTCGTGCGGGGTGACCGAGTGCTCGACCGGGTACAGCGTGGCGACCTTGTGGTGGACCAGGACGACCTCGCCGCTGGGGTCGATCACCAGCCCGACGTTGAAGAACAGCCCGGGGAAGTGCTGGTTGCGCGCCTTGGCCTGCGCCATGACGAACACCTTCCAGTGGCGCGCCAGCTCGCCGAGGAAGGCCGTCTCCTCGCCGGGCACGTCGATGGCCACCTCCTCGGCGTAGGTGGCGTGGTCCATGTCGAAGACCTCGTCGGTGAAGCCCTGCAGCGCGCCCTCGGGAATCGCCACCAGGCGGACGGGCAGGTCCAGGCTGGACAGCCACGCGGCGGCGGCCATCACCTCGGCGACGTGGTCGAGGTTGCGCCTGATCTCGGCCCGGCGGCGGACGCCGCGCACGGTCGTGACCAAGCCGACAGCGGTATAGGGCTCGATCATGGTCTCCTCCCGCTTGCGGTGCGCCGTGCGCTGCCCGCATTGTGTTCCGTTCGCCGGACGGTTGACAGGTCCGGCCGAACGGGGGAGGCGTGGCGATCAGCGGCGGGCGCGCAGGCGGCGGAACGGGCGGCGCAGGGCGTTGGCGATGCGGATGGCCTTGCGCCGCCGCATGGCCTCCAGCTCCGCCGTGGCCGCCTCCAGGCGCCGGTCGCGTTCGGACAATTCCGCCGCCAGCGACGGGTGCTCGAAGGCGGCGAGCCGCTCGCGGATCGGCCGCTCGGCGGTGACGTCGGCGGCCTTGCGCGCCACCACGATCATGAAGTCGTCGATGTCCTCCAGCCGGAAGCCCGCGTGGCCCAGCATCGAGGAGACCTCGCTCGGCGTGTAGTAGTTCATCGGGTAGGGGTGCTCGACGAACCAGGGCTGGGTGAAGTGGTGGAACGCCAGGAAATGGTCGTCCCGCAGCAGGTTGGGCACCTGGAAGCGCAGCACACCGCCCGGGCGCAGGACCCGGGCCGACTCCGCGAAGTAGTTGTAGGCGGTCGTCTTGGGCATGTGCTGGAAGGCGAACAGCGAGTACACCAGGTCGAGCGACTCGTCGGCGAACGGCGCCAGGTCGTAGCCGTTGCCGACCTCGAAGCTCACGTTGGTCAGGTACGCCAGGCGCCTGCGACCCTGCTCGACCATGGCGCGGGAGATATCGACGCCGTGCAGCCGCTTGCAGGACCGGGCGAGGTGCTGCATGATCCGGCCGGTTCCGCAGCCGATCTCCAGCGCCGAGCCGCCGGCGGGCAGCAGCGCCGCCAGGACCTCGGCCTCCTCGCGGCCGGAGACCTCGAATGACTGCTCGTCGTCCTGGTCGGAGATCGCGTGGATCGAGTCGACCTCGGCCGACCGCTCCCAGAAGTCGCGATACGCGTGCAACGGCGCTCCCTTGAGCGTCACGCGCTCCAGGTCGCTGCCTGACAGGCCGGTGGTGGGATCAGACATCTTAGGCATAACAGACATTCTTCCATACAACCGACGGAACCGGACTCGCACAACCGGGTGCGGCCGCCTTCGTGGGCACCAGTTCCCTGGCTGCGGCGCGCAAAACAAGTCGATCGCGCAACTTCGGACTCGACCGGGCCGGCCGTGAGCTAGCCGGTGACCCTGACCGGCCGCAGCGTCACCGCGCCGGTGGACCCGCTGGCCATGTAGACCTGGACCTGGCGCTGCCCGGCCCCGGCGGTGAACAGGAAGTCGGGGACCATGGCGGCGAACATCGTCAGCGGCTCGCCGTCCCTGGGCGCGTAGAAGGTGGAGGTCCCGGCGATCTTGCCGTTGACGGTGACCACCATCACCGCCCCCTTGGGCGGCGTGCCCGAGGTCACCTGGCCGACCACCAGCGCGGGCACGGTCGCCGAGGCGGGGTCGATCTTGTTGAACCGGGCCCAGTCCTTCATCTTCACGCTGACGGCGCTCCCGCCGATCTCGCCGACCTCGGCCGGGGTGCGGTAGACCCAGTCGGCGGTGTCGCCGAACTGGTAGAAGCCCTTGTCGCCGTTCTGGTGCGCTCGTACCAGCGTGTCGGTGACCCCTTGGAGGACCCGCCGGAAGTTGGGCGGTCCGGGCCGGACCACCCGCTGCCCCGGGGCGGCGTACCACCACTTGTCGGTGCGGGTGCGCTTGGGCGCGCCGACCTCGGAGAAGCCGTCGACCTTCCAGGGAACGCTGACGCCGAGCAGGTCGGCGATGGTCGGTAGCAGGTCCACGTGCTCCCAGTTGCGGTCGTCGATGCGGCCTTTCGTCTGGTGCGGGGTCTTGATGAACAGCGGCACCCACATCAGGGTGGGCTCGTCGCCGCCGCCGACCGCCCGGGACCGCGCGGTCGGGCTGAACCCGGAGCCGTGGTCGGCGGTCATCACCACCAGCGACTGGTCGTACAGGCCCTGGTCCTTCAGCCGCTGGACGATCTGCCCGACCAGCCTGTCGGTATAGGCGAGCTGGATCAGGTGCCGCTCGTGGTTGAGCTTGGTCAGGGCCTCCGGCCAGAGGCCCCCCTTGAGCACCGGACGGCCGACCGGGTCGCTGTAGCTGCGCCCGTCGGGCAGGAACTTCCACGGCGCGTGCGGCATCAGGACGTGCAGGAAGTACAAGGTCGGCTGCGGATCGCCGCCGTGGATCGAGTTCACGAACTTGTCGGTGCGCCGGATCTGGTTCTGGCTGAGATTGCCGAACAGCGAGGTGGCGCCCCCTGGCGTCGCGTTGGTGGCGGCGGGGCTCTCCCCGAGGGCGGTCGGGTCGACCTGGGCCTCGACCGGCGAGGCGATGTCGCGGTAGACCTTCGCCGTCTGCTTGATCACCGGGCCCAGGCCGGCGGGCGTGCCGGTCTGCCCGCAGGTCGTCGGCGGGCAGAGCTGCGTCACCGTCTCGAAGACCTTCAGGTTGTAGAAGTGCCCGAGGAGACTGAAGAGATTGTCCCTGTAGACCTGCGCCACCGGCGCGGCGTTCGTGCGGCTCTTGTCCGGGTACCTGCCCGTGAGCATGGCCGGCATCGCGTAGGGGGTGAAGCCGGCGATGCCGGTGGCGTTGCGGTACCAGGTCGAATCCGCGGCGAACCCGCCGAAGTTGGGGTAGACCTGCCGGTCGACCTGGCCCTTGCTGTCCAGCAGCGATTGCAGCGGGAACTCGTCGAAGAAGATCACCACCACCGGTGGCAGGCTGCGGGCCGGCTCGGACAGCACCGGCAGCCCCGACGCGGCGCGCTGCTGGGTGGGCAGGATCAGCTTGGACACCGGCGAGACCAGCGTGAACAGCAGCACGAACACCAGCGGCGCCGGGCTGAGGTAGCGGAGCCACAGCTTCAGCCCCGGCCACTTCTGGTAGGCAAGCCCGAGCGCGGCCCCCACCAGCAGCGCGACCAGCGCGAGCCGCTTGCCCCGTAACGGCAGCAGCTTCTTGCCGGTCTCCACGGCGAGCACCACGAACAGGGCGGTCAGGATCGCCAGGTGCAGCAGCCGGCGGACCCGCTCGCCGGCGATCAGCGTGGCGACCACCTCGACCGCCCAGGCCGCCAGCGGCGGAAGGAGGGTGATGATGGCGACCAGCAGCAGGATCTGCGCGCGGTCGACCCGGTAGAGCAGGAAGAAATCGGGGGCCTTGCTGGTGACGTCGAGCAGCGGCTGGGTGATCACGAAGGAGGTCAGCACGAACAGCTCGAGCAGCGCCCAGAACACCGCGGTGGGCAGCCGGCTCGCCAGCCAGCCGGCGGTCCCGCGGGAGGTCGTGCTGGCGTCGGCGGCGGCTTGCGAAGTCTCGCTGGTCATCGCGAAGGCCACTCCAGGTACGTGGCGCCCCACAGAAGTAGGCACTGCGCACAATGGGGCGGAAAGCACAGAGCCGCGACGATACCACGTTGACTGGTTGCTTAGACTGCTCGCCGGCGAGCGCTCCAGCCGGGGTGGCTACCGTCGCGACGCGGCATGGAGGCAAGCTTGAGCAGGCGAGTGGTCGAGGTCGCCCCGGAGGTCGCCCGCGTGGCTCCCCGGCGGTCCGTGGCGCAGACGCTGCTGCTCGGCGCCGAGCCCGTCGTGCTGGTCGCGCTGCTGGCGCTGGCGGTCGTCGCCCGCCGGCCGCACTACCTGCTGAGCCACTCCTTCTGGCTGGACGAGGGCTGGGTGGTCGATTCGGTGCGGGCACCCATCGGCCAGCTCCGGATGCTGACCTCCTCCACGCCGATCGGCTGGACCCTGCTGCTGCGCGCGGTCCCGCCGCTGGGGGGGCCGGAGCGGTACCGCCTGCTGCCGCTGGCCTTCGCCGTGGCGACCCTGCCACTCGCCTGGATGCTGGCCCGCGGGCTCGGGCGCCGGGGAACCGTGCGGGCGGCGGTCGCTGCCGCGACCGCCGCCCTGGTGCCCGCCTCGCTGGCCAGGCACGACCTCAAGCAGTACTCGGCCGAGGGGTTCGTGGCCGTGGGCGTGGTGCTGCTGGTCGCCTGGGTGGAGGAGGGTTGGTCGCGCCGCCGGCTGGCGCTGCTGGCGCTGCTCGGCGCGGTCTCGATCCTGATCGCCAACATCGCTCCGCTGGTCGTCCTGGGCGGCCTGCTGGCGCTGGTGCTGGCCGAGGCGGCGCGGCGCGAATGGCGGCACGCCGCCGAGGCCTGCGTGGCGGGCGTGGCCGTGGGGAGCCTGCATCTGCTCGTCTACCTCACCGTCGCCGGCGCCGGCGACAATCCGGCGATGCGGCGCTGGTGGCTGCCGGACTATATCCATCTGGACAATGGCCTCGGCCCGGCGGCGCGCTTCGTCGGCGACCGTGTGGTCGCGATGCTCACCACCGTGGGCCTCGGGCCGTGGTGGCTGGTGCTGGCGCTGGTCGCCGTCGGCGTCTGGTCGCTGGCCCGCGCCGGCCGCCCCGCGGCGGCGCTGCTGCTGCCGCTGCTCGCGGTGGAGCTGGTGGTCGCCGCCGCGGCGCAGCGCTACCCCTTCCTGGAGGCCCGCACCAGCCTGTTCGTCGCGGTGATGGCGGCGGTCTACGCCGCGCTCGGGCTGGGTGCGCTGATCGCCGAGCTGCTGGCGCGCGCCTGGACCGTGCCGCTCGCCATCGGCGTGGCCGTGGGTGCCGCGGTCCTGCTGATCCCCGCGGCCGCCGACGCGGCGCGCCATCCGATGCCGTCCGCCAACGTGCGCGAGCAGATCGCGGTGGTGCGGGCGCACTGGCGGTCCGGCGACGCGATCGTCGTCAACAGCGCCGGGACCTTCCCGTTCGCCTACTACTGGCCGGATCAGCCGACCTTCGTCCACACCAACCAGTCGACCGCGGTCGACTTCATGGTCACCTACCCCGACCATCCGGAGCTGGTGATGGTGAACGGCTCCAATTTCGGCGGCGTCGCCCCCGCCATGGCCAGGGCGCACGCCGCCGGCGACCGCATCTGGGTGATCTTCGCCCACGGCGCCCCGTCCACGGTCCGCCGCTGGTCCGCGGAGGCCGCCAGGTACGGCCACATCGACCATCCCGGCCCGAAGGCCCTGCCGCTCCTGGTCCAGTCTGCGCGCTGAGGCGGTCAGATCAGCATGTTCACGTAGAACAGCATCGCCATCGCGAAGGTGCACAGGGTCGCCACGCCGAGCAGGCCGAGCTGGAGCGCGCGTGGCAGGTCGCGCAGCAGCACCACCGCGGGCAGCAGCAGGGCGTACTGGCGGTACTGGGACACCCGCCCGCCGGCGACCAGCGGAGCCAGCCACACCACCACCGTGAAGAGCGCGAACGCGAAGTCGGCCCGGACCAGCGGCCGGCGCCGCAGCGTCGCCCACAGGGCGAGGCCGACCAGCACCACCACCAGCACAAGCTCGACCTGCGGGGCGTGCGGGAGCTGCAGCCGCGAGACGACCGGCTCCGGGCTCAGGTGCCACAGCCGCGGGGTCACCAGGTTGTTCCGGAAAATCGTGACCGGGTTGTGCACGCCGTTGCCGTAGGACCGCTGGACCAGCAGGTAGGCGTTCCAGTGGCCGACCGTGCGCTGCATCACCCAGCCCACCAGCGCCAGCCCGGCCAGCGCCAGCCCGCCCGCCGCCGCGGCCCGCGGCAGCCGGGTCCGGAGGCGCCCGCGTCCCAGCACCAGCAGCCAGACGCCGACGACCAGGGCGAGCGCCGCGCCGAGCGGGTAGGCCGCCGCGGCGACCGCCCCTGCCAGACCGGCCAGCAGCCAGCGTTCCCGCACCACCAGGCCGAGGCACGCCAGCGACGCGAAGGTGCACAGCGAGATCGGGAAGATGGCGTGGTCGTAGATGCTGCCGGGGAACACCGCGGCCAGGCCGAGGCACGACAGGTTCGCCACCGTCACCGTGGCGCCGAGCAGCCACCACACCAGCAGCAGCACGCCGAGCGCCAGCAGCTCGCTGAGGCCCCAGCCGATCGCGGCGAAATCCCAGCCGGTCAAGGAGTGGCCGACGTGCAGCAACGCCGGGTACAGCGGGAACCAGCCGGCATGGCCGCACCAGTCGGTCGCCTCGAACGGCGTCCGGTGCGGGTCGCAGTGGCCCAGCGTGTAGCCGCTCTTGGCGATGATGATGTACTGGCCCCCGTCCCAGATGGCGCGCATCGATGGGTCCAGGTACTGTCGGCCGACCGCGGACGCGGCCCCCAGCAGCATCCCCTGCACGAGCAGGAAGGCGAGCAGCGGGGGCAGCAGCCAGCGCGCGAGCCGCCTGCCCCACTTCGGCCCCTGCGTGCTCTCGCCAACGGACTCGGACTCGGACTGCCGCTCCGGGCTCCGCATCGGAAGCTCAGTCATCTCACTCACGGTGGAACCCTCTCGTCTTGGGCGAGGACGCTGAGCGGGGGCGGTTCGGCGCATCCGGCGAAGCCCGGGCCGAACCCTGCCGGGTACCCTAAATCACCAGCTATTGCCATGCCAACACAACCCGCCATTCGCCACCTCTACCCTACCTGCTACACTCCGGCGCCATGGTCACGCTGAAGCCCGATATGACCGCGAAGCCGGACAGCGGGCCCAACCAGGTCGGAAGGCCCAGGTCGGTGTCCGCCAGCGAAGTGCTGGTGCTAGCGGCCGTGCTCGGCGTGGCTCTGCTCGCGTGGTCTGGGCTCATCCTGGCGGACGTGGGACATTACAGCCTTGCCCCGGCGTTCGGCTTGGCGCTGCTCGGCTGGCTGGCGGTGGCCGCCATCGCGTGGCGGGTGGCGCGCCCGGCGGTGGTCATGGACAGGATGGGGCTGGCGGTGCTGGCCGGCTTGGCGATCGTGGCGGCGGTGCTGTTCTTCCCCGGATTCCCCTATGGCGTGGGCGACAAGGACCCGGGCGTCTACATCAGCCACGCGATCGAGATCGCCCGGACCGGATCGATCCGCTGGACGGACCTGGCGCTGCAGCGGGTGCAAGGGGTGGTCATGACCTCGCCGGGCGCGTTGTGGCCGGCGTTTTGGATCCAGTCGCCTGGCTCGGCGGTGATCTCGCCGCAGTTCTACCACCTCTGGCCGGCCTTGCTGGCCAGCGGGTTCGCCGCCGGCGGGTACACCGGCCTGGTCAATCTCGTCCCGCTGCTCGGGGTCATGGTGGTGCTGGTGGTCGCACTGGCCGTCCGCCGCGTGTTCGGCCTGCTCGCCGGCGTCCTGGCAGGGCTGCTGCTGGCCGCCAACATGCTCCAGGTCTGGGGGTCCAAGTACCAGACCACCGAGGTGCTCACGGAGCTGCTTCTGGCCAGCGCGCTGCTCGCCGTGGTGATCGCGCTGCACACAGGCTGGCGTCCGGCGGCCGGGGTCGGCGGGCTGCTGCTCGGCGTCTCCTTCCTCGCCCGGCCCGATGGCCTGCTGGAAGTGCTGCTCGCGCTCGCGGCGCTGCTGGTGCTGGTGGCGCTGCGGCGCTTCGACGCGCGTGCCGGCTGGTTCGCGGTCGGGCTCACGCTGCCCATGCCGCATGGACTGGTGCAGGCGTACGTGATCGCCGAGCGCTATACCGTGGGCAACGGCGTGCCGCGGCTGCGCACGCTGGTGGCGCTGGTGATCGCCGGAGCGGTCGCGGCGGTGCTGGCTCGATGGCTGCTGCCGGGAGCAGCCCGGCGAATCGTGGCGCTGGCCGGGGATCGCCGCGTCCAGTTCCGCCTGCGGTCCAGGCTGTTCGGTCTCGACCTCTACCTGACGGACGACCACCGCCTGCTGCCCAGCTTCGACGAGGAGTCCCTGCGGCGCCTGTCATGGTTCTTCACCCTGCCCGGCATGGCCATGATGCTGGTCGGCCTCGGGGTGGTGGCGCTGCGACGCTGGCGCGCCGCCGTCTGGACGCTGGTGCTGCCGGTGCTGCTGCTGACGCCGGTGTACGCCTGGCACGGCCGGGTCGCGAGCCGGCTGATGTGGTGGACGCGGCGTTTCGTCCCGGTGGTGGTGCCAGGGCTGACGATCCTGTTGGCCGTGGGGCTCGCCGCCGGCCTCACCTGGGCGGTGGCCTCTGGCAGATGGCGCTGGGCGCGCTGGCCGGTGCGGGTTGGGTCCGCCGCCCTCGCCCTGTTCCTGCTGGTGGTGTTCCTCTCGCAGTCGCTGCCGCTGCGGCAACACCACGAGTTCGCCGGCTCCTTCGAGGTCACCAGACGGGTCGCCCAGGTGGCCGGAGGCCGGCAGGGGGTCTTCCTCTGGCAGCAGAGCCAGAACCGCATCTTCTCGCCCGGCGGGCTGCTCGGCGGCCCGCTGGACGCCGCCGAGGGCCAGGTCAGCGTCTTCCTGCCATATCAGCCCAGTCTCGACTACGTGCACCGGTTCACCAACGCCTTCCCCGGTCAGCCGGTCTTCATCCTCTGGGCGGGCGACCAGCCGCCGCCGATCTATGCCAGCCTCGGTCTGGACCAGGTCGACCGTATCGCGTTGATCATGAAGATGTGGATGGAGAGCGACATCCAGCGGCCCGACCAAGCCAGGGATGTGGTGCTGGACTTCAGCATCTGGCACATCCGCGGCACCTGACGCTTGCCCCCAAGGGATGCCATGGGCGTCGACGACAGCAAAGGACCAGGCATGTCCCCGCAGCAGATCACCGCAAAGGACGTCGAGGACTACGTCTCCCGATTCGAATGGTTCCGCCATCCTGACCGGCAGGGCTACTGGGCGGCGGCCAAGGACCGCCTGGTCACCACGCTCAACCTGATCCCGCGGCTGCCGCACCCGGAGCAGGTCCGGGTGCTCGAGATCGGTGGCATGCCCTACTTCATGACCGCGCTGATCGAGAAGCTCTTCGGCTACACGGTCGAGGTGATCAACGAGCCGACCTGGGAGCGGGGCGAGGACGGGAACGTCGAGATCCTGGAGAGCGACGACGGCGATCGCCACGAGATCCACTACAAGACGCTGAACATCGAGTACGACCGCTGGCCCTGGGAGGACGGTCGCTTCGACATCGTCCTGTACTGCGAGGTCATCGAGCACCTGGTCTACGACCCGACCCGGACGCTGGTCGAGGCGCACCGAGTGCTCAAGAAGGACACCGGCAAGCTGCTGATCTCGACCCCCAACGCGCTCGCCTACCCCTACCTGCTGCAGATGATCCAGGGCGTGAACTTCTACCCGCCGTACTCGGGCTACAGCCACTACGCCAGGCACCACCGGCTGTACAGCCCGGAGGAGCTGGTCAAGCTGTGCTCGATGATCGGCTACCAGGTGCACACCTGCTATTCGGTCTACGACCACGCCTACGCGCACCCGCGCTGGCTCGAGCCGGCGGTGCGCGCGCTGATGCGGGCCGGCAAGCTCAAGCGCCGCTTGGACGTGATCTACCTGCTGGGAACGCCCGTCGGCGAGCCGAAGTGGGCCTACCCCGACACGCCGCCGCACGCCATCTACGACGACACCCAGGGCTACCGCCAGCGCGTGGCGCTCAGCACCGTGCGGATGATCGATCAGGAGTCCTCGGCGCTGCTGAGCGGCTTCTACCGGATGGAGCCGTGGGGAGGCGGCGTCCGCTGGACCATGCCGAAAGCCCAGCTCGTGCTGGACCGCCAGGGGCACGAGAAGCTCTCGGTCACCTTCTACACCGGCCTCGAGGTCAGAGGCCCGAAGGTGGAGGGCTGGATCGCGGTCGGCGACGAGGCGGCCCCCAAGGACCTCCAGCGGCACGAGTTCACGCTGCCGAGCGGGAGCTGGGAGACGCTCACCTTCCCGCTTCCCGACGGCTGCTCCGACAAGGTCCTGGTGGAGATCGGCGTCAACCAGCCGATGGTGCCGGGGGACCTCGACCTCAAGCTGAAGGACCGTCGCGTCCTCGGCGTGGCGGTCCGCGAGGTCGCCCTACTCTGATTCCCGCCCCGGCTCCTCACGGGGCCGGTCACGCCGGCGGAGCCACAGCCATCCGCCGAGCAGCCCGAGGCAGGTGAGCAGGGTCAGGATCGCCCCCACCTGCATGGCGCGGTCCTGGTAGGTGAACCGCACCTGGTGGGAGCCGGCGGGCACGGCGACCCCGCGGAACGCGTGGTCGACCTCCAGCAGCTTGGCCGGCTTGCCGTCGACCGTGACGTGCCACTGCGGGTAGTAGGGGTCGGGCAGCACCAGCACCCCGTCGGTCGGTGTCCGCACCGACACGTCGACCTTGGAGTAGGCGCGGTCGGTCACGTTGACCACCGGGCTGCTGGCCGGCTGCTGGAGCGAGCCGACCGGCTGGTCCACCATCGCGCGGTCCAGCAGCGGGTAGCCCGTCTTGAGCCGGGCCAGGCGGTCGGCCTCATTCGGCACCACGTCGGCCTGGTAGACCATCCGCGCCATCGGCGGCGGCGGCCGCTCCCAGAGTGTGAAGAACGCCTGCCGCTCGACGTCCTGGAACCCGTGCTGCCGCAGGACCTGAGCGTCGCTCGCCTTCAGCGGGATCGGGGTCACGAACCAGCGCACGCCGAGGAAGTCGAGCGCCGGCCAGCTCCACTTGGACGGCGCCTGGAGGGTGAGGCCGCCGCCGAGCCGCCCCGGCGGGTCGACCGCGGTGTTGAAGAACTGCTGGTAGCTGCGCAGCGGCATCAGCCCGCCGTCGCGGCCGATGATCGTCTCGGCCCCGGTCGCGTACTCCCAGGCGGGCCGGGCGGCGAGCCGGCGCGGCCAGGTCACCACGTAGTAGTTCCGCTCCGTCGGGGTCAGGCCGGGCGGGATGGCGATGGACGCGCGCTGCTGCGCCGTGCCCGGCTTGTCGAAGGCGATGGTGACGTAGCGGCCGCCCTCCTGGCCGAGCCGGTCCATGATCGGGCCGGGGTCGTCGTAGACCACGTCGGGGACCATCTCGTGGTACTCGGCGCCCGGGCGAGCCTGGCGCAGCTCGAGCGCGGTCACGCCGATCAGCAGCAGGGCGATCAGCACCCGCGGCACGATCCGGAAGTTGGCCGCCGCCCAGGCGACCGCCCCGACCAGCGCCGCCAGGATCCACCAGCGCCGGCTGGGGACGTAGTAGCTCACCCCGCCGAACAGCAGCGCGGTGCCGAGGATCACCCCGAGCACGACCAGCGCGGCCACCCCGGCGCCGAGCCGGCGGAAGAACTGGCCGACGCGCCCGTACAGCAAGGCGTCCATGCCGAGCCCGGACGCCGCGGCGATCCCGAAGTAGGTCAGCAGCAGGTACCTGCCGGGGACACGGAACTGCTGGACCAGATGGACGTGCTGGTAGACGAACCGGTAGAGGGCGTTCTGGTTGCCGAGCGCCATCAGGATCCCCAGCACCGCCAGGAACAGCATCACCGAGCGAGCCCACAGCAGCCGCCGCGGGCCGGCGGCGATGCCGAGCCCCGCCAGCGCCAGCGCCACCACGCCGATGAAGGCGACGTTCTCGCCGATGAGCACGTGGCCGAAGTCGGGGAGCAGGGCGTTGAAGGCGATCGCCTTCGGTAGCGGGAACTGCTGGCTGAAGGTGGGATCGGTGCGGTAGCCGTGGCGCTGCAGCAGCAGCGTCGGCAGGAGCTGCCAGGCGAACAGCAGCGCGAACGCCACCAGCGCCCCGCCGAGGCGGAGCGCGGCGTCCAGCGCCCGCCGCGGCCACTGACGTGGATTGGCCACCAGCACCCAGCCCGCGCCATAGATGGCCAGCGTGAGCAGGGTGTACACCCATTCCTCGGGATGGCCGGCGAGCAGTTGCATGCCGACCGCCACGCCGGTGAGCAGGACCCACCGGAGCCGGCGGCGCTCCAGCGCCAGGTGCCCGAACAGCAGCACCACCGGCATCCAGGCGATCACCTCGAGCTGGTTCATGAGGATGATGTGCTGCAACGTGACCGACCCGAAGCCGAAGGCGAGCCCGGCCAGCGCCGCGCCCCAGCGGCTGGTTCGCAGCGCGAAGCGTGAGTAGGCCCACATCCCGAGGCCGGCGAAGGCGACGTGGAAGGCGCAGACCACGTCGATCGCCAGCGACGTCTTCAGCAGCCAGAAGGGCAGGTTGCCCGGGTAGAAGACCGCATGTTGCAGATTGGCGACGAAGGGCTCGCCGCCGTATTGGTCGTTGACCCAAGCGGGAAGGATGCCAGATCGGAGGATCCTGGCGAGACCGTGCTTCTCCGGCCCGAAGAAGCCGAGCAGGACGTCGTTGTAGAACGCCTGGCCCCGGTCCCGAACGGCCGGCAGGAACGGGTAGGTGAGGACCTGGAGCACCACGTAGACGATCAGACCCTCCAGCAGCAGCGCCCGCCGCGGGCTCCAACGGCCCTTCGGCGGGGGCAGTTCGCCGTTTGGGGGCGCTGGTCCTGGAGCGACGGCTTCCGTCTGGAGCTCGGTGGTGGCTGGCGGGTCGGCGATATCGCTGTGCATCAATCTCTCCGGTCGGGTCGGTTCCGCGGGAGCCTATATCACCTCCCGAGCGACGGACGGGGCTGTCCACGGGCCCATACGGGAGCGTTTCGGCACAGCGACGCAGCCCTTATCATGCTGTGCCGACCAGACGATTGATGTATCGACGATTATTCAGGATGACCTCAGTACCACGAGGAGAACGCATGGACGTCGCCCCCCCGAAAGAGCAGGGGCCTGCCGGACCGGGGGAGCCCCGGCCGGGGTGGCGACGCCTCCCGCGCGGGCTGGGGCGACGGCTGCGGGTGCGGCTCCCCAGCCGCGCCGGGCGCGCGGCTCGGCGGCTGCGCCTGCTCGCCCGCCCCGAGCTGCTGACCCTGCTGGTCTGCCTGGCCCTGGCCGTGGCCATGTTCTGGCGCATGTGGCTGGAGCCGTCGCGGCGGCTGCTCGGCTCCGGGCTCGGCGACGGGGCGCTGATGATGTGGTTCCTGCGCTGGACCCCGGCGGCGCTCGGGCACGGGCTGAACCCGCTGTTCACCGACTATCTGAACTTCCCGAACGGCGTCAACGTGATGTGGAACACCTCGCTGCTCCTGCCGGGGCTGCTGCTGGCACCCATCACCGTGACGCTCGGCCCGGTGGTCACCTTCAACCTGCTGGGCACCCTGGCGCCGGCGCTGTCCGCGTGGTGCGCGACCCTGGCCTTCCGGCGCTACGTCCGCAGCACCCTGGCCGCCCTGATCGGCGGGCTCGCCTACGGCTTCTCGCCGTACGTCCTCGCCCAGAACCGCGGCCACCTGCAGCTCAGCCTGGCCTTTCTGCCGCCGCTGCTGTTCCTGGCGGTCGACAACATCCTGGTGCGCCAGCGCCGGCCGGCCTGGCTCTCCGGCCTGGTCCTCGGCGTCCTGGCCGCCTGCCAGGTGCTGATCGGCGAGGAGGTCTTCGCGCTGGTGGCGGTCGTGCTCGTCGCCCAGGTGCTGGTCATGATGGCGCTGTTCCCGCGGCAGGTCCTCAGCAAGGTCCCCTACGCGGCGGTCGCCTTCGCCACCGCGGCGGTCGCCTTCGCGGTCATCGCCGGCTACCCGATCTGGTTCCAGCTCCTCGGGCCGCAGCACGTGCACGGCGACATCCAGGCCAGCAACCGCTACGTGGTCGACCTGTGGAACCTGATCACGCCCACCACGGTCCAGGCGCTGGTGCCCGCCTCGGCGACCCGCATCACCTCCCAGTTCACCGGCAACCTCGCCGAGACCAACGGCTACGTGAGCGTCCCGCTGATCCTGATCGTGCTGTTCACGGCGGCGCGCTGGGCGTGGTCCAGGGCCGTGGTCAGGGTGGCCTTCCTGCTCGGGCTGCTGTCGATCGTGCTGTCGCTGGGCGACCACCTGCACATCCGCGGGCGCATCACCGGTATCCCGCTGCCGTGGAACGCGCTCCAGAACCTCCCCCTGCTCCAGAGCGCGGTGCCCAACCGCTTCATGCTGGTGGGCATGCTCTTCTGCGGGCTGCTGCTGGCCTTCTTCGTCGACCAGGCGCTGCGATGGCGCTGGGCGCTGCGGCTGCCCGCCGCGCTGCTGGTGGTCGCCGCGATGGTGGCGCTGGCGCCGCGCCTGCCGCTGCACGGCGGCCGGCTGGTCGCCCCCTCGTTCTTCACCGGTGCCGCGGTGCGGCGCGTGCCGCAGGGCAGCGTCGTGCTGGTGGCGCCCTACCCGGGCCCCAGCGCCGCCACGCCGATGACCTGGCAGGCGGTTGCGGGCATGCGCTACCGGATGCCCGGCGGCTACTTCGTCGGACCGCGGCCCGACGGCAAGCCGCGCTACGGCGCGCCCGCCAACCGGCTCGCCTCCAAGCTCATCCAGCTCGGCGCCGGCTGGGAGGTTCCCAAACTGGACCCGTACAGCCGCCTCACCTACACCTACAACCTGGTCCAGTGGAGGGTGCGGACGGTCGTGGTCGGGCCGATGCGGGACCGGCTCTGGCACGACAACACCGTCAGGATGCTCACCGAGCTGCTCGGCCGGCCGCCCAGCAGGGAGGGCGGGGTGGACGTCTGGTGGGACGTGCAGCCGCAGCGGCTCATGGACGAGGCCGTGCGAGGCCGCGGATAGTGCAGGCGTGAATGGGGTACCATCCAAGCCCGAATTCGGCCCGTTGCCGCACCGGTTCCACCGATGGCACGGCCGGCCGTCCCGCCAGGGAGCCTAGCTTCAGGAGCCCACCTCAGTGAGCAGTGCATACGCGCAATCCATGACCGAACAGGCGCCTCCCGACGTGAGCGTCGTCCTGCCCTGCTACAACGAGCGCGATCACGTCGAGCAGGAGATCAAGCGCATCCGCGCGTCGCTGGAGTCCGCGGGCATGACCTACGAGCTGATCTGCGTCGACGACGGCTCCACCGACGGGACCCGCGAGGTGCTCAAGCAGATCCCCGACGTCCGCCTGATCCTGTTCAACCGCAACCAGGGCTCCGGCACCGCCCGCCGCATCGGCACGCAGGAGGCCACCGGGCGCGTGGTGGTCTGGACCGACGCGGACATGACCTACCCCAACGACCTGATCCCGGACCTGGTCCGCGAGCTGAACGACGACTACGACCAGGTCGTCGGCGCCCGCAAGTCCGAGGCCGGCACCTACAAGTTCTTCCGCGTGCCGGCCAAGTGGGCCATCCGCCGGCTGGCGTCCTACCTGACCAGCGCCAACATCCCGGACCTCAACTCCGGGCTGCGGGCCTTCAAGCGCTCGGTGGCCGAGCCGTACCTGCGGCTGCTGCCGCCCGGGTTCTCCTGCGTGACCACCATCACGCTGGCCTTCCTGTCCAATGGCCACCAGATCAAGTACGTCCCGATCGACTACTTCAAGCGCGCCGGGCGCTCGAAGTTCCATCCGTTCAAGGACGCCTACAACTACATCCTCCAGGTCCTGCGGATGGTGATGTACTTCAACCCGCTGCGGGTGCTGATGCCGGTCGGGCTCACGCTGTTCGGCGCCACCTTCGCCAAGCTGGTCTGGGACCTGGTCGTGCACCACTTCCGGGTCACCGGCTCGACCGTCCTGATCGGCACCGCCGGGTTCAACATCATCGCGATCGGCCTGCTCGCGGACCTGGTGGTCAAACGGACGGCGACCGACTGACGCGGGGGTCCGGAGCGGTGGCAGGCGGTCCGGACGGCGGTCCACCGGGCCGCCCCAGCTGGAGGCGCTGGCGTCACCTGCTGCGCCTGGCGGTGCTCGGGATCTTCGCGGCCGTGCTGGCGGTGGTGCTCGCCCGGCGCTGGGGAGAGGTCCGGCCGCTGCTGCACAGCCTCTCGGTCACCGGCGTGGGGGTCGCCGCTGTCGCGGTGCTCGCCGGCATCTACGCCAGCTTGCTGGGCTGGCGCGCGGTCCTCACCGACCTCGGCTCGCCGCTGCCGCTCGGCGGGGGCATGCGCATCTTCTTCCTGGGCCAGCTCGGCAAGTACCTGCCGGGGAGCGTGTGGCCGCTGCTCGCCCAGATGGAGCTGGGCCGCGACTACAAGGTGCCGCGCCGCTCCTCGGGCGCGGCGGTGGCGATCTTCATGCTGCTGGTGCTGGGCACCGGGCTGCTGGTCGCGGCCGTCGCGCTGCCGCTGCTTGGCGGCGACGCCCTGCACCGCTACTGGTGGGTGCTGCTGATCCTTCCGGTGGCGGCGGCGCTGCTGTACCCGCCGGTCCTGAACCGGGCGCTGGCGACGCTGCTGCGGCTGGCGCGCCGCGAGCCCATGCCCAACCCGCTCTCGCTGGGCGGCGTGCTCAGGGCGGTTATCTGGTGTCTGGTGATGTGGCTGCTCTACGGGATCCACGTCTGGGTGCTGGCGCGCATGCTCGGCGTGGGTGGCGTCGGGCTGCTGCCGCGCTCGATCGGCGCCTTCGCCGCCGCCTGGTGCGTCGGCTTCCTGGTGGTGATCGCCCCCGCCGGCGGGGGAGCGCGCGAGGCGGCACTGATCGTCCTGCTCGGATCGGGCGTGGGCGCAGCGCGGGCGACCGTGCTCGCGGTCGTGTCGCGGCTGCTGTTCACCATCGGGGATCTCGGCTGGGGCGGAGTCGCCGCGCTGGCCGTGCGGCGCCAGCAACGCTCGCCCGAGCCGCAGCAGGAGTCGGTCGGGTAGCGGGCTCGCGGTCAGGGCCCGCGGGCCGAGCCGCGGTCAGTCGGGGAGCTCGGCCCAGATGGTGGTCCAGGGGAACGGGGTGGTGACCTCGCGGACCGTGCCCACGGTGGAGAGCAGGCGCGTGAAGCCGCGCTTGGACCAGTGGTTCAGGTGGCCGGGCGTGTTGCCCAGGTCCTTCACGTAGCGGCCAGCGACCAGGTTGCAGGAGCGGAAGATCGGCTCGCGCGGCACCGACACCAGCAGGTGCCGCCGGCCGACCCTGGCCAGCTCGTGCAGGCCCTTGACCGGGTCGGTCAGGTGCTCGAGCACCTCCACGGCGATCACCAGGTCGAACTGGCTGTCCTCGAAGGGCAGCGCGTGCGCGTCCGCATGCAGGAACTGGGGGCCCTGGTAGGCCCGCCATTCCCGCCGCAGCCCGGCGTCGGGCAGGTCCAGGGCGATCACCTCGCTGAAGCGGTCGTGGAGCTTGCCCGCGATCACACCCTCGCCGCAGCCGACCTCCAGCGCGCGCTTGGGGGCACCCTGCGGGTCGCGGCCGACCCGGTCGAAGGCCTGCTCGAGGTTCGCCACCCAGCGCTCGGTCAGCCAGCGGATGGCGGGGTTCTTCGAGGTGTACTTCGGCGTGGTGTTGCCGATGACGATGCCCGGCGTCTCCGGCTCGATATGGTGCCCTTGCGTCACGGCGGCCGACCTCCGGTGATTTCGTCCGACTCCATGTGCCCCGGTGAGCCAGGATGATAGCTGGTTCTGGCCTGCTCGTTTTCGGCCTCTCGCAGGCACCGGCGCGCGACCGGGCACGGCCCTCCCGAGGGGCCACAACCGGGCCACGACATGGACGGCATGCGCACAACAGGCGACGGTTGCGCGTCATCGCGTGGTATCGTCCGGGAATCCCCGCTGAGTCGAGACTGGCCCCCTGCGCGCGCCGGCGGGAACCCGACGCCCGGTCCCTCGCTGACCGGGCGCGCGAGCGGTGAGGAGCGGGATGGCGAGCGACGTGGTCGGGACGCCCGCGGCACCGGAGGCAGTCGAGGCACCCCGGCGCGGATGGATCGGGGCCCTCGACAAGGGACTGCTGTGGTCCCTGCTCGAGCTGTTCGTGCTGACCGGGTTCGTGGTGGCGCAGCCGTTGCTGGACGTCACCGGCAAAGCGCCGGACTTCTTCATCTTCCGGCGGGCCGACCGGCTCGACATCCTGCTGCTGGTCGGGATCGTCACCGTCCTGCCGGCCCTGTACCTGTGGGTCTTCGAGCTGATCATGCGCCTGGCGGGGGAGCGGGCGAGGCACGCGCTGCACCTGCTGATCGTCACCTCGCTGCTGGCCATCCTGGCCATGGAGGTCGGCAAGAAGCTGCTGCCGCTGCGGGGCAAGCGGCTCGGATTGGTGGCCGTGGTGGTGGCGCTGGCGCTCGGTTTCCTCTATCTGCGGCAGGCCTGGCTGCGGATGTGGCTGCGCTACCTGGCGCCGGCGCCGCTGGTCTTCGCGCTGCTGTTCGCCACCACCTCGCCCAGCGCCAAGCTGCTGCTGCCCTCGGCCTCGCAGGCCAGCCTCGAGCCGGCGGCCAGCACGGTCAAGCGGCCGCCGATCGTCATGGTGTTCTTCGACGAGTTCCCGCTCGAATCGCTGCTGGACTCGAGCGGCCACGTCGACGCCAACGTCTACCCGAACTTCGCCAAGGTGGCCGGCCAGTCGGTGTGGTACCGCAACGCCACCGGCGTGTCGGGCTACACCCCCTGGGCGGTGCCGGCGATGCTCACCGGCCAGTACCCGTCCAAGGCCAAGGCGCCGATCACCGCCGAGTACCCCGACAACCTGTTCACCCTCTTTGGGCGCTCCTACAACCTCGAGGTCAAGGAGACCATCACCCAGCTCTGCCCGATCGAGCGCTGCGGGCCGAGCGGGTCGCCCAAGGGCGGAGGGATGAAAAAGGTGCTCACCGACACCGCCAAGCTCTGGAGGCAGATCGTCGCGCCCTACGATTCGGCGGTCGACCCGGCGTCGTTCGCCGACACCCAGACGGCCGATGCGGCCACCTCCACCGCAACCGCCACCAGCAACCAGGACGACAAGGTCACCGACGTCAAGCCGTCCTTCCGGTTCAAGCAGATCGGCCACACCGACGAGCCGGGCCGCTGGACCGAGTTCCTCGACTCCATCCAGGCCAGCGACCCGCAGCCGACCCTGTATTTCCTGCACGTGCTGATGCCGCACGTGCCCTGGCACTACCTGCCGAGCGGCAGCCAGTACCCCTACCGGAACTTCAACGGCAACGGCATGCAGGACAACAAGGACTGGGGCCCGGGGATCATGGACGAGAACCATGAGCGGCACCTGCTCCAGCTCGCGTACACCGACAAGCTGATCGGGCAGCTCGTCCAGCGGCTGAAGGAGCAGGGGATGTACGACAAGTCGCTGCTGCTGCTGACCGCCGACCACGGCGAGGGCTTCACCGTCGGCAACAAGACCCGCAGCCTCGGCGACCGCAACGCCCACTCGCTCATGTGGGTGCCCTTGTTCGTCAAGGCCCCCGACCAGACGAAGGGCCGCATCGACGACCGCAACTGGGAGCACGTCGACCTGCTGCCGACCCTGGCCGACATGGCCCACATCAAGATCCCCTGGAGGGTCGACGGCTTCTCCGAGGCCGGCCAGCCCCGCCGCCAGCGCACCGACAAGTACTGGTACGGGATCCCCGGCCACCAGCTCGTGCAGTCCGGGCCCGCTGCCTTCGCGACGACCCTGCACGGCGTCACCGACACGCTGGTGCGCGGCCATCAGGAGGGCGACCGGGGCTTGTACCGCTACGGGGCGACGGCCGACTGGATCTACCGGGCGCCGAGCGAGGTCGGCGAGGTCACCGAGGGCGGCGGGCTGACCGCGCAGGTGACTCACTGGGACGACGCCTACACGTCGATCAACCCCGGCTCGGGCCAGTTCCCGGCGCTCGTCTACGGCCAGATGACCTCGGGGCCGCCACCGAAGGGCGCCAAGCTGGCGGTGGCCATCAACGGCCAGATCGGCGGGGTGAACGCGTTCTTCTACGACAGCCCCGGCGGCAAGTTCGACAAGTTCGCCGCGGTGGTGCCCGACTTCCTCTTCAAGAAGGGCCCCGGCCACCCGCAGGTCCAGCTCTACCTGGTCCAGCAGTCCGGCGGCCGCGTCCAGTTCCACCCCATCGCGATCACCGGCTAGCCTCCGCGCCGGGCTCGCGCCCCGCCGCTGGGCCACCCCCGCGGCCGGGCCACCAGCTCCAGCGGTCCGCCGCCCGCCGAATACCTGATCGTCGAGGCGTACAGGTACGTCGAGACAGGGCGGAAAATCGGCAACGTCGTGATCAGCATCGAGCCTTCGAACCAGTGAAGCACGTCCATGAACTAACCGGGACGACCCGCACCACCTGGACAGGTTGACTCCAGCACGAGAACATCGCTGATTATGGTGGCATCCACACCACCCCCGATGCGCGCGTCCGACGCGGAGCGTGAGCGCACGGTCCGAGCGCTCCGGGAGCGCTCGGCTGAGGGACAGCTCTCGTTCGACACGTTCGTCCGGCGTATCGATCGTGCCTTCCGTGCCCGCAGCCGCGACGAGCTCGCCGCGCTCGTCGACGACCTGCCGCCACAGGGACGGATCGCACGTCGACTGACCGACGCCGCTTTCGCCCTCTCCGCGTTGACGGCACGACTCGAAGCCGCCTGGCGGGAACCGCGCCTGCCGCGGCTCACGCTCCCCGAGATCAACCACACTACCTTCACGATCGGCCGTGCTGAAGCGTGCAACCTGGTGCTTCCCAGCCTCACGGTGTCGCGTTATCACGCCGAACTGCGCCGCCAAGACGACCAGTGGCTCCTCGTCGATCTCGGGTCGACGAACGGAACCCGCCTCAACGGTTGGCGCATCGACGGTCCGGTCGTGGTCCGCCCCGGCGACCAGGTCACGTTCGGTGGCGTGAGATTCCGCCTCGCGAGACGGTAGCTCTGGCGCCGGTGTGGCCGAGTGCTTCCAGCTGGCGGACGTGGCTACGCTTGGCGCGTTCGGCGTTGATGCCGGTGTCCCGGCTCCCCTTTCGGGGAGGGCTGGCCGCCTCTCCCGGGAAGTCGACCGCGACGTGCTCAGCCCGTGAGCGCGACGGAGCGCAGGGTGACGCTGGCGCCGCCGCGCTCGACCAGGAAGAGCTGGAGGGTGTTGCGGCCGGGCCGGAACAGGCGGTCGGGCACGACGCTGGCGAACTCCATCGGGGTTTCGCCCTGATGGAACGTCTGGCTGACGCCCCCGATGACCCCGTTGACCGCCACCGCCACCGCGGCCGAGGAAGACCCGCCGGCGGTCAGCCGGCCGGACACCAACGCCGGCACCGAGCCGCCGGCCGGGTCGACCTTGCGGAAGTCGGTCAGCTGGTCGACCTTGGCCGTCGCCCCCCCGCCCGCGACCTTGAAACGGTCGACCCGCTGCCAGACGAGGTCGGCGTCCGGGCCGACCTCGAACAGCCCGTCCAGCCCGTCCTGCGGTCTGGCGACCCGGTCGGTCATCCCCTGCAAGGCCCGCGCCCAGTACGTCGGGCCGTCGATCACCCGGCGATGGCCGGGGACGTCGTAGAACCACTTCTGGCGGCGCGTGCGAGTCTGCGCTCCGGCGGCCGAGATGCCGTCCATCCGCCACGGCACGTGGACGTGGAGCAGGTCGGCGAGGGTCGGCAGCAGGTCGACGTGCTCCCAGTTGCGGTCGTCGACCACGCCGCTCCGCTGGCCGGGCTTCTTGATGAACAACGGCACCCAGAGCAGCTCGTGGGCGTTGTTGCTATCCAGGCGGCGCGGGATCTGCCCGGGGGTGAAGCTGATGCCGTGGTCGGCAGTGACCAGCAGCAGGGACTTGTCATAGAGGCCCTCGGCCTTGAGCCGTTCGATCAACTGTCCGAGCAGCCGGTCGGTGAAGGCGAGCTGCAGCAGGTGGCGCTGGTGGGCCAGGCGTGCCGGCCAGTCTTCGGTCGACAGCTGGCCCGCCGGCCCCCGGCGGCCGAAGTTCCCGGGGCGGTACTGGACCCCCGACGGCAGGTAGCGCCACGGCGCGTGCGGCATGATCAGGTGCAGGAAGTACAGGGAGGGGCGGTCCGACCCGTGCATCGAGGCCAGGAAGTCGCGGAAGCGCGCCGGCTGGTTGAGCTTGAGCTGGTTGAACCGGAACGTCGCCGCCAGGGGCTTCCCGCCCGAGCCGCCGGAGCCCTCCTGTTCCCGCACGGTGACGTCCTGGAACTGCGCGGTCGGGTCCTCGTCGCTGGCCTCCCTGGGCGAGACGATCTGGCCCAGCACCTTGCTCGTGTCGCGCAGGACCGCCCCGAGGCCCCGCTGCCGTGAGGGGACCCCGGCGGACCCATTGCAAAGCTGCGGTGGGCAGAGCAGGCCGATGGTCTCGAAGACCTTGAGATCGTACGACCCGCCGAGCAGCGTGAACAGGTTGTCGGGATACTCCGTGTAGGCCGGCGCGCGGATCTTGCTCGGGTAGCGGCCGGTCAGCATGGCCGGCATCGCCCACGGAGTCCAGCCGCTTACCCCGGTGGCGTTGCGGTACCAGGTCGAGCCGTGCGCCAGCTTGGCGAAGTTCGGGTACAGGCGCGCGTCGACCTTGCCCGTGTGGTCCAGCAGCGAGGCCATCGGGAACTCGTCGAAGAACACCATCACCACCGGTGTGCGCGCCGGCGCGGCCGCGCTCGCCCGCGCCGGCGCCTGGCCGGGCAGGACGAGCCTTGAGACCGGCGAGACGGCCAGGAACAGCAGGGCGAAGACGAGCGGCGCCGGGGTCGCGAAGCGGATCCACAGCCGCACGGCCGGACGGGTGGCGTACAGCGCGGTGACGGCCGCCCCGGCGGCGAGGGCGATGGCGAGCATGAAGGCCCCGCGCATGGGCGGCAGGACCTTCTTGCCGACCTCGACCGCCAGCACGACGAACAACGCACCGACCAGGGCGAGGTGAGTAAGGCGGCGAGCCCGCTCGCCGAGCAGGGAGGAGACGAGCTCGAGGCCCCAGAGCACCGGCGCCGGGGCGAGGACGGCGAGCGCGACCAGCACGAGGATGTCTGTGGCGGGGGCCTTGCGGTAGAGGAAGAAGTCCGGGCTCCGCCCGCTGACGTCGAGCAGCGGCTGGACGATCGCGAAGCCGCAGAGCACGAAATAGTCGAGGAAATCCCCGAGGTCGGGCCACCGCCGGGCCCGGGTCGGCCCGCTCGAGGTGGACGCTAAGTCGACGGTCAACACTCGGCCTTCCGGGCGAGCAGCAGGTAGCCGTCGCCCCGGTCGGCGCCGAGGAACCAGCGCTGGGCCAGCAGGAACGGCGCCATGGTGGAGGGGCGGACGAGCAGCTTCACCAGTCCTCGGGCGGGGATGGTGTTGCCGCTTTCGGCCGACCGGAGCCGCAGCGCATCGGGGTCTCCGGGCGCGGGCGGGCTGGTTGTGCGCCGCCGGATCCGGTCGAGCAGGTTGGCGAGCGGATAGCCGTAGCACCACAGCGTGTCGACCTCGAACCCGGCTTTCTCGAAGAGGGCCACCAGGTCGTGTCGCTCGTACCTGCGGAAGTGGCCGACCGCCTCGTCGAAGGCAGAGAACCGGGCCTGGTGGGCGGGGACCGACACGAGCATCCACCCGCCCGGCTCGAGCAGCGCGCTGGCCTGCGCCAGCAGGGCGACGTCGTCTTCGACGTGCTCAAGGACCTCGAAGGCAAGGATCGCGCCGAAGCGGACCCTGCCCGATGCGAAGGCGTCGAGCGTCCCCCGCAGCAGGCTCGGTCGCCGGTCCGCGGGCAGAGCGGCGAGGCGCGACTGCGCGGCCCGCGCCGCGGACGCAGAGAAGTCGGTGCCGACGACCTCCCGGAACCCCTGCCTGGCCAGCTCCTCGAGCATCGCGCCGGCGCCGAAGCCGAGCTCCAGGACCGGACGGTCCCTGGAGAGCCGCCCGAGCAGGCGGCGGACAAGGTCGAGGCGGAGCAGGAAGCGCGGCGCGGGCACCCAAGCCTCGTCGCGCCCGGAGGCCAGGAGGGCAGCAAGGCGGCGGCCGATCGGCTCCGCGGCGTAGTCGGCCTCGAAGCGCGTCCGGGCGCGCCTGCCCAGCTCGGCCACGCGGCGGCGGTCGGCGGCCAGGGACCGCAGCGCGGCGGCCAAGGCGGCCGGATCGTCGGGTGGCACGAGGACGACCTCGTCCGGGGCGAACGCGGCGCGGACCGCTGGCGTGTCGGCGGTCACGATCGCCCGCCCGACGCAGGCTGCCTGGTAGACCTTGTTCGGCACCACATTCGCGGCTTTCTCGCCACTGCTGAAGATGCCGAGCACCACGTGGTGCTCGGCGATGAGCGCACCGAGGCGATCATAGTCGACCCAGTCGAGCACGCGGACGCCGTCGATCCCGGCCACGGCCGCGTCGAACCGGGCCCTCTCCTGGCCGTTGCCGACGACGGTGATCTCGAGGCGCTCCCCGGCCAGGCGGCGCAGCGCGCCGGCCAGCACGGCTGTGCCGTGCAAGGGGATGAACGTGCCGTAGAACAGCACGCGCAGCGGCTCCGAAGCCGGCAGCGGCGCCGGGGGGAACCGGTCGCTCTCGGCGCCCACTGGGACGGCGGCGAGCCGGGCGGGAGGCACGCCGAGCTGGCGGGCGCAGAACTCGACGTGCGCCGGCGTGTCGAGCAGGGCGAGGCGACAGGCGGCCACCGCGCGCCGGTCGACGAGGCGAGCCAGGTGTGCCCGCACGCTGCTCGGCTGCACCAACCCCCGGTCGACGACGACCGTCTCGTGCACTGACAGGAACATGTCGAGCACCACCCGCCGGCGCCCGGCGAGCAGGCGGGCGAGGTGGACGTCGAGGTGCCCGAAGTAGCCCACGAGCACGGCGTCGTGCCGGCCCACGCGCCGATAGCGCACGACGAGGCGCGCCCACGCGCGCAGCAACCTCAGCAGCGCCGCGGGGGCAAGCGGGTTCCTGGCCGCCCGCAGCTTGGCTGCGGTGCCGCCCGCCCAGGCGGGCACGTTCGCCTCGACGACGTCGACGCCCACCGACCGCAGGGCCTCCTCGAGCACGGCGATCCGCGGGTGCGCCACCCGGTCGTAGGTGCCGAACAGGCAGACCCGCAACGGAGCCCCCTCGGGCAACGAGGAAGCGGCGGTGGACGGCATGCGCATCTTCTCGTGTACTCCCGAGTTTGTGCGGCTGGGGGTTGACGCCGCTTTCGGCGCATAATTCCACAGTGAGCCCGACCGGGTCCAGCGGAGCAAAGCGCTCAGGGCCGCGGGCCGCCATCGTTGGCGGCAAAGCCCCAGAACGGCAGGTCGCGGTTGCGGCGTTGGCGCCAGCGTTGCCAGGCCGAAGAATCCCTGCAAGGGCCTCGCCGGTGCCATCCCCGCGGTCCAGCCAGCAGCCAAGCGGGTGGAACCCGAAGCCCTGCTTGTAGGTCGGCGCCGCGCCCTGCTTGTCGGCGTGCGCGTCGAGCAGAGTCGCGTCAACGTCCGGGATCAGCGGCCCTGCCGGGGCCGCGCCCAGCGCCCACGCCTGCTCGCGGACTCTGGCCAGCGCTGACCACAGCGCCGCGATCCCACGTGGGTCGTCGGGCAGCTCTTGGGCGACGATGCGCCAGGCGGTTGCGGCCGAGCAGATCTGGCCGAACAGCTCCGGCTGGTCGCCGAGCGTGGTCAGGTGCCTCGGCGTCGTGGCGG